>Ga0209253_10002339_pt1 | contig 16812 bp, 7 predicted proteins | sample FrelakmetBRP12BR_FD_187145 | JGI IMG/M metagenome (GOLD analysis project Ga0209253, IMG submission 187145) | Freshwater lake sediment microbial communities from the University of Notre Dame, USA, for methane emissions studies - BRP12 BR (SPAdes)... | ecosystem: Environmental > Aquatic >...
TTCAAATGATGATAACCCGTAATCACTTATTGGATCAGGTCTTAATATCCTATCATATGATACAGTTAACTCTTCATATTGTACCTGAGTGCCAAGACCTACTGAAGGACTTTCAGGTGTAGATATCTTCCCTTCTCGAAAGTAAGTAGCATGTGAATTTTCTCCAATATATATTTTTAATCGATTACCATTATCTGCAATTTGCACATAGCGTTGGTCCGTTATACCAGGTCCATTTCCATTCAATCGCCAAGCCAGTGTCTGTCCATAATTATGCTGTGCAGCAGTCGCTGCCCAGGGTTGAATCCATTCGACTTTGTTTTCTGGATCAACTGAGTTATTTAATCTTATAGCAATCTGTACCATTTCCCAATCAGCCTCATGAATAAAATAATTACCAATTCCCCCAATTATATAGGGCATATGACTTGCGGTCTCGTACATCCAATATTGTATGAATACATAATTGTCATGAGCATCTGGATAACCCCGATGGAGTAGATAGGGTAAACCACCAGCACAATCTCGGTGATTATTATTAATGTCTATATAGTGCTTCTCCATTCCCGTAAGATCATTATCCTTGGATGCTTGCAGTACTGGATACACATACGTTGGATCATCAAAATTCATTCCAGGATCAGGAAAGCTACCAAATGTGTGATAGTTTGGTTCATCTTCCCATGCAGGAGGATCTTCATCGAATAAATAATCATCCTTTAGCAAACGATAATTATCTTTTACACCTGGAGAAAACGGATACACCGGTCCATCTGGGGCTATGATCTCACCTCTATCTCCCTCCTCATCAGACCCTCTCCCTATATACACCTCCGGTCTATGCTTGAAGACCAGGTCATGAATCGCCAGCCCTTCCTGAGGGCACTGCCAGCCGGGGAGATTAGGATTTGCATCATCAATAGGTGTCTTAATGGGTTCATCTTTACCTTGAACCTTCACCTCCAATTCTACCCGATAAAATCCCGCATCCCTGAAATTATGATCATTATCCCTCACATCAACCCACCTGACATGGAGGGTATCTCCCGTTAGGGAATCTGTTTCCCTCTCTAGCGCAAGATCTTCTAAAGGCGTCTCGCTAAGTTCCTGATAGATGTTTATCTTCACCTCACTCACTGGCGCATCTTTAGGGAGGATGTGGTAGAAGATGTCTATCCCCTTATAATCTTCGTCCTGTCGCAAAAAATAATTATCGCTGTCCTTCTCTTCTTCTTTTTCATCTTTAGCCTTGGAGTAGTCAGGCACCTCATCCTTAAACCCTATCAAACATAACTTGATCTTATCACTTACTATCTCCGCATCTGTCCCCGGATTCAACACCACCTCTGCATTATAGGTAATGTCTTCATCCAAATCAAACCTGAATCCTCTGGAAATAGTTACAAAGCCATCTCCCTGAGCCTCTGATGAGATGTAGGCAACAGGATCATCATTCTTTAAAATAACCACATAGGCACTAAATGCCTGGTATGCTGGCGGCTCTATGGTATAGGCTAATGGGGTGTCCTTTGAAACATATCCATTCCCATCTACTAAGAAAAACTGAACCGGTTCTGCCTTAATCTCCACTCCATACACAGTGTATACCGCCTTCGCAAGGCTGCCACTGATTACCGGATTTTTATTATCTTCTCTATTGAATAGCACTGACTGCCCTGATTTTAAGTGAACGGTCCTGGTGGGAAGGATCTCTGTCTCGTAATCCGCAGTTATTGCTACTGTACAATCAACCGGATCACACACTACCTCTGGCACCGTTACCTCAGCCTCTCCTTCCGCCTCTAGTACATTCACTGCTGGCTCTGGGGCAACCGTATAGCTTACCTGATATAGCCCATCGCCAAGATTTACCGTTGGTGATACTGACCCTCCATTTTCCGCCGGCTCTTTTATTGTAAAAGTAACCGTACCATTTATCACTGGCTCGATAGTTACCCTTCCGGTTGGCTCTATCCGGTAACACTCCTTCTGTTCCCCATTCTTAACACAACTATAGGGACCTTCCATACTATATTCATCCTTGAGCATGAACAGCGCTGCGGTGAGCGGTGCTTTAAGCTCATCTCCTGCGTTAACTGCATTCACTGGCTCTCCTTTATCATTCACTATCTGAAGATACCTTATAAGCATCCGGGGTGCACCAAAGGCATCCACACCCTCCCGGTAGCCATCAGCGTAGAGGTTTAAATATACTGGCGAGAGATCACCTGAACTCGCCTCTACCGTATACCTGGTATTTACTGTGTTTCCCATCATGGTGTCCACCACCGCACCAAAGTCAGCAGTCTCTCGAGATAGTGTTCCCACCGTAGGGCAATCCCCATAGAGAGGATAAGGATCAGGACAGTTTTCTTTAATATAAAACTCTATATTCCTGAACTCGCTGGGCAAGGGCACTTGAGGATTTTCAGATACTGCTTCCTTGGCAGTAAAGGTAATGATCTCATTAGATATCGGGTTCCCATACTTATCCACCACCATCGCCCGAAGTGTTCCCCCAGGGCAGTTCACCAGTGCCTTTGCCTTGTCTCCAAAGATTTTTAAAATCCTGTACGGCTTCCCAGGTAATCCAAACGCAACAAAAGGTTCTTTTATACTGATCCCCGAAATAAGCCTTGCACCTACGATATGTTCTCCTACCTGCTGTCCATTGGTATATCCCTCCTCCCACCAGGTGGAAGGATTCCCCTCGGGCAAACCCTGACATAATTCAGGATCCGTACACTTACCGGTGAGCTTCCCCAGGATAAGTTCCGCACTCGCAATCCCCTTGAAGTCACTGACCACCGTAATATCTGACTGATGGTTGGTGAAGCTGCCGCCTCCTGCCTTGAGAGTAAACACCACCTCCGCACCCCTCACCGGCCTACCCTGGCTATCCCGAACAATTACCTGAAGCGGCATCTCAAGCTTCTCCCCTGCCTCCCCTGTTTTACGGTCCGTGTGGATTATCTTCTGGATAGATACTGCCGATACGGGATCATTGACAAAGGTATCAGAAAAATAACTCTCAAATAGGTCTCGCAAAAACCCATCCCACAACCACTCACCTACCACCGTCATACTCCCCGCTATCTCACCGGCGAGCATCCACCCTGATTCCCCGGTTTTACTATCTTCCTTGATGTAGCCGATACCGGTCCAGTCCTCATATACGATTTCGGCATTGGGAATGCGGATTGCGAGATGTTGATTCACTGCATTTGCGATATCTTCTTTGATAGTATCAGCAAAGGGCAGCGTGGGAAGCATATCATCGAGGTTGTGGTAATCAATGGTGAGAAGTGGAATCCCATTGGTATTTGCCAGCGCTATGAGCTTCGCAGTGGAGATGCTCTCCACCTTAAAATCATCCTCTAACACCCGGTTCTCTAAGATTGAACCTTGAAGCCCCGATAGCTCCATGAAGAGCTGCTGTGAATCGTGAATTGTAAATGGTAAATCGTGACCCGCAACTACCTCTACTGCCTTAAGGTCGGCATCTACATACACCCCCTTCCACTCAAACCCCTGAGGTGCATCACACAGCCAGGTCACCTCTACCACACTGCCCAAAGTAACTACGGTAGGAATGGGTCTGGTAATGGTTAACTTCAAAAGCGAGGCAAGCTCTTTTTCTGTCTCATTCCAGCGATTAATAAAATGGGCTGCTTCTTCCTGTAAAAGCCGCGCTGCATCCTTCTCCTCAAGCGCCAGATCATCCAGCTCAACCGCACCCTGCGCGGCAAGCCCTACTACCACTAGATTACCGTTAATCAGGGTATTTTGAACCTGCTCCACCCCATGGGGAGAAATAAGCTTCATGGTGAGCGTATATTCTTCCCCCACCGCCATCCCTTCAGTACCTACCGCCACCCGCTCACCTCCTACCTTTAACACCGGCCTTAGGTGTACCAGATAGGAAGGGGTATTAGCTAACCCCCCGTAGGAATTAATAATCTCCTGGTCCTCAACTGTTTCAGGCTCATATCCTACCACAACCTGCCGATTGGAAAGTTTCATCACCTCTAGGGTACTATCAAAAAGCTTAGTGCTAGTGAGTCTCGTTGCAATAAACTCTGCCTGATGCATGAGTTCTGCCGGCAATTCCGTGTATTCATGGGTGATGGCCACCTGCTTAAACTGCATACTTGCCGGAAGAATCTGCAACTCCTCTTTAATCAAAGCCCTCGTCTGTAAGAGCTGAGCATAAGTGGTATCAGGTTGATGCTGGGTGAGATAGGCTTCTATCTCTTTCTTTAAATACCCCAGTGGTGTTTCCTCCCGGACCCTCTCTACATACTCCTCCCTCACTGCAGAGAGATTAATCTCTTCCCCCATATCTTTCGGCTCACTGTACGTATACCCTCTCACCTTGATACTGGTATCTAAACCTAACCATACCTTCCCCTGCTCATCTATTACCACCCCCCGGTAGTTAGCGTAGGGGATTTCTGCCTCTACCCAGAGGTGCTCCAGCTGAAAGTTTGTAATCTTACCTCCCGAGATAACCGGAGTATAGGGTATCCCTGCCTTCTGGAAAAAGGCAGCAAGCTCTTTTTCATCCTCTATCCCGATGAGATGCTTTGCCCTCCCGATATCAGGGAAAAACTCTATTACCCCTCGCACGTAGCGAGCGGGAAATCCGGAAGCCCGAAGGAGTGCCACCAGGAGCGCTGACTGGTCACAGTCATTGCCACTCTTCTGCCTTAACGTCTCCTCTGCCCCTTTCATGCAGCCGAAGTACCACTCGGTCTCAATGGTGTTCTTTACCCACTCATAGATTGAAACCGGATTCCAGCTTAGGGACTGAGCAAGCGTGGCAATCTCAAAAGAGATAGGTGCCTCAGGTGTACCCTTGAGGTCATCGGGGGTAACCTCTTTTGCCCCTCCTCTATAGGCCGGGGTGACTTCGGGCTCCCGGGAGGGCTCTCTTCCCGCATAATTAAGGTGGGTGTAAGGAAGTGCGCCTAAAATAAGCTTCTTCTTTTGAGGCAGCACTCTCTCTAAAAGCACTTTTAACTCATTAAGAACAGTTGCTGACACATCTTCTGCCGTTTCCAGGCTATCAATAATGCGCAGGTATTCTCCCATAAGCTCCTGGTAGTGTTTTACTACTTCACTATGGCGGGTAATCGCTTTTGCGCCCAAGTCAGCTATCTCATGCTGGCGCTTTTGAAACCGCTCCTTAAGGAGCAAATGTTTCTCACTGATAGCTGAAGCCAGGGATTTGAGTTCACTCAGCTCTGCGCCAATGGATGTACCTTTCTTAATCTTCACCTGCATCTCTCCAACAACAGATTGGCTCTGGGTGAAGTCGTGGTGCAGTTGCTTTTCAAGCGAAAGATCAGCAGCCACTGCATGAGTGCGAAATAGTGGAATCAATAAGCATAGAACAAGGAGCATCAGAGCATTAGTTCGGAGCATGAGTGCCCTCCGTAAATCATGAATGGTTAATGGTGAACGGCAAAAAGTAGAATTAAATACCGTCATAGCGATGAGCATGGAAGACAAAGCATTTTTTATAAGATTGCTTCACTCAGCTCGCAATGACCTGCCCCAGATCAACTTATTTAGGTTGCTCGCTATACATAACTCCTAAAATAAAAAATCTCTTTCTCCATGCATGTAAGCTATGGAAAAAGAGATTTAGCAGAGTGAAACCATGATATCTTTTCCGGGGTTTAGGGGGAACGTGGATACGTGGTGAACTACTCTGTTGCTAGATTCTTAAATTATTAATAAATGTACTACTATTAAAAACAATTTTGGAAATGTTAGTACTTTTATATATTCCTGTCAAGAAAAAAATCGACATCTGGCAATTATTTTGTAATTACCCCATCCCTCACTTTAATCGCCACTTTCGCAGAGCGCTCAAGTACTTTTCCAATAGAGTAGTCTTCTAATACCTTCTCTATTCGAGCCTCCGTCAACTCCACCATATCACACCCCAGAGGCTTTCCCGTAAGGGGATGGGTAAGGGGTGCTCCCTCTCGAAAAACAATGATCTTCATTTCCTTCTTAAGTCCGTTCATTGAACCCCTGTCAATATACACCTTTCCTCCTTCACTTTTAATGACACACCCCTCCAGCAGAGGGAAGCATTGTTCAAACTTTAAGGCTAATCCTTTTAAAATAAAATGAAGCGCGGAGAGGCTTTTATCCTGCTCAAAAACATCATGTGCTGCTAATACGGTGGCAGTTTCGCTATCAACGAAGCGTGCATAAATTTCAATGGAGGTAGCGGTTTCGGCAACCGTTCCGGTAATAATACCTTCAGCAGCAATGATTCTCCCTAGCTGTAACGCCTTGCCTTCATCTACCAGCGCGGTGTGACTCATCTTAAGCTCGCGCAGGGCAGTTTCCAAATCTCTCTCCCTCCCCACCAGATTAAACCGAGCCTGGTTGACCAAGGCATCAACCAGCCCCTCGTAGACAAGCGGCCCTAACATTGCACACTCACCCTTGTGCTCAAAGGGGAGTACCGCTACTGCCAGGCGAGAACCTACCTGCTTCACCCGGGGTATTTCTCTGACAACGGTAACTGTTTTTAACGTGGAGTTCCCGCACCCGTCCACCGCTCTTATATCAAAGTGGTTAACACCCTCCTGCAATCGAGCCAGATGGTTGAAGAAAAGCTGCTGACCATGGATCACCCGCAAAGGAATAGCATTGATGGTTAACTCGTTTATACCGCTTTGATCGGCAGCACTTCCCTCAATAAAAATAGCATCATAGTACACTTTCTGAAAATCGGTAAGTTCTTTAAGCCCGATTAAAGGAGGTATACGCTCTTGCATTTTAGATTTCGCGGGGGGCAGTGAACTGCCGAAATCGCTGAACACTCCCTCATCAAGGGCAAACATGGTAGAGGAACGTAAAGAGGCGCCTGGAGAATCAGCATCCGGATCACATACCAGATGGAGTTCCCCTCGGGTGAGATTCCCCACCACATCCCTTGCTTCAAAAGGGAAACTATTACTCCCGTGAGCGAGCACGACCTCATGACCAAAGGATAACTCTCTCTTACCGCTTAATGAAACATTCTCCCCATTGAGTGTAAGTGATGCCACCCCGCTCTCGTCCCAGATTAAACCTCTAATGGTCACCCTTTCACTATGCGCCACCCCCTGCCCCTGAGGTTCATTAATCGCAACCAGGGGACCTTCTCGGTCAACCAGCACCCTTGTCTCCCGGACAGTAACCTTGTCAGTCAGGTCTTTGACCTCAATGCGTATGGAATTTTCTCCCCGTGAGAGAGACAGCTTGTGCGCAAAAGGTATCTTTTTTTGCGCAAGCTCAATAAAAAGTGGCTTACCGTTGACGGCAATTGATGAAACGAAGGTATCATCCTCCGCGATACCAGTGAGCTCCACCTCAAGGAGATGGGTAACGTGTCCATCACCTAAAGAAAGATTGGTAATAAGGGGAGGAAGCGTATCGCTCAAAGTCTGCTCCACCACCTTTCTTCTTGCCTTGTTTAAAAAGTATTTTGCCTTAGCAGTCTCAACCTGGGAGAGAGAGCTGCTCAGCTCCTCAATCGCACTCTGGTAGTGCCCTGTGTGATAGAAAACGATACCCAACTCCCGGTGGGGGAAATAGTCTATAAAGTGCATGCCATAGGTTCGTGCCCTATAGCTATCTGTCGTTCTCTGTCTGACCGCTTCCTTAAAATCGGCAATGGCTTCATCAAAGAATTCCCCTGATGCAAAGGAACATCCCCTTTCATAGAAATTCCACCAGCGCTCTCGAAAAAGACCCTTGGTAATACCATACTCTTTGCCCTCTTTCATATAGAGGTCTTTCGTCTGAGGGGAAGAATGATGATGGCAATTGAGAGAAACCAGGAGAAGCAACGCAAGAGAAATGAAGAGTTTATTGAAAGTTCCTAAAGAAAATGACATTGCAGACACTGCTTTGCTTACAGGTTGCGAATAATGAGTTACGCGTTACGAGTTATATAGCCATCAGCTTGCATGCCTGCAAGCTTGCGAGCATGCAAACAGTCACCCTTCACCCTTCACGGTTCACCATGTACGATTCACGATTGACCATTTACCATTCACGGTTTCTAAAAGTGATAAATCATTGAAACCATTATTTTATGCTGAATGACCTCGGCTTTGGCATCCGCAATGCCTCCCAAGCTACCGCCACTCACCCGGTGACCATACCTCAACTGGTATGCCCAATCGAGCAGGATGCGTTCCTTTAACACCACACCTGAACCACAACTGAAACCAAAAAAGTCATCCGGATGTTTCTGCGAGGGTTGAGGGTCATAAAATAAACCAGCACGCAACGGCAGTATGGTCCTTTTCCCCATTAAGAGATACTCACTACCGAGGTGGATTTGAGTGGTATCATGCACGTGGGAGTGCGTTCGGGGCAGGCCATTGACAGGAGAACTATCGCGGTGGCACTTGTCTTCCATGAAAAAACCTGACCACTGGGTACGATAGACATCAAGAGAGACCGTGAACGCATCTGATAGTTTAAAAGCTACTCCCACTCCATAGGACAGGGGCATGGTAAGTTCACGATGCTCTGAAAATGCGGTAGTGCTTATATCAATCCTGCCCAGGGTGCGCTGATACACCTTTTGTATCTCATGGTAACGGTAGTGCAGACCTGCCTTGAAGGGCGTTTTCACCACCGCCCCCAGAGTAATCCATGAGCCCATATCCCAGAGTAATCCAACATTCATATTGAACCCCTTAAAGTGGGTATAGCTTTCCCTGCGGAGCCTCTCGTTTCTGTAGGTAGTCCCCGTCACTCCTATCCCGGAAAAAGATTCACGGGTCTTGGCGGTCCACTGGTTGTTCCAGAAAAGCCTGTCAGTCCAGATATTGAAGGCTGCTCCCACTGCAATGCGGGGAGTAATCTGAATGGCACAGGCAGGAGAGAGCGCCTTGAGACTCCCCCTCTGCCTGAAGCGCACCTGGTCAGTTATCTTATACTGGGGAAAGCCAGGGAGCCTGCCGGTTGTGATAACACGAAAATCCATATCTTTATGCAGGTCATAGAGCTTTTGGTAATTCAAAGAAATAACCATATTCCTCGCTGCAGCCTGGAAAGGATAGACCACACTCAGGTAATTGAGATCATAGCGGGTGATTTCATTCATACTTGAGGACTCTGGATGTCTCTTAGAATCAAACTCATCCCTTGAAATATCGCAGGAGCCTGCAAATGATAGCTCCGGTGTCTCTAACTGGATTAAGCCTCCCGGATTCCAGGACGCAGCGGTTGCATCATCAGCAACCGCAATGAAGGCACCACCCATCCCCGTTGCCCTCGCACCTGAACCTATCGGGTGAGGTGAAGAGTTGATCTTGATATCGGTGAGAATTTGGGAATAACCACCTGCGGGAGATAAATAAAATACTACTGAAAGCACGAAAGAAAGTACTATCGTCTTCATTGCTCTCTGCCCCCTTCTCCCTGAATCCTGGTCTCCTCAGGTGTAACTTCTTCCACGCTGAACCCCACCTGAATATCTTCACTCTTTTCAATGATGCGTGCGTAGGCACGCGTGGGTTCAACTGAAGTTACTCTCACCATTCCCCTTTTCCTACCGCCCGGGGTCATCAACTTCCCCTTTATCTTAACTGGCTCCGGTGTTTCCATTACCTTCATCACCATCCCTGAACTTACTCCCTGGCCAGAGCCAATGTTGAGCAGAAGCTCCTCACCTTTAAGAGAAACAACCTTCCCTCGCAATGGATAGAGCTGCGCAAACCTCTCTATAATTTGGTGTGCTATTCTTCTGGAGAGCTCTTCAAGTGGTATCCTCTGCTCAGCATTTTCTACAATCACTATCTTCTGTAAGGTGGTTTCCGGTTCTATCAACCGGATATTCACCTGAAGCTCATGCTCATAACGAGTGAACGAACCAGTCGCAATCAGCCGAGCTGCGACGATTCTTCCAATCCTGAGGTCAGATGCAGGGTCAGCCAGGTCAGATGTCCCCAGCTTAAGCTCCTCCAGGAGTTTGGGAAGCACATCCCGCTCTACCAGCTGAACCCTCCGGCTCTCTTGCAAGTGCGCAGTAAGCTGCAGCAGAAAATACTCATCTTCTCCATCACGGAGAGAAGGTGCTCCCCTCCTTTCAAAGTTAAGAAAGGTGAGGGTGAGTGGTGTTGACGTCCAGCGATCTTCATTGGTGGGTGTCCCCTTGTTATCTTTCTCCTTATAACTCTTGATGAGCTCTGCCACCAAGGCATCTATTCGCTGGCTCCTTTCCTGGTCTTCGGTAAGTTGCTTTTTACGTTGAGCTTCCTCAAGGAGTGCGCCTACCATAGCATCCTGGGGTTTGAGCGCCAGCGCCTTTTTATAGCTCGATACTGCCTCAGCACTATTTCCCACCCTCTCTGAAAGCATCCCCTGATTGGTATACACCTCCGGTGAATCAGGATCATACTTGGCTGCCTGAGCATAGTGTGCAGAAGCCTTCTCTGGGTGGTGTTGAGCTGCATAGAGTCTTCCCAGGCGGTTGAATGCCTCTGCCCGCTGCCAATCTGCTCCTCTGGTCAACCGGGTTGCCTTTTCATACTCTCGCGTTGCCTCATCAATACTACCTCTACTCCACAATATATTTCCCCTAATCACATGACTGTAGAGATTTCTTCGACCCATCCCGTCCACCCGTTCGCACATAACCATTGCCTTTTCATAGTCTCCTGTTTCCCAGTAGACTGCTGCTAATCCCTCAAAGTATGCCTCTGCCGGTTTTAATCGAGTGAAGCTTTTCATTGACTCCTCTATCTTTCGTTCTTTCAACTGTTGATAGGCCACCTGGTAAAGGTCATCCTTTACCATCCTATCCCGCCAGATTAGTGCACCCACGATAAGAATAATCACCAACAGCGTGCCCATCCCTAAAAGGCGTACACGCTTAAAGAAAGGTAAGGTTATGGTAACGTCGATAGACTGAGAGCTATGCTTCTTCACCAGGTAATCCCCTTTGAGAGCGTGCTCGTCTACTCCTTCCCTCTCTCCTCTCTCCTCTCCTGCCTTTTCAAGAGTGCAAGAGGCGACATCTTCATAGTCTAGATAACGTGCCTTCGACCCAGCACCCGGAACAGTAGATGCCGCTCTGCCTTCCTCACCATCCCACACCACCCGGTAGAGTTCCATCGCCTCCTTTTTTCCCTTAAATCTCACCCGATTAAAAAACCTGCACACGACATCATCGATACACCTAAGTGCGTCAAACGCGGTGCGAGAAATCAAAATCTGTCCCGGCTCAGCCATCGATTCTACTCTGGCAGCTATATTAACCAGATCCCCGAAGACATCATCAGACCAGGCGATGCCCTTCCCTGCGTGTAAGCCAATTCTTATGTGAATGCGATCGTGCGCAGGACATGCAGCATTATAGGCTGACAGCGTTCGCTGCATCTCAATTGCTGCCCCCACTCCCCTCACCACATCTGGGAAAGAAGCCATGATGGCATCGCCGATGGTCTTGATGACGCGACCCTGATGAGTTTCAATGACCGGGAACAGCATTTGATTGTGCTTGAAAACCATACTGAGACCATTGATATCACCCCGAGATTCAAAGTAAGAGGTAGAACCTTGTATATCAGTGAACATAATGGTGAGGTCTCTGGTGAACTTATCCTGGAGGAGTTCATCAATCTTTGCCCTCTCTTGTAACAACTCCTTAAGCATTTCTTCCTTCCTGTCGAGATCTTCCATAAGACACTCCTCGGATGAAAAACCTATCCAAAATTGGGTTGTGTAGAATCTCTAATTTTCTCTTAGGTCTAGCCAAAGACATTTGAAATTTCCCCTCATCCCCTCCCTCTCCCCATCGGGGAGATGCGAAAGGTGAGGGGGAAAAATTTGTGAGAGAAAATTTCTCAGATTTGTATATTAAGAATCTAATGTGGAGAGTTCATCAAGACTCCGGGGTTAGAGGAATTTTAGAGGCTGTGAACAGAAACAGGGCTCAGGATGCAGGGGTCAGGGATAGCTATGACACCCATTACCCCAACCCTAAACCCTTTGATATACACCGACAGCTGAAATCATGTACCATCTATACACTTAATATCTTTTACTTTCAACTGAATACTTTTTACCCCCTGCCAGGTATTAAACTGCGGGATGAAGGCTATCTTAATCCGATTCGTTCCATTGAGAAGAGAAGTTGAAGGTGTCTGGGAAGACGGCAAAAACTGCTCTGCCATATTGAAGCCTATCGCATCATACCACATATTTTCTTCTTTAACTTTGAGCTTCAGATGACCATTGCCTACCACCATGGTGCTATAGGAATCAAGTAGAAAGGAACTGAAGGTAGGCTCCGGGTTACAAAGACCAAAAGGTTCAAGCATTGCTATCTCTTTGAGTAACTGTTCCGAAATCTCTCCTAGAGTTACCTCGGCGTCAATCTCAAGGGAGGGACTATACTCCTCTTCTGACATCCTCTCTGATACCACACTATCGAAACACACCTGAAACTCTTCAATCTTATCCAACGCAATAGTGAGCCCTGCCGCGGAGTGGTGACCGCCATAACCTTCAAGCAGGTGTTCACACTCCTTGAGCCCCTCAAAGAGGTGAAATGATTCATGACTTCGCGCTGAGCCTTTCCCCATCCCCCGCTTCTCATCACACGAGATGAGCACCGCTGGCTTACCGTAGAGGTCAAGCAGGCGGGAAGCACAGATACCAATCACCCCCGGGTGCCACTCGGATGAGGCGAGCACTATCGATTTCCCCTCACCTAGCTGAGGGGTTGCCTCGATGAGCGTACATGCCTCCTTAAAAATGCGCATTTCCAGGAGCTGACGCTGTGAATTCTCATGCTCCAGGTGGAGCGCTATCCGCTTTGCCTCCTGGTAATCATCCGAGGTGAGAAGCATTACCGACTGGGAAGCCTGGCTCAAACGTCCCGGCGCATTAAGTCGAGGAGCAAGCCTAAAGGCAATCAGATTAGTGGTGATGGGTGTATCAGTAAGACCACACACCTCCTTAAGCGCACTAATGCCTGTACGATTCCCCGTGTTCAGCTGTGCGAGGCCAGCTTTCACCAGGATGCGGTTTTCATCAACCAGCGGTACCACATCAGCAATCGTACCCAGAGTAACCAGGTCGAGATACTCCTTCAAGTTGGGCTCGGTCTGCCCACTCCAGAAACCACCATCTCTCAAGGTCTTGCGCAACGCCATCAGCAGATTAAACGCCACCCCCACCCCTGCAAGGGAGTCAAAGGGGAAGCCGCAATCGCGCTGCTTGGGATTTACTATCGCATAGGCAGGAGGCACCTGGTGAGGAATCTCATGGTGATCGGTGATAATCACATCGATGCCCTGCTGCTGGGCATACTGAACTTCTTCCACATCCGAACTTCCGCAGTCGATAGTAATGATGAGCTGAGCACCTTCCTCTTTCATTCCCTTGAGTACCTCGAGGTTTAGACCATACCCGTGGGTGAGACGCTCCGGTATGAAAAAGGAAACTTTAGCCCCCAGATTTTTCAGGAAGAGCAGCAGAAGCGAAGTCCCGGTTATCCCGTCAACATCATAGTCACCATACAGCACAATCTTCTCTCCCTCCCTCAAGGCTTTGCCTATTCGCTCGACTGCCTTCTCCATATCCTTCATAAGAAAGGGGGAATGAAGGTTACTTAAGCTAGGGGAGAGAAAACCTTCTACATCTTCTGGTGTGGTGATATTACGGCTGGCGAGGAGCTGGGAGAGGAGGGGAGAAATTCCCAAGTGCGAGGAGAGGAGTTCTTGAATCTCTCTAAGAGGTGGGTGGATTTTCCATTTTTTTTCACTATACTTTACTGGCACCTTTTGATTCTCACTCTCAACCGCTTACAAGATTCAAACTGTGGGCTATCTTATCAGAAAAGTCCATCAAGTCAAGGAAAGAAGTTTTTGTTTGAGATTTACTTACAGTAGTGATAGGGTATGGGGCACGCCGGTTTTTTGCTTTACTAAAAAAGCGTTTAATGAAGCTTCAATAAAATCACGCAGGGTAAAGAGGATTGTCTCGTAAAAGGGGGCACCATGAAGGAGTACCGGGATGAAAACTGGAAGAAACAAATGGCACTCTCCCTCAATTACACCAACATGATGGAGGAAGCAATCGGTTCAGAGCACGGGATCTCTCCACCGGCATTGAAAAAATGTGAGCCCCGCGTAAAGGAGATTGATGCTCAGCTCAAGGAACAGCGCGAAAAGGGACAGCTTCCCTTTTTAAACCTCCCCTACCAGGATGAGCTGCTAAAAGAGCTTAAGGCGTGTGAGAAAAAGGAGAAGGGGCTCTGGGATAACCTGGTTGTCCTGGGCATTGGGGGTTCTGCGCTGGGAGGGATTGCCCTCCACCAGGCACTGCACCACCCCTACTATAACCTTCGCTCCCCGCAAGAAAGAAACGGCTATCCCCGGCTCTTCTTTGCTGACAACATTGATCCCGATGGGTTTCAGGCGTTGCTTGACACCCTAGATCTTACAAAAACACTTTTCAACGTCATCAGCAAATCTGGTGAAACGGCTGAAACCATGAGCCAGTTTTTGATTGTGCGCAACCTCCTCCTAAAACAACTGGGAAAGGAAGAGTACGGGAGACACATAATTTTCACTACCGATAAAAAGAAGGGGCTCCTGCGGGAAATTTTAAAAAATGAACACTTCCAGAGCTTCACCATCCCTGACGGGGTAGGCGGAAGGTTTTCCGTATTTACCCCAGTGGGGCTACTCCCGGCGGTGCTTACCGGCATTGATATTGAGGGGCTTTTAGCAGGCGCAGCTTTGATGGATACAAGGTGTCAGCGGGAAGCAGTCTGGGAAAATCCTGCCTACCTGCTGGCACTCCTCTTATACCTTTCTGATGTAGAGAAAGGTAAACCCATGTGTGTGTTCATGCCCTATGTTGATGCCCTCAAAGATGTTGCGGACTGGTTTAGGCAACTGTGGGCAGAGAGCCTGGGAAAAAGATTCTCCCTCTCAGGAGCGGTAGCGGAAGTGGGCTCAACCCCCATTAAAGCCCTCGGGGTCACTGACCAACACTCCCAGCTCCAGCTCTACATAGAAGGTCCCCACGATAAGGTGATACTGTTTGCTGGGGTTACCCATTACCACCATGAAGTATCCATCCCCAAGGACTATCAAGATCTGGAAGGACTTGGCTACTTAGGTGGGCACACCCTCCATGAACTGATTCACGCTGAACAGAGTGCAACTGAGCGGGCGCTCACCAATAACCAGCGGCCCAATCTTACCATCACCCTGCCAGAGGTAAATGCCTTTACCTTAGGACAGCTCTTTTTTCTCTTAGAGGTTGCCACCGCGTGTGCTGGCGCGCTCTATGGGATTAATCCCTTCGACCAGCCGGGGGTAGAAGAAGGAAAAAGGTTCACCTACGGGCTGATGGGAAGAAGGGGCTTTGAGGATAAGAGAAGAGAAATAGAAGAACAAAAAATTAAAAATCAATACAGCATCTAGGTTCTTACCTATAAAACTCTGAGAATTAACCAGCCTCGGGCTGGTTAATCTCTTTAGAATTATCTTATGAAGGTTCCTTCTCCCTTCGAGGGGAGAAGTATATGGTCAGGATAGTTGTAAAATATATTAAAATTTCAAATATCTTTGGCTAGGTTCTTGACTTTATAAATCCCAAATAAATCCAAAATCACAATGCTCAAAACAGACCAATATTTTGGTCATTTGAATTAGCATTTGAAATTTCATCCCTTATGGTAAAGATTAAAAAGAAGCTCTTTAATCCACTGAAAGACTGGCTGGAGGCAGCCTTCATTTGGGTGTGGTATAAATTCATTCCTTTTCTTCCGCTTAAAGTTTCCTTTGCCATTGCCCGCACGCTCTCAACCCTATCCTTCCTCCTTTTGAAAAGGCAGAGAGTTTCCATCATGAGTACTATGGAAAGTGCGTTTGAAAATAAAATGACGGAGGAAGAAAAAATTACCACCGTCAGGGAAATGGTGGCCAACCTGTTCAAAGGGCTCTTTGAAGGATTCTATGCAGCGAGCCGTTTCCGAAACAGGATTGATGGTCGTGTCACCATAGAGGGGGGAGCATTCCTCGATCAGGCCCTCTCCCGGGGTAAAGGAGTAATTGCAGTGAGCGCCCACTTTGGAAACTTTACCCTGCTGGGGGCAGCGATGGTAAAGGAACACTACCCCTTCCACATAGTAATCAGACACCCCAAGAATAAATCGTTGGCACGGTTGTTTCAGATGTTTAGAGATCTATCAGGGCAGAAAACAATTGCAACCCAACCCTGGAGAGAGTGCACGAAAAGGATGCTCCAGTGCCTGCGCAATAATGAAATTGTCTGTCTCATTACCGATGAGGATAAGCGGCGCGGGGGGGTGAGCGTTGAGTTTTTTGGTCAGGACAGCCCCACCGCGGTGGGTCCTGCGGTCCTCTCCCTACGAACAGGTGCTGCAATACTCCCCATCTTCATCGTTCGGCAGAAAGACGATACCCACAAAATTATCATTGAACCTGCCCTAGCCTGTAACCTCACCGGAGATCAGCAGGAAGATGTTCGTCTCATCACCAGCGCCTTTACCGAGCGCATCGAATACTATATCCGAACCTACCCTTCCCAGTGGTTCTGGCTCAACCGCAGGTGGAGAAAAAAGGGGTCACATCTTAATTATTAACTATTGTACATAAAAAGCCGTTCTCCTCTTCATTCTAACACTCATAAATCTGAGAATTTATCTCTTGAGAATTATCTCATAAAGGTTCCTTCTCCCTTCGAGGGGAGAAGGTCAGAGCCTGTCCTGAACTTGATTCAGGAATGAGGGGTGATAAAGAT
>Ga0209253_10002340_pt1 | contig 16811 bp, 15 predicted proteins | sample FrelakmetBRP12BR_FD_187145 | JGI IMG/M metagenome (GOLD analysis project Ga0209253, IMG submission 187145) | Freshwater lake sediment microbial communities from the University of Notre Dame, USA, for methane emissions studies - BRP12 BR (SPAdes)... | ecosystem: Environmental > Aquatic >...
TGATCATCCATGACACAATCACCTGCCAACCTGCCTGCCGCGGCGGCGCAGGCAGGTGTCTTTTCCTTCAGTCTATCTACCTGAGTAGTTACAAAGGGCGTAAGGTGCCACATTGTAAGACCCTTCTTTTGATCACCGGGAATATCTCGCCTTTACCTGCCGTCTTCAGTGATTAGCTTATTGCCAACCGTTTTCCCTTATATGCAGGCAATGTTAAGAAATCACCACCCCAGGAGATGTGCGTTGCGGGAAAACGAAAACATATCAACAAGGAGAAATTTATGTTCATTAAACAAGTGAATATTCCTGAAACTCTTCCATTGCTGCCGGTAAAGGACGCGGTTCTTTTCCCTAACATGGTGATTCCTATTCTCGTGAAGACGGAAAGTTTTATTCCCATGATCGAGGAGGTCATGGAGAAAGACAAACTTGTCGTGGTGGCCATGATGGGTGAAGAGGAGAAAGCCGCTTTAGAAGCCGGCAATTTCAGTCGCATCGGAACGGTGGCTTTGCTTGTCAAAATATCCAAGGGGAGCGAGGGAAGCGTCGTGGTTGTGCAGGGGCTGGCCCGCGCGGTCATTACGGGCATCGTCTCCAAGGAGCCGAATTATGTGGTCAACATTCAAAAGCTCAATGAGCAGGAAAAGACAGGCAAGAGGGTGGAGGCCCTCAAGTCGAACCTGATCAAGTTGTTCAAGGATCTGGTCTCTCTATCCCCCTATCTTCCAGACGAAATCCTCAATGTGGTTCGCCACCTCTCAGATCCAGGTACCCTGGCCGACATCATCGCGTCTTACCTGAATATCGAAGGCGAGAAGAGACAGGCCATTCTGGAAGCGCTGGATGTGGAGGAGCGGCTGGAAAAGCTCGCCACGTATATGAATGACGAACTGGAGGTCGGCAGGATGGGCCAGCAGATTCAGAACCAGGTCCAGAAGGGAATAGACAAAAATCAGAGAGAATACTACCTGCGGGAGCAGCTCAAGGCGATCCAGAAAGAGCTGGGTGTGAGTGAGCAAGCACCTTCTGAGATCAATGAACTCAAGGAAAAGCTGGAAAAAAAGAATCTGCCGGAAGCGGCCCACAAAACGGCAAGCAAAGAGATCGAGAAGCTCTCCAAGATGAATTCATCATCTTCGGAATATACGGTGACCACCAACTACCTGGACTGGCTGCTGACGCTTCCCTGGTCTGAAAGCACTGTGGACAAGCTGGACATCAAGAAAGCCGAGAGAATTCTGAACAAGCAGCACTATGATCTGCAGAAAGTAAAAAAGAGAATCCTCGAATACCTTGCGGTTCGAAAGCTGAATCCGAACCACAAGGGCCCCATCCTTTGTCTGGTCGGCCCTCCAGGCACAGGGAAAACCAGCCTGGGTCGGTCCATTGCCGAGGCGATCGGGAGGAAGTTTGTGCGGATCTCTCTGGGAGGAGTGAGAGACGAGGCGGAAATCAGAGGCCACCGACGCACCTACGTGGGCGCTCTGCCGGGAAGGATCATCCATGGGCTGCGAAAAGCCGGTTCAAACAATCCGATCTTCATGCTCGATGAAGTGGACAAGATCGGTAACGATTTCCGTGGAGACCCGGCCTCGGCATTACTGGAGGTCCTTGATCCGGAACAAAACTTTTCTTACTCAGATCACTACCTGGAGGTCGAGTTCGATCTGTCTAAAGTCATGTTCATCACGACAGCCAATCAACTGGACACGATTCCCCGTCCGCTCCTCGATCGCATGGAGGTTCTCGAACTTCCGGGCTACACCGAGGAAGAGAAGGTGGAGATCGCCAAGAAATTCCTCATTCCAAGGCAGATCAGGGAGCATGGGCTCGACCCGGAAAAGATTCACATTACCCGCTCTGCCGTCAAAAAGATCATCAGGGAATACACCCGTGAAGCAGGGGTCAGAAGCGTGGAAAGAGAGATCGGCGGAATCTGCAGGAGCCTTGCCAGAAGAATTGCGGAAGGCAAAAGCGGGAACTTCTCAGTGAGGGCCAAGGAACTTTCCGAACACATAGGATTGCCGAAATTCTCTTCAGACATACTCGAGAGGACCGGGGTGCCCGGTGTTGCCACGGGCATGGCATGGACGCCTGCAGGAGGGGACATTCTGTTCGTAGAGGCTACGATGATGCCCGGTCAGAAGTCTCTGATTCTCACAGGGCAGCTGGGTGATGTGATGAAGGAATCCGCGCAGGCAGCGCTCAGTTATGTGAGGTCCAAAGCGAGGACTCTGGGGATCTCGGAGGATTTCTTCAGCGACCACGATCTCCATATCCATGTGCCTGCGGGGGCCATCCCTAAAGACGGACCGTCAGCGGGGGTGACCATCCTGACGGCTCTGGCATCGCTTCTAACCTGCCGGCCCATCAAATCAGATGTGGCCATGACGGGTGAAGTCACACTGAGGGGAGCGGTGCTCCCGGTGGGCGGAATCAAGGAGAAGGTCCTAGCCGCAAGCAGAAACGGGATAAAGCACATTATCCTACCGGAGAGAAACAGAAATGATCTTGAAGAGATCCCTGAAAAGATAAAGGAGCATTTGCAGTTTCACCTGGTCAGGAAGATGGACGAGGTTCTTGCAATCGCTCTCGATGCGCCTGTAGGTCCTTCATGTAACTAGCACCTCACTCCGATACCCAGGCATTCGGAGTCATTCACCACGGGCAAACGGCACCACGCAGAAAAGGTGGCACGGACAAGCTGTGCTTGTCCGTGCTGCATTGCAAGCGGGATCTGCGCACCACGGACAAACAGGAATGGTTTGTCCGTGCCACCCGCAGTTCTTCATTCCCGGTGGCACGGACAAACGCACGACGCTTGCCCGTGCCACTCGGAGGAACTCATGAGTGGATGAGAGCAAATTATAATACCCCGCCGCAGAAATTCTCCAACAGAAGACAGCTTTCTTTAATTGTTTATAAATTATTTCATGTAACCCCATCCTTTATTAATAAAGCCCTGTTTATTCATTTGATGAATACAATCATAGGATTTTAGAAATAGAGCAAACTTGACACAAATGATAAGATAATGATATAGTTTTACGAAATTTGGACTAAAGCAGCATTCCAACTGGTTTTTCTAACGAAAGGCCAAAAAATTCAGAAAGTTAGACTTAAATTTCTTTCGGGAGACCCGGGTCATTGGCAAAAAAGGCTGTTCAGGTTCTGATCATTGACGATGATGAGCTCTTTGTAGCTTCTCTTTCCGACTTCCTTTCCGGCAAAGACTTCAAAGTGAGTTCCGCCAGGACCGGCAAAGAGGGGATGACTATCTTTGAGCGGCAGCAACCGGCCCTGGTGCTTCTTGATCAAAAACTTCCGGACATGGAAGGGATTGAAGTGTGCCGCAAGATCCTGGAAATGGACCCAAGAACAAAGGTGATTCTTGTGACAGCCTATGCGACGGTGCGATGTGCCGTCGATGCGATAAAGGCCGGAGCGTTCAATTACCTCTCCAAGCCTTTTGAGCTGGATGAACTTCTGATCATCATGGACATGGCCGTCAAGAATGTGCAGATGGAAGGAAAGATCAGGGTTCAGGACTATGAAAGAAGCAGGGAAAGCGAGGAGAAACAACTCATCGGCTCTTCAGATGGGATGCGAAGGGTCGGAGAGCAGATCAGGCTTGCAGCGTCCACGGATTCGAATGTGCTGATCACGGGGGAGACCGGCGTAGGCAAGAACGTCGTGGCAAAGGCCATTCATGATCTTCAGGCGGGAAGGGAGAACTTTCTGACAATCAACTGCTCGGCTATTCCGGAAAACTTGATGGAAGCCGAGTACTTCGGCCATGAAAAGGGGGTTTTCACCGGTGCGGACACCCGGCGCGAGGGGATTTTTGAGCTGGCGGACGGGGGAACCGTTGTCCTCGATGAGATCGGCGAGATTCCGATCCGACTCCAGAGCAAGCTGCTGTCCATCCTGGAAGACAAGTGCGTCAGGAGAATCGGTGGAGGCCGAACTATCCCTGTAGACGTCAGGATCATGGCCACAACCAATCAGGACCTCGACCAGGCGATAAGAGAAAAGCGTTTCAGGCAGGATCTCTATTACCGCCTCGCGGTGGTTACCATCCAGGTGCTGCCCCTCCGCGAGCACCCGGAGGATATTCCGGAGATTGCCGAGTATTTTGCCAGGATCTTTTGCAGGAAACCGGTGTGCATCCTTGACGATGACATGAAAAGAATGATTGACTACCCGTGGCCTGGAAACGTGAGAGAGCTCCGAAATATCGTTGAACGGGCCTCTCTACTGCTCAGGGGGGATGTCCTGAGGCCTGCCAGTCTGCTGGCCAACAGCGATCACGACAATACATGGATTGAGCGTAAGCATTACGAAGCAACGGAAATCGTTCCCCTCCAGGAGCTAAAAAGACAGCAAATCCTTACTGCCCTGAAGGCATGTTCCGGAAACAAGAGCCTGACCGCCAGAACCCTGGGCATATCTCTTTCCACCCTGAAGAGAACGCTAGCGGAAATCAACATCCCCGGCCATTAGCGGGCTGATGAAAACCGCCCATCTGTCCCGTTCATGAGCGGATTACCCTCATTCGTCGTCCTTAATGCAGATCTTCGGCCGCAGCCCCAAGTTCGAATCTCGAAATCCGAAATTCGAAACAAATTCAAAATACGAATGATCCAATGTTCAAAACAGAAGCCCAGCGGCTCACGGTTTTGGTCATTTGAATTTAGATCATTGAAGATTGTTTCGGATTTCGTGCTTCGGATTTCGGATATTACACTCCTTTGCATGGTGAGAGAAGCTCAGACCAGGTTTCTAACATGCACGGGCCGGGTCATTTTGAACCGGCCAAAAAGAACCAACCGTGCTATCGCCGATTTTTCTACAGAGGAAATAACAGATTAGAATCAGAGAGTTGTTCTTGCGGGTTCCTGATGGCATCGAACTTGCTGACCCTTGACTCCTGTGATCACCATGTGCTGATTTCGAAACAAAATTATGAATGACAACTCCTTAGATAAGTCCTTGGCCACGGGCACCCCGGTACCCTTCCTGGAAGATATCCTTTCCACCTTGCGCCACCAGCTTGGAAACTCCGTGAATGCGCTCAAGGTGACGCTGGATGTCCTTCATGAAAACTTCGATCTTTTCAATGACGAAAAGAAGAAGGAATACCTTGAGAGGGCGCAGGAGGTTCTGGCCCGGCAGCAAGCGCTGATCGATGCAATGAGATCTTACTCCAGTGTGAACGTGAATGATCAGAAGCCCATCGAGTTCCTGTCCTTCTGGGAACAGTTCCTTGTCACGTTGCGCCAACGAACGGGAAAGGTCACCTTGATCCAAAACCTTCAGACAGGCCCGCGTCATGTCATGGGAAGCCCGATTGCGATCCAAACCGTTTTGATTCAGCTTCTGGAAAATGCCCTGGATGCGGTGGAGGGCATCGAGAACCCGAGGCTTGAATTGAGCGTGACAAGCGAAGCGGAGCGCATTCGGATTGGCTTGAAAGACAATGGGTGCGGCATCAAGAAAAGGGACCTGAGCAAAATCTTTGTTCCCCTCTTCACGACCAAGCCGAAGAGAAAGGGACTGGGGCTATCGATCGCCCTGAAGCTCATGGCCCAGATGGGAGGGCGGCTGGAGATCGCTCCAGTTGCAGAAGGGGGTACGGTGGCAACCATATGGCTTCAACGGGTGGGCGGTGAGAATCATGGACAAGCAATACATCAGTGACACGGACGGGCAGAGGACCTATATCTTCACACCGGGACAGCTCTCGAAGATCGAAGAGGTGCTGACGGAGGACCTGCTTGATGTGGGAGTCCATTCGGTGACCCTGATCGACATGGCAGGGAACATCATTTCGACCATGGACAACGGAGAAAACAAACATGACATTTACTCCTTGGCGGCGCTGGCGGCCGGGAATTTTGGAGCCGTGAGCACCATGGCAGGCCTTATTGGCGAAGAGGAGTTTTCGTTGCTTTTCCACAAGGGCAAGAAAGAGAACATTCATTTCAGCAAAGTAACCGATGAATTTCTCCTGATCACCATATTCGGAAAGGAGGTATCCCTGGGGTTCCTGAGGCTGAAAGTGGCTGAAGCTACGGAAAAGCTCATGAGCGTCTTGGATCCAGGCTCATAGAGGTTCGGGGTCCCTTTCAGGGCTCCCAGAACCGTTTCAGCCAATGCTTCTCAGGTGAGGTTGCGTTCCATGGCCATCATCAATCTGAAAAAGAAAGAGGTTCAAGCGAAGATCGTTTACTATGGCCCTGGCAGGGGAGGGAAAACGACCAACCTTGAATATATCTACAAGAAGTTCCGCAGCCGCATCCAAACGGAGATGGTCACTATCAAAACCCATGGGGATAGGACCCTGTTCTTCGACTTTCTTCCCATTGAGATCGGCAGAATCAAGGGATATGACATCCGGATGCAGCTTTACACCGTTCCGGGTCAGGTGAAATATGAATCCACGAGGAGGCTGGTCCTGAGGGGCGTGGACGGGATTGTGTTTGTGGCGGATTCTCTGGCCGTCCGACGAAAGGAGAACGTCCTTTCCCTCAAGAGCCTGGCCGACAATCTGGCGTCCTACAAGAAAAGCATTTTGGAGATCCCTCTAGTGTTCCAATACAACAAGAGAGACCTTCTGGATGAGGGGATTCCCCTCCTACCCGTAGAATGGCTCGAAAAAGATTTGAACTCCAAACTCAAGGCACCCTACTTTGAGGTGAGTGCGCTCAAGGGACCGAATGTGGTACAGACGATGAAGAAGATTATTATCATGACCATCGATTCTCTCAGGAAAGATCTCACCTAGGAGGTGTAGGCTTGACACAACAAAGAGACGAAGACAATTTCAGATCTCAAGTGGAAGATCGATTGGATCATCTCTTCCAGGAGGATTCCCCGGAACCGACTGAAGAACACGTCGGGTTGGGAGAACACCCGCTTAAAGGTCTCAAGGCCGTCCTTCTCTCCATTGACTGGGAAATCACGGACAGCACCATGGACAGCCTCCTCAACGAAATAAAAAACGTGGAGTACGTTTACAGTGAAGACAAGATTATCCTGACCTTTCTTCAGCTTCTTGGGTCCATAGGGAGATATATAAGAGCGAATAAAGGCAGAGCTCATCCCGACGCCACCCGGGTGATCAATTCCGTTTATGAAGCTCTGGAGAAGGTGGCCCTGACCGAGGGGATGTCCCGGGCTGAAAAGGAAAAAACGCTGCTTGAGGAGGTTGCGAGGTTCAAGAAACTTAAGGGGCAGGTGGCGCTGCGGAAGGTGGAGAAGAAAGAACCGGCTGTCTCTGAAGTGACGGCTCCACCGGCGCCTGCACCGGAGGAAAAGGCGATCACGGCAGCGGAGAGCCCTGCCCGGGAAGAATCCCAACCGGAGGCCAGGGAGGTAAATTTCGCAGGCATGTCTCCTCACGAGGCATTTGCCTATGCGCTGGAAGAGATCAAGAACGTGATCCGTGCGGAGTTCCGGGCCCTGCGGGCGGAAATCAAGCTGTGGCGCGAATCCAAATGAAGAAAGCACGCCGGGGGTACTCCATCGATTTTTTTGGGTGAGAAGAGGGTTGCTCTTATAGAGCAGGAAGGCCTGGAAAACGGCGGGAGGCGGAGGCATGGACATTTCATCCGGTGATATTTCGGCCATGGTCTTCAGGCGAGTCGTCAGGGAAGATACGGCAGAGTACTCATTTGATGCGCAGATGTTGACGCTCTTCATGGAACTCGATGGAAAGAAGAGCCTGGCCGTGATTGCGAAAAAGACAGGGCTAAAAATGAGTTCTCTGAGAGAAGCGGTGAACAAACTTCTGAAGATTAAACTCATTGGGCCTGTGGCAGAGGCGATTTCCGCTGTGGATGCCGATTTCATGGACACCCTGAAGAGAGAACTCTCCCTGGCCATCGGTCCTCTGGCCCAAATCCTGATTGAAGATGCCGTCAATGATCTGGGCCAAAGTGTGACGCGTTTTCCCACTCGACGGGCACCGGAACTCGTGGAGAGCCTGTCGCGCGAGATCCAGCGGGAGGACAAGAGAGCGGTTTTCAAGCAGGCCATGGTTCGCAAAATCAAGGAGAAAGGATACTGATGCAGGTCTGCGCCTGCAGCAAAGGAATAAGGACAGCACTTGGTCCGATCGTTTAACCACACGGAGAGGGGGGAGTGAAAGATGATCATTATATGTGAGGAATGCGGGAAGAAGTATCAGATCGATCCATCGCGTATCAAAACCGCCAGCGCAAAAGCCAAATGCACAGCCTGCGGCAATATGATGAGCATCCCCAAACTGGAAACAAAACCTGTGGAGCCGCCCCCTGCGTTGCGGCCGACACGGGAGACTCCGGCGAAAGGGGAGGAGCCTCCTCCGCCCAGAGAAGCGCCTCCTTCAAAAGGCAAGGAGGAGAAGCCCGAGGTGAAGGAGGCTGTGCCAAAAGCCAAAAAAAAGGGCATGGGGTTGAGGTCGAAGATTTTCATTCTCTTTTTCCTCGTTCCCATTATCCTTTTTGTCGGAGCCGGATATCTCTACCTGTGGCAGCTGAAAAACCTTTCCGCTTTGATCACTGAGGAGAGTTCCAAGGCGGTGACCCAGTTGGGCGAGCAGATCATTGCTGAAAAAGCCAGATCCGTGGCTTCCCAAGTCAGCCTCTATCTCTTGAGCCGGCCGGATCTCAAGAAAGAAGGGTTTAATGCGGATCCGGAGTTCACCAAATTGGCGGTTCAAAAGGTGGGGCTCACTGGATACACTGCCCTTCACGGGGTCCCGGACAATCAAGGCATCTGGCGCAACTGGGCTCACACCAATCCCAAAATTGTCGGCCTGGATATGAGCACCCTAAAAGGGCCTATGGGTAACAATTTCCCCGGTTTCTGGAAGGTCTTCAGCAACGGAAAAGACGGGAAGGAATCCAGCGGGTATTACAAGTGGCAAGAACCTGATGGAAGTTTTCGAGACAAGTACATGGTCTGTGCGCCCGTGCAGGGGACGCCCTATTACGTGGCAGCCACAACCTATCTCGATGAATTCACCAAACCGGTGAAAGAGATGGAGGCAAAAGCCCTCGACATCAGCACGAACACCAGGAACATTGTCCTGGGAATTCTGGGCGGGACCCTTCTCCTGATCGGGATTATCGTTGCCCTGTACGGAACACGACTGACCAGCAGGATCAAGAAATTGACCTCGGTTGCAGAACAAATCAGCGTGGGCGAGATGGATGCGGAAATCCCTGTGACCTCCCAGGACGAAATCGGGGATCTTGCTGAAGCCATCCGACGAATGCAGGAAAGCATCAGGCTCTCCATCGAACGATTGCGGCGGCGACGTTAGGAATATTTTGCATTGTTCATTGAACATTTCACATTGAACATTGGGCATTGACGATCTCGTAGAAAGTCTTCTAAGCCGTCACCCCGGCGAAAGCCGGGGTCCAGAAGTTCATGGTATTCCTGGATTCCGGCTTCCGCCGGAATGACAGAAGACGGTGCTTTCTAACTTTATATGACGTCATCAGCATCGGGCTCTGCTCAATGACCTTTTTGAGTCTGAAGACCTGCGGTGAATCTGCAATAGTAGGGGCCGGGCATGGTGATTATTCCCAGGGGAAACCCTGTTTTCGAGAACCTCAACAGCTATTATCTGGATCTTCGCCGGTTGCTGGAGCATTTCCAGGGTGAAATGGGGTCTGGGGGCATCTATTTGAAGTCGCCCACTGCGGAGGGGGCGGTTTTCTTTGAGGCCCATGAACTCCTGGGAGGCACTTATGAAAACCGTGACGAACGGCTCGCCGGAAAGGCGGCGATCGACCGCCTCCTGACTCCATCATCCATCGAGAATTACCAAGTCAGTATCTACGAGATCGATCCTGAAGAAGTGTATTACTGGTCGAGTATCCCCGAAGCAAAAAAGATCTACGAGGATCTCAGCACGGAATTTACGGACCTGGAGGGGCTCGTGAAGAAAATGAGCTCTGAAAAACTTTCGGGATACATCGAGGTTTCTTTGAACAGCGAGCTGGACGGAGGATTCCTTTTTTTCAGAAATGGCCAGGTGGTGGGCGGTTACTACTTCTGGGAGAAAAACTTCAGCGCGTCCAGAGAAAACCAGGAACTGCTCCTCCGGAAAGCCAAGCGAAACGGCGGCATTTTTCACGTGAGCAAAATCTCCATGGAAAGCAAAGAGGCCCGGAAGACCTCCAAGAGAGAGCCGGCACCCGAAGTTCTTTCCGCTCTGGAAGAACTCCTGGCACTGCTCGAAAGCTTTTTCGCCTCTAACCAAACCGTCAAAGGGGATTTCAACACCTTGTTGAAAAAGAAGTTTCTGGACCTGGCGGATGAGTACGCTTTTCTTGATCCTTTCACAGGAGAATTCCAGTATTCGGGGCGAAAGATCCGATTTGTCGGAGAGGCGAAAAATGCAGAACTCGCCAAAGGCTTGCTGATTGCGGTAACCGGGTTGGCTCGCGACCTGGGCCTGAATGCCCCATTCAAGAGTCGGCTGGAGGGCTGGCTTCAAAAACATCGGAAAAAGCTCTTGAGCCTCGGAATCAGCGTGGACAGCCTTCTGGCCGTCCGCTAAAGGACAGGGGAACTCCGGGAACAAAGGAGTTGACGCGGGATGGAGTTGGGACCATCTGAATTTTTTTCTGATCTCTCTGTAAAGGGGTTCGCGGAGCTTATACACACCCTTCCTGTGGCTGTATTTCGCGAAACCCTTGACGGCAGAATCGTCTACTGCAACAAGGCCCTGGCCGAACTGCTTGGGTTTGAATCCCCCGTTGAACTGATCGATCACCCCATGACCCATTTCTACCGGAACGCCGAAGACAGAGACTTGCTCCTCAGTGCCGTGATGAAAAGCGGCAGGGTGGTGGATGCCCCTCTTTCTCTGAAACGGCGGGATGGCAGGCCCATTTGGTGCCGGCTTACCGCCAGAGCCCTCGCGGATGAGGACGGCATCCTCGTGCACCTGGATGGTGTCCTGAGAGATGCCACAAAAGAAATTGAGAGGCGGGGAACCCGACCGACCCTTGAGAACATGGCCAACGCCTTGAGCGATTTCATCGTGCTCCTGAGCTCTGACGGGGATATCGCAGACATTAATAAGACCGGCAGCGAACTGCTCGGTTTCAAGGCGGAGGACCTCATCGGCCGAAGCATTGCCGATTTTGTGGTTCCCAGGTTCAGAGATCTTTTTTCCACCTTTCTTTCCATTGTCTTCAAGACAGGGAGAGAAGAGGGAATCCTTACGATCATGGACAGGAACGGAAATGAAAAGCACTTGGAGTTCCACGCGTTCACGGATGAAAGGCCGGGCATGTTCGGGCACATTCATCTGGTTGCTCGCAATGTGACGGACAGAATCAAGTATCACAAAGAGCAGCTCTCGAAGGAGAAGTTTATCGGGGTACTGGAAATGGCGGGAGGAGTGGCCCACAAGCTCAATCAACCCCTCATGATCATGAGGAATGCGCTGACAGAGGTGTTCTCCGGCATGTCTTCCAAAGATCCGAATTACGAAAGAGTGCTGAAGATTCACCAGCAGGTTGAAAGAATCAGCGAAATCGCAAAGAAAATCGGAAACATCAAGAAGTATGAACCCATGGATTACGTCGCAGGGATCAGGATTGTGGACATTGACAAGACCTCGTAGTGAAGGACGGCGGAGGACAGAGGGTGGTCAAGAAAGTTCTTATTGTGGACGACGATCAAGAGATGTTGCTCTCCCTTGAGGAAGGGCTTTCCAAATATGATGAAACGTTTTCTATCCTCATGGCGGAAGACGGTCTTGACGCCGTAGAGGAGCTCAAGGACAGCATGATCTCCCTGGTGGTGACGGATCTAAAGATGCCTAAAATGGACGGGTTCTCCCTCCTCTCCCACATCATGGAACACTATCCGGAGATCCCGGTCATCATTATCACGGGGTACAGCACTTCTGAGATGGAAAAGCTGGCCCGGAAAGGGGGTGCGATCGGGTACATTGCCAAGCCTTTCATGATTGACGATTTGGCCAAGAGGATTGTTACCAGCCTGCGAAGGGAAGCAGACGGCGGCACGCTCCACAGCGTGTCTTCAGGCATTTTTCTCCAGTTGATGGAAATGGAAGAAAAAACTTGCACCGTCCGCCTTATTGAGAAATCCTCAGGCAAGCAGGGAATCCTTTTTTTCCTGGAGGGGCAACTGCTGGATGCCCGATGCGACAGCCTTCGAGGGGAGGCTGCCGCTTACGAGATCTTTTCGTGGGACGATGTGAGTCTCAGCATCCAGAACGCCTGCCCGCAAAAAGAGAGGCGGATTCATCGCGATCTTCAGGCGATTCTGCTCGATGCCATGTGCCTCAAGGATGAACTCAGACGCCTTGGAAAGGGGGCGACTCCCAGAAAGAAGGAACCTTCCACCAAGAAGGAGAAGACGAAGCCGGTTGAACGGGTGAAACAGCTTCTGAAAAAAGAAGAAGGTGAGGGATACGGAGTTGAAGATGTCTACGAGGACAACTCCTGGGAGAGCTTTGTGAATGGGATAAAAAGGCTGGGGACCGCATTCCAAGCCGGAGCATTCAGAGTCGCCTACATAGACAGGGGAGAGTCCAGGGACTTCATCCTTCTGCCAGGGGAAAGCGTGACCGTCATTGCAGTGAACCCGAAGTGCGCCAGAGACAGGATCATGGAGGCCTTAAGCGAGTAAAGCATCCTGCAGGATTTGATGCGAGCGTCCTGAGCATGAAAGAAATCTTTGATGACATTTTAGCGATGGAGGATGTCCGGGGTGTGGTGGTCTTTTCTTTTGAAGGGGAGATCCTCTTTATGGAGCCCAATCTCGAAATAGAAAAATCCTTGCCCTTATTCATTCAGGCTTTGGGGGGTATCCGGGAGGTGGATCTGATCTTTGAGAAGAGCAGGCTCTATGTGAGGAGAACAGACACGGGATATCTCGTCATTCTGCTGGGCCTCTTTGCTTCCGGTGCCATGCTCAGGCTTCATGTCGATATGGCTCTTCCTTCTCTGAAAGAAAGGGGAAAAGGGAAGGGTTTGAGATCTCTCTTCAGGAGGAACAAGTAACTCCTCACCCAAGCGATTGCCGGATGCCCGTTTAACACCTGCAACGCGACCTCATTCCAGCTGAAACCGCACAGGCACTTTAACCCACATGTCTACCTTCTCTCCTCCTCGCGTTCCAGGATCAAAAAGCCACGTCTTCACGCTCGTCAATGCAGCCTGATCCAACACAGAATATCCGCTGGAGGCAGAGAGGCGCAAGTCTTCGACTCTGCCTTCTCGGTTTACAAGCACTTCGAGGGTCACGGTCCCTTGGTAGCCTCGCTTGCGGCCGATCAAGGGATATTCGGGGACGGGATTCCGGCGGTAGAGAGGGGTGGCTTCACGCACAGGAGTTGCTGTCGAAGCCCTGGTGGGGAAAGGAGATTCCTGTGAGGCTTTTTCCAAAGGGACTTCCTCTACAGCGAACCGGGCACTGCCGGTGGAATAGTCCTGTTGCTCTTTCCTCGGCAGAAAAGAAGGATCCATTTTCTTGGACGGCTTTTCAGGCGTTCCGGATCTTTGCCTTTGTATCTTCTCCTCCCTCTGTTGAGGGCGGGGAGAAGGCGGCTGATCCGGTGGCTCCGGAATTCTGGAAACCGCAAGGGAGGGCGGCGGTTCGACCGGTCTTTGAACCAGGGAAAGGGTGAGCTGCCTCGGAGGCGGGATGAGCGTTGCCTTAGGCCCCTCAAACTTTACGCAAAAGAGCAGGCCGTGGAAAGCAAGAGCTAAGACAGCCGCCAAAAAGAGCCGTTTCACCTCACCTCCGCCTGAAGCGATACCTGGCTGAGTCCGGCTGCACGAATGAGATCAAGCACGGTGTAGAGTTTCTGGTAAGGAAGGTCCCTGTCAGCAAAAAGCACAACTCCTGTTTCCTTGTTTTCCATGGCTTTCAGCTTCAAAGTCTCCGCGAGGCTTTCAAGAGTCATGGGCTCCTTGTCCAGGAAGACGGTTCCGCCGGCTTGAATGCTGAGAGTCAGAGTGTGCTGTTTTTCGATCTTCGCCGTGGATGACAGGGGCAGAGCAACCGGGACACCCCGGTGCACGGACATGAAGAAGACGCCGTAAACAAAGGAGACAAGAATCAAAAACATCAGATCGATGAGAGGGATCATTTCAATGCGAGGCTTTCTTTTAGTTCGAAGACCGACTTTCATGGTTCTCCACCTCACTCTTGTTTCTGCGCCTGAGTGAGCTTTTCATAGACGATCTCGAGGCTCGTGGCATACTTCTCGATGTTGAGCGCTGCGTCCTGTGCTCGGGAATTGAAATAGTTGAAAGGAATGATCGAGGGGATGGCAATGAAAAGCCCGGCTGCAGTGGTAATCAGGGCTTCGGCGATTCCGGCGGTGGCCAGTTGGGGTTGCTCGATGCCGGCTGTTCCCAAAAGGTTAAAGGCCGTGATGATTCCTGTGACGGTTCCCAGGATTCCCAGCAGAGGAGCGACGGTAATCATAGTATCCAGGACTCCGAGAAAACGATGCATCCTTTTCATCTCGTCGGCAGCGGCGGTCTCCATGGCCTTGGTCATGGAAAACTCGCGGTGAAGAATGCCGTTGACGAGAATGCGGATGACATAGTCTCTCGATCCCTTCACCTTTTCGCGAACGGCGTCCCAGTCTCCTCTTTGACACAACCCGAGAACGTCGTCGGCGAGCGCTTGATTGCGCCGCATGTCTTCACGAACCCAGAACAGGATTCGCTCGATCACAACCGTGAGGGCGATGATGGAGCAAGCAAGCAGGGGGACCATGACCGGACCACCCTTGACAAAAAACTCGACCATAGGACCTCCTTAGAAGAAAGCACGAACTTCGAAATTCGAGTTAAGAGTCTTAGACGAAATCTTCTTCGCAAGCTGCATACAAGTTCAAAAACGAACCGCAGAATATCGAATAACGAACGCCGAAGGAAAAAATAGAAGACAGTTAACTTCATCATTCGAAATTCTTTGTTCGACATTCGACATTCGAGTTTCGTGCTTCGGATTTCATGGTTTTAAACTGACTCTTGGTTTTCCGGTCATTGGATTTCTGTCCACCAGAACGGCACACTCGTACACGTTTTGAATGCTTTCTGCGTCAATGACCTGATCCGGGGTTCCGGTCAGGTGCACAGACCCGTTCTTGAGCATCACGATTCGATGACAATACTGAGACACGAGATCGATGTCATGAGAGACGATGACAACGCTCAGTCCCCTTCCCTTGGTGAGGCTTGCGATCAAATCAAAGATTTCTTTCTTGTACTTGAGATCAAGGAAGGACGTGGGTTCGTCGAGCAGAATCGCTCCAGGCTCCTGAGCGAGGGCTCTTGCCAGAAGGACCCGTTGTTTTTCTCCGCCTGAGAGCTCATGGATGGAACGCTCTGAGAGTTCCAGGGCATGGGTCGCCCTCAAGGCGTTCACCGCGATCTTCAGGTCCTTGTCCCTTTCGAACTGCAGCCTTCCGAGGTGGGGGAAGCGGCCCATGAGCACCACCTCGAGGACAGAGAAAGAAAATCTGAAGAAGTTTTCCTGAGCCACCATGGCGACGGCTCTTGCGATTTCCCCGCGCTTTAGGGTTACCATGCTTTTCCCTTGAACAAAAACTTCTCCTTCATGGGGGAGCAGCATCCCGTCCATGATCTTGAGCAGAGTGGTTTTCCCTGAGCCGTTTGGGCCGATGATGCCGAGCATCTCACCGGGAGAGACCTCAAGATCAATAGCCCGCACCGCCCAAGAGGCGCCATAGCGAAAGCCCACTTTTCTTAGAGTCAGGATCGGCTCCATTGACTTCCTTTCACTCTGAGAAGGTAAAGGAAAAAGGGGGCCCCCATGAAAGCGGTGATCACACCCACAGGCAATTCACTGGGCGAGATCAAGAGCCTCGCCAGAGTATCCGCCGCGATCAGGAACGTGGCTCCGCCCAGGGATGCCACAGGGAGGAGGAGGCGATGATCGGAGCCAAAAGCCATCCTCGCAAGGTGCGGGACGATGAGCCCAACAAAGCCGATGAGCCCTGAGAAAGAAACAACGAGGCCGATCACAAGGGAAACGAGCACCAAGCAAGTTTTCTTCGCTTTTTCAACGTCCACGCCGAGCTGAAGGGCTATCTCTTCTCCTGTGGTGATGAGGTTCAGCTCTTTGGAAAAGCTGAAGAGAATGACGGAAGTAACGATCAGAGCAGGAGTCAGAATAATCAGAGAAGCGTAACGGGTCTGTGAAAGATCTCCATAAAGCCAGAAAAGCATGGTATGGAGGCGACTGTCCGTGGCGATGGAGATGAAAAACATGATCACGGCGGTGAAAAAGGCGTTCAAAATCACTCCCGTAAGCAGAATGGTCGATGATTCCATGCCCATTCTCCTTGTCCCTAAAGCCAGAACAAGGTAGACGGTAAGAAGCGCGCCGGCAAAGGACATGAGAGGGATGCCGGCAGAAAAGGTGAAACCCAGCACAATGCCTATAATGGCTCCGAAAGCAGAGCCGCTTGAGACACCCAGGATAAATGGATCGGCGAGGGGATTGCGCAGCAGAGCTTGAAACACTACGCCTCCCAGAGCAAGGGAAAAGCCGGCAAGCCCTGCGAGGATAATCCTGGGGAGCCTGATCCTCAGGATTATCAGTCTTGCAGGATCATCCGGATCTAGAGATCCGGACACAAGGGCCATGATTTTGTGAAAGGACACCTCTGCGGTTCCCATGAGAAGGGAAGCCGCTCCCACAAGAAGCAGAACAAGGGCCATGACCAGGGACAGACGAAAGACTCTGCCGGGTGTCAAAGGAGGCTTATGGAGCAAATGCTTACTCATTGG
>Ga0209253_10002341_pt1 | contig 16807 bp, 14 predicted proteins | sample FrelakmetBRP12BR_FD_187145 | JGI IMG/M metagenome (GOLD analysis project Ga0209253, IMG submission 187145) | Freshwater lake sediment microbial communities from the University of Notre Dame, USA, for methane emissions studies - BRP12 BR (SPAdes)... | ecosystem: Environmental > Aquatic >...
AAAGGCTGGAGGCTGGGGGGAGAGACCCCCCAGCCATCGGCGCCGGCCGATGTTGGGTGGTGGGAGGCAGGGAAGTCTGCTCTGCAAAGCTGCATAGTCGCGGCATTGGGAGTGTAGGGGGAGGCCCGGCCTTTGGGCAGGGTTGTGGTGGAAAGCTCGGGGGGCCTTCCTGCCGCCGAAGGAAGGTAGAGGCTCCGGATGCGCTTTGCGTCGCAGACCACCCTGCCTTCGCGGGGCGTGTTGGTGGGAGGCAGGGAAGTCTGCTCTGCAAAGCCGCATAGTCGCGGCATTGATAGTACAGGGTGAGGCCCGGCGTTCCGGCGGAGAGGAGACGCAGCAGGACCCCGCCTTCGTTGTTCGGGTGGTAGTTGAGAGTTTGAGCTATGGATCGCATCGTCCTTATCGGATTGAATCACAAGACCGCGCCCATCGACATCAGGGAAAAATTCGCCGCCGTGTGCGCCGACGGCGTGGTTCAGCTCCAGCAACTCGCCCAGTTTCAGCCGCTCAAGGAGGTCTTCCAGGTCTCCACCTGCAACCGGATGGAGGTGCTCTTCACCACGCCCACCCTCGATCAGGGCATGGGCGTTGTGGTCGGGTTCCTGGGGGAGATTTACGGGCAAACCGGGGCAGCCCTGAAGCCGTACCTTTATACCTACATCGACCAGGAGGCGGTAAAGCACCTCTTCCGGGTCACGTGCAGCCTCGATTCCATGGTCGTCGGCGAGCCGCAGATCCTGGGGCAGATCAAGCAGGCCTACCGCCAGTCGGTTGAGGCGAGAACTTCCGGGGTGATCCTCAATCGTCTCCTCCACAAGGCCTTTTCCGTGGCGAAGCAGGTGCGCACCCAGACCCGAATCGGCAGGTCGGCGGTCTCCATCAGCTATGCGGCCGTAGAGCTGGCCAAGAAGATCTTTAACGAGCTCGCCGGGAAGGTCGTGCTCCTTATCGGAGCCGGGGAAATGGCGGAGCTGGCCGCCGAGCATCTCCTCAACAACTCCGTGGATCGGATCATTGTCGCCAACCGCACCCTGGAGCGGGCCATGGCCCTGGCCAAGCGTTTCCGGGGTACCAGCGTGCCGCTCGAGGAGGTGGCCGAGGAGCTGAGCCGGGCGGACATCATCATCAGCTCCACCGGATCGCCTGATCCCATCCTGAGCGCCGACGAGGTGAAACGGCGGATGCGGAGCCGCCGGAACCGGCCCCTGTTCTTCATTGATATCGCCTTGCCGCGAGATATCGATCCGGAGGTGAACCGGATCGAGAACGTCTACCTCTACAATATTGACGACCTCCAGGGTATCGTGGATCTCAACCGCGCCGATCGCCTCCGCGAAGCCGGGCGGGCGGAGCACATCATTACCGCCGAGGCCCTCAAGTTCGAGTCCTGGTTGCGAACCCTCGAGGTTGTACCCACCATCGTCGCCCTTCGGGAGAAAGCGGAACAGATTCGCCAGGGAGAGCTCAAGAAAACCTTCGGCCATCTAGACCCGTTCCCGGAGGACCTGGCCAAGTCTCTCCAGGTGGTGACCCAGTCCATCGTGAACAAGGTGCTCCACGACCCAATTCTGTTTCTCAAGCGGACCAGCAGCAAGGCCCGCAAGGAATTCTACCTCGATACGGCTCGAAGGATGTTCAACCTGGATGCGGATCAGTCGGAGGCCCAGGGCGAGGAGGACGTATCCCTTGATTCCAGAGAGGCGACGTGATACGTTGACCTCGACGTGGGCCGCAGAAACCTGTTGTTTCACCCCGAGCCAGGAGAGAGAGGGTGGCTGAGATCATTGAGCTTGAGAGAAGACGCCAGCTCTCGAAGGCCGATGAGGAGGAAAAGCTAAGGGAGGAGAAGATCCAGATCCTCAGGAGGATCATCCACTGCTCCCGCTGTTCGCTCAAGTGCGCCAGATGCGGCACCCACATGGAAGAAGGGGAAAGGGCGAAGCAATCAGAAACGCCTTTCCCGCTATGCGTCGGCTGCCAGGAGGAGTATGACGCATACCTCACCCGGAAGCGGGGAGAGCCATCCGGGGCGCGCTACTGGCAGAACGACGCGTGGATGGACGTGTGGCGCACATGGCTCCGACACCAGCGAGCGATCGATAGTTACCGGAGCTCCAGCGAGTTCATCAAACTGCTGCAAGAGTTTGAACGGATCTGTTAGCCCCTTACTGAATCTCCTCCGCCGGCGGAGAGCCGTGGCCGCCGCGCCTATCAGGGGTGCGGCCGGAGTTGGTTTCAGCGCGACGAGGAGTACTCTATGTTTGGCATCGGCATGCCCGAGTTGTTGGTGATTCTCGTGATCATCCTCATCATCTTCGGAGCCGGAAAGCTGCCGGAGATCGGTGCAGGTATCGGGAAGGGCATCAAGAATTTCAAGAAGGCCACATCCAGCGACGAGGTCCAGGCTGGCGACGAGAAACCCCAGATCGAGAAGAAGGAAAAGGAGCGCGAGGACTGAGCCGCTCCGGCCCACGAGCGCCAACGCCCACCTAGTCTCGCCCTCCCTGCCGCCCCACACCCTGGTTCCCGCCCGCTCAGCTTGAGCCGACCTCCCGGCGAGCCGCCTCCCATTCAGCTTCCCAATCGCGGCTGCCCTTCGGCGCAACTCAGGGTCCCGAGCCTGTCGAGGGAGAAGCCGCTCCCCCCGAGCCCCCGCGCCGGACCCTCAGGCGCTGGAGGCTGGGGGGTCTCCGAGGCAAGGCGCATCCGGAGCCACTACCTTCCTCTCGATCTGGGAAAGGCCTCCCAAGCTTTGGCCCCCCTTCCGCCCGAAGGCCTGGCCTCACCCTATACTACCAATGCCGCGACTATGCGACCTTGCCGAGGAGACCCCCCAGCCTCCCAGCGCCATGTCGGACAGCGGCGGTTGTTTTTCATCCACCTCCAAACTCACGAAGGAGGGGGTCGCTCGAGACCGGGTGATCTCTTCCCGAAGGGTCTCCGGGACAAGAAGGCACGGCGCATCTGGAGCCACCTCTTGCTTCCTGGTTCTCGGGAACGTTTTCCGAGCCGCGCGCCCCGGGATCTAAGGGCCCCGTGAATGGCTCTTGGACGCCTGCAGGTGATTTCCTCAGAAGGGGACGTCCTCATCGGTCGCGGGCAGGTCAGGGGGCGGCTCCTCGAATGCGGCACCTTCCCCTTCCTCGCGGGCACCGCGGGCGCCGCCGAGCATCTGCATGCCCGAGCCAATCACCTCTGTCGTCCAACGCTTGTTGCCGTCGCGATCTTCCCAGGAGCGGGTCTGCAGGCGACCCTCGATGTACACCTGCCGGCCTTTCGTCAGATACTGGCCGCAGATCTCCGCCAGCCGCCCCCACACGATCACCCGGTGCCATTCGGTGCGCTCGCCTTTTTGGCCGTCCTTACCGGTCCAGACCTCCCGGGTCGCCAGGCGCATGGTGGCCTTGGCCGTGCCGTTGGGGGTGTAGCTCAATTCCGGATCGGCCCCCAGATTCCCGATCAGGAGTACCCTATTCAGTGATGCCATGATGCTCCTCCTGGAACCTTCGTGTTCTCCCCCGTTGGTTCGCGTGGCCTGTCTCTGCTCCAAGGAGCGGAAAAAGTCCTTCACCTATATAATCGCTCATGTCTCCAGGACGGTGCGGCGTGGTCTGTTACCCATATACCACAGACGAGGTGGTCAAGGCCAGAGTGAGATCCAGTCTATCGGGCGCCGCTTCTCTCAGGCAGTTGTTGGAGCGCGGCGTTAGCGATTAATCAACTGAGGCGGGGCGGTCTGCTCGGCAGAGCTGCATAGTCGCGGTGTCGATAGTGTAAGGGGAGGCCCGGCCTCTTTGCAAGGTTTGGGTGGAAAGTTCGGGGAGCCTTCCTGAGGTCGGAGAATTCAGAGGTTGCTCCAGATGCGCTTTGCCTCACAGACGGCCCCGCCTCTGCGGAGGGTGGTAGTGCGGGGCAGGGCGGTCTGTTCGGCAAAGCCACGCTTTGACGTGGTCGCGGCAACACGCAGGCACGGCCTGCGGCGAGACAGGCGGGAAAAGAGGTCAAGCGAGAAAGGATGAAGATTTGTCGAACTGCTTGCATTTCTCGCGTTTCCCGCTCTGAGCGCAGCGAAGGCATGCGCTTTGCCTTCCTGTCCCGAAACCCTTCGGGGGCAGATCACCCTCGCTGTCCCCATCAAGATGGGCTATTAGCGACTTGCCAGACCGGGTGCACCCGGGTTCACTCGCAACCGCAGAGCCCGGGGAAGGAGGTCGAAGCTAGTCGGAAGCGTGCCGATGGGCTCGCCGTCCACCTCCACCATGACCGAGGCGGCACCGGTGGCCGAGACGGTGCATACCTTGCGATAGTGGATGCAAGGATGGCTCAGGTGTCCCCCCTGGTACAATCGCGGGCCCCAGAGGAGAAAATCGCGGAGGCCCACGGCGCCGAGCAACACCAAATCTAGGAGGCCGTCCTCGATCAGGGCGCGGGGCGCTATCTGCATCCCGCCGCCAAAAAAACGGCCGTTCGCAACCGCGGCGGTGTTGAGGACCTGCGGCGGCAAGGGCTGACCGTCCACCTCGAGATTCACGTGTTGGTTCTTGTGGCTCAAGAGTGCCTGGAGGGTAGCCAGAAAGAACCGTCCGGAGCCGCCTAGGAAAGAAGGTTGCCGACACACCAGGTGGCTCACTCGGGCGGAAAGACCAAGACTGGCGATGTTGATGAAGAGACGATCAGCCGCCTCGCCGGAGAAGGACCGATAGGAGAGACGGCCCACGTCCACTTCGCGAGTCTCGCCGGCAAGGATTGCGGCGAGGGCAGAGCGAACGCTTCCGTCGAGGCCTAGGGAGCGACGGAAATCCCCCCCGGAGCCGCAAGGAACCAAGGCGAGAGCGGCCTGAGGATTGGGGCTTCTCTGTTGGTCGAAGAAGCCGTTCACGACCTCGTTGAGTGTGCCGTCGCCACCCACGCTAATGATCAGGTCGCACCCCTCCCCGAGAGCGGTTCGAACCAGGGCCGAGGCATGTAACGGCCTCTCCGTCCAGTCCCAGGGAAACACGCCGAGGGTTCTGGTCAGCTCCCGGTGGAGCGCAGGCCAGAGCCGGCGGCTCTTTCCGAGGCCGGCTCGAGGATTCACCACGGCGTAAGGGCGAGGACGGCTGGCGACCATTTCCATCTCCTTACCTGAGGGATCGAGGCCAATCTTCTCTCTTGTTCCCGTACGCTGACTGGGAGCCTGCGAGTTGTGCGCCTCGCGCCTTCAATACGCAGGGCGGGCACTGTCCACCAGAAGGTACACTCACCGTTTCTCGGTGGCCGATTTGCACCCTAACACCGCTGGGGCCGGTACGGAGGGGGCGCAGAGCGTCCTCGTCGAGGTTCGGAGTCAGAGCATCGGAGCCAGACCTGAGAGGGAAGGCGCCTGGTGAGGCTGTCCTGTTGAGAAACACCGAGCTCCGGATGAGAAGGTCGGTGACCTCATGGTTTAGCGAGCAAAATATGCCGCGACCCTATCAGGGTCAGGGAGCTCCAGCCTTTCCAGATACGCGCTCCGAAGATCTTCCACCCTTGCGAGAGAGCGCGAGACCTGATGGGAGTCCAGGAGACCAAGAGAGATCCCCTCCCGGAGGGCCTCCGCTACGAGGTTCATGTGCTCTTGGTCGTTGCAGACAATGAGGAGATCGACGCCCGCCTGGAGTGCGGTGAAAGCGGCCCACTCCGGGGGATACCGACCCGTGACGGCTCCCATGTCCAGATCGTCGCTGATGAGAACCCCGGCAAATCCCAGGTCGTTACGCAAGAGCCCGGTGAGGATCGCCGGAGAGAGGGTTCCCGGGAGCTCGGGATCCAGCGCCGGGTAGAGAATGTGGGAGGTCATGGCACAGGCGACCCCGGCCTGGAAAGCGGCGCGAAAGGGCACCAGATCTGACTGAAGGAGCTCTTCCCTCGTTGCCGGAACGACAGGGAGACTCAGGTGTGGGTCCTCTTGGGCCCGGCCAAGGCCAGGGAAGTGCTTGGCGGTAGCCATGACTCCCTCCTGCTGGAGGGCCGTGACGGCAGCGACCCCACACTCGGCCACCAGAGCCGGATCTCGTCCGAAGGAGCGGCGCTCCATGGGGCCGGCGCTGTCGAGAAGGTTCACATCGAGGACAGGGGCAAAATTCAGGTTCAGCCCCACGAGTCTCATCTCCTGGGCGGAGAGGCGCACGCTCCGGCTCACGGCGCTGGGACCCTGAGCGCCCATGACCTTTGCATCGGGAAGCTGGGAAAAGGGCGGAGTCAGGCGGGCGACCGTTCCTCCTTCCTGATCCACGGCAAGAAGAAGCGGGCGCCCGAGCTCCTCGAGGGCGAGGCGCTGGATCTCTCGACTGAGCCGGGCGACCTGTTCGGGGGAGGCGACGTTTCGCCGGAAGAAAATCAGACCGGATGGCTTGATCATGCAAATATGGTCGGCCAGGGCCGCGTCCAGCTCCTGACCAAAGAAGCCAACCATGATGAGCTCAGAGACCCGTTCTTGCAGTTCCATGGTGCGAGTTCCCCGGAGATTGCGAGCAGAGGCGACATCTGCTATATGACGCGCAACATGATGATACAGCGGCGAGGTTTTGTCCAGGGAGATGTGGTGGGGCTGAAGCGGGACACAGATCGCCCGGTCTCTCGGGAGCGGTGCTCACCGTATAGGGGGCGAGCCCGGGCAATCTGTTCGGCAGGGCTGCACAGTCGCATCATGAATAAGGTTGAGGTGGTCCGGCCCTTTGTGCGGCGCGGTTGAAGGTTCGGGAGGGTTTACCGAGGACGGGAGAGTCAAGAGGTGGCCCCACGTGCGCTTTGCCTCACCGACCACCCGGTCTCTCGGGAGCGTTGTCCGACGTGGTATCGGCGGAGTCGGCGATGATTCCTTTCAAGGCCATGATCCTTGCTGCCGGGTTGGGGACGAGGCTTCGACCGCTCACCTTGAGCAGGCCGAAGGTGCTCATGCCGGTCCAGAACCGCCCCCTCCTCCACTGGCTCCTCGATTATCTCAGGGGCGCGGGAGCCGAGGCGGTGATCCTCAACGCCCATCACCTCAGCGATATCCTGGCAGCTCACCTTGCTTCCCATGACTTCGGGATTTCCGTGCAGGTACGAGTGGAGAGCGCCCTCCTCGGCACCGGCGGAGGCATTCGCAATGTGGCGGATTTCTGGGACGCTCGCCCCTTCGTGGTGATGAACGGCGACATCCTGAGCGCCATCGATCTTGAGGGGGTCATCCGGGGTCATCTCCAGAGCCAGGCGGTTGCGACCTTGGTGCTCACCGACGAGCCGCGGTTCAACCAGGTCCAGGTGGCCGGAGACGGCAGTATTGTCGCCTTCAAAGCCGGGCAGCCGGATTCGTCGCTGGCCTTCACCGGCATCCAGGTGGTGAGCCCCGAGGTGCTCGATGTCATTCCACCCCAAGGGGCTTCCTCCATCATCCAATCCTACGAGCGGCTGATCGCCGGCGGCAGGAGGGTCATGGCCCACGTGGTCCGGGACGAATACTGGCGGGAGCTTGGTGAGGTGGCACGGTACCTTGCGGTTCACCAGGAATTCTCCCGACTCGACAGCGCCCCCATTCCCGGGCTTCGGGTCGGGCCCGGGGCGATTGTCCATCCTTCGGCTCGGATGGGGAAGAGAGCACGGCTTGTCGGCACAGTCTGTGTCGGCGCCGGTTGCGACGTGGCTGACGGAGCGACGGTGCAGGAAAGCATCCTGTGGGACCGCGTCAGAATGAGAGCGGGGTGCTCGGTGCGGAACAGCATCATCGGCGACGGCGTGGAGCTCCGGGAGTCGGTGCGAGATGCGGTTATCGTCGCAGAAAGCCTAGAGCATAGTCGCACAGGGTAGCTCGCAGCAGGCAGGGGCAGCTGGCAGAACATGCAGGACAGAGGACGTAAATTTCCCTCTGTCGCTGATAGCAGCGTTGGGAAAAGGGCGAATACCGCACCAAGAATGACGGAGAATTCGGAACAGGACCCATGAGCGAGGAGAAGATGCGATCCACTGGCGGCCCTGCCGATCGCATACCCGGCCACGACTGGCGGGAACGGGCGGAAACCCTGATTCGCAGAGAGACCGTGGTCTCTTCGCCCTTTCGCTGGGAACCGCTCCACGGAGACGGGTCTGACCGGACCTTCTACCGGCTATTTGCTTCGGGAACTACCTTCGTGCTCCTTTGGAGTCCGTCCGCCGACCACCGCTCTCCCAACGAGAATGATTCCTACGTATACATGGGGAGGCATCTGGAGCGAAACGGGATCCCGGTGCCGAAAATTTTCGCCTACTGGAGAGAGGAGGGGCTGGTGCTCCTCGAGGATCTCGGCTCGGTACACCTCCAGGATGCCGTGCGCGCGGGCAGCGCTTCCCAGGTGGAGGGCCTCTATACGCGAGCCGCCGATGTGCTCATCCGGATCCAGGTGCAGGCGAGTGAGGGGCTGGACACCGGGCAGTGTTTCGATACCCCACTTTACAGTCCAGACTTCGTCATGGAGCGGGAGCTCAGATACTTCTACCAGAGCTTCGTCCGGGACGCCCTGAGTCTGAAGATTGCCTGGGACCAAGTGGAGGACGAGTTCTCTCTCCTCGCCGAGCGGGCGGCAAGGGTTGAGGAACGTTCCTTCTTCCTCCACCGGGATTTCCAGTCCCGCAACCTCATGGTGAGGGAGGGACGCCTCTACGTCATAGACTTCCAGGGTTCCCGCAAGGGGCCCTCCCAGTACGACCTCGCCGCTCTCCTCCTGGATCCCTACGTGCAGCTTCCTGAGCCCCTCGCCGACCGGCTGCTCCTGGCGCACGCGGAACGGCTCCGCGACGCCGCCGGGATATCGGTCGCGGAGTTCCTCGAGGGTTACGAGCAGGTCGCCCTCTGTCGCAACCTTCAGATCGTGGCCGCTTACTCATTCCTGACGCGGGTCAAGGGGAGACGGCACTTTGCCCGCTACCTTGTCCCGGCATATAGGACGCTCCAGCAAATGCTCGGAAGATCGGCCTGCAGAGACTACCGTTTCCTCCGCGGGCTTGTTCGGGACCACGGGATCCAGGAAGTCGCCGAGGTGGCGGCGAGATTAGAGAGAGAGGCGGGAGAGAGGACAGTAGGCAGTAGGCAGTAGCCAGAAGACACAAGAGACGCAGAGAAACAGGGAGCGAAGTGTTTCTCGAATGAACGAGAACCTCGTAGCCACTACCTCGAGTGCCAAGCCGATCGTGGCCATTGTGGGTCGGGCGAATGTGGGCAAGTCGACCCTGTTCAATCGACTCACGCGGGAGCGGCGCGCCATCGTGGACGACACTCCCGGCATCACCCGCGATCGCCTCGTCGCCGAGGCGTCCTGGGGCGAACGCTCCTTCTGCCTCGTGGATACCGGCGGTCTGGACGTGGGTGACCAGGAGAGTCCCGGGGGCATTCAGGCCCTGGTTCGGCGGCAGGCCCAGACTGCGGTGGATGAGGCGGATCTGGTCATCTTCCTCGCCGATGGCAAGGGGGGATTCCACCCGGGTGACACCCAGGTGGTGGATTTGCTTCGCCGGTCGGGGAAGCCCGTCCTGTACGCGGTGAACAAGATCGACGGACCCGGTCAGGAAGAGGCCGCCTACGAGTTCTACCAGCTGGGAGTGGAGCGGGTGTTCCCGATTTCCGCCGCCCACGGCTACGGGATCCGCGATTTCATGGACGTCCTGGTGGAGATGCTTCCCCCGGCGACGGAGGAAGAGGAGGCGGCGCCCGGCATCCGGGTGGCGATCATCGGGAGGCCCAACGTGGGGAAATCCTCCCTTGTGAACCGCATCCTCGGCACCGACCGGGTCCTCGTGAGCGACGTGCCGGGGACGACCCGGGACGCTGTGGACGCCGCCTTTCGGTTCGGCGGGGAGCACTACGTCCTCGTGGATACACCGGGAATCCGCCGTCGGAGCAAGACAGCGGACAAGGTGGAGAAGTTCAGTGTCCTCAAGGCGCTGAAGAGCGTGGAGCGATGCCACGTCGCGGTCCTCCTCGTGGATGCCGCCGAGGGGCTCACCGACCAGGACGTCCGCATCGCCGGCTACATCCACGAGCGGCAGCGAGGGGGGGTGGTGGCCCTCAACAAGTGGGATCTTGTGGAGAAGGAGCCGCGTCGGCTGAAGGAAATCGACGATGCCCTGGACATCGCCCTGAAGTTCATGCCCTATGCCCCGGTGCTGAGAGTCTCGGCTCTGACCGGGAGCCGCGTCCAGCGACTGCTTCCCACGGTCGCCGCAGTGTTTGCGCAGTACAGCACCCGCGTCACCACCGCGACTCTCAATGACGCCATCGCCCGAGCGGTGGCTCACCATGAGCCGCCCATGCACCGGGGACGGCGAGTGAAGATCCTCTATGGCACGCAGGCATCCATTCGGCCGCCCACCTTTGTCCTCTTCGTGACGCGCCCTGATGCCATCCATTTTTCCTACGAGCGTTACCTGGCAAATCAGATTCGCGAGGCCTTCTCCCTGGACCAGACGCCCCTTCGTCTTGTTTTCCGCGGGAGGGAGCGGGAGAGCAGGCATTAGGCAGGGAGCCGGTCGGCCCGTTGGATGTCTGAGGTCTGGTCAGTTGTCCGTGGCCCGTGGTGACCAGCATAGGGCATAGAGCATGGAGCATAGGGTAGCGGGCAGCTGGCAGAGATGCGGGGTGGGCACCGCCCACCGAAGAGGCTGTCAAATGACCAATGATCGATGATACATGATAGGGGTTGATGATGATTGTCGCTGTGTTCCCGCGTTCCGGCGTCCCCGCCTCGCTTACTCGTATGGTGTGCCTGGTCCTCGCTGCCCTGCTCACCTGCTGCGGGACGGGAGCCTATCAGGGGTCCTCGAAAGGCCCGGTGCGAGTTGCCGTGGTTGCGCCCTTGAACGGCTACCTGGGAGAGGAGGGGCAGATGCTTCGCCTCGGTGTGCTCCTCGCCGCCGCAGAGGCGAAAGCGGAGGCCGAAGAGACTCAGGTCGAGATCGTTGTCTACGATTCACCGTGCGGCGGGGAAAAGGCGGTTGCCGTCGCCCGACAGGTCTCCCAGGATTCCTCTGTCTCCACCGTGATCGGCTATCTCTGCGCCGAGTCGGTGCGGGAAGTGCTTCCCGTGTATCGCGATGCCGGCCTGCCTCTCATTACCCCGGCAGTCTCCGGCGAAGAGGTGCCGGAAAAGTTGAGGAGCAACCTGTTTTCGCTTATCTTCGGCGGAGGTGACCAGGCGGCGTTCCTTGCGGCCTACGTGAGAAAGGCCCTTGGTCTCACCCGCGTGGCGGTGGTTGACGACCAGTCTGACTACGCCAACCTGTTCCTGGAACCTTTTCTTCAAGAGGCAGGCAAACAGAACCTGGAGGTGGTGGCCCGGGTTTCCACCCAGCCCGACGCGGGGGCGGCAGGTCTGGCGATCCAGCAGCTGAGGGCCGCCAGCCCGGAGGCCCTGTTTCTGGCCACAAGCCCCGAGAGCGCCCGGTTGCTGCTCATGGAGCGGAGGCGGCAGCAGCTCGGGGGCCTGGTCCTTGGACCGGATGTGCTCGGAGATCTGGACTTCTACGAGATGACCGGCCCGGCGGCGGACGGTCTCTTGGTGTCGCAACCTCTCCTTCTCGGGGGCGGCGGTCCTGCGGTTGCCGGTTTTGTGGAGCGTTTCACGACAGCATACAAGCGTCAGCCGGACTGGATAGCCGCCGGGGGTTACGACGCCCTTCGCCTCGTGCGGGCGGTGGTCACTCGTGAGGGTCATCGCCGAGCCGGGGTGCTTCGAGGACTTGAGGCAATCTCCAGCAGGGAGTCAGCCTTCGCCGGGCTCGGAGGGCCGATCTTTTTCGGCAAGGGCGGACTCTGCCGTCGTCCTCTCTACGTGGCCAGACTGGAGCAGGGCATCTTGAAACCGGCGGATCCGCCGACGGTGGAGTCCTTTGGCGTATTCTACCAACCGTCCTCGTGAGCCCGCCGCAGCTCCCTGAGGATCGTTTCGCGGCGCTGTTGACAGTGGCGCCAGCCCTGTGATAGGGTTCCGCCATCTTCTTACGTGCAGCCCCCGGGATTCCTTCCCCGAGAAGTCAGTCTTTCCTTTCTGCACGGAGCAGAACTCTCTGCGGTGGCGTGCTCGGCCGTGCCATGCAGAGCTCAGTTCGTAGCACTGATGATACATTGCGGCAAGAGGACGAAGACAGAGCGTACTTGAACAGAGGAACTGCGACGATTTTTGGAACGAGGACGAAGACAGAGCGTACTTGAACAAAGGGAGGGAAAGAGAATGAAGAGAGTGCTTACGATTTTGATGGCGGTAGCGATGATTGCCGTGTTGGCCGCTCCGGCGCTGGCGCAGGCGCCTGCCAAGCCTGCCGCACCCGCAAAGGCGGCGCCGGCTGCAAAGCCTGTTGCGAAGCCGGCGGAGAAGCCGGCAGCCGGCGGTCCCGTTAACATCGGGGCCTATCTCCCCATGACGGGCGGTGTGGCTGCCTACGGCCAGATGGAGTGGGACGGCGTCAAGACGGCCAACGAGATGATGCCCAAGGTACTGGGGAGGGATGTGAAGCTCTTCCTGGTGGATACGAAGAGCGACAAGATCGAGGCGGCAAACGCGGTTGATCGCCTGATCAAGAAGGACAAGGTGGTGGCGATTGTCGGCGAGGCCATCAGCGGCAATTCCATGGCCGGCGGGCCGATCGGCGAGAAGAATGAAGTCCCCATGATCACCCCCACCGGCACCAATCCCCTCGTGACCCAGGGCAAGAAGTACTACTTCCGTGCCTGTTTCATCGACCCCTTCCAGGGTGAGGTGGCGGCCAAGCTGGCAGTGGAGACCCTGAAGGCGAAGAGCGCGGCGGTGATCGTCGATATCGCCCAGGACTACTGCGTGGGACTCGCTAACTTCTTCGTCAAGGCCTTCACCAAGGCCGGCGGCAAGGTGGTCTCCACCACCTACATTCAAACGGGCGACCAGGATTTCAGCGCCCAGCTCTCTGCGGTGCAGGCGGCAAAACCCGACATCATTTACGCGCCCAACTACTACGCCGAGGATGCCCTCTTGGCCAAGCAGGCCCGGGATCTCGGGATTACCGCGCCCATACTCACAGGTGACGGAGCCCAGGCGCCCGAACTCATTCAGATCGGCGGCAAGGCTGTGGAAGGTATGTACTTCACCGGCCACTTCAACGTGGAGGCGGTTACCACTAAACTGGGCAAGGACTTCGTGGCGTTCTACAAGAAAAAGACCGGCAAGGACCCGGACGCCTTCACCGCTCTGGGTGCGGACGCCTACTTCATTCTCATGGATGCTATGCAGAGGGCCGGCACCACCAAGGGGTCCGAGGTGCGGCAGGCTCTGGCGAGCACCAAGAACTTCCAGGCAATATCGGGTAACGTCAACATCGGTGAGGACGGCAACGCCGTGAAGAGCGTCGTGATCAACCAGGTGAAAGACGGCAAGTTCGTGTACGTGACTACGGTCAACCCGTAAGGCAGATCAGAGACTGCAATCCCTCTCTTGGGCCGGCCCGGTCCGAGGGAGGGATTTTTGTTCTTGGAGTTCCCGATCGTCGCGCCGTCCTCGACGCGGTGATTTACTTTGACTTTTCAGCCGGTTCGTGTTACGAGACCTCGATTCGCCGCGGAAAAGTTACGACACTATAGGGCGGTAGTCGGTGGACCTCCAGCTTTTCGGCCAACAGCTCATCAACGGTGTCTCCCTGGGCGCCCTCTACGGGCTGATTGCCGTAGGCTATACCATGGTCTACGGGATCATCCGCCTCATCAACTTCGCCCATGGCGATATCGTCATGATGAGCTGCTACTTCGCCTTCTTCGGCTACGCCCTCTTCAATCTCCCCTGGTGGGCCGCCTTCCTCGGGGCCACCGCGCTCACGACCCTCTTGGGTATGCTCATCGATATGGGGGCCTACCGACCGGTGCGGAACGCCCCGAGAATCTCCGCCCTCATCACCGCCATCGGGGTCTCCTTTCTTCTGGAGAATTTTGCCCTGGTGGTCTGGGGCGGGCGGCCAAAGGCCTTCTTCCGTCCTGACATCTTCGGGCAGGTTGTGAGTATCGGTAACGTCCATATTTTGCTGCTGAGCATCTGGACTCCGGCCATAACCATCTCGCTGCTCCTCGCACTGCTCTACATCATCCACCGGACCAAGGCTGGCATCGCCATGCGGGCGCTGGCCCGCGACATGGAAACGACGCGGCTTATGGGCGTCAATGTGAACCGGATCATCTCCCTCACCTTCGCCCTCGGCTCCGCCATGGCGGCGGCCGGCGGCATGATGTGGGCGATGAAGTATCCCCAGGTGAATCCCTTCCTGGGAGTGATCCCGGGTCTCAAGGCTTTTGTTTCTGCGGTGCTGGGCGGCATCGGCAACGTGGCGGGCGCCGTGGTCGGAGGCTTCGTTCTTGGCGTGGCAGAGATCCTGCTCGTGGCCGTTGCTCCCGCGCTGGCCGGCTATAGGGACGCCATCGCCTTCGTCGTTCTTATCGTCATTCTTCTCTTCAGACCTACGGGCATCATGGGTGAGCCGATCGTTGATAAGTGAGAGGGCTGCGTGTCGGTGAATCAGCAGTCTCGCGAAAGCATGCCTACCCGTCGCTGGCGGAACCGTCTCCTCACCCTTATGGGTCTGGTGCTTTTTTCCCTCTATCTCCTGTGGGCGGAAAACTACGGCAGCGACTACCTGATCCGCATCCTCAACAACACGGCGATCTTCATCACCCTGGCGGTGAGTTACAACCTCATCAACGGCATCACCGGGCAGCTTTCCCTGGGGCCGAATGCCTTCATCGCCATAGGCGCCTACACCTCGGCGCTCCTCACCCTGAGCCCGGCGGAAAAGCAGCTCTCCTTCATCATCGAGCCCATCATCTGGCCGCTGAGCGTCATCCAGATCCCCTTTTTCTGGACCCTCGTTGCCGCCGGCATCGTCACGGCCTTTTTCGCCTTTCTCATGGGCTTCCCGGTATTTCGCGTCCGTGGCGACTATCTGGCCATCGTCACCCTGGGCTTCGGGGAGGTGGTTCGGGCGGTGGCCAACAATCTCCAGACTATCACGAACGGTCCCCTGGGGCTGAAGGGTCTCCAGGCCTACACCAACCTCTGGTGGAGCTGGGGGTTTGCCACGATCACCGTGGCCGTCATCGTTCGCCTCGTCAACAGCTCGTTCGGCCTGGCCATGAAGGCGGGTCGAGAGAACGAGGTGGCTGCGTCGGCTATGGGGGTGAACGTCTTCCGTGCCAACATGCTGGCCTTCACTCTGAGCGCCTTTTTCCAGGGTGTGGCCGGCGGGCTGCTGGCGCACCTCGTCACCACCATCTCGCCGACCCTCTTTACCTTTTTCTTCACCTTCAACCTCTTGACTATCATCGTGGCCGGGGGCCTCGGCAGCACCACCGGGGCGGTGATCGGATCATTCCTCTTCTCCTTCGGCGGTGAATGGCTGAGGGCCGTGGAAGAGCCAATGGAGATTTTCGGCCTGGATATCCCCGGGATTCCCGGCATGCGCATGGTGATCTTCTCGGTCATCCTCATCTTCCTCATGATCTTTGTGAGACGAGGGATCATGGGGCGAAACGAGTTCTCCTGGGACTGGCTCCTGGAACGGTCGCCGCTTGGTCGCGTGTTTCGAGGGGGCGGCAAGTGAGCAGCTTGCTCTCCATTAGCAAGCTTACCATGGAGTTCGGCGGCCTTACCGCGGTGAACGAGTTTGCCCTGGAACTCCTCCCGGGTGAACTGGTGGGACTGATTGGTCCCAACGGAGCCGGGAAGACCACGGTATTCAATATGATCACCGGGAATCTCGTGCCCACGCGCGGAACAATTGTCTTCGCCGGCAACCCCATCAACGGTGAGAAGCCTCACAGGATCACAGCCCGGGGGATCGCCCGCACCTTCCAGAATATCCGCCTCTTCACCGACCTCACCGTCCTTGAGAATGTCATGGTGAGCTGTCATTTCCGTGTCCGCTCGTCCTTTCTGAGCGCGATCCTTGGCCTGCCCGGCTACCAACGAGAGGCAAAGGCGGGGGAGGAGGCATCCTGGGACCTTCTCAACGTGGTCGGCCTGCCGCACCTGGCAAGGGAGAAGGCGGGAGGTCTTCCCTATGGCCAACAGCGCCGTCTCGAAATTGCCAGGGCTCTCGCCACCCGGCCAGAGGTGATTCTGCTTGACGAGCCGGCGGCAGGGATGAACCCGGCGGAGACCGAATCCCTCATCCAGCTCATCCTCAAAATCCGGCGGGAGTATGGACTCACCGTCCTCCTCATCGAGCACGATATGACGGTGGTGATGGGCATTTGTGAGCGGCTGAAGGTACTCGACTACGGGCATACCATCGCCGAGGGGACGCCCGAGGAGATCCAGAACAACGAACGAGTAATTCAGGCCTATCTGGGAGAGCGGCGCCTTGCTTGAGATACATGATCTCAACGTGTTCTACGGTGGCATTCACGCCCTGCGGGGGGTCTCCCTGAGGGTGGAGGCGGGGAGCATCGTCACCCTGGTGGGCTCGAATGGTGCGGGGAAGAGTACGACTCTCCGCACCATTTCCGGACTGGTCCGGCCGAAGAGCGGTAGCATCACCTTACTCGGCGAGGAGATCACCCGGGCTCCCGTAGATGGAGTGGTCAAGCGCGGCGTGGTCATGGTGCCCGAGGGAAGGAAGATCTTCGCGAATCTCACGGTCTGGGAAAACCTCCGCATCGGGGCCTACAACCGGAGCGACCTCGGGGAGATCGCCCAGGTGCAGCTGTCGCGGGCCGAGCTGATCGTCCTTCCCGTGCGGCTCGCCGCGGCGGGAGCGGTCCTCGCTCTCCTGGTGACCGGCGCTCACGGCATGCCGGCCGTCGCGGTGACCGCGGCGGCCCAGGTCC
>Ga0209253_10002342_pt1 | contig 16799 bp, 10 predicted proteins | sample FrelakmetBRP12BR_FD_187145 | JGI IMG/M metagenome (GOLD analysis project Ga0209253, IMG submission 187145) | Freshwater lake sediment microbial communities from the University of Notre Dame, USA, for methane emissions studies - BRP12 BR (SPAdes)... | ecosystem: Environmental > Aquatic >...
GGCGTCATGACGATCGTCAGCGGCCAGCCGCCGGCGCCGGTCAGCGTCTGGCAAACGGACATGTAATGCTGATCGATATCGGGCCGCTCTTCCCGGTCGACCTTGACGCACACGAACGTTTCGTTGAGGACCCGGGCGACCTCCTCGTCGGCGAACGATTCCCGCTCCATGACGTGGCACCAGTGGCAGGTCGAATAGCCGATGGAAAGGAAGACAGGCTTGTCCTCCCGGGCCGCCCGATCGAAAGCCTCGTCCCCCCAGGGATGCCAGTCCACGGGGTTCGCGGCGTGCTGGCGGAGGTAGGGGCTCTTCTCCCGGGCCAGGCGGTTCATCGAAGGCTCATTTCCTCTTGCCGCCGATGTGCCGGTCGATAAACTCGAAGGTCCGCTCGTAGGCCTCCATGCGGTTCCGGTGGAGCAGGAACTCGTGCGGCTCGTCGGGGGCGATCATCAGCTCGATCTCGACGTCCCCCTTGGCCCGGAGCTTCTGGACGATGTCGGTCGTCTGCTGGAAGGCGACGTTGCGGTCGTCGTCGCCGTGGATGAACAGGACCGGCGAGGTCCAGGTCGAGACGGACGCGACCGGCGAGGATTCGCGGGCGACCTTGCGCCGGGCCTCGTCGAGGCGCCCCCAGCGCATCTGCGACCAATCGTGGACCCCGGCCATGTCGACGCCGACCTTGAAGATGTCGGAGTTGCGGGCCAGCGCCATCGCCGTGAGCAGGCCGCCGTAGGACAGGCCCCAGGCCCCGACGCGCTCCGGGTCGACCTCGGGCCGCGTCCGGAGGTAATCGACGCCGGCCAGGACGTCCTGGTATTCGGCCGCGCCCTCCAGGCCGCAGTTCGGCGCCTCGTGGAAGGACCGGCCGTAGCCGATGCCGCTCCTGTAGTTGATGGAAATCACCACGTAGCCGCGGGAGGCGAAATACTGGTTGATGCCGTAGGCCTCCGAGTAGAACTCCATGTAGTGCCAGCCGAGGAGCATCTGCCGGATGGGCCCGCCGTGCGTGTAGACGACGGCCGGGCGCTTGTCGCCGGCCTTGGCCCCCTTGGGCAGGAAGAGTTGGCAGGGGACCTCGAGCCCGTCGGCGGCCTTGACCACGACGAGCCGCGGCTCGACGAGCTCTTTGACCGGGAAGTCGGCCGGCAGCCCGGACGGCGCGATGATCTCGACCTTCCCGCCGGAAGGGCCGACCATAGCCACGGACGTGGGATGGACCGCGGTGGCGCAGAGGAACGCCGCGCCGCGTCCCGACGCGAGGGCGACGGGCAGGGTCCCGATGGCGTCCTTCGGACTGAGAGCGGCCGCCTTGCCGCCGGCCGTTCCGACCTTGAAGATGCGCCGGCCGTGGAGGTCGCCGAGGTTGCTCGAGAAGTAGAGGGTCGCATCGTCGCTCGAGAGCCCGAGGTGCTCGACGAACGCGTCGCCCGGAGTGATGTCCTCGGGAGGGCCGCCGGCGAGGGGCATCGAGAAGACGTGGTTCCATTCTTCCCGCTCGGCCGTGAAGAGGATCCGGTCGTTCGCCGCGAGCTCGAAGCTCCGGAACGAATAGAAGCGGGGCGCGTCCTTGGGCGCCCGCCACAGCTCGCGGGCCTTGCCGGTGGCGGCTTCGGCCACCCAGACGGCCAGGTCGACGGGCCCGCGGGCCCGGAATTCGCCTCCGGCGGCCGCGTCGAACGTCAGGCCGGGCCGGCGGACGAAAGCGATCCGCGTCCCGTCCGCGGACCAGCGCGGGTCGCTGTCCCGGTCGACGCCCGGGGCGATCCAGGTGATCTCGCGGCGGGCCAGGTCGAAGACGCCGACGAAGCTGTGGTCGTCCCGGTTGCTGACGAAGGCGATCCGCGTGCCGTCGGGCGAGAAGCGGGGCGATCCGTTGCGGCCGGCCGCCCGGAAAAGGAGCTCGGGCTCTGGGGCCTGGGCCGGGACCTGCCGGGGCGTGAGCGGGACCCGGAAGATCAGTCCGTCCTTCACCAGGAGCGCCGACAGCCCGTCCGGCGCGAGGACCGGCTCGTTTCCAGCCGCGATCCTCCAGGGCCTGCCTCCGTCGGTCCGGACGGCCCAGACGGCCTGCTCACGCCCGTCGGGATCGCTGTCGGAGTTCGTCACCCAGCCGGCGGCGTTGGGTGATCCGCCCTTGACGAAGACCGCGGTCCGGCCGTCGTCGGTGAGCTGGACCTCGTCGATCTCGAAGACCTCGTCCCGGACGAAACCGGTCAGGTTGACCGGCCGGAAATCCGGGGCCGCCGCGGTCCAGACGTTCCGCGCGCCCCGGTCGTTCATGATCCAGGCGATGCGGTCGGCCCGCCTGGCCGCGACGAGGTTCATGGGATAGGCCGGCGAAAGGACGTCCCGGAGGGAGAACGTCCGCTCGGCGCCGGCCCCTCCGGCCGCGGTCGCGATCGACGCGGCCAAGACGACGACGATGGCGATCGCGGGAAGGCGTGTTCTCATTTCTGCTCCTTGCGGCCGTGCTCGACGAGAAGCAGTGAGCCGTCCTTGACCAGGCCGATGCCCGGAGCGTAGATCTTGGACTCCCGGGCGAACGGCTCGATAGGCGTCGTCTCGATGAACTTGAGACAGCCCTCGAAGACGCCCGCCGGCGTCTTGATCGACGCGTCGAGCGCCGCGACTTCGGCCCGGTCCATGGCCACGCCGGGCGCGACCTCCTGGTAGAACCGGGCCCCGACGACGGGCCGGCCCGGGATCATCAGGCCGAAGCGGGCCCCGCCCTTTCCCGATTCCCAGGCCCCTTCGTGGCCGACGACCTTGCCATTCTTGTAGATGTCGACCTCTTCGCCGAAATAATAGACGCCCCGGTCGGCCGTGTTGAAGGCGAAGTAGTTCCGCGAGATCTCGGCGAGCGCTCCGCCCTTAGACTCCCGCTCCTCGACGACCCGCGTCTCGACGCCGTCGACGAGCTTGATCTCGTCGAGCACGGTGATGACCAGGCGGACCTTCCCCTTCTCGAGGGTCAGGACGTAGCCCGGCTCGAGGCGGAAGAAATCATTGGACCCGACCGAAACGAAATCCTTCTTGTCGACGGCGAACGTGTCGACCCAGCCCGTCTTGGCCGACGCCTGGGCCAAAGCCAAGAGCCCGCTTCCGATGACTAAACTTAACAGGACCAAGCTAGCCACGCTTCTCATACGTACCTCCCAATATTAATAGATCCCCTCTCGAGGCGGCGAGGGAATTCGCCTCGAAGATCCCCGTCCGTGGAAGGGGGACCGGCGGGGAGCGGAGTCTTCGGAGCGACCATCAGCGCCGCCCCGGAGCGACCCGGAGGGGCGGTGCTGGGAAGAAATAAAAAGAAGCGCTTTTTCCAGATATTTCGCAGACGTCCGGCTCCGAGTCGCTCCGCCGGACTTCTGCCGTCCGCTCACGGACGTTCGCTTCCGTCGGTGGGCGATTCCCGAGCAAAGCCGGAGAGAGGGTATTCATTTCTCGGGGACAAGGACGATCTTCTCCAGGTTCATGGCGTGGTTGTTGGTGATGCTGGTGATGCGGACCCGGAGCTTATGCTCGCCCGCCTTGAGGCTGATCTTGCCGACCGGGAAGGTCTTGGGGAAATAGAGGCTGGGGGAGGATTCGGTCTGGGCGGCGATCTTCTGCCCGTCGACCTCGACCTCGTAGCCGGCCTTCCCGCCCCACATGCTGGCGTAGGACGCCCGGACCTCATACGTGCCGGGCTTGTCCGTCGAGAACACCCATTCCGGATAGTCGTTGACGTTCTGCCAGTTGGCCAACATCGTCGTCCTGTAGAAATGGTCGACGTAGGCCCGCTGGCCCATCTCCGACTGGATGTCCGCGAGATAGATGGGCAGCTCGACCCTTCCGTCCTTTTCCGGGACGAGCCGGAACGGCTCGACGACCGGCGGCCCCTGGAGCTCGACGACGACGACCGTCGCGGCCGGGTCGCGCTCCCGTTCGGGGAGGGAGATGAGGATGTCCTTGCCCGCGCGCCGGACCGTCAGCGGCCGGCCGGGCTCGGTGAGAAGGGCGGCCCTTTTGACTTCCGTCCTCAATCCCGGCAGGCGGATGGCCTTGTCCGCCGGCCAGCCCATGACATGGATGTAAAGCGTCGTTCCCTTGACCGTGCAGCGCCCGAAGAACGGGAGGCGTTCGAAGATGCTGGCCGTCGTGCCGTAGATCGCTTCGCCGTTCGTCTTGAGCCACGCGCCGATCTCCCGGAGTCGGGAGGCGAAGTCGTCCTGGATCCGGCCGTCGGGCCGCGGCCCGACGTTGAGGAGCAGGTTGCCGCCCTTGCTGACGATCTCGACGAGCTGGCGGATGAGCTGGGGGGAGCTGTGGAACTCGGTCTCGTAGCGGTTGTAGCCCCAGCCGTTCCAGTTCATCGTATAGCAGGCCTCCCAGAGCCGCGGCGAGCCGTCGGGGTTGCGGACACCCGTCGCCGGGACGAAGTTCTCCGGCGTGCCGAAGTCGCCGTATCCCGGCTCGCGCCTGTAGAGCCGGTCGTTGATGAGAAGGGACGGCTTCATGTCGAGGAGCATCTTCCCGATGGCGAAGGCCCGCTGCTCCTCGTTCGAGTGCTCCCACTCGCCGTCGAACCAGAGCACGGCCGGGTCGTACTTCGTGACGAGCTCCTTGAGCTGGTTCGTGGCGAAGTCCATGTAGCGGCCGAGGTCGGCGCCCTTGGTCGTCCGGCCGGTCTCCCAATTGCGGCGCGGCAGGTAATCCGGGTGGTGCCAGTCCATGATCGAGTAATAAAAGCCCAGCGGGATCCCTGCCTTTTTCATCGAGGCCGAGAGCGGGCCGAGGATATCCTTCCCGTACTTGGCCTTCATGATGTCATAGTCGCTCACGGCGCTGTCGTAGATGGCAAAGCCGTCGTGGTGCTTCGAGGTGATGATGACGTACTTCACGCCGGCGTCCTTGGCCAGCGCCGCCCACGCGTCCGGGTCGAAGTCGACCGGGTTGAAATTATCGGCGTAGTATTGGTATTCCTTGAGCGGGATCTGGAGGATCTGGCGGGCCCACTCCTCGCGCCCGATCATCGAATAGACGCCCCAGTGGATGAACAGCCCGAACTTGGCCTCGCGGAACCACTGCAGCCGGTCGGCAGGCTGGACCTGGGCCTGGGCGGCCGGGCCGGGGACCGGTGCGGCGCCGGCGGCGACGCCCAAGACCAAAAGAAACAGGATGGCGGCGGCGGGCTTTCGGTTTTTCATGTTGGGACCTCCCAGGAGCGGAATGGCCCAAGGTTATCCTTGCCGGCCGAACCTGTCAACCGGCAGAAGGCTTGATTTCGGGCGTCCTTTTCCTGAATATACGGGGTATCCGGGCCGTCTCCCGGAAATCAGAGATATCTCGATCCTTGAGGTGAACGCATGAAGATCGAATATTTCCATGCATCGAAGTTCGGGAACGGGGCTAAAGTCGCCGAGGAGTTCCGGGCCCTGATGGCCGCCAAGGGGATCACGGTCAATGTCCATCATGTCCGTGATGTGAAACCGAAAGAGATGCCGCCGGCCGACCTCTATCTCTTCAGCTCGCCGGGGCGCATGGGCAAACCCATCGGGCGCGCCCGCCGGTTCTTGAAAAAGGTCGCGCTGCCCGCGGGAACGAAGTACGCCCTCCTGACCACCGAAGGCGCGCCCCGGCCCGACAAAAAGACCGGGCGGATGCCGACCGAAGAGGAGATGGCCAGGTGGCAGCGCGTGCGCCCCATCATGAACGAGATCCTGGAGGCCAAGGGCCTGGTCAAGGTCGCCGAGGGCAAGGTCCTCGTGACCGGCCTGAAGGGGCCGCTCGAAGAGGGTTGGCAGAAGAAGGTCGAAGAATTCGCCGCCCGGATCCCCGTCGCGCCCTGAAGATCATGAAGATGAGATCGAGAAACGTCCGTTCCTCCGTTCTGATCTTTGCCCTGACCGTCATCGCCGGGACCGGAGCCTTGGCGGCCGAGGACGGGCAGGGAGCTGGCGTCCCGGAAAGGCCAGGCCGGGAATTCGTCACCGTCTGCACGGACGGCGGCGCGGGCGGCTACGAGGCCTTCCCCGACGTCTGCCGGCTCGCCGACGGACGGCTCATGGCCGTCTTCTACGCCGGCTACGACCACGTCAGCCTGCCGACGCCCCGATGGCCCAAGGGAGGGCGGATCGCCTATGTGTTTTCAGGCGACGAGGGGAGAACGTGGTCGAAGCCACGCCTCCTTTATGACGGCCCCGACGACGACCGCGATCCCTCGATCGTCGAACTCCCTTCGGGCCAGCTCCTGTGCAGCTTCTTCTCGCTGCGCCGCAAGTCCGGAGAGGCCGGAGCGGCCGGGGCCTGGGGCGGCCTCGGGACCTGGCTCGTCGGATCGTCCGACCGCGGCCGGACCTGGTCGGCGCCGCGCCTCGTCTCTGCCCATTATTACTGCAGCTCGCCCATCCGCATCCTTCCCGGCGGCCGGCTCATGCTCGGTCTTTACCGCCAGGAAGGGGAGAAGGCCTGGGGCGCCGTAACGACGAGCGGCGACGACGGGAAGACTTGGACCCCCCCCGTCGACATCCCGAACGGCGGCCTGAAGCTCGACGCGGAGACCGACGTCATCACCCTCGAGGACGGCCGCATCCTGGCCGTCCAGCGCGAGCCGGCGACCTCGATGGCCTTTTCGACCTCGTCCGACGGCGGCCGAACCTGGACCGTTTCGAAACCCCTGGGTTTCCCCGGCCACTGCCCCTATCTTCTCCGGACATCCGGCGGCGCGATCGTCCTGGCCCACCGCCTGCCCCAGACCTCGCTCCATTACAGCTTCGACGAGGGCTCGACCTGGAGCGGGAACGTCGTCGTGGACGATTTCATCGGCGCCTACCCGTCGATGGCCGAGCTCAAGGACGGCTCGGTCCTGATCGTTTATTATGAAGAGGGTGCCGGGTCGAATGTCAGAGCCCGCCGCTTCCGGCTCGGCCTGGCCGGCCTCGAATGGCTCTCGTTCGACGACGACCGCGTTTATCGCCGGGACGATCCTCCGGCCGAAAGCGGCGGCCCGCGGGTCCGTGTTTTCCGCGAAGGAGGCATCTGGCTGCTGAACGGCGAGAGGAGGAGCGTTGCCGTCGATCTCGAAACGCTCGGCCTGACCGTCAAGACCGGACGCGGGACGTGGGCGACCAAGCCGTCGTTCGACGGCGACCTGAGGCTCGGTGACGCCGCGGCGGCGGACCTCGGAGCGTTCCGTCTCGCTTCGGCCGTCCGGAAGACGGCCGCCCCACACCGGACCGGATTCGAGACGGGCGTCAAGGTCTCGCTCGCGGGCTTTCGGGCTGCGGCCGGTCCGGATATCAAAGCCCGGGTCGATCTCTTCATCGGGCTAGAAGGCCAGGACGAGGACCTCGTCTGCCGCATCCTGGCCGAGGACCGAGAGGTCCGCGTCCGCGAACTCCTCTGGCCGGCATCGTTCGAGCCCCGCTCCTTCTCTTCGACCGTCGTCCCGTTCATGCAGGGCATGCTCCTGCCGCGGGATTGGCCGAGGGCCGTCCGCCTCTATGACACGCTGAGCTACGGCCGCGGCCTCTATATGCCCTGGTGGGGCTTCGACCGCGGCGCGGAGTCCGTTCTCGTTATCCTTGAGACGCCCGACGACGCCGGCTGCCGCTTTGGCCATCCGGCCGGCGGGCCGACATCAATCGACGTCCGCTGGGTCCACTCCCTCGGCCGCTGGGCCTACCCTCGCGTCGTTCGCATCGCCTTCCTGGACACCGGCGGGCACGTCGGCCTGGCCAAGCGTTATCGACGCTATGTTATCGAGACCGGAAGGTTCGTTCCGCTGCGCGAGAAGATCGCCCGCAATCCCCTCGTCGCGAAACTCGTCGGAGCGCCCGTCGTCCACACCTCGATCCTCTACCACGTTCAGCCGGAGTCGAGCTATTACGTCAAGAAGGACCCGGCCAAAAACCACCAGCTCGTCCCATTCGACCAGCGGGCCGATGAGCTCAAGGTCCTCGCGGCGCGGGGCGTCGGCCGCGCCTACGTCCACCTCGACGGCTGGGGTGTCCGCGGCTATGACAATCTCCATCCCGATATCCTGCCGCCCTCGCCCGAGGCCGGCGGCTGGGATGGGATGAGGCGGCTGGCGGACGCCTGCGACGGGCTCGGCTACGTGTTCGCCGTTCACGACCAGTACCGGGATTATTATCTCGACGCCGCGAGTTACAATCCCCGCAACGCCCAGGTCGGGGAGGACGGCCGGCGCGAGTTTCACGCCACGTGGTACGGCGGGACGCAGACCTATCTCTGCCCGTCGCTCGCGCCCGGGCACGTGGCCAAGAACCACCGGGCCCTCTTGGACGCCGGGATCAAGCTCCGCGGCGCTTACCTCGACGTCTTCGCCGTCGTCCCGCCCGACGAGTGCTACAATCCGGAGCACCCGGTGACGCGGACGGAGTGCTTGAGGTTCCGCGGCGACGCGTTCGACTTCGTCCGCTCCTACGGTGGAGTCGTGAGCTCGGAGGAGCCGGCCGACTGGGCCGTTCCGCAGCTCGACGCCGTCCATCACGGACCGTTCGCCCTCGACCCGAATCCGGGCTCGGGCCCGGCCATGGGCATCCCCGCGCCGCTCTTCGACCTCGTTTATCACGATGCCATCCTTCTTCCGTGGTCCCTGGGGAAAGGGGCCTGGGGCATCCCGGAGACCGACCTCGGCTTCCTTCACGGCCTCGGCCATGCCGGCCTGCCGTATCTTTCCCTCACGCCGTCCGCGGCGGAGCTCGAGCAGGTCCGGACGATGTGCGCGCTGAGCTCCCGGCTGGCCCTGGTCGAGCTCGTCGGCCACGCGTTCCTGGACGAAGCGCGCCGCCGCCAGCGCTTCGTCTACGCCGACGGCACGGCCGTGACGATCGATCTCGACGCGGGGACGTGGGACGTCTCGCCGAAGCTGGAGGTCCCGGCGGTCATTCGATAGAGGGCGCTCTCCCAAACGGGGGCTCGTACCAGGTACATGTCCCGGTCCGGAGCCCCGGTTCGCTGGGGTGTCTCAGCTGAGGGCGAGGAGGACGATCCCTCCGAGCCCCAGGAGGATCCCCAGGTAGCCGAGAGGCCTCGTCTTCTCCCGGAAAAAGAGGATCCCGAGCAGGACGGCGCCGATGACGGGGCCCGCGAGCGAAACGGGGAAGACGACCGGCTCGGGCAGGCGGCCGAGCGCCTGGAGCGTGAACATGTTTCCTGCGACGCTGGCCAGCCCCGCGAGCCCGCCGTAGAGAACGATCCCCCGAGCGGGTTCCGCCCTCATCGCCAGGAGGGAGGTCCATAGCGCGACGGATCCCGAGAGGAAGGTCAGGAACAGGAAATACCAGAGGTTGATGGCCCCGAGCCGGGCGGCCGCGGCCTGGGCGATCTGGGGGATCCCGGTCAGAACGAAGGCCGTCCCGAGCCAGAGGAGCCACTTCATCCAAACCGCCTTCGCCCCGGTCTTGCCGCCCGCCGCCGAGCCCGTGATCAGGGCGACCCCGGCGACGATGAGGGCGATGCCGGCCCCGGCGGCCGCGTTCAGGGGCCGGGCCCATACGACCATGGAGAACGCGACCGGGACGAGGAAGGCCATCGTGTAGATGGAGATGGTCGGGGCGTAGGGGCCGATCCGGAGGGCGCTGAGGAAGAAGAAATACGCGATCGCGCCGCCGACCCCGCCGCCGACCGCGAGGAGCACGACCGGGCCCGAGCTGTGGAGAGGCTGGCCGGCGAGGACGAGGACGGCCAGGCAGAACAGGGACGCGCCGGTGAACAGGGACGCGCTCAGCGCGGGCGACGAATGGCCCTTGAGGCTCCCGAGCTTCATGATGAAGTTCATGGCCGTGAAGCCGACGACGACGAGGCCGAGATAGATCCAACCCATGACGGCTCCTCTCATCCCGGCGGCCGGGCCGGGTCGCGTATGATCACAGCGCCCGCAGGGCCTTTCGCGTCTCCCGCAGGAACACCCGCTCGACGCCGGGCTCGAACGGGAAGAGCTGGTAGAACATCGGCGCGCAATAGCAGGCGTAATCGGATGCGTCCCGGAAGTCCCCGTCCAGCGGGATATAGCCGATGTTGCCGTTGGCGTAGCCTATGGGAACGAGCGGCGGGTCTGTCGCCTGGAGCTTCAGACCGATCCCGCAGAAGAGCTCCCCGGGCAGCGCGGCGATCTTGAGCCCGCCGACGGCCAGGGCCTGGACGGGGACGTTCCGGACGAAGGGGGACCTGCGCATGTCCGGCGCGGCCGCGAACGCCCGCTTCTTCCAGTCCGCGGCGAACCGGCTAGCACCCGGAAACTGCGAATAGGTTTTCGCGAAGGCCGCGGCGGCCCTGTCGATGCCGCGCTTGTCGCAGACGGCGAGAGGGATGTCGATCCGGCGCTCGACGGCGGCCAGGCGCGGCTCCTCCTCGGCGACGGCGTAGCGCTCGGCCTTCCGGAGCCGCCGCACGACGAGGTCGGCGATGTCGCGGAGATCGTCGGCTGTCCCTTCGCCCCAACGGTTCCATTGGAGGACGGGGTCGATGTCGCCGCAGAAGCCCTGGAAGACGACGGCCCGGTCGCCGCTGGCCTCGACAGCCCAGACGACGGCCCCCGGCCAATCGGCGGAGACGTGGGGCCGGCGGCCGAAGACGACGGCGTGGCAGGCATAGTTGAGGAGATAGATCTTTCGCTCCGCCGTGCGGAAAACGGCGGCCTTGAGGACCGGATCGACGCCGCAGAAATCCTTCCGGCGGCGGTTGAATCCCAGGGGCTCGATGGCCTCGAGGGCGTGCGAGAGCTCCGCCGGGGCCGGCGCCGCCGCGGCCTCATCGGCCGCTTCGATGATGAGCGTCCGGAGGCGCTCCGTGTAGGCGGCGTCCATATCCCCGAGACCGGGCAGGGGCTGGGTGGCCGGGCCGCAGTGGGTGTGGGTCGCGGCGAGAAGGACATGCGTCCGCGGCAACCCGAGGGAAGCGGCGATCCGTGACCGGAGGGAATCGGCCTCCTCGACCGTGAAGCCGATGACGTCGCAGCTGACCAGGGCCAGGCGCTGCCCGCCCGACTCGAGATAGATGGCTCTGGCCTTGAGATCGTCGAGCACCGACTCGGCCCGGCGGCCGAGGTAGAACCCGTAGCCGCAGAGATCGACCCCGAGAGGAGGGGTGATGACCGTTTCGCCGTAGCCGACTCGGAGCTCGCTCATGGATGTCCCCCTGCGGGCGCGATCCTCAATGCTTGAGATAGACCTTCGGATCGAGCCCCGCGTCCGGCGGCAGGCGCCACATGAAATCCGGGTCGATCCGCGGCTCGTCGTTCCGGTGCTTCTCCATGAGGGCGACCTTCTTCCTGATGAGCTCGGGGAGGTTCGTCCCGTACATATTGAAAGTCTCGCCCGTCGGATCGACGGGCATGAACCGCGTCTTCGAGGACTCGAAGAGCGCGGCCAGGTCCTTGGCGTTCCGGATCTCGTCGTCGACCATGGCCCCGACCATGGCCCGCCGCTTCTCCTTCTCGGCCGGGTCCTGGGCCTCGAGATAGCCGTGGACGCCGGCGACCCAGGCGGCCGAGTTGCGCAGGGTCCGGAAGTAGCAGCGCAGGGCCCGAAGGCGGTCGAGCTGGTCGACGAAGACGGCCCGGGCGGTTCCTTCCGTCTCCTTGACGGCCTCGTCGAGGGCCTTGATCGCTTCATCGAGCGGCGCCCAGGTTTTTCCGTCGGCCTGGGCCACGGCCGCGTCCGCCTGCTCGGCCGTCATGAGCGTCCAGAGGATGTCGACACCGAGGTCGACCAGGTTCGGGTTGTTGAAGGTCACGGTCATGTACTTCTCGTAATAGGCCCGCTCCGCCTCGGGGATCTTCTCGATGTCCGGGGCGAAGGGCCGGACGAGGAGCCGGTACCAGGGGAAGCCCCAGTTGTTGTCGCCGTAGAGCATGATCGAGGGGAAGCCGCTGACGGCCGTGTCCGCGAGCCGCCAGGCCCGGACGAGGGCGGGCGCGGCGCGCCTGCCGACCAAGCGCACCGCCGCGGCCATCACGACCGAGTCGACGTTGGCGTCGGGATCGAAGTTGAGCGCCCGGAGGACCTCGCGGTTGACGTCGTGGGGCGCGAGCGGGGCCGGGTCGACCGTGACCTGGGCCTTATCGAACCCGGCCGCGCGGAGGCCGCGGACCTCCTCGGCGGCAAGCCAAGGCGAGGGGATGCCCAGGAGGTAGTTGTTCTGGAGGCGCGTCGTCGTGAAGATCTCGCTGCCTTTGGACGGCAGGGCCTTGAGCCGGCGGCCGCGGGGCGAGTCGTCGAGCTCCTTCGGCGCGACCCAGAGGTCGAGGCCCTCGTTGAGCCCGTCGAGGATGAACGCCTCCTCGTTCGAAAACGAGAAGAGGTTGAAGAGGAGGCGGAAGTCGGGCCGGGTCTCGGCCGCCGCGTCGCGCAGGGTCCGGAAGTAGCGCAGGACGTTCTCGGCCGCGGCCTTGGCGATGGCCTCGTGCGACTTCCACTCCCGAACGAGGTAGGCGCCGCCGTTGCGCCCGGCGTAGAGGCTGGCCGTGTACTCGAAGCCCGAGCCGCTGTCGTTTGTCCAGAGGTAGATGTAGCCGAGCTCTGGGACCTCCCGCATGACGCGCCGCATGAGCTCGGCGTAGTGCCAGCGGACGGCCGGGTGGGAGAGGGTCAGGGTGAAGCGGGGCCGGTAGCTGCGGAAGGGGTGGTCGACCCGGGCGCCGCGGAGATAGGGGTGCTTCTCGAGGACGGCGTCGGGGACCGAGCGCGGCGAGCTGATGTTGAGGCCGGGCGTCAGGCCGTACTTGACGGCCAGGCGGGCGTTCTCCTTGAGGAGGGTGAGATTGGCCTCGAGGTATTCGGGTGAATAGGCCCCGGCGTTGAGCGGCGTCTCGACGAACTGGTCGAGGTCGGGACTGAAATAATAAAAGCGGTAGTAGATCTCGCCGGGCGGGCCCTGTTCGGCCGGCATGTCCTTGGCCAGGGCGTTCACGGGGATGTGGCTGAAGCCGAGCCGGGCCAGCTCGCGGACGGAGGCTTCGGGGTCGTAGCCGGCCGCCACCCGCTTCGGGTTGGCCAGGTAGTTGTCACCGCCTTCGAGACGGGAGAACGCGGGGACGACGATCTTCCCCTTCTCGAAGCCCGCGGCGTCGAGCGCCGCCCAATCGTCCTTGAGCAGGCGATAGAGGGCATAGAGAAGGTGAGGGGCGGAAGTCGTGAGCTCGCCCGAACCGTCAGCCGCGAGCCTGAGGTACATCCAGCTCTTTCCGGCCGCTTTCTGGAGCTCCGCCCGCGGAGGCCCTGACGCGAGCTTCTCGCTGGCGACGGCGATTCGGAAAACTCCGGGTCCGGACGCTTCCCCGGGCTTGACCGTCCGGATCTCGGCCTGCGGGGCCAGATCGCGGCGGAGCTCTTCGGCCACGGTCTTGTCGACCGGACGGCCCGTCTCAGGGATGGCCAGGACGCGGGCTCTCTTCAAGGCTTCGGCCACGGTGGGTTTCTGCTGGGAAGCGACCCCATATCCGCACAAGCACAGGATCCCCAGGATCGCGGCGATCTTGGTCATGGACGCCTCCTCGACGGGTGGTGCGGCGGGACGGGCTGCCGTGGGCCCATTTTAGGAGATTCCTGCGGGGGGACGCAAGAATGAGAAAAGCGGGCGGCCCCGAGCGTTGTTATGATGAAGCCAAGGAGCGCCTTCCCGACGAAGACCATGACGCATCGCCTGCTCGCCCGGATCGCCGAGATCGTCTTCGACGAGGTGGCCGCGGACCGGGCCCTGTTCCGCGTCCTTGACGAGAAGGGGGACCGGGCCTTCGAGGCTTCGAGAGGCATCGCGAATGGACCGGGCGGGGCCGGTACCTCCCCGGGAGTCGACGAGACCATCGCGGGCCGGGCCCTCGAGATCGGCCGGCCCGTCCTTGCCTCGGACCTAGCCGATGAGCCCCTATTTGCCGACCTCGAGCTCGGCGGCAACGGGCATCCCCGGAGCATCCTGTCCTATCCATGGACCCTTCGGGGACGTCCGTCCGGCCTCGTCTACCTGGCCCGCGACGGCCGGGGACGGCCCTTCGACCGGGGCGACCTCGAGTTCCTGACCCTCGCGCTGGCGCCCCTGCTTTATCTCCTCCGGGGGAACGGAGCGGCGGACGAGGCGGGCACGGCGGCCCACGCCGCCGAAGGCCGGGCGGACTGCTCGTTCATGGGCGAATCGCCCCCGGTCCGGCGCGTCCGGGCCATGCTCGAGAAGGTCCGCGATACCGACGCCCCGGTCTTCATCTCCGGCGAGAGCGGCACGGGCAAAGAGCTGGCCGCGAAGATCCTCCACGAAACGGGCCGGCGACGGAAGGGGCCGTTCGTCGCCGTCAATTGCGCCGCCATCCCTGAGGCGCTCCTCGAGAGCGAACTTTTCGGCCACGCCCGGGGCTCGTTCACCGGCGCTTTCCGGGACAAGTCCGGGCTCGTCGAGGAGGCCTCGTCCGGCACGTTCTTCCTCGACGAGATCGGCGATCTGCCGGTCGCCCTTCAGTCCAAGCTCCTGCGTGTCCTCGAAGAGAAGAGGATCCGCCGCGTCGGGGAAACCCGGTCGCGGCCCGTCGACGTCCGCTTCGTCAGCGCCACGAACAAGGACCTCGACCACGAGGTCGAGCGCGGCCGCTTCCGCCAGGACCTCTACTACCGGCTGAAGATCATCGCCGTCGACCTGCCGCCCCTGCGCGAGCGTCCGGACGATACGATGCTCCTCCTCAATCATTTTTTGGACGAGTATGCGCGGTCGATGGGCCGGCCGCGTCCTTTCGTCTCGCCCATCGCCCTGGAGATGCTCCTTCGCTATCCCTGGCCGGGCAACGTCCGCGAGCTCCAGAACGAGATCCAACGCTGTTTGGTCATGGCCGACGGCGGGCCGCTCATCCTCGAGGAGTACCTATCGCCCAAGATCAACCCGGCCGGCGAGACCTATTCGCGGGAGACCCACCGGTTCTCCGAGGCCAAGGCGGATTTTGAGAAGCGCTTTCTCCGGGAGGCGCTGGTCCGCTGCCGCTACCACCGGACCAGGACCGCAGCCGAGGTCGGGCTGACCCGCCAGGGCCTGTTCAAACTGTTGAAAAAGCACGGCATCGAGGCGAGGTCCCGGGAGGCCGGTCTGTAGTGAACCGGGACTATCCCCGAGGGGTCATGTCCCCCTTCTCGCCCCCTCTTCTTTTGAAGGCTCCGCCCCTCTTAAAGGAAGGGCCGGATTGTGCTACATTCGGGCCATGGCCGAAATAAAAGACGAAGCCCATGTTTACTCCGTCGTCTGCCCCTGCTGCGGGGCGACCCTCTGGATCGACGGCGGGACCAAGTCGGTCCTGCGCTCGGAAAAGGCCAAAAAGGCGAAAGGGTCGCTCGACGAGTTCCTGGTCAAGGAGCACAAGCGGCAGAGCGAGTTCGACCGCAAGTTCGACGCCACGTTCGAGCTCCAGAAAGAGAAGCACCAAAAGGCGGACGAACTGTTCAAGAAAGCGCTGGACAAGGCCGAGAAGGGCGAAGACGAAGAACAAAGCTAGCTAAAACGGGGACACGTACCCAGAGTACATGTCCCCACCGGACAAGCCCTACAGCGACCGACGTGAGCGAAAACCGCCTCAACTGCCGGCTTGGGTCTCGTCCTCGCGCACGCGCCGGGCCATCGTCCACTTCGTGAAGCCGAAGAGGGCCAGCATGGCCACCGAGAGATAGTTCATGAAGGCCCAGGGCAGGTAGGAGAACGTCGAGACGCCCAGGGTCCCGGTGATGTAGACGCCGGCCATGCTCCAGGGGATGAGCGGGACGATGATCCCTCCGCTCTCCTCGATGATCCGCGACAGGTTCTTGGCGGCCAGATCCTTCTTCTTATAGATGGGGGCCAGGAGATCGGCCGGCAGGATCATCGACAGATAGGAGCTCCCGGTGATCATGGCCGAGAGGACGGCCGCGCCGATCGTCGTCAGGACGAGGCTCCAGACGTGCTTGGTGAACTTCATCACCCGTTCCAGGATGACGGCGAGGCAGCCCGTCTTCTGCATGATGCCGCCGAAGGCGAAGGCCGTGAAGGCAATGAGCTGGGTCTCCATCATGCTCATCATGCCGCCCTTGGTGAGGAGGCGGTCGACGAGCTCGACGCCCGTCCGGGCGGGGAGCCCGGTGTTCATGGCCGTGGCCACGGTCGTGAGCGGGATCTTCTGGACGATGACGGCCAGGACGGCCGCGACGAGGGACGACAGGACCATGGCCGGGATGGTCGGCTTCTTGGCCACGGCGAAATAGAAGATGACGGCCATCGGCAGGAGCAGGAGAAGGCTGAAGCGGAAGTTGGCCTTGAGGGTCGTAAGAATGAGGTCGAGCGTCTCCGATCGGACCGTGGTCGCGCCGTATTTCAGGCCGACGACGAAATAGATCGCCAGGCCGGCCAGCCAGGCCGGGGCGGCCGACCACATCATGTGCTTGATGTGGTCGAAGAGATTGGAGCCGGAGATGACCGTGGCCAGATTGGGGATATCGGAGAGAGGCGACATCTTGTCGCCGAAGTAGGCCCCGGCGACGACGGCGCCGGCGGCCGGGCCGAGGGGGATGCCGAGGCCCATGGCGATGCCGATGAAGGCGACCCCGACCGTGCCGATCGTCCCCCACGACGTCCCCGAGGCGAGGGAGACGACCGAACAGACCAGGCAGGCGGTGGCCAGGAAGAACTTGGGCGAGATGAGCTTCAAACCGTAATAGATGACCATGGGGATCGTCCCGCTGGCCATCCAGGCGCCGACGAGGATGCCGACCGAGAGCATGATCAGGATGGCCGGCATGGCCTTGTGGATGCTCTCGACGATGCCGCGCTCCATGTCCTTCCACTTGAAGCCGAGA
>Ga0209253_10002343_pt1 | contig 16798 bp, 12 predicted proteins | sample FrelakmetBRP12BR_FD_187145 | JGI IMG/M metagenome (GOLD analysis project Ga0209253, IMG submission 187145) | Freshwater lake sediment microbial communities from the University of Notre Dame, USA, for methane emissions studies - BRP12 BR (SPAdes)... | ecosystem: Environmental > Aquatic >...
CGAAGGATGAGTCGGAGCGAGTTTCCTCGCTGGGGAAACGAGCGGGCTGACGAACCCAAACCCGAGCCTTGACGGGGGGAACCGACGGGACTGGTTCCCTCGGGGTCCGGGGGCTAGGGGCGGCTCCAGCCCGCCCAGAGAATGTAACTTTATTTACTACATTTTCTTTATATTGTTTCGATAATCTATCATAATACGAAAAATATGGATAAGGAGGCAGAATGATGAGTTCATGGACCAAGTCAAAGCGCCTTTGGTGCATAGTTCTTTTGCTCTTTCTCGCCTCTTGTCTTAGCGCCGACGAGAAGACAGATCAAGTCGATAGACTCTTTTCCCCATGGGACACAACGACTTCACCTGGAGCGGCCTTAGCGATCATCAAAGATGGCTTGGTCATCTACGAGCGAGGTTACGGCATGGCCAAGCTCGAGGACGATCTCATCATGACACCCTCCAAGATATTCGATATCGCCTCTGTCTCCAAGCAGTTCACAGCTACGTGCATTGCACTTCTGGTCCAGCAGAAGAAGATCTCGCTTGACGATGATGTGCGCGAATACAATCCAGAGCTGCCCCGGTATCAAGAGCCGATCACGATCAAGCATCTGATTTACCACACCAGCGGGCTCCGCGATTACACGGGACTCCTGGAGCTGGCAGGATATCGCCCGGGAGTCGATAGCAGCAACGCCGCAGATGCCCTTGAGCTCATTTGCAGTCAGAAAAACCTGAACCACCTTCCCGGGGAAAAGTATTCTTACACAAATACCGGCTATTTTTTGCTGGGCCAGATTGTCGAGCGGGTGAGCGGGAAGTCCCTCAATGAATTCGCCCAAGAACACATCTTCAAACCTCTTGGCATGAAGCACTCTATCTATCAAGATGATCATACCCAAATCATTAAAAACCGCGCCTCCGGATATTCCCGGCAAGGGACCGGCTACAAGGTCGATTTAAGCAACTGGGATCAGACGGGCGACGGCAATCTCTATACCTCTGTTGAAGACCTCTGTCTCTGGGACCAGGCTTTTTACAGCAACGCCCTGAGCAAAGATGTCATGGACATGCTCCATCAAGTGGGCACGCTCAACAACGGAGCAAAACTCGATTATGCCTTCGGGTTGGAGATCAACGAGTACAAAGGATTGAAAATAGTCAAGCACACCGGTTCCTGGGCGGGCTTCAGGTCGGTCATCGTCCGCTTCCCGGAGCAGAAATTTTCAGTAATATGTCTGGCCAACCTCAGCTCCATCAGCCCGTTAAGCCTTTCCTTGAAAATAGCTGACATCTATTTGTCAGCTGCCTTGAAAGAGCCTCCCCGGGAAGAAGCAAAGGAAGCTGCGCTGGTCCGCCTTTCCCAAGAGGAACTCGAAGAGAAGTCCGGCAATTACGAGGATGATCGATTCCATGGGTGGGTTTCTCTGACCGTGAAGGCCGGCCGGTTGACGATGAAGGGAATGGGGTATGAAGAGCGTCCCCTTCGTCCTCTCAGCAAAACGCTTTTTCAGGTCGAAGATCGGCCCGGCATCACTCTTGAATTTTTACCGACCGCTCAAGGACAGCCAGGGAAGGCAGTCCTTAATGACCTTGAAAACGAAGAGAGCTATACCTTGACAAAAGCAGCCCCACTCGTCTCTCTGACACCCGAAAAACTCAAAGAATATGCGGGCGACTATGTCAGTGAGGAGCTTCTCGGTGTCACTTATCGCCTCCAAGCCAAAAATGGGAACCTTTTTATCAACTTCAGGAGCATTCCCCTCACACCCCTCCAGTCAATGGCTCCCGATAAATTTAGCAACGGCTATATTAGTCTTGAATTCATCAGGAAAAAAGGGAAGAGGATTGCCGGACTTAGGCTCAGTATCGACAGCGCCGCTGATATCGAGTTTGCCAGGAAATAAAAAGAGGGGACGGTTCTTGCGCCGTACCGTCCCCGCTTTGAGAAATCAGCCCTTTTTCAGCTCAACATTGCCGCTGAAAGTGGCAACCTTGACCGAGGCTCCTCCGCCGTTCACCACGCCGCTGATCTCCTTCTTTGATACCTGGCCCACCACTTTGACCTCAAAATCGGTGGTGATGTCACCGCTAAAGGTTTCCGCATCGAACTCAAAGGCGGAGTTTGCGGGAAGGAACATTTTAATATTGCCGCTGTGTGATTTCAGGCTGTAAGTCCCGGCGCGGTTAATCTGCCCCCGATAAATGACATCCCCGCTCAGACTTTTCAGGCGGACAGTGCTGGCCTCGGAGACATCCAGCATTTCAACGCTGCCGCTGACTGTTTCTCCCTGGACAGAGCCTTTGACTTGGGTCGCCTTGATATCTCCGGACACAGACTTGAGGAAGAGGTCTCCGCTGACTCCCGAAACCGCCACGTCTCCGCTGATCGTGCTGCATTCGCCCCCATTGGCTGCTTTCCTCAAGCCTACATCGCCGCTGATAGCGCTGAGGTCAACGGGTCCGCCCAGGCCCTCGACATCGACGTTTCCACTGATGTTCTTGGCCCCCAGTGCGGCTTTCTCGGGAATCCAAAGCCAATAGTCGACAGAAACATTGACCGATCCGCCAAAGGGTGACTTGGGATACTTTGTCTCGATGTTGAGTATGTTTCCTTCTTGGGTAATTTCTATTTCTACCTTGGCGGCGTTCTCCTTGGCCTTGGCCTCGGAATCGGCCCGGGAAATTTTGAGAGCCTGGATTTTGACCTGATCCTGAGCCCAGGTCCTGACCTCAATATCGCCAGAGATATTGCTGATATTGATTTTCCCTTCTTTGGCCAGGGCTACAGTCTTCTCGAATTTTTCTTCGTACTTCTCTTTTGCCAAAGAGACGGATACGGAAAAAGCGAATACCAAGACCAAGGAAACCGCCAGGGCGGCCGTTTTTGCCATCCTGATGTGCTTCATTTTTCTCCTCCCTATTTGGTTTTTCTTTAGAGTGTCAGTCCCGTTCTCTTTTCTGACGAAGCTTTCTTAGCTCCCATCATTTGTTCGAGAACGGTCACTTTATCCTTGTAAATGCCTAAAAGGTAAGCCCGAACAGCCAAGTTATTCGGGTCCTTTTGGATAACCCGCTCGCAGGCTTGAATGGTCTCGTTGATGTCCTGAAGGTTGCGCTTGAAGACTTCGGCCAGGCGGGGATCCAACCCGTTCTTCTGTGCTCCGATGGCCGCATCCAAAGCCTTGATGGCGAGCACATAGTGGTGTTGCGCCTCTTTTAATTTTGTCAGAGCGTAGCTTTCCGATCCGGGCGTCCCGCGCGACCTCAATCCGAAGATCAGGCCACCGCTTATGACGACAAGCGCCAAGGCCGCGGCCAAAGCGTATCTCAGCCCGGCCGGCATCCCGGTCCAAACAAACCAGCCCTGTCGTTCCTTGCCAACAGCCGCAGTTTTCTCCCCGGCATGCTCCATACCAGAGGCTATCCTCTGCCAGGCCAAGGGAGATGGCTCGGGTGTGGGGAGTTTTTTCTCTTCCTCAACGATCTTCTCGAAATCCCGGAGCAATTCTTGACAATCCGGACAGGCTTCCAGGTGCCTTTTGAGCCGGGCCTGTTTATCCCCGGCCAGCCCGCCGTCCACATAATCACTGATAAGCCTTCTGGCCGCCGCACACCTCATCTTTTCTCCTCCCCCAAAACCTTTTTGTTCCTGAGGTGTTCCCGAACCCTCATCCGGGCCTTGAACAGCTGTGATTTAGAGGTCCCAACTGTAAACCCGAGCATCCGGGCGATTTCCTCGTGCTTGAACCCCTGGAGGTCGTGGAGCAACAAAACAGTCTTGAGTTTATCTGGAAGCTCTTGGATCGCCTCACCCAGAGGCCTTTCCAAGCTCTCTTCGTGATGGTTGTAAACAGCTTCCTCCTTCCTGCCTTCCACCTCGCTCAAAGAAACCGCCTGGCGGAACCCGCCCTGCCTGCTCCGAAGGTAAGAATAACAGGCGTTCAAGGCGATGCGGTAAACCCAGGCAACGAACGTCTCTATTTTTTGGACATCCCGGATATGAGTAAAAACCTTAATAAAGACGTCTTGAAGGAGGTCTTCGGTGGCTTGACGGTTATTGGTATGGCGGTAAATCAGGCTGAAAAGAGGGCCTTTGTAATGTTCAAAAATCTCCTCCATGGCCTCGAACTCGCCCGCCTTGCTTCGCTCGATAAGACTGGGAAGCAAAGACAAGGAAATATCCTGCCTTTTCCTCTGCTCTCTCTTATCTGAACTCATGAGGGGAAATGCCTTAGCGATCCGAGCCTGGACAATTCGGATGCCATTATCCCGCAATCCGGCGGGCATGACAAGTGTTCCGGCGACCGAGATAGGGCTCATTTCTTCCTCATTGTCTGAAGATGCACGGAAACGAAGAAAGGTTGCTTTCAGGTATTTTTTTTGACGGGAAGCCCCGGGGATGATTTTCCGGTTATGATCCGCGCTGGCGCACGGCCTCGCGCACCTTGAGGTCAAACCTGTCCCCCGGGAGCAAGACATCCATCGTCATGCCCGTAAACCCGATCGCCAGGGAAGGCATGATCTTTATCTTGGCTTTGGAAGCGTCATATATGACCACGTTCTTTTCTCCCACGACATCGAGAACTCCTCCGGGGCTGACAATGATGGCTGTGGATTCGTCGATCCCGATCCCGAGAAGCTGCGGCTTTTCCGCCACCAGGCTGATCAGCCGATTGTGCCTCTTCCGGGTGGCAAAATGCTGGTCTATGATGGCGGTTTTCAGGAACCCGAATCCCTCGACGGTGATGATATTGCCGGCCTCGATGGTCTCAAACTTGTGGTCTTCGTCGACTTTCTTCCGCTCCTCCCCCGTGATCATCACCTCGCTCATCACGGCCGCTCCGGCGCTATGTCCCCCCATGACGCAGCCGTTCTCATAAAGGTCCAGGAGCTTCCTGTGGATAGGTGTATTGCGCAGAACATCCATCTGCCGCGACTGGTCTCCGCCGGAGAAATAGACGCCTCCGACGTTGCTAAGGATCTCTACGCTCTCTTCTTTGAGGGCCTGCTCCCGGGTCAGAATATAGTATTCCGCCTCCCGGGCCCCATAGCTCTTGAATTCAGCCGCTAATCCGGGTCCGCTTTCGGCCGGGACGCTGCTGGCCATGGGGAAAATAACGATCTTCCCGCTTCCGAAATGACCGGCCAACTCGACAAACCTTCTCATCATGCTCTCAGGGCGGTCCCCTCCCCCGATGATAAAAAGGTAGCCCCTGGTCTTAGCAAAGCCCGCCTGGGCAAGCATCCCAAAAAAGACAATGACAAAAATGTGCCATTTCCTCATCTTTTCCTCCAAAAGCGCTATATTAGCATATTCTGTGGCCTGCCAGTCGGATATTTTCCCCCACTTTTGGCCTCTTCACCCTTGGGGGTGATAAAAACAGGCAAAAAAATCCCCCCGCGATTCATCCTCATAGGTTATTGAAGCGCCCCAATCCCCAGGGTACATTAGACAAGAAACTGCCAGAGGAGACACCTGTCTGAGGAGAGCTTGCGAGAACAATGAAAGCCCAGCTTGAATCTCATCCGGCCAAAGCAATTCCCGTCAGGCCCAAACCCACAACGAAGGCTCTCCTCTCCGGGGCAAAATTCGAAAACGTTATCACCGCCATGTCCACCCGGTTTATAAACCTTGCTTCTGAAGACATTGACAAGGAGATCCAGGCTGTTCTCGCAAAAATCGGAAAGTTAGCCGGGGCCGACCGAGGCTATGTTTTCCTGCAAAGGAACTCGCGCCTGGATAACACCCACGAATGGTGCGCTCCGGCCATCCCCCACAGAAAAGACGACTTGCAGGGGCTGCCCGTTCAGTCTTTTCCCTGGTTAATGGGCAAGCTCCAGCGACTGGAGAGTATTCACTTGCCCCGTATCCATGACCTGCCCCGAAAGGCTGACGCGGAAAAGAAGATCTGGCAGGCTCTCGGGATCCGGTCGCTCCTGATCGTTCCCCTGGCTCGGCACAATTCTCTCATCGGGTTTCTTGGGTTCGATTCTCTCTGCAAGGAAAAGATCTGGTCAGAAGACGCCATCGCCCTGATCAAAATGGCCGGGGACATCTTTGCTAATGCCCTGGAGCGAAAGCGGGCCAGCGAGGTCCGGAAGGAAACAGAGAGCAAATACAGGCAGCTTGTGGAGGACTCGCTGGCGGGAATTTATGTTGTCCAGAATTATGTTTTGAAATTCTCGAACGAGAATTTTGCCCGGATTTTCGGCTATGCCAAGCCGGAGGAGCTCATCGGGATGCGCTTTCTCGAGCTCGTTGCGCCTGAAAGCAGGGAACTCGTCAACACCCGGCTGAAAGCCCGGGACAATGGGAAAAAGAACGCCGGGCGTTACGAGTTCAAGGCGGTCCGGAAGGATGGCTCCGCGTTTGACGCTGACGTCCGGGCCGTCCAGATCGTTGTTGAGGGCCGGCCGGCCATCCAGGGAATCCTCATCGACAGCACAGAACGAAACCTGGCCGAGGCATCTTTGAGAGAAAAAGAAAGCAAATATCGGTCTCTTTTTGAGGGCGCTCCCGTCGGCCTGTACAGGGCGAATCCGGAAGGAAAACTTTTGGACCTCAACCCCACCATGGTCCGGATGCTCGGATACGAGGACATGGATTCTGCATTAGGAAAGTGCGCCACTGACTTCTTTCTGGACCCCAAGGATTCAGAAAGAGCCCAAGCGATCCTGGACAAGGAGAAGGCTCTGCGCAACTTTGATTTTCAACTCAAACGGGCCGACGGGAAAGTGATTTGGGTTCAGGATAACGTCCATCCTGTTTTCGACAGCGCCGGCCGATTGCTCTACTTCGAGGGGAGTTCGCTGGACATCACCCGGCAGAAGCAGGAGGAAGAAGACGCGCAAAGCAGAAACAGCCAGGTGATTCGCCATCAGGCCGCGCTGCTCGAACTGGCCAAGCTGACCTTTTCTGACCTCAACTCAGCGTTCAGGACGATCACCGAGATCGCCGCGCGGACTCTGGATGTGGAGAGGGTCAGCATCTGGTTGTTCAATCCCGAACACACGGCCATCATTTGTCATGACCTTTTCCAAAAAACCCAGAACACTCATGACCGGGGACAGGTGCTCGAAGCCAGGGATTTTCCGCGTTACTTCGACGCTCTCGAAGAAAGCTGCGTTATCGCCGCCGACGATACGTTCACAGACCAAAGGACAAATGAGTTCGCCGAAGGCTACCTGAAACCGCAGAGAATCACCTCGATGCTGGATATCCCTCTCCGTCTCCACGGAAGAACCATTGGCGTCATCTGCCATGAGCAGACCGGCACGATGAAAAAATGGACCCTGGAAGAGCAGCAGTTCTCCGTGTCCATCGGGGACAGCGTCGCCCTGGCCGTCGAGGTTTCCGAGAACAAGAGGATGGAAAAAGTGAACGAGTCCATTCTCAAGATCTCCGAAGCCGCGAACTCCTCGAAAAATCTTGACCAGCTTTTTCACTCTATTCATCAAGTCATCTCCAACCTGATGCCGGCTGATAACTTCTACATCGCTCTCTACGATCCCATCAGCGCTCTCCTGTCCTTCCCGTATTTTGTGGACGAATTTGATACAGCTCCAGCTCCCAAACCACCCGGCCAAGGGCTGACCGAGTACGTGCTCCGGACTGGAAAATCCCTTCTGGCTTCACCGGAAGTCTTTGCCCGGCTGGAGAAGCAGGGAGAAGTGGAATCCATCGGCGCTCCCTCGATCGACTGGCTCGGAGTCCCTTTGATTACCGACGGCAAAACCTTCGGTGTCCTCGTCGTCCAGACCTACACCGAAGGCGTACGCTACGGCGAAGAAGAGAAGAACATTCTCAAGTTTGTTTCCGACCAGGTCGCGATGGCCGTCGAGCGCAAGAAATCCGAAGAGGAATTGCAGGAGAGAGAACGGTTCCTGTCCAGCGTTTTTGAAAGCATCCAGGACGGCATCAGCATTCTCGACCAGGAGTTCAACATTATCAGGGTCAATTGGACGATGGAAAAGTGGTACGCCCATGCTATGCCCATTGTCGGCAAAAAATGCTACGAGGCCTATCATCTCCAGAAGGAACCTTGCGCCGTCTGCCCAACCCGGACAACCCTGAAAACGGCTCAAGCCTCTTACGAAGTCGTCCCCAAGATCGGGGATGGAGGCCAGGCCACCGGATGGATGGACCTCTACAGCTTCCCGCTGATCGACAAAAAAACAGGGCAGATGAAGGGAGTCATCGAATACGTCCGGGATATTACTGAACGGAAAGAGGCCGAAGACAAGCTCCAGAATTCGCTGAGCGAGAAAGAAGTCCTCCTGAGAGAGATCCACCACCGGGTGAAAAACAATATGCAGGTCATCTCCTCTCTCATTAACCTCCAGTCCCGCCGCGTCAGCGACCCCATGGTCCTGGATATGTTCAGAGAATCGCAGCGCCGCATCCGCTCCATGGCTCTCATCCACGAGCGCCTCTACCAATCCTCGGACCTTTCCCGCATCGAGTTTTCCCATTACCTCGGCAACTTAGCGACCCATCTCTTCCACTCCTACCAGGTCGACTCCAACCGTATCCGCCTAACCCTGGACACCGAGGAGGTGTTCCTAAACATCAACACCGCCATCCCCTGCGGGCTGATCGTGAACGAGCTGGTATCGAACGCTTTAAAGCATGGGTTTCCCAATGGGAGGAACGGAGAGGTCGCCATAGAGCTCCATCGAGTTTCCGGAGAGGGATATTTGCTGCGGGTCAAGGATGACGGAGTGGGATTTCCGGAGGAGCTGGATTTCCGCCGGACCGACTCGCTGGGAATGCAAATTGTCATCACTTTGGTCAGCCAGATCGAGGGGTCGATTGAACTCCAGAGGAAGAAAGGCACGGAGTTCAAGATTCTCTTTCAGGAAGTCAAGCACAGACAAAGGACATAAAAAATGGAAAAAATCAGGATTCTCATAGTTGAGGACGAAGGGCTCATCGCGCGGGATATCGAGAACATGATCAAAAACGCCGGGTACAACGTCTGCGACGTGGTTTCTACCGGGGAGGACGCCATCCAAAAAGCAGAAAAAACTCAACCGGACCTGATCCTGATGGATATCATTTTGCGCGGAGAAATGGATGGAGTGGAGGCAGCCGAGCGGATTCGCGAAAATTACAATATCCCGGTGATTTATCTGACCGCGCACACCGATGAGAACACGCTCGAGCGGGCCAAGCTCACCGAGCCACAGGGCTATACGCTCAAGCCCGTCGAGCAGAAAGAATTGCTGACCGTCATTGAGATGGCCCTGTACAAACACCAGCTGGAGATGAAACTGAAGGAAAGGGAAGGCTGGCTCTCCACACTTCTCCAGAGCATCGGAGAGGGAGTGATCGCCACGGACAGATCTGGCAGTATCACCTTTATGAATCCCATCGCCGAGAAGCTGACCGGCTGGCGCCAGGAAGAAAGCATCGCCAAACCTCTTCCGAGCATCCTCCATTTGATCGATGAAGAAAGCGGCAAGCTGATCAGGCTGTCACTCGGAAACCTTCTTTCGAAAAACGCCCCGAATCAGCTCAACGGGAATGTCCAGATCGTGAATTATGAGGAGAAGATCCCCGTCGAGCTGAGCACGACCATTATCAAGGACACAAAAGACAATGTCGGCGGCCTGGTCGTTGTCCTTCACGACCTGACCGAACGCAAACGCTATGAGGAGAAGCTCAGGTTCAATGCCATCCATGACCATCTTACGGAGCTGCCCAACCGCTTTCTCTTCTTTGACCGGCTGAACATGGCCTTGGCCCATGCTCAGAGAGACGTCCATAAGCTGGGCATCCTCATGCTCGACCTGGACGAATTCAAAAAGGTGAATGACACCTGGGGGCACAGTATCGGCGACAGGCTCCTCCGGGCCGTGGCTTACCGCCTGATTAACATGTTCCGCAAGGGCGATACTATCGCCCGCCTGGGCGGCGATGAATTCGTGCTCCTCCTCCCCGAGCTGCCCCAGGCAGAAGTCGCCAAGAATGTCGCCGATCGTATCCTTCATTCGTTCAACAAGCCTTTCGAGTTCGACGGACTCAAGATTTCGAGCACGGCCAGTATCGGGATCGCCATTTTCCCTGATGACGGGGAAGATGCCGACACTCTCACGAGAAACGCCGATATCGCTATGTACCGGGCCAAGGACCAGGGCCGAAATAGGTGCCACCTGTATAGCCGGGAGCAAAGAGAATACGTCCGCCAGTGATTGCGGGGGGGTGAGCTCCCTCACAGCGAGATTCACTCCGCCAAATGATGGCCCCTCCTCTCTCGAGGCGAGGAGAGGAACCTGAAAATCATCCCTGAATTCATCCGCAAAGGGGATGGATTCTTATTGAAATCTGATAGTTAATAAGGGGGCCACAGGAATGGCAGAGCCATACAAATGTTAAAGATTGACTCTTCTTCAGTCCGGCAGAAAAACCAAGGGTCATCCCACGCTCGCTGTCCAAAATCAAAAAAGAAGGCCGCCAATAGGATCGGCCTGATCAAGCAAGGGGTAGACGATCACTCTAGCAACCTGGCCAAGTTGAAAGCAAAAATGGGGGACCTGATCCAAGACGCGCTTGACGAGATCCAAAAGGCCAGGGAAAAATCAAACCAAATCCTCCCGGAGAATGCCGCTCAAGAGGAGGCTCGTGGCCGGGGCAAAATTCGAGACGGCCGGGCGATAGATCCCTTAGACCTCGAATTGGAAAGTCTGCTATTCATAAAAAAATGGCTGGAAGAGCCGCCCGCGTCCGTCCCGGAGCAAAGAGCGCCTGCTGTCAGTCCGGACGTTGTGGCTCCCCCAAGGAAAAACATTTTGATCGTGGACGATGATCCCACGACTGTCAAAATCCTGACCCACTTTCTGGAGAGAGAGAAATATACCGTGACCAGCTCTTACTCTGGAGCGGAAGGGCTGGAAAAGGCGTCCCGGGAAAAGCCCTGCCTTATTCTGCTCGACATCATGATCCCCGACCTCAACGGGTTCCAATTCCTATCTCTCCTGAAAAAGAACAAAGATCTCGCCTCCGTCCCCGTCATTCTGTTGAGCATCCTGGCGCAGGAATCAGATATCCTCAAGGGCCTCGAAATCGGGGCCGTTGACTACGTCACCAAGCCGTTTTCTCCCCCGATTCTCTTGGCCAAAATTAAAAAACATATAAGACAGGAAAAGTGAGCCTTCCTCTTATCGTTGCCGCCTACAGCCTTTTATTTCTGCTGCTATTTTCTCTATCTCTTTTTCTCTTTATCGTTGTCCGAAGGATTATTGTTCAGAGTCAAGCCAAGACCTTTGAAAGACATTATCAGGACGTCGAGAGAAGCATTTTGGAAGTGGTTTCATCCCTCCGCCCGGAGCTCGCCAACGAAGTGGCCCAAAAATACGAGGCCTATCCGGACATCCTGGTCAAGGTTCTCCTGGACTACGCCAACATTATCACCGGCCAGGCCCGAGAGCTCCTGCAGGTTATCTTCAACCTGGCCTTGAGAGAGAAATGCCTGAGAGACCTGTCTTCAAAACGGATGGTCAGGCGCTTGAAAGTGATCCGTCTTTTTGTCCTCTTTTCGAATCCTTCGGAGTACTCTCATCTCCTCGGGCTCCTTCAAGATAAGCCCATCGTCAAGCTGACGGCCATCAGCGCACTCGCCCAGGTTCCTACTCCGGAGACGCTCTCTTATATTTTTCAGGCGTTCGAACAGGACCAGGGTCCTCTCGTAAGGTCCTATTTCAACATCATGTTCGGACTGGGGAACAGGATCGAATTCCTGATCCGGCAATACCTGAAAAAGCCCCTTTCTGGGGAAAAATTGGGCTTGCTGATCGAGCTTGTCGGAGCCGTCCGTCTCCGGTCGCTTTATGAGGATATCGTCGTTTTTTCCGGTCACGCGGACAAAGAAATCCGCATCAGTGTAGCCCGGGCTTTAGGGAAACTCCTCATCCCCGAATCCGTGCCAGCGCTTGCGGCGCTCTCTGCCGACCAGGCTTGGGAGGTCAGGGCTCAGGCCGTCAAAGGATTGGGAAACCTGAAAAAACCGGAAACCCTAGGGCTAATCACGGAGGCGCTCTTTTCCACCTCCTGGCATGTCCGGCTCAATGCCGGGCACGCTCTGGCCAACATGGGAGAAGAAGGGATCAAAAGGCTTAAAGAGATCGCCGTCCAGAATATGGACAGGTATGCGCGCGACATGGCGAACATGGTCCTGGATGACTTGATCTATTCGGGAGAGGCGGCTTAAGCAGATGATCGAGATACTCGAGTCAGTTTTCGCCGTTATCAGCTCTGCGATCCTCATCTACTTTTTTCTCATCAATACCTTCTATTTTCTCTTCATCATCCTCTCCCTTTTCGGAACTTTTCATTACCGGAATATTACGACGTATCTCAGCTTCAAAGACATTTTCCAACTTCCCTTGGTCAAGCCCATATCCGTCATCGCCCCCGCTTATAATGAAGAGAAAGCGATCATCTCCAGTGTCAAGTCGCTCCTCTCCCTGGAATATCCCCTTTATGAAGTCGTCGTGGTGAATGACGGATCGACGGATTCGACCCTGGAGAAGCTCATCGAAGCCTTTCATCTCATCAAAACAAGCCGGGTTTTCAGAAAAGCTGTGGAATCAAAGCCCGTCAGGGGCATCTACACCTCTCCGGAGCATTCCAACCTAATCGTGGTCGATAAAATCAACGGGGGCAGCAAAGCCGACGCCATGAATGCCGGACTGAACGTCTCCAGATATCCCCTATTCTGTGCTGTGGACAGTGACTCCCTCCTCGAAAAAGACGCCCTCCTCAAAGTGGTGCGGCCGTTTCTCGAAGACCCGGAAAGAACCGTGGCCGCAGGAGGAATCATCCGCCTGAGCAACGGATGCTCCGTCAAGGGCAGTCAAGTGACGCACGTGGAACTGCCCAAGAACTTTCTGGCCCGCTTCCAGATCATCGAATATTTACGGGCCTTCCTGGGGGGGCGGATCGGGATGGGCATGATGAGGAGCATCTTGATCATCTCCGGCGCCTTCGGACTCTTCCGCAAAGATATCGCTCTCCAGTGCGGGGGATATCGAAGCAACGCGATCGGCGAAGACCTGGACCTGATCCTGAGGATGAGAAGACACCTTCATGAAAAAAAAATTCCTTTCCGGGTCCGGTTCATTCCCGACCCTATCTGCTGGACTGAGGCGCCGGAATCTCTCTCGTCCCTGGCCAAGCAGAGGAACAGGTGGCACAGAGGACTGATCGAAGCTCTCGTTTACAGCCACAAAATGTTCTTCAATCCCCGTTATGGAATCACGGGGATGTTCGCCTTTCCGTTTTACGCGCTGTTCGAAATGCTGGGCCCTTTAATCGAAGTTACCGGCTATATCATTTTCACCACGCTTTTGATCATAGGAAAGATCAATTATCCCTTTGCCTTGATCTTTTTCCTTTTGGCCGTCGTGATGGGATCTCTTATTTCTCTCCTGGCCGTCTTGCTGGAGGAATATTCGGCGCGCAACTATGCCAAGCTGCGGGATATCTTAATCCTCTCACTCTTCGGCCTGCTGGAAAACATACTCTTCCGGCAGTTTCTGACTTTTGTCCGCGTGAAAGCCTACTATGACTATTTCACGGGTAAGAAGGCCTGGGGCAGCCTAGAAAAGAAAGGGTTTGCCGAAGCCGGGCAGCACACAAAATGAAGAGAGGTTGCATTTTTATTTTTGCCGTTTTTTTCCTGTTGGCCTTAGCTGCAGAAATGCGCCCTGCCGCCCGCCAGGAAAATCCCGCTGACTTGGCCGCTCAAGCCTTAAAAGAAGGGAATTTTCCTGCAGCCATCGAAATCTGCCTGGAAGGCCTCAGACGAAATCCTACGGACTACGAGCTCAATTTTCTTCTCAGCCGGGCCTACGCACACTCCGGTCAATGGGACAAAGCCCTGAACGTTCTGAACGAGCTGGCCCTGTCCCATCCCGAGAACACCGATGTCCTCCTCATGAGGGCAAGGATTGAATCCTGGAAAAAGAATTACAGCGCGGCCGAACAAGGATACAACGAAGTTCTGAAGCTGAGACCGGGGAACCCAGAGGCGCTCACCGGCCTGGCCGAGGTCGCTTCATGGCAGGGCGGCTACGCTAAATCTGTTTCCATATACGGGAAGGTCCTGGAGCAGGAGCCCGCCAACCCGGATATCTTTTTCCGGATCGGCCGGGTCTATCTCTGGGAAGGAAACTACGAAGGGGCCAAGGAAAACCTCAGAAAAGCCTTGAGTCTTGACCCCAAAAATGCGGAATACAAGCAGACCCTGGAAAAGACCTCCCCCCGTTTTAAACCGAAATATGAACTGCGGTATGAATACCAGGCGGAAGATTCGAGCGACGGGAAGGCAACTTATCAGGACCAAAACCTGGTTTTGCAGGTCAATCTATTCCCGAATTTCGGCCCCATTCTCTTCGGGGCCAACCAAACAACCCGGTACGGCGAGCAGGACTTCCGCTTCGGGGTCGAGCTTTATCCCCACTTGTGGAGAGGAGCCTATGCCTATCTCAGCTTTGCCTATTCCCCACAGGCTACGCACTATCCTAATTCAGCCTTCCAAGTCGAGCTCTACCAGGGCATATTTTCTGCGGCGGAATTCTCGCTCGGATACCGGAGAATGAATTTTGTCGACAACCCGGTTTCTGTATATTTGGGGAGCCTGGGCTACTATTTAGGAAAATATTATGCCGTTGCGCGTTTTTATTATTCCCCTGAGAAGACTGAAGGCGGCTTTGCCTGGATGGCCAGCCTCAGGAGGTACTTCTCCGAAGAAAATTATCTTATTATCGGCTACGGCCGGGGCTCAATGCCTGCCGACATTGTCACTTTAGAGGACTTTCTCTTTGGCCCAAGCCACGTTTTTCTGGCCGGGTTGAATTGGTATGTCTTCCAAAGGATCAGACTCGAGCTTTATTTCACCATGAACCATGGAGAGGACGTTCAAAGAAACACGCTTTTTCTTGGCACGGGATACAGATGGTAAAGAGTTAGCTTGCCCGCCGGCCGGCGCCTACTTTTTTTCTCCCAAATATTTCGATTTCCAGATCGGCTCAAATAATTCGGCGACGGCGCGGTTATATTCTTGCATGCCCCGCTTATATTCCGGGTCAAGAATCGCCGCCCTGGCGTTCTCGTCCACCGGCGTCGTGTTGAATTCGTCGAGCATCTGGCGGAATTCGCCATAATGGTCACGAATCGGGCAGGGCATCATCCAGTTTCCATGCCAGCCCCCTCTTGTGTATTTCTTTTCATTGCTATAATCCCACTGCCACCTGCGCAGCTTGGCGAAGAACGGGTGCTCCCAAACATCGTTGAGCGTTTTGTCCTGGGCATAGACATCATGGATATTCATGGGTGAATAGGGAGCGAACACACAGGGACTTATGGCGCCGTTCCAGTCGATCGTAAGATAGCCGCCTTCGTGTCCGGCGCTGATGCAGCCGAGCGCGGCCGTGCCGCTGTTCCAGAAATCGGCAATAAACAGGTGCCGTTCATAGACGAGCTGCCAGGCCCGCTGCCACATCCTGAGACGCTGCTGCGGAGTCGGAAGCATCTTCAGGGTGAAGGCACGGCCCATGGGCATATAATGGAAGAGCCAGCCATAGGTCGCTCCCATTTTCTCAAAGTAAAAATCAACGACCTCATCCGAGAGCAAGAGGTCGGCATTGTCGCGTGTCGCCGTCATGGAAACGCCGAACATCACTTTTTCCCGGCGCAATCGCTCCATGGCCTCGACGATTTTATCAAATACGCCGGCGCCGCGGCGGTTATCCGTCGGCTCCTGCAAACCTTCCACCGAAATCGCCGGGCTCAGATTGCCCAGCTTGCTCAGCCGGCGGGCCACTTCATCATCAATGAGCGTGGCGTTCGTATACATCATGAAATAGGACTCGGGGTGCCGTTCCGCAAGGTCGAGCACTGTCTTACCCTCATCCCTGTAAACCAAAGGCTCTCCCCCGCTGATGACGATGAAGGGAGCGCCCCAGAGCTCTCTCGCCTCCTTGATCATACGGTCAATGATCGGCCATTCCAGCTTTTCCTTGGCGGCGCCGGAATCGGCATAGCACCCTTCGCAGCGAAGATTGCAGGTTTTGGTTGGACTGACGAGCAAGAACCCGGGCGGTCTCACTCCGTACTTCGCCTTAAATTGTTCTTTGACTCTGGCAATCCCATGAGTGACAAAGGTATCCCCGACCAAAACGTTCAAAAGCCGGTCCATGCTCGCCTTGCTAAGGCCTCCCCTTCCCAGGGTCCGCGCGATGGCATACAAGATGGAGATCCCCATCTCCGTCCTGTCCTGAGTGATTCCCGGAGGCCTGAGCCCGGATTCAATCTCTGCTTGGCAGCCCCGGCGCATGCGTTTTTCCCAGGAACTGACCAAGGCCTTCCGTAGAGGTCTTATCCGCACCAGCTTTGGCCCCGCCCAGGCGATTGCGCTCACCTTCCGGCGCTGGAATGACTGGCGATTTCCATTCGTAGGCGTCTGCTTGTTTAATTTCTTTTCTTTTTCAGTCATGGCCGTCTTTCTCCTCGATCGAATCTCGCCCAGAGCGAAACGCCACCGACGTTTTAATAATTCCCATCACTAGTCCAATTTTCCCTTTCATCAACGTATTAAATACCAATTTCTCGGGGCTGTCAAGGAGAATGTCACTGGAGTAAGCAGTAAATCTTTAGGGGGTGCCAGGCAGCTATTCCTGTCAACTCGGTCTTCGGCGTGACCTCGCCCGGGCGGGATGAAGCCGTCCCCTGCCCCCGCACCCCGGGGAACCAGTCCCGTCGGTTCCCCCCGTCGAGGCTCGGGTTTGGGTTCGTCAGCCC
>Ga0209253_10002344_pt1 | contig 16798 bp, 15 predicted proteins | sample FrelakmetBRP12BR_FD_187145 | JGI IMG/M metagenome (GOLD analysis project Ga0209253, IMG submission 187145) | Freshwater lake sediment microbial communities from the University of Notre Dame, USA, for methane emissions studies - BRP12 BR (SPAdes)... | ecosystem: Environmental > Aquatic >...
AAAACCGCTATTACTATTGATACCGGATACTGCCTGGATACACATGCTTGCTGCTGCGGTACCTGAAGCTGCGCTTACCCTGGCCGGTCACTTCTGGCCGGGACCGCTTACCCTTGTATTACGAGCCGCCCCGCATATTTCACGTTTTATAACCGGTGACGGTAAAACAGTCGGCATGAGAATTTCAAGCAATCCCGTTGCGCACCGGTTATTGACATTGTTTGGGGACTGCATTACATCAACCAGCGCCAATCATGCAGGAGAGCGCAGCCCGGCATCCATAAAGCAGATTCCACAACAATTACTTGATGCCATCGATCTGGTTATTGATGCCGGAGAAACCCCGGGAGGCAGTCCTTCAACAGTGCTTGACCTTTCGATCATGCCATTTACTATTGTTCGTGAAGGCGCGGTGCCTCTTGCAGCTATCCAGGCGTGCCTGTCTTCTTCCGCTTCTAAACTTCACCAGTAAGAACCCGGGCAACAATTATTTAACGTTGTTGACATATTCATACTTCTTGTAATAAAATTACATAAGAGCAGCATCAACAGAGCATCAGGAGCTGATCATCATAGTATTATGGAAACAAAACAGGTTGATACCTTTCAGGAAGTAATAATACGCGAATATAGACCAAAGGAACTGATTGTTGCCGAAGCTGATCCCAGTGACCGATTTTATGTCATCCTGAAGGGTGAAGTGGAGATTTATCAAAACAATAAAAACATTCGTGCACTTAAAGAGGGCGATATATTTGGCCTGGAAAATTTTTATCTTAATCGTCCCTATACAACGTCAGCATATTCTCTCTCTCCCTCCCGCATTGCAACCTATCCAACCAAGCTGATCAGGGATATAATATACAACCGGCCGCAGCTCACAGAAAAAATTCTGCAATCCGTCATGACCCAGCTTGAGCAAACCACAGAGATTGCAGAAGAGTATATTCCGCTGGAAAATGTGGTTGATATTGCGGAATTGATTTTTCATGATGGCGATGTAATTATTGAAGAGGGAACTGCCGGATGCGATATATATCAGCTGATTGAATCAGAGAAAGGTTTGCTGGTAACCAAGGATGGCAGTGAGGTCGGCAGAATCACCCTGCACGGAGAGTACTTCGGTGAGATTAGTGCCATCCTGAAGAAACAGCGCTCGGCAACCGTGCGCTCTCTGGGGCGCAGTGTCGTGAAAGTTTTTTCCGGCGACAACCTTGAAGCAATTTTAGCAACCTATCCCCACCTTGCCAAAGTCATTGTAGACACACTTGCCCAGCGTCTTATTGCAGCCAATCTGATAATTGCAGACCGCAACTCCGGCGTGAGCCCTTAGTTTTTCGATTCGCCAATACGGTGACATATACGATACAAAGATGCTTGATAATGCTCCCTCAGCCCTTCGATAAGCAGTCATTGCCGGACAGATCTTGAAATTTATGAAACGTTATTATCTCCTTATCCTTCTGCTCGTCTTCCCCCTGACCGGCTGCAATAAATCAAATCAGGAAAAAGAGCAGCTGCAATCAACGGTTGAGACGCAGCGAGCATTGCTCAATCATCCGGATATCAAAGATATGGTTTTTATTCCGGCCGGAGAGTTTCTCATGGGCTCCGAAGATGCTGAGGCACAACCTGACGAGCAACCCGTTCACCAGGTTTTTCTGCCTGCGTATTATATCGACAGATACGAAGTGACCAATATGCACTACCAGCGTTTTGTCCTTGCAACAGGTCGCCCGGCCCCTTTTGTGGACAGGCCCTGGGCTGAACCCTATAACTGGAAGGGCTCGGCATATCCTGAAGGTAAAGGTACCTACCCTGTTGTGCTGGTCAGCTGGGAAGATGCGCAGGCCTATGCCGGATGGATTGGCAAACGTCTACCTACCGAGGCTGAGTGGGAAAAAGCAGCGCGCGGAAAGCTGGCACGTAAAAAATTCCCCTATGGCGACACGCTGGAAATGAGCAATGCCAATTATAATAAAGGATTTCTCAGAGATAAAGAAATGAAACCAATTGGGAGCTTTGAGCCCAATAGTTTCGGGCTCTATGACATGGCCGGTAATGTCTGGGAGTGGTGCCGGGACTGGTATGGGGATACCGGTTATAAAAATTCTCTGAAGCAGGACCCCCAGGGGCCGCCGGAGGGAGTGTATCGTGTATGCAGAGGCGGTTCGTGGGTAAACGATACTAATTTTCTTCGCTGCTCGCAGCGGGGAAAAAACGCGCCTGACAGCAGAAGCCATCTCACAGGTTTTCGCTGCGCACGCTCTGCCGCAGCAGTAAAACCTGCTCCCTGATTCATTCCGCATGCTGCAATCACTGGAACCCTTGAATCCTTGAACCCTGTGTTTTTACGGCGGGCAGAGCGCGCATACTGAGCGGAAAATCTCTGTGGACAGATACCGCTCTCCGCGATCGGCAAAAATTACCACCACCGTTGAGCCGCGCGGCAGTTCGCGTGCGACCTGAATGGCACCCCACAAGGCAGCACCGCTGCTGAGGCCGCAGAATAACCCCTCGCGCAAAGCCATTTCACGGAACATCTCAAACGCGGCATCATCTTCACACACCAGCTTCTCGTCAAGCATCGATGCATTGTATATTGAAGGAACAATTGACTCCTGCATATTTTTAAGTCCCTGAATGCGATGGTTCAGGGTTGGTTCCACACCAAAAACTTTGATCCCGGTATTATGCTCCTTAAAATATTGTGAGCAGCCCATAAGTGTTCCCGTGGTGCCCATGCCGGCAACAAACGCGTCCACCGCTCCCCTGGTGTCGCGCACCACTTCCGGCGCTGTAGTTTCATAATGCGCTTTCCAGTTGGCAGGATTTGAAAACTGATCCGGCATGTAATACTGGTCACCGTGCATTTCCATGATGTGGTGCGCGCGCCTGATTGCGCCATCGGTCTTATCACACCCCGGTGTTAGTTCGAGCTCTGCGCCCAGAGCAATGAGTATGGCCCGGCGCTCTTCGCTGACACAGGCAGGCATTGTCAGCTTGATGCGAAATCCCATCGCGGTTGCGATCATTGCCATGCCGATGCCGGTATTTCCCGATGTGGGCTCCAGTATCGTCTTGTCTTTGGTTAGCTCACCGGATTCGATTGCGCTCTTCAGCATGTAATAAGCGGGCCGGTCCTTTACTGACCCTCCCGGGTTTGAACCTTCAAGCTTGGCAAGAATGCGCACGCCGGTTTTATCAGCATCCCATATTCTCTGCAGTTCCACCAGTGGTGTGTTTCCAATTGCGCTCAGTAGACTCATAATCTCTCCGCTAATTCAATCTATTACTATTTATTCCATAACTGTCCGGTAAAGCTTATATTTTTATAAGTTCATAGTCACGTTTGCCGAGCCCAAGTTTAACCGCATAGTCGAGTTGAAGTTCCCAGTCAATCTTCGGGTAGATATCCTTGAATTTATCTTTTCCCATCGCGTGGTTTGTTGTCAGGGCGCTGTTTTCCAGTCCCTGTTCATTATTTACCAAATCAGCGGCAGCCTGGTCAATGGCTACTGGATCAAGGGAGGCCAGAATCCCGATATCAGGAACTATGGGCCGGTCCGCATGCCCGTAACAGTCGCAAGCGGGGCTGACAGCGGTTATAAAATTAAGTAAGATGGTTTTCTTCTCTTTTTCTTTAAGCACGCCCCAGGCATACTCAATCATCTTGTGCTGAAATATTTCGATGGTCTCGTTCCAGTTGACCTGAATCGCACCATCAGGGCAGATCATGACGCATTCAGCGCAGCCGATGCATTTCTCCAGGTTGATCTTTGCCTTTTCATTTACCAATGAAATCGCCTCACCCGGGCACCAGGTGATACAACGGCCGCAGGCTGTACAGCTTTTTCTTTTAACTTTCGGAGATACATTGGAGTGCTGCTTGAGCTTACCCTGACGGGCGGCACAGCCCATGCCAAGGTTTTTCAGTGTTCCGCCAAATCCGGTCAGCTCATGGCATTTGAAATGCGCCACACTCACCAGTACATCAGCCTGCGCAATTTCCGCGCCGACAAAAACTTCCTTGAAGTGTTTACCGGCTATCTTTATTCGCTGAAAGGAGTTCCCCCTGAGCCCGTCAGCGATGATAAGCGGGGCACCAATCGTTTCAAAGCCGAATCCATGTTCTATCGCCAGCTTCAGGTGCGAGACAGCTTCGCCGCGCTCTCCCCGGTACAGGGTATTGGCATCAGTTAGAAACGGCCTGCCGCCGCACGCGTATATTTTCTGAACAATGTCCCGCAGGAATATCGGCCGGATGAAGGCGGTATTACCCTTTTCACCAAAATGCAGCTTGACTGCCACCAGCTCTTTTTCTTGTATGATGGATGCGATTGCGACTTGATCAAGGAGGCGATGGAGACGCGCGGTGAAGCTTTCACGGATATCTGTGCGCAGGTCAAAGAGAAATACCGGGCTTTTCATCTGAACTTCTCTTTTAGTGTATCGCCCATGCCGCGCAGATAAAAGGTGAACCGTATACTGCTATCGCTCTTCTGCCCGCCGGATTTGGTATCGTCTTGATACCACAGTTTTGCTCCCCAGCATTGAGCGCGGTAATCAAACCCTATCTGGTTATCCAGCTTCTCATTATCTATAAGGTTGTAGCTGGAATCAAAAAAGCAGTACACCGGGTCAAAAAGCTTGAACTTTCCTTTGGCATCCCATTGCTCCAGCCGGTCGCGCTCATAGCGGTATTCCAGATCTAAAAACTCTCCCGTCAGGTTTTCCCAGGTAACCAGCGCGTTATAGTAGCTCAAGTTGTTTTCGTGCGGATTGAATCCTGATTTAGTCTTAAAATAGAGTTTGGCTAAAATATTGACGCGCAGCTCGGAAAAAACATCCGAATACCGGTTCAGCCGGGCATCGAGATATTCAGTGTTGATGGCATTATTGACAAACTGAGCATTGTAATCATAGGCGGCATCGTTTTCGTTTCTGATTTTTCCAGAGCCGAATGTCCGCCGCAGATAGTATTTCTGGCCTATTTTAAAATAGCCGAATTCACGTTCCGACAGCTCCCCGGAATTGTCTTTAAAAAGCCCGGTAAAACGATTGGTCATTGCGTAGGATATGCTGTGCTGCGGGTAGTATGCTTCCGGAATATCGAACTGAGGCAAATCTTTCTGATTGAAGACCGGCGTGTACTGGTACTCAATGCCCGGCTCCACCACGTGTTTCAGCTTATCCACCAGCGGCTTATTGATATCAAAGACGCGCAGGAAGGTCAGGTAAAGTTCAGCGTTCGCATTGGGGGCAATGCCGTTTTTATCATAACCAGCACTGTGATTAAGGCCGAAATAAGACGTGCCCTGCAGCCCGACTTGCGGATTAAAGGTCAGCCACCCGCACCGGTTCATGGGTAGCGATAGCTTCGGAAAAGCGTCAAGCCGGCTTCCCTTAAGGCCCTGCTCACGCCAGAAATTACTGTATGATGTGTTCAGCTGGTAGTAGAGCGGCGTGTTCCATGCCTGCTGGGAAAGGCTGGAGAAATTTACCTGGGGTGAGCGCTGCAGCACCTGCTCGTTGCTCTGCACCAGGTCTTTATAGACATCAAAATTAACCAGCAGGTTGTAAAAATCCCAGTTCTTGTTGGCAAATAAAAATGACTCATCCTTTTCCAGCCGTTTCAGATTGGTTGCCCGGTCAAAGGCATATTTGGTGCGATTCGCCTTGCCGCTGTAGTCATTGTAAAACTCACGGTCAGTTATGTAGGTGCCAAAGCCCTTGAGATATAAATCGGGCGAAAAGTAATGCTCTCCTTCTAAATGCAGCTCTCCCCGTTGCTGGCTCCGGTCATTGATGTTGTTGTACGCGTTATTAAAATAGTAATGGGATTCATTCGCGTAATAGCTGTAAAACCGCAGCCATGAATCGCTTCCGGTGACCAGGCGGGTTTCTATACCGGCACCGGGACCTTTAATGGATGCGATATCAAGCCAAAACGTGGCATCGCTGCTGGGTGAGATCGCCCAGAAGTATGAATTATCTAATTGAAAACCTTTCCGCCGCGAATTGCCGATTTCAGGAAACAAGAAACCTGACTGCCGGTTGGTCTTTACCGGGACCACCAGGTACGGGAAATAGGCAACCGGCACACCCTTTACCCTGAAGGTGCTGCCCTGGACTTTTGCGTACCCGTCAAGCGTTACATCTATTTTTTTAGCATCAATCCGCCAGAACGGATTGTCGCCGTCACAGGTGGTTATTACCCCTTTTTCAACATGATAGGCATCCTGACCGAGGCTTTGAATCTGCTTGCCGTCAATGTAAAAATTCTGACTTTTTATAAAGACCCGGGCATTGTCCACCTGACCGCGCCGGTCATCAAGGTTCATCTTGAGTTCTGCGCAGGCCAGGGTATCACCGCGCTCGTTCAGAAGAACATTTCCCTTGGCCACAGCGTTCTTTGTTACCAGATTCACCTTGAGGTATTGCGCACTGAGTATGCGCTCTCCCTGGCGCATTTCAACATTCCCGCGGGCAATCATGACGTTGTTTTTCTGGTCATAGCTCATGCGGTCAGCCTTTACTTCCACCGGCTCTTCATCTGGCTCTCCGGGCTGCTTAAAAGGAGGCATTTGCGCAGCGCTGGCCAATGCCGCGAGCTGGATAATCAGGGTGATGCCGTAAAGTATGCGCAGTATATTCTTTATCATCATGTCAGGTGATTTCTGTTACATCGGTATGCGGCCTGATGCCGGGTGCCTGTTAGGAAGCAGGTATTCCCTCGCCTCCCCGACCGTAAACAGCGACCCGGTTACGCAGATAAGATCATCCGGCGCTGCCAGTTCAAAAGCCTTTTTAATTGCTGTCGCAGTATCTTCAATCCATAATATCTTTTTTTTCAGGAACGCGGCCATATCGGACGCGATTGCCGTCTTTCCTGCCGCACGGTCCATTTTTGGTTTACAAAATATAACTGTATGTGCATCCGGTGTCAAGGTTTCTATCATCCGGTTAATATCTTTATCCTGCATAACGCCAATCACCATGAACAGGTTTTTATAATTAAAATATTTCCCAAGCGCCTCCCGCAGGGCTTTCCATGCCTCAGGATTATGGGCCCCGTCCAGGACCACAGCCGGTTTTTGCCGGATAACCTCAAGCCTTCCCGGCCAGCGAGCCTTCAGCAGGCCCTGCAGCATGTCCTCTTCCTTGATTATAAAACCCTGCCTGCGCAGCAGTTCAGCCGCGCCGAGCGCCAGCCCGGCATTTCTCATCTGGTGGTCACCAAGCAGCCCGAGCCGCGCGTTTTTCAGGATGCAGTCAAACCCCCGGTAGTTGAGTTCTGCAAAGCCGGTTTTTTTACACAGAATATCCTTACCCAGCACGTACAATGGCGTTTTCTGTTTCCTGCATTGTTCAGCAAACAGTTTAATTACGCCGGGCTGTCTTGCACCGGTTAAGAGCGGGGCGTTCTTCTTTATTATGCCCGCTTTTTCCGCGGCAATCTGCTGTAACGTATTTCCCAGATAGACCTGATGTTCAAGGCTTATTGATGTAATGATTGTTATAAGCGGATGTACGACGTTGGTTGCGTCAAGCCTTCCTCCCATGCCCGTTTCTACCACTACCGGATCAGTTTTTTCATCAGCAAAATATTGAAATGCAAGCGCGGTGATAAATTCAAAGAACGTGATGGTTTCAAGATCTTCGCGGCGGCACATGTCCCGTAGCACGGTGACTATCTGCGCGACACGCTTGCGCGCTATTTCTGTATTATTAATTTTTATGCGCTCGGTAAAATTAACGAGATGCGGCGAGGTATACAGGCCTGCATTATACCCGCTGTGCAAAAGAATGGAATGGAGAAATGCCGCGGTTGAGCCCTTGCCGTTGGTTCCGGCGATATGCACACAGCGCAGCTTTTTATGCGGATTGCCCAGCAGGGAAAGGAGCTTCTCAATGTTTGCGAGGCCGAGCTTGATGCCGAAGCGCTGCAGGCCGAACAGGTAGGCGATTGATTGGCGGTAATCCATAAGGACTGTTTATATAACAGTAGCTTGCTTCAAAGAAGCTATAAAGGCGCCGACGCTTTCATTCAGGCCGGGTTTGTCCAGGTGCTCTTCTACTATTTTAATAATAGCGCTGCCCACGATGACCGCGTCGACAAAGGGAAGCATTGAGCGTATGTGCTCAGGCTTTGATATGCCGAATCCCACACCAACGGGAAGCCTTGTAGCGTTTTTAATCCGCGCCACATTCTTATCAATCATCTCAGCCAGGCTTTCACGAGCGCCGGTAACGCCGGTAACAGAGACATAATAGATAAACCCCGAAGCCAGCTGGGCCACCCGCTTGATTCTCTCGTCCGTGCTGGTAGGTGCCAGTAAAAAAATCAGATCGAGCTGTTGCGATTCCGCCTCTGTTTTTAAATTCATCGCCTCTTCAGGCGGCAGATCAACCACGAGCAGGCCATCAACTCCGGCCTGCCGCGCATCAATGCATAATTTTTGCAATCCATACTGATAGAAAGGATTGTAGTAGCCAAAAAGAACGATGGGCGTTGCAATGCGGGTGCGCACCTTTTTTACCAGCCTTAAAATCGCTTCCATGGAAAAGGGATTTTTCAGAGCGCGTTCAAAAGCGTGCTGGATGGTAATGCCGTCAGCCATGGGGTCTGAAAAAGGAACGCCCAGCTCAATGATGTCAGCTCCGCTTGACGCCAGGCTGTACAGCAGTGACTCGGTTGCCTGCATGTCAGGGTCACCCGCTGTGATATAGGTTATAAGAGCTTTTTCTTTCTTCTCTGCTAACTTCTTAAATGTTTCACTGATTCGCGACATATATTTTTCCCTGCATGTTAGCGTAAATTTACTTACCCTTGAACCCTCGGCCCCTCGAACCCTTGAACCCTGCTTTTTAGACTTGCCTTTTTATAGTTTTATCCCCATTTTCCCGGCGACAATATTTATATCCTTATCCCCTCTTCCAGAGATATTTATAATGATGATTGATCCGTTTTTCATCTCACGGGCATTCTTCATAACATACGCAACAGCATGCGCGCTTTCAAGCGCTGGTATAATGCCTTCGCTTCGCGTCAGCTCCTGATACGCGTCGAGCGCCTCCTGGTCAGTCACCGCCACATAGGTTACCCGGCCGCTGTCTTTTAGATAACTGTGCTCAGGTCCTACGCCAGGATAATCAAGGCCCGGCGCGATGGAGTGCGCCGGCTCTATCTGGCCGTGCGCATCCTGCAATAGATAGCTCCTGGTGCCATGCAGGATGCCAGGCCGGCCTGCCACCAGCGACGCAGAGTGGGGACCGGAACCGATACCCTCACCTGCTGCCTCAACGCCGACCATTGCAACTGACGTATCATCCAGGAACGGGTAAAAAAGTCCTATGGCATTGCTCCCGCCGCCTACACACGCAACCAATAGATCGGGAAGCCTTCCCGCCTTGGCGAGAATCTGTCGCCGCGCCTCTTCTCCGATTATCTTCTGAAAATCCCTCACGATCAAAGGATACGGATGGGGCCCGGCCACGCTGCCGATAATGTAGAAGGTGTTCCGGACATTGGTTATCCAGTCACGCATGGCCTCATTCATGGCGTCCTTCAGCGTATTGGTGCCTGAGGTAACCGCGTTTACCTTCGCGCCCAGCAGCTTCATCTTGAAAACATTGACCGACTGACGCTGCACATCCTCGGCGCCCATATATATTTCACATTCCATCCCGAAATGCGCGGCAACCGTGGCAGTTGCTACGCCGTGCTGTCCGGCCCCGGTCTCGGCAATGATCCTGGTCTTGCCCATCCTCCGGGCAAGCAGTATCTGTCCTATGGTATTATTTATTTTATGAGCACCGGTGTGGTTTAAATCTTCGCGCTTCAGATATACCGCTATTGTGCCCAGCCGCTCTGAAAAACGCCGTGCATGATAGAGCGGGCTCTCCCTGCCCACGTACTCGGTAAGATACATGGTTAATTCGTTTTTGAATTCCGTATCATTGCGGTATTTCTGATACGCTGCGTCAAGCTGGATAAGAGCCGGCATGAGCGTTTCTGATACAAAGCGTCCGCCGAATTCTCCAAAATGGCCCATGTTGTCTGGATATAACATGTTTATTGTTACCTTTTTTTGCTTTTAATTAACTTGAACCCTATAACCCTTGAATCCATCTTTACCCATTCACCGTCTTGAGTTACAGAGTTTAGGAGTTCTGGAGTTGCATAGTTATTATGCCAATTACTTCAATTAACTCTTTACCTTTGCCTGCCTGCCCATTGTAGCCTTGCGCGAAGGTGGGTTGTCTCTTTATTTCTTTACCTTTCCACCCATTCACCTATTCACCTATTTACCGATCATCTCCCTCAACGTATCCCCCGGCCGTTTCTCTTTCATGAATGTTTCACCGATCAGAAACGCGTCAACTCCCGCATCCTTAAGCTTTATAATATCTTCCCGCCGCGCGAGACCGCTCTCGCTTATTATTATTTTCCCGCGCGGTATCAGTTTTATGAGTCTCAGCGTGGTACTGATATCTGTTGTAAAGGTATTGAGGTCCCGGTTATTTATTCCTATCAGGTCAGCGTCAAGCGCCAGCGCTGTTTCCAGCTCCATTTCATTATGCACCTCAAGCAGGCAGCATAATGACAGCCGGTCGCACAGGACGATCAGTTCCCTGAGCTGCCCCAATTCAAGGATCGCCGCGATCAGAAGCAGTGCGTCCGCCCCACGGGCCCGCGCTTCGTAGACCTGGTACGGGTCAAAAATAAAATCCTTGCGCAGCACCGGTATCGCGGTCGATTTTTTAATTTCCTGCAGATAGTCAAGGGAGCCGAGAAAATATTTTTCTTCCGTCAGGACTGACAGTGCCGCTGCGCCGTTGTCCTGATATTGCCGCGCGATTTCCACGGGATGAAACTGCTCGCAGATGATACCCCTGGATGGCGAAGCTTTTTTCACCTCTGCGATAATAGTGATCTTTCCGTCACGGCCGCCCCGCAGCGCGGCACTAAAATCCCTGACAGCGGGCGCATCCCAGATGCTTTTTTCCAGCCCCGGCAAGGGCCGCTTCTTTTTTACATCTTCAAGCTCTTCGCGTTTTGCCGCGACAATCTTATCCAGGATGGTGCCCATGTGCGCGAGCCTTATTAAAAAGAATTACTCAGCTCTTTTAGTGCTTCTAATTTATTCAATGCGAGCCCGCTGTCTATCACTGCTGCTGCCTTTTTTATGCCGTCCTTCAAGCTGCCTGCTGTATCTGCAACCATGAGAGCAGCTCCTGCATTGAGCAGAACAATTTCGCGATGAGGACCTTTTTCACCTTTTAAAACGTTTACTAGTATTTCTGCGTTTTCCTTAACGGTGCCGCCTTTAATGTCATGTAAATCTCTCATCGGGAGTCCACAGTCCAGCGGATGAACACGGCAGGTAGTAACCTCACCATTTTTAAGTTCCGAGATTATTGATTCAGCGCAGATGGTTATCTCATCCAGCCCATCGAGCCCGTGTACCACTAAAGCCCGTCTGGTTCCGAGACGGTGCAGCACCCGGGCAAACATCTCCGTCATGCGCCCGTCATAAACACCAAGAATCTGCATGGCAGCACCTGCAGGGTTGGTTAACGGCCCGAGCATGTTGAAAATAGTCCTTATGCCGATTTCCTTGCGCGGAGCCATTGCATGCTTCATGGCCCCATGGAGATTGGGCGCAAAAAGAAATCCAATGCCGATCTCGTCAATGCAGCGGCCGATTTCTTCCGGTTTTAAGGATACCTTTATGCCGAGCTGCTCCATCACATCGGCGCTGCCGCAGTGACTGGATATGGAACGGTTCCCGTGTTTGGCAACACGGACACCGGCAGCACTGGCGACAAAGGCCACAGCGGTAGATATGTTAAAAGTATTACGATTATCACCTCCGGTGCCGCAGGTATCAAGCACCTCTGCTTTTGAATGAAGCGGTATGCTGGTTGCTTTCTGCCGCATGCAGCGAGCCGCGCCGGCTATTTCATCAACCGTCTCTCCCTTCATGGAGAGCGCTGTGATAAGGGAGGCGATCTGGGCAGGCGTAGCTTTGCCGTCCATGATCTCTTCAAAAGCTTCCATCATTTCGGCTTCTGAAAGATTCATTCGCTCGACAACCTTAAAGATAGCCTTCGTGATCATGCACGCACCTTTTTCGTGTTCCAGAACTGTTCAGCACAGTCCAGAAAATTCTTAAGCAGCTTCTTGCCCGCTGTGGTCAGTATCGACTCCGGGTGGAACTGTATGCCCTCGATAAGATGCTTGCGGTGCCGCAGTCCCATAATTTCTTTATCATCTGTCCATGCGGTGATCTCCAAACAGGGCGGCAGCGATGCGCGCTCTACTACCAGCGAATGGTATCTGGTCGCAATAAACGGGTCGGTCAACCCGCTAAACAGCCTTTTGTGATCGTGATGAATCAAGGAAGTCTTGCCGTGCATGAGCTGCTGTGCCCGGATGATCCTGCCGCCGAATACCTCGCCGATGCACTGGTGCCCGAGACAAACCCCGAGCAGGGGTATTTTCCCCTGAAAAGACTGTATGATGGCATTGGATATTCCCGCGCTCTCAGGCCTTCCGGGACCCGGTGATATGACAATTTTCTGCGGCGCTATTTTTTTAACCTTTTCCAGGGTGATCTTATCATTTCTAAAGACCGCAATCTCCTCTCCCAGCTCACCGAAATACTGAACCAGGTTGTAGGTAAACGAGTCATAGTTATCAATCATTAAAAGCATTTTCTATCCCTTCATGAGCCCTCTGGATGGCTTTAAACATACCCTGCGCCTTGTTTACGGTCTCCTGATACTCGCGCTCCGGCCGGGAATCAGCCACAATGCCGGCACCTGCCTGAACATAGATCTTCTTATTCTTAATGAGCATGGTCCTGATGGTGATGCAAAAGTCCATGTTGCCGGAAAAACCGAAATAGCCCACAGCTCCCGCATACGGGCCGCGCTGATGCTGCTCCAGCTCCTCGATAATCTCCATGGCCCGTATTTTCGGCGCCCCTGATACCGTGCCGGCCGGAAACGCGGCCCGGAACACATCATAGGCGTCTCTTCCCGTCTTCAGCGTGCCGCTCACGTGTGACACCAGGTGCATGACATGAGAGTAGCGCTCAACAACCATCAGCTCATCAACCTTTACCGTTCCCATCCGCGCGATTCTGCCCACATCATTTCTTCCCAGGTCCACCAGCATGATATGCTCTGCTATCTCCTTGGGATCAGCTCTCAGGTCCTTCTCCAGCAGCAGATCTTTTTTTTCATCCTTTCCCCGCGGCCGTGTCCCTGCGATGGGACGCACCTCAACGCGCCCTTTTTCCAGCCGCACCAGCACTTCCGGAGATGAGCCGACAATGAAATTATCGCCCAGCTTCAGATAGTACATGTACGGTGACGGGTTTATCACCCGCAGCGACCGGTACAGGTCAAACGGCTTTGCGCAGAGGCTGGTTTCAAATCGCTGCGACAGCACCGTCTGAATGATATCCCCGGCCTGTATATATTCCTTGGCCCGGCGCACAATTTTTTTAAAATCATTTTTCTTGAAATTTGATGCGAGCGCTCCGGTGATAATTTCCTTGTTAGGTTTTTCTTTTTTAAGGGGTTTCCCCAGGTAGCTGATTATGGTATTAATCCGTTTTATTGCTGCCGCATAGATGCGCTTCAGATCTGCGCCGTCATGCACATGCGCGTTATATACTATCGCAAGGGTATGCTTCAGATTGTCAAATATCAGCAGGGTATCGGTAATCATCAGATAGGCATCGTACCACTTGAGGTCATCCTCTGATCCGGCCGGCAGTTTCTCAAAGAACCGCACCATGTCGTAACTGATATACCCCACTGCCCCGCCGAAAAAACGCGGCAGGCCCGGTACCTCGACCGGGCAATACTGCTTCATGAGCGCTTTCAGCAGGCTGAGCGGGTCGGGGGTGATGGTCACCGTTGTCTTCCCGTCCGCGATTACCTCAACCCGGCTACCCTTGCTTTTAAAGATAGTGGACGGATTGAATCCGAGAAAGCTGTAACGCGCCCATTTTTCTCCACCCTCAACACTTTCAAGCAAAAAGCAGTGGTCAACCGTGTTCAGCTTTTTAAAAGCTGACACCGGTGTCTCCATGTCCGCGAATATTTCGCGATATACCGGTATCAGGTTTCCCTTTTTCGATAATTTTTTAAATTGATCAAACGCGGGGTAGTAATTATCCTTAGCTGCCATGTCTAATCCCTAATTTATATCACAAAATATGAGTCCTGAGTTCCAGATGGAGTTAAGTCTTGAGCTAATAAATTAAAAGCCGTAAAGGTCTTTGCGACTTCACGGCTTCTTTTCTTTTTTACATACTAAAGCCGCGGGTCAAATATGTGCTTATGCTGCCCACGGCTAAATCTTTCCCTTTACAGCGAGCAGACATAAGCCTCTGCCAGCCACCACCAGTATTTTCTTATTGTGTTAAAGAATATATTTTTCATGGAAATACTTTACATCTAAAGTTTTATCCATCTATGCTTTAAAAGCATGGTATTGTCAAGATATTTTTAAAACAGCCACACATCAAAAGGCGATAAATTACAATTTTTAGCTGATATTTTTTTTAATAATTTTATTATAAAAACCTATTTCAACTATTGACATAAGAATTTTTCTGAAGTATTACTTTGGGAGTGATAGTTTTATACAATTTCAAACCCCAAAAACTTGAACCAACAAAAAAGGAGGAACGTATGCAGAAAAAATTATTATTTCTTTGTCTCGTGCTGTGTGTCGCAGCGTTTACAGCATGCGAATGCAAACAGGTTGTGAAACAGGAACCACCGCCGCCACCACCGGCTCCGGCCCCGGTTGTTGAAGAGAAGATCGTGCTGAACGGAATTCGGTTCGACTTTGACAAGGCAGATATCAAGGCGGAATTTGTCCCTGTGCTTGATGAGGCAGTGGCCGTGCTGCAGAAACATTCCACCAAGAAGGTCGGCATTGAAGGCAACACCGATTCAATCGGCTCCGATGCCTATAATGAGAAACTCGGCATGAGAAGAGCAGATTCTGTTAAGAAGTACCTTGTCGAGAAGGGCATTGCAGCAGACAATCTGTCCACTGAAAGCTTTGGCGAATCAAAACCAGTTGCCGACAATAAGACCAAAGAAGGTCGGGCAATGAACCGCCGCGTGGAATTCAGGGTCGCTGAGTAACGAAGAGTCTTTATGAAAAATGTTTTTTTGCTTGCATTGCTCCTCTGCTGCTCAACAGCATTTGCTGCTGAGGATACCAGGGTGGAACAGAGTTTTAAAGACTTCTGCAAAAACTGGGTACAGATACTGAAGAAAAATAAACCCGGTAATGTCTTCTGCAAGGAATCAGCGGCAGGCTACATAGCAGAATATGCCACCATGGGTGACGAGCACAACACGGCGATCAAAAAAACGACCAATAAAAAGACTCCCTTTATCGGCATACTGAAGTACCGCGAAAAAGTATTTAAAAATTCAGCAGCAACCCGAGAAAGGGCCATAGCCGGCCCTTTCAGGGTTGCGTCTGAACGTAACGTGACTGAACTTTTCATCTACCAGAACGGCGAGTGGCAGTGGTAATGGCACTGCCTGCCTCGCCCCTTTCATCGCATAAATCTTCCATCCTTTCTGCATTGCTTATCTTATCCATCTCTTTTGTAAACATTTCAGTCTGTTTTTCTCAAGCGGCACCTCCTGTTTCTCCGGGTATCGAAAAATGTCATGAGCTTGCGCGCAACAGGACTGACATGGCACTGTATCGCGAGGCGATACAATGTTACGAGCAGTCATTTGCCGCTACGCCGCGGGAAGATACGGCCGTTAAACTCGGGAAATGCTATTACTGGCTGGGCGCGCATTCCAGCGAGGATGTCCAGACAGAGCTGTTTCAAAAGGGAATTGACTGGTCAAAAAAGGCTATTGCATTAAATCCAAAAGGCGCCGGAGGTCATTTCTGGCTGGGAGTTAATAACGGCAAATATGGTGAATCGCGCGGAATTCTTAAAAGTCTCTTCCTGGTCGGCCCCATTAAAGACGAGATGAAGCAGGTTATTGCCATAGACCCGGCTTACGAGCTTGGGGGAGCCTACCGCGTTCTTGGCCGCATGTTTTACAAGCTGCCGGGCTTTGCCGGCGGCGGAGTAGATAAATCCATAACCAATCTTAAGAAGTCTCTTGAATATGCCCCTAACGTCTCCACCACGCATATCTTCCTTGCCGAGTCATATATCAAGAAGAAGGACTATCAGAGCGCGAAAAACGAGCTTAACTTTGTCCTGAAGGCTGCCGTGATACCGGGGCTTGAGCCTGAGTTTCAGGCGGACAAAGCTATTGCCACCAAGCTCCTGGAAGAGCTGAAAGATAAATAATCATCCTGCCCTAAACAGTAACTTCAATTCTGACATTTTAGAGATAACTTCTTAATGAAGTGGTGAATTGTTTGGGCAGTGAGAATTGTTGCGCTTATAAACAGTAAGCGCGCATTTTGACCAATCAGGTGACACCACAACATCTTGTAAAAAGGCAAGGCCATTGCTGACCCTGCCTTGAAAATTTCACGTTCTATAATTCAGGTTAACACTGCTGCTCACACTCGATGCCGGAGCATCCGCCACACCCAGGATCAATATCACAGACATCGCCTATTCCATCACTATCAGCATCAAGTTGCTGTGGGTTACAGGTAGTGGGGCAGTTGTCTTCAAGATCACAAAGCCCGTCATTATCCGTATCCGCTGCGCCGTTGCCGTCACAAAAGTCACACACGTCACCAAAGCCATCTGAATCAGTATCTCTC
>Ga0209253_10002345_pt1 | contig 16796 bp, 15 predicted proteins | sample FrelakmetBRP12BR_FD_187145 | JGI IMG/M metagenome (GOLD analysis project Ga0209253, IMG submission 187145) | Freshwater lake sediment microbial communities from the University of Notre Dame, USA, for methane emissions studies - BRP12 BR (SPAdes)... | ecosystem: Environmental > Aquatic >...
GTGGGACGGTGAGTCCTTCGTCCGGGTGGACCCCAACCCAGATAGCCTGCGCGAGATCGGGCGCGATGGGCTGCCGGGTGGGACCTTCCTGGCCGTGCGGACGGACGGCGAGGTGTGGGTGGTCAACCACCTCTCCGATTCGATCAGCATCGTCGACGTCGCCGCCACCCCGCCCCGCGTCACCCGCACGCTGCTCGTGGGCGACGAGCCGCGCGACATCGTGTTCGCGGGCCCCGGCCGGAGCCGCGCCTTCGTGACGGCCGCGCACCGCGGCCAGAACCGGCCTGGCGATCCGCAGCTCACCACGCCGGGGATCGGCCGTGCCGACGTGTGGGTGTTCGACGCCACCAACCTCGGGGCGACGCTCGGCGGGACACCGCTCGCGATCCTCTCGCTCTTCGGCGACACGCCCAGGGCGCTCGCCGCGAGCCCCGACGGCGGTACGGTCTACGCCGCCGTCTTCCACTCCGGCAACCAGACGATCACCGTCCACGAGGGCCTCGTCTGCAACGGCGGGGCCTCGGCTGGCCCCTGCCGCGTCGCTGGCGTCACCATGCCCGGCGGGCTGCCCGCGCCGAACGTGGACCGCAACGGCGTGCCGCAGCCCGAGGTCGGCCTGATCGTGAAATGGAATGCGGCCACGGGCCGCTGGGAGGACGAGCTCGGCCGCAGCTGGAACGATGCCGTGCGCTTCTCGCTCCCCGACCTCGACGTCTTCGCGATCGACGCGAACGCCGCCACGCCCGCCCAGACGGCAGTCTTCCCGCACGTGGGCACGGTGCTGTTCAACATGGCGGTCAATCCGGTGAGCGGCACGGTGTACGTGTCCAACACCGAGGCGCGCAACGAAGTTCGCTTCGAGGGGCCGGGGCGCTTCTTCGGGAGCACGACGGTACGCGGCCACCTGCACGAGGCGCGCATCACGGTGCTCGACGGGTCCAGCGTGCTCCCGCGCCACCTGAACAAGCACCTCGACTACGACGTCGTCCCGACGCCGCCGTCGGAGAAGGCCCGGAGCCTCGCCACGCCGCTCGGCATGGCGGTCACCGCGACCGGCGCGACGCTGTACGTGGCCGCGTTCGGCTCGAGCAGGATCGGCGTCTTCGACACCGCGCAGCTCGAGGCGGACACCTTCGTGCCGAGCGCCGCGAGCCACATCGCGGTGAGCGGCGGCGGTCCGAGCGGGCTGGTGCTCGACGAGGCGCGCGGGCGCCTCTACGCGTTCACGCGCTTCGACAACGCCGTCAGCGTGATCGACACCGCGGCGGCCACGGAGGTGGCGCACGTGCCCGTCTACGACCCCGAGCCCGCGACGGTGAAGGTCGGGCGCCCCGTGCTCTACGACGCCGTGCTCACCTCGAGCAACGGCGAGGCGTCCTGCGCCGCCTGCCACGTCTTCGGCGACCTGGACAGCCTGGCGTGGGATCTCGGCAACCCCGACGACGAGGTCCTGAACAACCCGAATCCGTTCCGCGTGCCGAACCAGTTCGGCCTGTCGTTCCAGGACCACCACCCGCTCAAGGGTCCGATGACCACGCAGAGCCTGCGCGGGATGGCGAACCAGGGGCCGATGCACTGGCGCGGCGACCGCACCGGCGGCAACGACCGCGGCGGCGACCCGCTCGACGAGGTGCAGGCCTTCGCCAAGTTCATCGTGGCGTTCGAGGGGCTGCTCGGGCGCGACGGCTCGATCGGCGGCGCCGACATGCAGCGCTTCAGCGATTTCATCCTGGCGGTCACCTACCCGCCGAACCCCGTGCGCGCCCTCGACGGCGCGCTGACGCCCGAGCAGCAGGCCGGCCACGACAAGTTCTTGTCGCCGCTGCCGTCGGACGTGTTCCAGAACTGCGACGGCTGCCACCGCCTCGATCCGGCCGCGGGCTTCTTCGGCACCGACGGCTTCTCCAGCTTCGAGTTCGAGACCCAGCTGTTCAAGATCCCGCACCTGCGCAACCTGTACCAGAAGGTCGGCATGTTCGGCATGGCGCAGGTGCCGTTCTTCAACGCCGGTGACAACGGCGACACGGGCCCGCAGGTCCGCGGCTTCGGCTTCCTGCACGACGGCAGCACCGACACGCTGTTCCGCTTCCACCAGGCCAGCGTGTTCAACCAGACCAACCCGGCCGGCTTCCCGCTCTCCAACCCCGGCGGGTTCCCTGCCGGCCCCGCCGGCGACGTGCAGCGCCGGCAGATGGAGCAGCTCATGCTCGCCTTCGACAGCAACCTGGCGCCGATCGTCGGCCAGCAGGCGACGCTGACGAGCGCCAACGCCGCCGTCGTCGGCCCGCGCCTCGACCTGCTGGTGGCGCGGGCGGCGGCCGGCGAGTGCGACGTCGTGGTCCGGGGTACGGTGGCGGGCGAGCAGCGGGGCGCCGTCCGGCTCGCCTCGGGCAGGTTCCGGAGCGATCGGGCGAGCGAGGCGCTGCGCACCGACGCGCAGATGCGGGCGCTCGCTGCCACGCCCGGGCAGGACCTCACCTGGACCTGCGTGCCGCTCGGCGAGGGCACGCGTATCGGCATCGATCGCGACGCGGACCGCGTCTTCGATCGCGACGAGCTCGACGCCGGTACCGATCCGGCCGACCCTGCGAGCATCCCCGGCGCGCACGGGTTCACGCTGGTGCGGACGACCAGCCTGGTGCTGAAGGACCGAAGCCGGCAGCCGGCGAACCCCAGGAAGCGCAAGGTGGCGTTCAAGTCGTCCACCAAGCGGGACGCGCCCGCCAACCGCATCGTGCCGCCCGCGCCCGGCGGCTACGGCGACCCGACGATCGACGGCGCCGCGGTCAGCGTGTACAACAGCGCCGGGCTGACCGGCGACGCCGTCGAGGTGCCGCTGGCGGCGTCCGGGTGGACGATGCGGCGCGGAGGCTACCGCTACAAGGACCCGGATGGTCCGATCACGTCGGTGGTGCTGAAGCCCGACCTGCTGGTGGTGAAGGGCGGCAAGGCCGGCTGGGGCTACACGCTCGACGAGGCGCAGCAGGTCCGCGTCGCGGTGCGCTTCACCCTGGCGAGCGGCCGGGGCTTCTGCGCCGACGCCCCGGCGAAGACCAAGGGTAACCCGCCGTCGACGGCGGCGAGCGACCGGCCCGGCAAGTTCGTGGCCCGGAAGAAGGCGCCGGCGCCTGCGGCCTGTCCGCCCGTCCCGGGGGGATCGGCGAGCGGGGCGTTCGTGCGGGCGGGTGGGTAGACGGCGCGGGCCGGACGAGGGATTCCTTGCCGGGAGGACGATGATGACGAGAACCGGAGGGTCGGTCGGCCGGATCCTCATCGCGGCGCTCGCTGCGGTGGCAGCTCCGGCCGCCGTCGCGGACGTGACGCTCGACGGCGTGGTCGTGCCGAAGGCGAGCTCGATGATGAGCATCCCGGTCGAGGTGACCGAGTTCCGCGAGATCGGGGCCTGTCCGCGCCTGCTCGCCGGCTATCCCGAGCCGGGCGTCTGCCTCAGCGCGCCGTCGCCCGTCCCGCCGCTGGACGCGCAGCTCGCGGGCGCCGCGGCGGCGCGCTTCGCGGTCGGCGTCGAGACCGCGGGTGAACCGGCAGGGGGGAGGGGCCGATGCGCGGCAAACGCATGACGGTCTTCCTTGGCGAGGCGGACCAGCTCCACCATGCGCCCCTCTACCTGGCGTTGTTGCGACGGCTGAAGGCCGAGGGCTGTGCCGGCGCGACGGTGACCCGTGGCATCGCCGGCTTCGGGCCCCACTCGCAGATCAAGACGGCACGGCTCGTCGATCTGTCGCTCGACCTGCCGATCGTCGTCACGGTGGTCGATCGGCCGGAGCGGATCGGCCGCTGGGCGGAGATCGCGGCCGAGATGCTCGCGGCTGGCGTCGTGACCGTCGAGGAGGTGGAGGTCCATTTCCACTCGCCGGCCTTCACGGGCGGGGTGCCGGACGTCGAGGTGCGGGACGTCATGTCGGCCGACCCCGAGACGGTGTCGCCCGACGCGCCCATCCGGGAGGTGGCGCAGGCGCTGCTGGAGCGCGAATATACGGTGCTGCCCGTCGTCGACGCCGACCGCCGCGTCGTCGGCGTCGTGGGCGACTGGGATCTCCTCACGCGGGGGCTCATCCCGGGCACGATCCGGGCCCATGTCGCCGCGGGATCGCAGGCGCTCGAGGAGTTGCTGCGGCATCTCGCGACCACTGAGCTCGAGGTCCGCGACGTGATGACGGCGCCCGCCGTGACCACGCTGGCGAGCGCGCGGCTGCCGGAGGCCGCGCGCCTGATGCACGATCGCCACCTGAAGCGGCTGCCGGTGGTCGACGAGTCGGGTCGCCTCGTGGGTGTGCTCGGGCGCATCGACGTGCTCGCGACCGTCGCGACCGGCTTCGCCGGCCGGACGGCGCCGCGCAGCGTGCGGCTGCCCCAGGAGCACCGGGTCGCCGGCGAGATCATGGAGCGCGACGTCCCGGCCGTGACCGAGGGGATGCCGCTCGACGACGTGATCGACCTCCTCCTCGGCTCACGCGTGCACGATGTCGTCGTGACCGACGCCGAACGCCGTCCGATCGGCATCATCACCGAGACGAACCTCCTGGAGCGCATCGATCCGGCCGAGCGCCCCGGCCTCCTCACCGTACTGCGCAGCCGCTGGAACCCCGAGGCCGCGCGGACCGTGCGGCGCAGCTACGGCAAGCGGGCCGGGGACGTGATGGCATCGCCGGTCGTGACCGTCCGCGAATCCGAGCCCGTCATCGACGCCCTGACGATCTCGGCGACCAGGCACGTCAAGCAGCTTCCCGTCGTGGACGACGCGGGACGCCTCGTCGGCGTCGTGACCCGGCCCGCGCTGCTCGGAGCCTCGCTCGACATCGCCGGGCGAACATGAACCCTACCGGAGTTGCTGAGCGAGACCCTGGACGCCATCGCGATCGCTCGCGGCGCGGGCTGGGGCACCGTCATCAGCCACCGCTCCGGCGAGACCTCCGACGACTTCATCGCCGACCTTGCGGTCGCGACGGGGGCAGGGCAGATCAAGACCGGCGCCCCGTGTCGCGGGGAGCGGGTGGCCAAGTACAACCAGCTGCTCCGCATCGAAGAGGAATGTGGCAGCGAGGCCCGCTACGCCGGACGCGCGCCGTTCGGGCGCGCCTGAGCCACGGCCTCGACCGCTCGCCGCAGGCCCTCCAGACGAGCCAGCTCGGCGCGGGCGGCGCTGCCGTCCCCGGCGAGCTGGGCGCGGGCCCGCCCCAGCGCTCGGCTGGCCGAGCCGAGCACCTCGCCCAGCTCGCGCCGCAGCTCGCTTTCCAGGGCCCGGCGGCTCGCCGCGATCTGGTCGATCAGGTCGCTGGTGATACGGGACGCGTTGGTCCGCACGAGGCGTTCGAGGTAGGCCTCTTACGCGCCCGAGATCGATCTCGTCGGCGATCCGGGCCAGCCGGAGCAGCCGGCTCTTTCCCCCTGTCGCGGCGGCCCGTACGGCGGTCCCGCCACGGCTCATGCCGGCACGGGCGCGCGATCGTATCCGCCGGGCGTCGTCCGCCCGGCCTGGTCGCCGTCAGCGGCCACGGCGGGTCTCGGGGGAGCGCCGCCGCCGGCCGCCCGCACGGTGCGGGCGTGCGCGAGGCGCCGATGGGGAGAGGGTGCCGCTGCGTACCAGGGCGCGATAGGACAGGCGCCGGAACAGGACACCGCGCGACGCGGCCACGTCCCCCACGGCATCGAACGCCTGGTCGTCGGTGACGATGTCGATCATGTCGCCGGGCCGAGCGTCCCCGAGCCAGGTGCCGGCGGCGACGGCGATACGCAGGTCGCTCCAGTCCTTCACCCCGAAGGCGGGTGCGCTGTGCACCAGCTGTGCGCCGCGCGCCGAGAGCAGCCGTGCTGTCTCCTGGCCGACGACCCGCCAGTTCCCGACGGCCAACACGCGGAGTGCGGGACCGAGCGTTCCGAGGTCGAGGTGCGCGAGCATGGCCGCCACGTGTTCGGCCCGGCTCGAGTTCTCGACGTCGATCAGGACCATCCGGCGCGCCGGCCGGCGGTTCACGGCCTCGCGTGCCGCGGCGGCAGGCGGCTGCGTGTCGAGGGACATGGGTCTGGTCCTACCATCGGCGCACAAGGTTGGTAGGAGTCATCAGCCCGGCGCCCGGGCGGTCATCCGGCGGACCCCATCGCCGTCCGGCAAGCTACCTGTACCTCCGCCCCCGGGCGAGGTCAACGGGATCGCTCGCCGGCTCCGCCCGGCTGCTGCGGGGGGAGGGCGCCGCCGCAGGCGGAGGATCTGATTCGCGACGTCTGCCACAGCAACGACCCGACCGAGGCGTCGCTGCACCGATCAGCGCGGGGCCGGCACGAGCGCTCCGCCGTCTCGGTCTTGCTGCGGCACGGTCGCGCTCAGCGGCGCGGTCACCCGGTTCGAAGCGGTAAGAGGTCGTCCACGGCGATCGTCACGTCCGGGAAGGCGACCAGCGTGAGGCGTCGGCCCCGTCCCAGCACGGTGCGCTCGAGGTAACGCCGTTGGGGTGCGCTGACGGCGGTGTGGTTCTCGACGCAATCCTCGCGCAGGTTGACGAGCACGTACTGCGGGACGCCGTTCCTGGCGTAGATGGCGCTCTTCGTGAGCCGGTCCTGTGTGAGCGACGAGTCGGCGATCTCGACGATGGCGTAGGCGCGCGACGGGTGCGCGGTGGCGTACCAGTCGGGGTCGGGCGGAACGACGGCGACGTCGGGCTCCGGCACCGAGCGACGCCCCGCGACGTAGTCCGACTGGACGCGGACGATGGCGCGCCGCCCGAGGGCACGATCGAGCGCGCGCTGCACGCGGGACACCGCAGAGGCGTGCGGCGGATTCTGGGGTTCGCCCGCGACGAGCACGCCCTCGAGCAGCTCCACGTGGTCGTCCTCGTGGAGCACGCCCGCCTCGGCCAGCCCGAGGTACTCGTCGGCCGTGTACCCGAAGGCGCGCCGCGGTTGCCTGGGTCCGGGCCGGGCCATGGGCGACGGCTACACCGACCCGGCCGACCTCGCAACGCCTGGAAGCGGAATGCTGTCGGCGGCCGCGCCCGCGTGATCCGGAGCAGCGTTCGCACCAGCGCCGCGGGACGCACACGGGCCGCGGCGGCGTCAGGGCAGCTCGCCGCGAGCGGGCCCCTCGGAGGTGGACGGGCTCTGCCCGACGACGCGACGGTTCGCGCGCGCGTCGACTACGACCCGCTCCGCCCGAGGAGGATCGGCCGCGCCGCCCGGTGCACGGGCCGCCGTTCGACGCGGCTTCCGAGCACGCGACGCGCGTCCTCCAGATCCGGCGCGGCGAGCCCCTCGTCGAACGAGCCGAGCAGCTCGGCGAGTCGCGCGCGCACCTGGCGCCGACCGCCTTCCAGGCGGCGAGGCCCTGCTCGACGTCGGCGATCCCCGGCTCCACCTCGCCGAGCTCGGTGCGCGCCCATCCCCGGAGCCCGAGGCCGTGCGGCATCCAGGACGCCCTCGTCCGGCACGCGGCCCCGACGAACCCGGGGACCCGGCATTCCCGTTGCAGCAGCTCGTGCACTTCGTAATGCCCATCGCGAGGAGGTGCGTATGACTGCGTTGCTTGCCAAGGACCTGATGACCGCCGCCGTGGGAAGCGTGGGGCCGAGGCTCCCGCTCTCCGAGCTCGAGCGGGCTCTGGCACAGCTGCGGGTGTCGGGGCTGCCGGTGGTGGACGAGCAGGGCGAGCTGGTCGGCGTCGTCTCCCGGTTCGACGTGATTCGCGCCGTCTCGGGTGCCGAGGCCGAGGCGGAGTCGATGCTCGCCTACTATCGAGAGGTCGCGGGAGCCGAGCCTCCGGCGGGCGAGGCCTCACGGATGGCCGGCGAGCGTGCCGCTGCGTTGCGCGTGGAAGACGTCATGGTGAAGGATCTCCTCACCGTGCGCCCCGACCAACCCGCGCGGGAGGTCGCCGGCGTCCTCGCCAGGCATCGCGTCCACCGGGTGCTGGTCGTCGACGGCCGCCGCCTGCTCGGCCTCATCAGCGCGCTCGACATCGCGCGCGCCGTGGCCGAGGGGATGCTGTAGGAGCCCTGCGGCGCTTCCCGGACGCCGGGGAACATCGGCGGTGATCGAGGCTCACGAGACGGAGTAGTCGGGGCCTCTTGCCGCTGCGCGCGAAGCCGGAAGGACGAGCGAGGGGAGAATGCAGCGGTGTGCCTGCCCCTCCAGCCGCGAGGGAGCACGTCCGTGGACTTCGCCGCTGGTTCCCGTTCGTGCGGTTCGCGCGCCTCGACCGGCACGAGATCGCGGGCTCCCTCGGCGACCTCGGCACCTTCCTGCCGCTGCTCCTCGGCATGGTGTCGCAGAACGGACTCGACTTCGCGGCAGCGCTCTTCTTCGCGGGCCTCTTCAACGTCGTCACCGGGCTCACGTTCGCGATCCCGATGGCCGTCCAGCCCATGAAGGCCATCGCGGCGGTGGCGCTGACCGAGGGGCTGACCGTGCCCGAGATCGTCGCGGCCGGTGCGAGCGTGAAGGGCCTCCAGCATGGTGGCCCGGACCGGGGTCGTGCTGGCACCCGACGGCTACGCGACCGCCGGCGTGGCCGCCGTGGCCGCGCTGGCGCTGCTCTCCTCGCGGAAGGTGCCGGCCGCGCTCGTGCTCTTCGGGGCCGGTCTCGTGCTCGCGGTGTGGGACGACCCCGCCGTGGTCGGCTTGCTGCGCCTCAGCGTGTCGCTTCCGCGATGGGATCCGCCCGGCTGGGAGGACTTCGTGCACGCGTTTCCGAAGGCCGCGCTGCCGCAGATCCCGCTCACGACCTTGAACTCCGTCGTCGCCGTCTGCGCGCTCTCGCTCGATCTCTTCCCCGACCGGCCCGCCACCCCGCGCCGGGTCGCCGTCTCGGTTGGCCTGATGAACCTGGTGTCGGCGGGGTTCGGGGGCATGCCGATGTGCCACGGGGCGGGCGGCCTCGCGGGCCAGTACCGCTTCGGCGCGCGGACCAATGGCTCGGTGCTCTTCCTCGGGACCGCCAAGATGCTCGTCGCGGTCTTCCTCGGGGCGTCGCTGATGACGCTCTGCCAGGCGTTCCCAACGAGCGTGCTCGGCGTCATGCTCGGGGTGAGTGGGGTCGAGCTCGCCCTGGTGACGCGCGACCAGACCGAGCGCACCGACGCGTTCGCCATGCTCCTCACGGCCGGCGCCTGCCTCGGGCTGAACGACATGGCGCTCGGCTTCGTCGTCGGGCTCGCCGCCGCGCTTCTGGCTCTTCCTCGGCGGCGTGACGCTGTTCGGGCTGGGCGACTTCTCGCGGACGTTCCTCATCTGGCTGGCGGCGCGCGGCCTCGGCGAGGACGGGATCCGGCCCGGGGGGGCCGTATCGGTCGCGGTCCTGCTCTATACGGTCCACAATCTCGTCGCGGCCGTGTCGGCGTACCCGGTCGGCCACCTCGGGGACCGCCGCTCGAAGCTCCGCGTCCTCGTGGGCGGCTACGTGATCGGCGTGGCCACGAACCTGCTGCTCGCCGGGGCCGGGACGCAGGTCGGATGGCTCGTCGTCGCGATCGTGCTCTCCGGGATCTACATCTCGGTCGAGGAGACCCTCGAGAAGGCCGTTACGGCGGACCTGCTGCCGGAGAGGCTCCGGAGCCTCGGCTTCGGCATCCTCGCCTGCGCCAACGCCGTGGGCGACATGGTGTCGAGCGTCTACGTGGGTTTCCTGCTCGAGCGGGGGGCGGCGACCAGCGCCTTCGCGCTGGCGGCCGCCTTCGGAGCCCTCGGCGTCGGCTGGATGGTCGTCGTCCTCGGGCGCGGATCGCGGTCCGCCGTGGCGGGCCGGTAGCCGGGCGCCTTGACAGGCAAACGGCCGTTTGGATACCGAGCCGCCCCATGCCCGCCGCTCCCAACCCCTACGGTGCCGACCTCTCGAACCCGGACAGCTTCGTGGTCGGCGTGCCGCACGAGACCTTCGCGCGGCTGCGCGCCGAAGCGCCCGTCTTCTTCCATGCCGACACCACGGCGCCGCAGCCCGGCGTCCACCGCGGCGGCGAGCGCGGCTTCTGGGTGCTGACCAGGTTCGCCGACGTCCGGCGCGTCTCGCTCGACGCCAGGACCTTCTCGTCCGAGCGCGCCACGGCCCTGTTCCCCGACTTCGTCGAGGAGGCGCTGCCCGCACAGCGCGAGATCATGCTCAACATGGACCCGCCGCGGCACACGCGCTATCGGCGCCTGGTCAACCTGGCATTCTCGCCCAAGGTGCTGCGCCGGGCCGAGGAGCACATCCGTGCGCTGGCGCGCCGGATCGTCGACGGTGTCGCGCCCCGCGGCGGCTGCGACTTCGTCACCGACGTCGCGGCCGAGCTGCCGCTGCAGGTCATCGTCGAGATGCTCGGCGTGCCGATGGAGGACCGCCACCGGTTCTTCGAATGGTCGAACACCATGATCGGCATGGACGACCCCGAGTACGCGGTCGGGCCGGGCGTCGGCGAGATGGCGATGATGCAGCTGTTCTCGTACGCCAACGAGCTGGCGGTCGAACGCAGGACGCACCCCCGCGACGACCTCTCCAGCCTGCTGCTCGAGGCCGAGGTGGACGGCGAGAAGCTGAGCGAGCACGAGTACGACTCGTTCGTCATGCTGCTCGCGGTCGCCGGCAACGAGACGACCCGCAATCTGATCTCGGGCGCGATGCTGGCGCTCACCCAGCACCCCGACGAGCGCGCCCGGCTGGTGCGCGACCCGGGGCTGATTCCCACCGCCGTGGAGGAGTTCCTGCGCTGGGTGTCCCCGGTGATGCACTTCAAGCGCACGGCCATGCGCGACGTCGAGATCGGCGGTCAGCCGATCCGCGAAGGCGAGCGCGTGACCATCTGGTACGCGTCGGCGAACCGCGACCAGGACGCCTTCCCCCGCGCCGACGTCTTCGACGTCGGCCGCACGCCGAACGAGCACCTCGCCTTCGGCATCGGCCCGCACTTCTGTCTGGGCTCGCACCTCGCGCGCATCGAGATCCGGGTGATGTTCGAGGAGGTGCTCCGCCGCTTGCCCGACATCGAGCTGGCCGGGCCGGTTTCGCGCCTGCGCTCCAACTTCATCAACGGCATCAAGCACATGCCCGTCGCGTTCAGGCCGCGGCCCTGACCCGGGTCCGCTCGCAGCGACGCCCCGCTTCCCGCCCGGACCCCGCCTGCGCTATGGACGCGCCCACCACGCCCGAGGAGGAGCCCGCATGACCACCATCGCCCAGCCGATCGGCGAGACGAGCGGCCCGCGCCGCTACCAGCTCTTCATCGGCGGGAAGTTCGTCGACGCGAAGAGCGGCAGGACCTTCGACACCATCTTCCCGCACGACCGCTCGGTGCAGGCCCGGGTGGCCGAGGGCGACAAGGCGGACATCGACGCCGCCGTGGCGGCGGCGCGCCGCGCCTACGACGACACCTGGTCGACGATGCTGCCGCAGGAGCGCGCCAAGCACCTCCACCGCATCGCGGACGTGATGGAGCAGCGGGCGATGGACATCGCCGCGCTCGAGACGCTCGACGTCGGCATGCCGGGCATGCTGGCGACCGGGATGGTCATGCAGGCCGTCGAGGTCTTCCGCTACTGGGCGGGCTGGGCGACCAAGATCCACGGCCTCACCAGCCCGTCGATGCAGCCGGGCGACTACCTCGGCTACACGCTCCGGGAGCCGCTCGGGGTGGTCGGCGGCATCACGCCGTGGAACGGCCCCTTCGTCATGGCCGCCTGGAAGACGGCGCCGGCGCTCGCCTGCGGCAACACCGTGGTGCTGAAGCCTGCGGAGCACACGCCGATGACGGCGATGGAGCTCGCCCGCGTCGCGGCCGACGCGGGTCTGCCCGAGGGCGTGCTGAACGTGGTGCCCGGCTTCGGCCCCACGGCCGGCGCGGCGCTCGCGCAGCACACCGGCGTCGAGAAGATCGCCTTCACCGGCGAGCACGTCACCGGGCGCCTGGTCGTGCAGGGCTCGGTGACGAACCTGAAGACCGTGACGCTCGAGCTGGGCGGCAAGTCGCCGCACATCATCTTCGACGACGTCGATCTCGAGACCGCGGTCGCCAACGCGCTCTTCGGCCTGTACACGAACACCGGCCAGATCTGCTCGGCCGGCACGCGGCTGCTCGTGCAGAAGTCGATGTACGACCGCTTCGTCGAGCGCTTCGTCGAGCGCTCGCAGCAGATCGTGGTGGGCGACCCGCGGGAGTTCACGACCCGCATGGGGCCGCTGGTCTCGGAGGAGCAGCTCCTCAAGGTGCAGCGCTACGTCGAGATCGGCAAGCGCGAGGGGGCGACGCTGGCCTGCGGCGGCGGCCGGCCGGCCGATCCCGCGCTCGCCAACGGCTTCTACCACATGCCGACCGTCTTCAGCGGGGTGGACAACTCGATGCAGATCGCGCAGGAGGAGATCTTCGGCCCGGTGGGCGTGGTGATCCCCTTCGAGGACGAGGAGGACGCGGTCCGCATCGGCAACGACGTCATCTACGGGCTCGCCGCCGGCGTGCAGACCCGCGACGTCAAGCGCGCGCACCGCGTGGCGCGCCGCCTCCAGGCCGGCACGGTGTGGGTCAACACCTGGCACAAGATCGAGAGCAACGCGCCCTTCGGCGGCTACAAGCTCTCCGGCTACGGCCGCGAGAACGGGCCGACGATGATCGAGTACCTGACGCGCTTGAAGCAGGTCTGGGTCGACCTGAACGAGTTCACCGTCGACCTGTTCGGGATGTGATCGGACTCCCGCTCGCCACCCTGGCCCTCGGCGCGCTGCTCGCGACCGCGGTCGCGGCGCGCGCCGAGACGCGACCGCCACCCGGGCTAGCGCCGGGCCTGCCGCCCGCGGGCGTGCCGTTCTCCGGGCTGCCGCCGCTCGCGCCGCCGCCGGCCTGGTGCTGGGTCGAGGTGCGGCTCTTCGACAGCCTGCGCACCGGCCCCATCGACTACTGCCGCAGGCGGCTGCGCTATCGGCCCGGTGCGCTCGAGTGCTACCGCATCGTCGACCGCGTGTGCGCGTCGCCCACGGCCTCGGGGCAATGGGTCACCGGCCGCACGCCGATCACGAAGGAGGTGCTGCCGTGCCCGCGCGGCCCCGAGCCGCCGGTGTGCCGGCAGCTCGACCTGGAGTGACCCCCGCTCACCACCCCAGCTGGCGGCTGGCGAGGTCCTTCATGATCTCCTCGGCGCCGCCGCCGATCGCGTTCACCTTGACCTCGCGGTAGATGCGCTCGACGGTCTGGCCGCGCAGGTAGCCCGCGCCGCCGAAGATCTGCACGGCCTCGGAGGCGCAGTGGGCCATGGTCTGCGTCGCCTGGTTCTTGAGCGCGCACAGCTCGGCGACCGGGCCGTCGCCCTGGTCGAGCCGCCACGCCGTCTGCTCGAGGAACGCCTGCGTCGCCCACACCCGCTGCTGCATGTCGACGAGCTTGTGGCGGATCACCTGGTGCTTGATGAGCGGCTTGCCGAACGTCTGCCGCTCCTTCGCGTACGCGACCGCCTCGTCCACGCAGACCTGCGCGAAGGCGTTGGCGCTCGACGCCAGCCCGAGCCGCTCGTCGTTGAAGTTGAGCATGATGCCGAGGAAGCCCTGGTTCTCCTCGCCGATCAGGTTGGCCGCCGGCACGCGGCAGTCCTCGAAGTACAGCGTCGCGGTGTCCGAGGCCCACCAGCCCATCTTCTCCAGCGGCGTGCGCGAGAAGCCCGGCGCGTCGCGCTCGACCACCAGCAGGCTGATGCCGCCCATGCCCGGCCCGCCCGTGCGGACCGCCACCGTGACGTAGTCGGCCCGCATGCCGGAGGTGATGAAGGTCTTCTCGCCCTTCACCACGTAGAAGTCGCCCTCGCGCCGCGCGGCGGTCCGGAGGTTGGCCACGTCGGAGCCGCCCGACGGCTCGGTGATGGCGAGCGCCGCGATCTTGCGCCCGGCGAGCACCTCGGGCAGCACCCGGGCCTTCAGCTCGGGGGAGCCGAGCTTCGCGATCGGCGGCGTGCCGATCGTGTGGCTCATGAGCGACGCGCAGATGCCGCCGGCGCCGCAGCGGGCCAGCTCCTGCCCGGCGATGATGCCGTGGAAGCGGTCGGCGGGGATGCCGCCGTATTCCTCCGGGAAGCCGAGGCCGAGCAGCCCCACCTCGGCGGCCTTCGCGTACAGCTCGCGCGGGAACGTCTCGGCCTCGTCCCAGGCGGCGGCGTGCGGCGTGATCTCGCGCGCGACGAAGCGGCGGACCTGGGTGCGGAAGGCCTCATGCTCGGCCGTGTAGTAGGGGTTCCGGCGCGCGCCGGGGTCGTCGGGGAAGATGCTCATCGCAGCCATGGCTAGCCGCGGTGCGGCGGGCGGAGTCAAGAGCCGGCGCGCGCGCTCGCCGCCCGCCCTTCAGGCCGGCATCGCGCGGCGGACTCGGCGAAAAGCCCTTGCCGCCGGGCCGGTCCCGACGGTATCGATCGAGCGAGGGGGGGAAGCAAGCATGTCCATCCGATCGAGGCGACCCCGGGCCGCCGTGCTCGCGTCCGTCGTCGTGCTGGCGCTCGCGTCCGTCGTTGCCGCCGAGGTGCCGAGCCCGACCGTCGAGGGGCCGATCACCAGCCCCGGCAACGTGTTCCTGCAGTCGACGAGCTTCGATCTCGCGCAGGTCGGCTACGTGCAGGAGGAGTACTTCGTCTCCGGGACGGCGAGGGCCTGGACGAACGTGGGCCCGCTCGGGATGGACGGCAGGTGGGCCGTCGCGCCCGGCGAGACGGCCGCCTACAGGACGCGCATCGTCGTGCACCGGCCGGCCAGTCGGAAGAAGTTCAACGGCACGGTCGTGGTCGAGTGGCTCAACGTGAGCGGCGGGCTGGACGCGGCGCCCGACTGGACGATGGCGCACACGGCATTCATCCGCGAGGGATGGGCATGGGTCGGCGTGTCGGCGCAGTCGATCGGGGTCGAGGGCGGGCCGGCCCTCGTCGGCATCGTCAGCCTGCCGCTCAAGACGGTCAACCCCGCACGCTACGGCTCGCTCGACCACCCCGGCGACAGCTTCTCGTACGACATCTTCTCGCAGGTGGGCCGGGCGATCCGGGAGCCGTCGGGGCCGGCTCCGCTCGGCGATCTCGAGGTGAAGCGCGTGCTCGCCGCTGGCGAATCGCAGTCGGCCTTCCGGCTGGTGACGTACGTCAACGCGATCCACCCGGTCGCCCGCGTCTACGACGGCTACTTCGTCCACAGCCGCGGCGGCCTCGGCGTCGCCGGGCTCTCCGAGGCGCCCCAAGCGGTGATCCCGGTGCCGGGCACCGCGCCGATCCGCAGCGACGTCGACGTGCCCGTGCTGATCTTCCAGACCGAGACCGACCTGACGTTCCTTGCCTACTTGGCTGCGCGGCAGGCCGACGCCGGCAACGTGCGGCTGTGGGAAGCGGCGGGAACCGCGCACGCGGACGCGTACACGCTCGCGGTGGGTAGCGGCGACCTCGGCACCTCGCCGGACGTCGCCGGGCTCGTGGTCACGGTGTCGCCGATCCCGGGGCTCATCGACTGCGGCACGCCGATCAATTCGGGCCCGCAGCACTGGGTGGGCAAGGCGGCCTTCGCGGCGCTCGAGCGCTGGGTGCGGCGCGGCAAGGCGCCGAAGCCGGCGCCGCGGCTCGAGGTGACGGCGGGGCCCCCGGTGGCGATCGTCGTGGACGAGCACGGCAACGCGCGCGGCGGAATCCGCACGCCGGCGGTGGACGTGCCGATCGCCACCTTCACCGGCGAGCAGGACGGCTCCATCCTCTGCCGCCTGTTCGGCTCGACCACGCCCTTCGCCGAGGCCAAGCTGGCCTCGCTGTACCCGAGCCGCAAGGCGTTCGTGAGGAAGTACCGCACGTCGCTCGAGCGTGCCGTGCGGGCGGGGTGGATCCTCCGGCCGGACGCGAAGCTGATGCGGAAGTGGGCCGCGGGGGCGGGCATCGGGGGGTGAGCGTGCGAAGGGGCGGTCCCCGTGCTTGACGCCCCCGGCGCGCCAGACCATGGTCGACGGGCAGGACACAGACGCTGGGGGAGCCGCCCCGATCCAGGCGGCTGAGATGGCGGGTGGGTCGCGGACCCGCCGACCCCTCGAACCTGATCCGGGTCATGCCGGCGGAGGGAAGCGCGATGACACAGCTCGAATCGGCACGCGGCGGAGTCGTCACCCCGGAGATGCGCCGCGTGGCGCAGCGCGAGGGCCGCACGCCCGAGCTCATCCGCGACGAGGTCGCGCGCGGCCGGCTCGTCATCCCGGCCAACGTCCGGCATCTCGCCGGCGCCGGCGGCGAGGCGCCGCTGGCGCGCAGCGGCCACGAGCGGGCGTACCCCGATGCCGCCGCCGGGCACCCCGGCGCCCGCGGCGGCGCCCGGCTCTGGGTCAACCAGACCGTCACGCAGCGCCAGGCGGCGATCGCCGACGCCGACGCGCTCCGCGGCGAGCGCGCGCCCAGGCGGCTCGACCCGACCGGCATCGGGCGCATGATCACCACCAAGATCAACGCCAACATCGGTGCCTCGCCCGTCTCCAGCTCCACCGCCGAGGAGGTCGAGAAGCTGCGCTGGGCGCAGCGCTACGGCACCGATACGCTGATGGACCTCTCCACCGGCGGCGACCTCGGCGCCTGTCGCCAGGCGATCATCGACCACGCCACCATCCCGATCGGCACCGTGCCGATCTACTCGATGATCGTCGGGCGCCGCCTCGAGGATCTCTCCTACGACGTCATCCTCGGGGAGATCGAGCGCCAGGCGCGCCAGGGCGTCGACTATTTCACCATCCACGCCGGCGTGCTGCGCGAGCACCTGTCGCTGGTCGGGCCGCGCACCACGGGCATCGTCTCGCGCGGCGGCTCGCTGCTGGCCAAGTGGATGATCCACCATGGCAAGC
>Ga0209253_10002346_pt1 | contig 16794 bp, 16 predicted proteins | sample FrelakmetBRP12BR_FD_187145 | JGI IMG/M metagenome (GOLD analysis project Ga0209253, IMG submission 187145) | Freshwater lake sediment microbial communities from the University of Notre Dame, USA, for methane emissions studies - BRP12 BR (SPAdes)... | ecosystem: Environmental > Aquatic >...
CATCAATCGTTTCCATGAGCTTGATCAATTCTTCTGATTCCATTACCTTCTCTCCACCTCATTTCTGAGGGACTCCCAAATCAGGCGGGTAAACATACTTGGGATCCATGTCATAGGTCCAGGGAAGCCCCCAAAACTGCCATCCGGAATGGCGTCGATGCTCAAAGCCATAAATGTTATTTCTTTTGGCAAGCTGTCGGTAGTACTTGTGCTTGTTGGGATCATCAAAGGCAGGGAATTCACCCCCCTCAAAACCATCGTACACATCGAAAACGTTCTTGTAACCGGCAGTCAGGAGATCTTTTGCCGCCTGTGCGCTTCGGGTTCCGTCGCGATCCAGGAGCAGAAGGTTGTCCGTCTTTTTGAATACCTTGCTGATCTGCTCAAGGAAAACCTTGTTTTTCGTGAACTGGTAGGAAGGTTTTTCGTCGTCCTTGGCAAAGGTCGTCGTGAAAAAAAGGTATGGGAAATTGTAGGCCTTGAAGGGATGGCCCACAAACTGGTATTCAGCCTGAGTTCTGAGGTCGATCAGGTAGGTGTCCGGCACGGTATTCAGCATGTCAAGGGCTTCGATGCTCAGGATCCTTTTCTGCTCCTGGCCATAGCCGATACCGGCGCTGCTGGAGATCAACACAACAACTACGAGAAAGAAAAAAACGGAATGCCTTCTCATGAGAAGTCGCCTTCACCAAAAAGAAAGGAGATTTCAAGAAAGGTTTTGCCCCTCGGATCGAGATTGTTCATAATCCAAAAGCCTTTTCTTTGTCAACGGAAAAATCCCTGGAGTGGGCTATCCTTATTGACAGGCAGGGCGTGAACGTCTAATATCGGCAACCATTTAGTAGCACTATCTTCACCCCAGAGCCACAGCGGTCTCTGAAAAATCCTCTTTCGAAAGGAGCCGGTGGTGTCAACAAGCAAAGTGTATTTCACGGATCTGAGGGCCTCTGCCAAAGAGAATTTGCTGGCAAAAGTCGTCCGTCTGGCAGACATGCTGGACCTGAAGCAGATCGTCCCTAGCCGCGGCCTGGTGGCGATCAAGCTTCACTTCGGAGAAAAAGGAAATACGGCCTACATCCGGCCCACCTTCGTACGTCAGATCGTGGACCGTGTCAGAGCCCTGGGCGCCTTCCCATTTCTCACCGATGCGAACACGCTCTACGCCGGTACCCGAGGAGACAGCGTCTCCCACCTCCACACCGCCATTGAAAATGGCTTCTCTTTCTCCGTGGTCAACGCTCCTCTCATCATCGCCGACGGGTTGAGGGGTGCCTCCTATGCCGCCGTCAAGATTCAGCAGGAACTTCTCAAGACAGCGTATATCGGAAAAGAGATCGCCGAAGCGGATGGCCTGATCAGCCTGGCCCATTTTAAAGGCCACGAGCTTTCCGGTTTTGGTGGCACGATCAAGAACCTGGGCATGGGCTGCGCCTCAAGACGGGGCAAGATGGTCCAGCACGCGGACGTGTCCCCCAAGATCACGCGAAAGAAATGCGTTGGATGCGGCGATTGTGTCGAACACTGTTCCCAGTCTGCGATCGCACTGCGGGAAGAAAAGGCGGTGATTGATGCGAAGAAATGCATTGGATGCGGGGAGTGCATCTTGATTTGCTCCAACAAAGCGATCGACGTCCAGTGGAACGCGGACATTGCCCTTTTCCAGAAAAAAATGGTGGAATACACCGTTGCCGTGTTAAAGGGTAAGCAAGGAAGGGTCGCCTTTCTGAACTTTCTCACCCAGATTTCGCCGGCCTGTGACTGCTACGGTCACAGCGATGCACCGATTGTTCATGACCTCGGCATCATGGCTTCTGCGGACCCCGTGGCCATTGATCAGGCCTCCGTGGACATGGTCAACCGGCAGAAGGCCCTGGAGGGCACTTCTCTCGCCGCCAACAAAGAGCCTGGAGAAGACAAGTTCAGGGCTCTTTACCCGAAGGTCGACTGGACCATCCAGCTGGAGTATGCGGAAAAAGTCGGCCTGGGCTCGCGCAACTGTGAACTGGTGACCATATAAAGCAGGGAGTAGGAAGCCCGGAGCAAGGAGTAGAAAAATCGCGGAAAAGCTATCGAGGCCAGGAGCACAATGATCATCGCAGAAGATTTGACCAAGTACTATGGACTGAAGCCTGCTGTTCAGAATGTCTCCTTTCGGGTTGAAAAGGGAGAGATTGTAGGCTTTCTTGGCCCCAACGGGGCAGGCAAGACCACCGTCCTGAGAATGCTTACCTGTTTCCTGCAGCCCACTTCGGGAAAAATCCTGGTCGACGGGCTCAACGGCCAGACCCACTCCCTCGAAGTGAGAAAGAAGATCGGCTTTTTGCCTGAGACCGTCCCTCTTTATGATGAACTGACGGTGAAACAGTTCTTAGCCTTCTCAGGCAGCATCAAAGGGCTCAGCGGAAACCCTCTCAATGGGGAGATCGACAGGGTGGTTTCTGACTGCGGCCTGACCGAGCACAGAAAGCGGCGCATCAAGCACCTGTCCAAGGGCCTCAAGCAGAGAGTCGGCCTTGCTCAAGCCCTCATCAACAATCCTCCCATTGTCATCCTGGATGAGCCCACCACCGGTTTGGATCCGGCCCAGATTATTGAAGTCAGGAAACTGATCAAGGACCTGGCCGGGCAACGAACGGTTCTCTTGAGCACCCACATTCTGCCGGAGGTCAGCCAGATTTGCGAAAGAGTGATCATTGTCAATCAGGGCCGCGTGGTCGCGGAAGATACGCCTAGCCATCTAACCGGCCAACTCCAGAAAGGGTTGAGAACGATCCTCCACGTCGACGGCCCGCCGGAGGAGGTGCGATCGAAACTCGAATCTCTTAAGGGGGTCACCAGGGTCCTGCCCTGTCAGATGGGAGGGGAGATCCTCGTAGAAAGCACAGCCGACGACAGTCTTAAGCCGTTGATCGCGAAGACCATCGTGGAATCAGGCTGGGGATTGAAGGAAATGAGAGCCAGTGATCTGAGCCTCGAGGAAGTGTTTGTCCAGCTCGTGACTGAGGAAGGAAAGGACTAGAAACCATGCGCGGAATCATGGCTGTTTTCAAGAAAGAAATCACCGTCACCTTTTCGTCACCGATCTTCTATGCCGCCACCTTTATTTTCATGGTGGTTTCCGGCTACTTTTTCTACACGAACGCGATGATTTACACCATCCGCAGTTTTCAGGCAGGCCAGAACCCCTTTCTTGCCGAAAGGCTGAACCTGAGCGACTTTGTGGTCAAACCCTTTTTCGGCGATATGGCCATCGTGCTTCTCCTCATGTTGCCTCTCATCACCATGAGAGCCTACGCAGAGGAGAAAAAAATGGGAACCATCGAACTCCTCTTCACCTATCCCATCTCGGACGGAGCCGTCCTTGCAGGAAAATTCGCGGCCTCTATGTTTACGCTTCTCACCATGCTCGTGGGAACTCTCCTGCCCCTGATACTTCTTGAGACCTTCGCGCACCTGGACTGGGGCCTCATCCTTTCCGGCTATCTGGGCATTCTGCTCCTGGGAGCAAGCTTCATCGCCCTTGGCCTGTTCACCTCGTCTCTCACGGAAAACCAGATCATTGCCGCTGTGTTGAGCTTCGGCGCCTTTCTCCTCTTCTGGATCATCGGCTGGGCCAAGAGTTTTGCCGGACCACCCCTCGGCTCGATCCTGGAGCACATCTCCATTGTGGTCCACCTGGACAGCTTTGTGAGAGGACTGATCGATTCCAGAGATCTCGTGTTCTACCTCGTGTTCATTTTCTTCTGGCTCTTTGTGACACTCCGGTTTCTCAATACTCGCTTCTGGAGAGGATAACCCATGGAAAAACCAAATCAAAGGATGGCGTTGTTCAGGCTGAAAGCCTCCTCCAATATGACCGCAGCAATCCTTCTCATCCTTGTGTTAGCGGTTGTCATCACCTTTCTTTCTGACCGGCACTATTTCCGCTGGGATCTCACCGCTTCCGGAGAGCACACCCTGTCAGAGAAGACCCTGCAGGCCCTGAAAACCATCCAGGAACCGGTCACGGCCAAGGCGTTTGTGAAAGAGCCTTCAGAGGAAGCGTCCAATGTGAAGAAGCTTCTCGCCGAATACAAATATCATTTGAAAGAGATGTCCTTTGAATTCATCGACCCGGACAGAAATCCGGGCCTGACCCGGCAATACGACATCCGGGCGCTCAATACCGTGATCCTGGAAGGGTACGGGCGATCCCAGACCGTGAAGACGCCGGATGAAGAGAGCCTGACCAACGCGCTGGTTCGCCTTTCCAAGAGCCGGACCGAAAAAGTCTACTGGGTCATGGGCCATGGGGAACGGCCGTTCAAGTCGACCGACCCGGAATCCCTTGCGACCATCCACCAGAACCTGTCCAATCAGAACTATGAATTCGAGGAATTGACCCTCGCTCAAAAAGACATTCCCCCTGACGCGGCGCTGGTCGTCGTTGCAGCTCCCGAGAAACCTCTCTTCCCCGAGGAGGTGGCGTCTCTCAAACGATTTCTCAACAAAGGAGGAAGTCTCCTCGTTTTCCTTGAACCCTACCAGGACGGAGGGCTTAAGGATTTTCTGAAAGAGTTCGGAGTGGTCGTCACCTCTGATATCGTCGTAGATAAAATGAGCCGGGTCATGGGGGGAGACTTCCTCTTGCCCATGATCGTGAGCTACGGGGATCATGAGATCACCAGGAACTTTCGTCTCCTCTCTTTCTTTTCTCTGGCAAGATCGGTGGAGGTGGACAAGAGCGTGAAGAAAAAAGGCCTGACCCTGACCAACCTGGCTTTGACCTCAGCGGAATCCTGGTCTGAGATGGATCGGGAAGCCCTGAATAAGGGGAGCGCTCGCCTTGAAGCAGGCGACAGGCAGGGTCCCATTTCCCTTGCCATGATTGTGGAATTGAACCCTCAGGAAGCGCAAGCGGGCGAAAGCAAGGAAGGAGACAAAATCACAGGGGAGGGAAAACTCGTGGTTTTTGGAGATGCCGATTTCGCATCCAACAAGTTCATCACTCTGGCCGGGAACAACGATCTACTCACCAACACGATCAATTATCTTGTCGGGCGAAAGGATCTGATCACGATCGCGAAAAAGGAAAGGCCTACCGATCACGTCATGCTCACGCGAAACCAAGGTCTGCTCCTCTTCTGGGTTCCTGTGGTTCTGATTCCTCTGCTGGTCATTGTTCTCGGTGTGGTTGTCTGGCGCAAACGGAGGTCCCGTTGAAATACCGTTCTACCCTCGTTTATCTGATCATCGCCGTCCTTCTCTTGGCTTTCTACTTTTATGAAACCCGTAAAGAAGAGAAAAAGAAAAGCGCTGAAGAAGAGACAAAAGCCCTCTTTCCGGTAAAATCAGACGATGTGACAAGCCTCCTTTTGAAAAGCGGCGATCAGGAAATCCAGTTTGAGAAAAAAGGTGGGACCTGGGAGATCGTTCACCCGATACGCGCCGCAGTGGATTCCTTCGCTCTCTCGCGCCTCCTCAACCGGCTCACCGGGCTGAAATCCCTCAGCCTGATTACTGAAAGCCCCAAGGATCTCTCCGAGTTCGGTCTCCACCAGCCTGACGTCTCCATGACCTTTAGGGCCGGCAATCAGGAGAACACCCTTCTGATTGGTTACATCAGTCCCATTGAAAAGGGATATTACGTGGCCAAAGGCAGTGACAAGAAAGTCTACCTTATCTCCGGTGACGACAAAAGGGCACTTGACCGGCCGCTCAATGAGCTGCGGGACAAGAAGCTTTTCACCCTCAAGACCGACCAGGTCCGACGCGTGATCATCGAGCGCAAAGGAGAACGCTGGGTCCTCAACAAGAAAGAGGGAAGGTGGATCTTTGAAGGCCGTGAGGACCTGAAAATTGACTCTGAAAAAGTGGAAGTCTTTGTGAGGCCCACCGTCTGGGCTGAGGCCCAGTCCGTTGAGAAGGAGAATGCGACGGATTTGAAGCCTTATGGACTTGACGATCCTCGGGCCCGCGTCACCCTATCCGATGAGGAACAAACCGGGGAGATCCTGTACGGCAATGAAGCTCCCCCCGACCGGATCTTTGCGGTGGTTAAGGGAAAGCCGCAGCTCGTCACCGTGCGAAAGCGTCTCCTGGATGATCTCCCCCAGACCGAGGAAGATCTCGTAGAAAAAGAAAAGAAAGAAGACACAAAACAATGAAACCTCTTCTTCGGCTGTCGTCCATCAAAGTCCTTGTTCGCGGAGGCGGGGATCTTGCTTCAGGAGTGGCCTGGAGGCTCTATCAAAGCGGCCTCAGAGTGGTCATCACTGAAATCCCCGAACCTCTGGCCGTGAGAAGGAAGGTTGCCTTCTGCGAAGCCGTTTACGACGGTCAGTCTGTGGTTGAAGGTGTCAAAGCCATCCTGGTCAAGGGGCCGGAAGAAGCGGACAAGGTTTGGGATCAGGGGTTCATTCCTGTCTTAGTGGACCCCGGGGGTGAGTCCCGGCACTCGATCAAACCCGAGGTAGTCGTCGATGCGATCCTTGCCAAAAAGAACCTGGGAATTTCCGCAAAAGATGCACCCCTCGTGATTGCCCTTGGCCCCGGGTTTGAAGTTGGAAAGGATGCTCACTTCGTGGTTGAGACCAACAGAGGGCACAACCTCGGCCGGCTCCTCACTTCAGGTTCCGCTCAGCCCAACACGGGGGTTCCCGGCCCTATTCAGGGAATCACATCAGACCGAGTGCTCCGTGCTCCGGCAAGCGGCCCCTGGCGAAACAATGTGGATATCGGCGATATGGTAAAGAAAGGGGATCTCATCGGAACGGTCCACGACGAAGCCCTTTACGCCAACATCGACGGTGTGTTGCGGGGGTTGATTCACCCGGGCATCACGGTTTCAAAGGGCCTCAAGATCGGCGACATCGACCCGAGAGGCAAGAAAGACTTCTGCTTCACCATCTCTGAAAAAGCCTTTGCTATCGCTGGAGGAGTTCTCGAAGGGGTCCTGCGCACCTACGGTCGCTAGACAACTCTCTCCAATACAATCTTCTAATAGATGCCCGCAACCAAACTCGCACATCGAAAACTTGTCCGCATGGTCTGGTTCAAATTGAACCACTTATTTCATGCCCTCATAAGTATAAATGAAAAAAATTTTGATTCTTGTAAATATAATAGTTGACATATAGACGCATAGTTATATATAATTCATTCCCAGTGTACTGGATGGTGTATTGGAGGGCTGTTCACTATCAGCATCACTTGACATCGCAGGGAAGGTCCACCTAGCATCTTAAACAACCTAGCCGCTCATTTGAAAACTCCTTGACAACAAACCTGAGTTTTATCCCTCCCCCTCCCCAGGGGGAGGGATACCACCTCAAACCTGGAGGGAACGAATTTGCTGGCACGAAGAGAAAAGCGGAGATCCAATCGGAGCGATGTCAGGTGGCCCGTTTCAGTGGAATCAGAGCACGGCACCATCCAGGGAGAGATAAGAAACATCTCCTTGAGCGGGATCTATGTGCGATGCGATGAACCCCTCCGCGTGAACGAAGATTTCCGCATGGCCATCATCCCTCCAAATCGTCAGGCCATAGGTCTCACCGGTAAGGTCGTGTGGGCTGACATGTACGGCATCGATGAAGAGGAAAACGCCTTTGGCATGGGAGTCTGTCTGGTGGAAATCGCCGAAGAAGACCAGAAATTTCTTCAGAATGCCGCCTCGCCACGTCGGGCGCAACCCAGGGAGCAGAGAGAAGTCTCGAACCTGGCCCACTGATCTCTTTCCAGCCCTCATCCCCAATAGAGAACCATCGCGCATTGTAAGACTCTTGACCGTGACGTCCCTTCCATTTGCAATAAGTTCAAAAGCGAACCGCATCTTTTTCATCGCTCCAGTCATTTCCGTTCGGTCGAGGGCCTGCATGGGGTGACTTTTCCAATTGGGTCTAGCGTACGGTGAACGTAATCTCCCTTGCGTCCTTGGCATATTGCGATTCAACCATGGCTTTGACCCGGTACGTTCCTTTTTCAGCACTCGAAGGCAAACGCAGAGGAACGGTCGTCGTATAGGTCCCGTCCGTCTGCTCAACTTTCACTTCCGGTCTCCCTACAAGTCCTCCTTTGTAGGTGATCTCCCTGATCTCGGTCACCGTGATCTTCGTGTCCGGGGCATCATGGAGGAGCGCATACGTCATTTTGAGATCCACTGTCTCCCCGGGGCGCACAGTCGCAGGCATCGCTTTGAGGCTCTCGATGGTGAGGACCGTCCCCTGTGATTCTTTGTAGCTATAATTCTTCACCGTTTGCTCTCTGGACCTTTCCTGATCATATCCAAAATGACCGATAGCCCCGCCCAGGAGAGCCCCGGCAAGGGTCCCGACCACAACCGCCCCTGTGCCATGTCCGATAATCGCTCCCATCACACCACCGACCGCTCCCCCGACCCCAGTTCCCACGGCCGCTCCTTTATGTTCCTCCATCACATTCGCGCATCCTAACGGAATCGAAAGCACGGTAATACATAAAGCAATGGCGACCAGTTTTACCTTCATCGTTAAACCTCCCTTCATTCTTTTGCTCCACTCTCATCAGACTACTACAAAATGCAATGCGGATGTCAACCGGATAAATCAACTCCTCCTGGCTCGGGAATACCCGTTCTGCTCCTCAGAAGCCTTTTACTCCCCCGGGGCCCTCGAAAGATTTTTCTTGACATCAAATACCACAATGTGGGATATTTCCCAAACCTCGTTCATCAGAGAACGTTCAGCGTCAAGGCTTAGGGGTTTCCTTTGACTCGATTTATTTCCAATCTTCCGTGTATGCGTGACTCGCTTCAAGCAAACGGGCCATTCGTTTCTTTATCCCGGGGGGAATTCTGCTCATGGATAATGCGTGAGCTCCCCCGGGAGCCTCTTCCATCTTTCGTTCATTCATAATTTCCAAATACCATTTCTTTATCGGGTTGCAGAAAAAGCGGCCCTCAAGGCTGATCAAAAACGTCCAGATGCAAGGCACCCGAAATTTCTAGGAGTGAGACGTACATGGAAGTACGCCGCAACGACTAGGAATGAGGGTAACACAGCCCTTCGACTTTGCTCAGGGCCATGAGCCTGTCGAATGGCAGATGGGCGTTTTTCAGCAGCCTGCTAATTTCACCTTAGGAGGATACTTCCATGATTAGGACCATTGAGGAAATCAATGACAAAATCCGATCAGGATCGGTGGTCGTTGTCACTGCCGAAGAGATTATCGGCATGGCTCGCGAAAAAGGGATCAAGAAGGCCGCCCGTGATGTGGATGTGGTCACAACAGGGACATTCAGCCCCATGTGTTCTTCCGGAGCTTTTTTCAATATCAAGCAACCTAAAGAAAAAATGAAGCTCGGCGGCGGCTGGATTACGCTCAATGGGGTCCCTGCCTATGCTGGACTCGCAGCAGCAGATATTTATATCGGCGCGACAGCGATACCGGACGGGGACCCTCGAAACAATAACGGCCGCCCGGGCAAGTTCCGCTATGGCGGAGCCCATGTGATAGAGGACCTTGTCTCGAGCAAGAAAGTGGTGTTGTCAGCAGGGGCCTATGGAACCGATTGTTACCCCAGAAAGAACCGGGAACAGAAAATCGGCCTCAAGGACATGAACGAGGCCATCCTGTTCAACCCGAGAAACTGCTACCAGAACTACAATGTGGCCGTGAACCTTTCTGATAAGCCCATTTACACCTACATGGGGCTTCTCAAGCCAATGCTCGGCAATGCAAACTATTGCAGTGCCGGACAGCTTTCTCCGATGCTGAACGATCCTTTCTACAGGACCATCGGTATCGGCTCGCGGATTTTCTTGAGCGGGGCCCAGGGATATGTTGCGTGGAACGGCACTCAGCACAACCCTGATGTCCCTCGTTCCGAAAACGGCACCCCCCGCAAAGGAGCGGGAACCCTGGCCCTGATTGGGAATCTGAAAGACATGGATCCCCAGTGGATCAGGGCGGTATCCTACACCGGCTACGGAGTCAGCCTGAGCCTGGCCGTGGGCGTGCCGATTCCGATTCTCGATGAGGAGATGATGAAGTTCGTTTCGGTGTCTGACGATGAGCTTACCGCTCCTGTTGTGGACTACAGCCGCTTTTACCCGACGGGCGAGGGCGAAGCCCTTCTTGGCGAAGTCACCTATGCGCAGCTCAAGAGTGGCTCTATTGAAGTGAAGGGCAAGCAGGTTCCGACAGGGTGTTTTTCAAGTTACTCGAAAGCAAGGGAAGTGGCCGAACATCTCAAATCCCTGATCCAAAGCGGAGGTTTTCTCTTAACTCAGCCTGTAGCGCCGCTTCCGGGAGCAAAGGAGGGTCTTCGATGAAAAAGACAAGAGTCGTTCTTTCATTTCCGCCGAGCAACGTAGAAGAGCCGATCACGTATCGTCTCATCAAAGACTATGACCTTGTGGTCAACATCCTTCGGGCCAGCATTGATCCGGGAAAGCAGGGCAGAATGGTCGTGGAGCTGAGCGGTGAGGAAAGTCAGCTCTCTCTCGCCTTCAATTACCTGGATAAGCTCGGAGTAAACATTGAACCCCTCTCTCAGGAGATCCAGCATCTTGAGGAACGCTGCACCGGCTGCACCGCCTGCGTGCCGATCTGTCCGACAGGCGCTCTGGATGTGAATCGAGAGAGCTGGAAGGTTTCCTACGATCCCGAGAAGTGCGTCGTCTGCTTCTCCTGTGTGGATGTGTGCATCTATAAAGCCATAGAGGTTAATCTGGCTTAGCTAGACCATAAGAATCTCACCTTCTTATCAAGGAGGCTGGCCTGAAAACCGGCCTCCTTGATCCCTTTGAAGCACCTCCGCGCCTGCCGATCCCTGAAAACCCCCCTGGATATTCCCGTTTCTGTTTGATAAAAGGGCAGTCTGGACTTGAACGTTGCTAAACCATTTCTTTGATCACGCGGGCAAAACCCTCGTGCCGAAGGGAGCAGGTATGACCAACTACGTTACTTTGATCACTGTTGCAGCCCTCGGAGGAATTGCCGTTAGCTTTCAGGGGCAGTTCATGGGCTTGATGGACCAGCGCCTTGGCACAAAAGCAAGCGTGTTCATCACCTATGCGAGCGGGGGTCTGGTGGCCGCCCTTGCCGTTTTGCTGTCAGGCGGTTGGACCGTGAAGGGATGGCAGAACGTTCCCTGGTATGCCTTCAGCGCCGGGCTCCTGGGGCTGCTCATCGTGGGCACGATCAGTTACACCGTGCCCCGCCTCGGTTTGACAGCGGCTTTCACGATCCTTGTGGCCTGCCAGTTCATCGTCGCTGCATTGCTGGATCACTTCGGCCTGTTTGGGGCCGCGGTGCGGCCTCTGGATTTGTCCCGATTGCTCGGGATCGGGATTCTTATTCTTGGAGTGTGGCTCATCATGAGATAAAAGGCAAGAATGTCTCTCACAGAGCTCTCAGGGTTCTGGGGGTTTCGTAGGGCAAACCGCCGCGCCTGCCCGTCGGTCGGCGCATCAGATACTGGAGAAAAAATATGCGAATAGCCATCATGGGTGCGGGAGGAGTCGGAGGATACTATGGCGGACTGCTGGCAACAGCAGGTCAGGACGTGACCTTCATTGCTCGAGGAGCTCACCTTCAGGCAATCCGCGGCGAAGGGTTGCAAGTCAAAAGCGTGCACGGCGACTTCACGGTGTCCCCCGCAAGCGCGACCGATCATCCCGGTGAAGTCGGATCGGTTGACCTCGTCATCGTGGCGACAAAGACCTATCACACCGATGAGGCCGCTCAGGCCATCAGGCCCATGATTGGGGCAAACACGGTGGTGATCTCCTTCCAAAACGGGATTGATGCCGCTGAGCGCATCGGTTCCGCGGTGGGGATGGAGCATGTGCTGGGGAGCGCCACGTGGCTTTCAGCGGCCATTGAAGCCCCGGGCAAGATCGGCCAGTACAGCCAGTTCCGGCGCATCGCCCTGGGTGAACTGGACGGACGGATCACAGCGCGTGCCGAAGCGATCGCTTCAGCGCTGCGCACCACCCCTGCCGTGATCGAACTGGTTCCCAACATCAAGCAGCTCCTATGGACAAAATTCGTGTTTATTGCAGCCATCAGCGCGCTCGGCGGCCTGACCCGCGTGGCCATTGGAGAATACCGTCATGTGCCTGAAGCCCGAGAGGTGCTGGCTGAGGCGACGGCGGAAGTGGCGGCCGTGGCCAAAGCGAACGGGGTGAGCCTTGACGCGGACATCATTAACAAGACGCTGGCTTTCATCGACGGCAGCGCCCCGGACATCAGGCCGTCGATGCAGCGCGACCTGGAGTCCGGCCGCGCGAGCGAACTGGAATCGTTGATCGGCGTTGTCGTTCGGTTGGGCAGTGAACTGGGCGTGCCGACTCCCGTGATGCGCATCGCCTATACCCTGCTCAAACCCGCCCATCTCAAGGCACAGGGTAAAGGGTAGCCCTGTCGGCTCCGCCACGGCAGCCCTCGCTTTCCGCGTCGCTGCAAACAAAGGATTGTGGAGGCGGGGGGAGTCGAATTCATAAAAATCAAGTGATATCAGATGATTATTCCGACTCCTAAATGATGTAAAATGACATAATTTCTGAGCTTTTCCTCCTCCGCCTTCTCCGACCGGATGTCACACAAAATCTCTTTGTGTCATTGGTGCTCATCAGAAATCCGCAAGTGGGCCAGGCTAAAGGGCTCAAAGGGTGAGATCTTCTGATTCGTCAATTTCCGAACCCCCTATTGCCGCCCTGATAGGCTTTCTCGTATGCCGTCCCTGAGTACCTTCTGTTTTTCGAAGCGTTAGAAAGACCTGGAAATCGGCCTGGAGTGATTCTGGCATTATCCACGGCATAACTCCAACGAGCGCTTGGCCCATAAGGTACATGCCCAGGCGGCTGTCTTTATTTGAACTACAACAACGCCTTTTCCTACTATGTCGGTTGGCGTACCGCTCAGCAGGCGTCTCTTCTTCTCACCGAGATCGATCAAACCGTCCACTGGCTGACGGCTTTGGGTTGGAGACCCACGCAGAACCGTAAACTCCTAGACAAACAGGCTCTCTACTTCCTTCCTCAATTACTGTTTCTTTATTTTCGTTTCGCTTGGGCTCATATCTATCTGATTACTCCTAAGCAGAAGTGGAACGATGAAGGGCAACGGGCTGTTTTATGCCTTTCACTGTGTGCTATTATTCCAGGAAGTTCAGCTTCTCTTGCCGAATCTATCGGATGAAGGAGGATATCAATAATGGATGGGGAGAGTAAGACTATAAGCCGGACAGAGCTTTATAACCAAGTTTGGGAAGTCCCCATGATAAACCTTGCAAAGCAGTGTGGGCTCTTGGATGTGGGCCTTGCCAAGATCTGCAAAAGATATGGCATTCCAAGGCCTCCTCGCGGATACTGGGCCAGAAAGGCAGGTGGGTACAAAGTAAAACGTTTGCCCTTGCCGACAGGAGACAATGTGACCATTGAAATCACCCCAAACCTTCGCAGCCAGAGTGTTTACAACCGCGAGGATTCCATATCAAGGATGTCTCATTCTCAAGAACCAGATGAAGAACCTATAGTCGTCCCCGACAGGTTGTCCAGCCCTCATCCCCTGATCAGACAATCTTCTGAAATCTTGACTGGCCTGCAATCTAACGAACTCGGTCTTGTAAATCCACCGAAAGCGGGATGCCTTGACATTACAGTCTCCAAGGATAGTCTGCGGCGTGCGCTCCGCATTATGGACACGGTCATTAAGGTCCTAGAGAAGCGGGGACATGGCGTCTATCTATCGGAAGGCCGCACCAGGACCAAAATTCTCGAGGTTCCCATTAGCTTCGGGATTAGCGAGAAACTTGTAACCAGAAAAAAGAGACCTGAAGAACATAATTTGAGTGGGAGTTACAGTTTCGGGCACAGCAGGTTTGTAGACGAGCGCGCGCCTTCCGGTGACCTTAGCCTCACCATCCATGAGGCTGAAAACTTCTACATCTACGGCTGCCAACAGCACTGGAGTGATGGGAAAACATCGAAGCTTGAGAATCGAATCGGCAGCTTCATTGATGGCCTTCTAACGGTTGCCGTCGCAAAGATCGAGCGCGACAAAGAAAGGGCAGAAGAAGAGCGCCGAAAAATCGAGCGGCAAAAACAATTGGAAGAAGAACGGCGTAAACGGGCTGAGCTGAGAAGAGAGTATCTCGCGGAGGAGGCCAGAGTCACAAAATTGATCTCCGAAACCGAGAATTGGAAAAGGAGCCAAATTCTCAGAGAGTATCTTGCCGAGATAGAAAGACGTGCCACAAACGAAGAGCTACCTTTGAGTCTTGAAAAGCCTCTCGCAGAATGGCTGAAATGGGCCCATGACCAAGCGGACCGATTAGACCCTTTTGCACACAGTCCGTCATCGATTCTTGATGGAGAGTGCCCGGAAGAAGAGAAAAATCAGTCTCCTTACTCCCGATGGTAATATGTGTCTAACTTATGAAGTACACCGAGACGTACGAAGACATTAAACTCCTCGTTGATTTATGCAAGGCCGGGAAGCTGTTTGAGGTGCAGGAATGGATTGCATCTGGCAAGCCGGTGAATCCGCCTCCGTCGACTTCCGGGCACAAGAAAAAGAGCCCATTGGAGATAGCGATGGACTTGGGGTTTCACAGTCTTGTCAAAGCGTTGCTCGATGGCGGAGCCGACATACTTGAACCAAGGTATGGGCCCTTACCCCATGCACTTGCTGAGCGCCGGCTAGACTTGGTACAACTGCTCGTCGAGCACGGTGCTGACATCCATTCTGTCTCTATGGCCGACGTGTTTGAGAGCTGGCAGCCGCATATTATCAAGTGGTTCATTGAACAAGGTGCTGATGTCGAGACGGACAACCCGTTGGCGTTTGCATTATGTCAACGAATACAGACTGCGTTGGGTATATTCAAAACCTATAAGGACCGGTTTCCAAGCTTCCAAGAACAGGCAAACATTGCCCTCCGTCACCATTGCAGAGAAGGGAATCTGAAGTGGGTGTCCCTCATGCTGTGGGCGGGGGCAGATCCCTACACCAAAGGCCCTGATTCCTGGCATGATGATCCTGAGCCGGAAAACGATCAGAGCGCTTTGGAATTGGCAGCCGGGTATGAACATTTTGACATATTTAAACTCAAACGAATCCGCCTTGATCCGATCAATCCTGAATTAAGAGGGCTTTTATTAGAGGCTTGTCATGCCGAGAAGTCTGACTTTCTCGATAAGCTCATGGAGAAAGGTTTCAACCCAGCGGAGTATGAGAACAAAGGATCACCGTTGATCCAGGCCTTGCTCAGAGGGATGAGCTGGTATATCGACTATAATCCATGGGATCCGTGGAGAAGAGACAGGAGTCCGAAGACGAACTTGGACACTGACCGCTCGCGTGAGAAAATCAAGATGATCCATATCCTTGCCAAACACGGAGCGAAATGGCTTCCCGAAGATCGTTCAGAAATTCTTGAAGCGCGGCGCTCATTGGCGAAAATGAGACCCGATTACACAGTGGAATTCATCTGGATCATGGCCAAGTACAATGCTTGTAAGCGAGAGGACCTGGAAGAGCTTCTGCGGGCACCTGCTTTGAAATCCCTGGTTTCTAAGCATGCTGCCAGGATCAGTGAACTGCTAAGAAGCTTCAAGAGCGCAGATCAAGGCACAACACAACCAAACGAAGGCAGGATAGAACCCTCTACTTGATGACATTCTCCAAACTAAACAATGCCGAAACCGGTTCTGGCTGCGCCGAGATAGACTTGCCGTACTTCTCAACCGCTGCCTCCGCTTCCACTCTGATCTCTTCCCGAAGGGATGGCGGCTCGAGAACCTCGGCTTTTGAGCCCCAGCTCATGACCCAGAACTTGATCTCCTCCGTTCCAGCCACCTCAGCCTCAAAGACAATGGAGCCATCCTTCTGTGGAACGATTCCCTGGGTGTCATGCCATATTTTCTCCCGGCCTTCCTCTCGGGTGCTCTTTATATTTAAGATTGGAGAGTTCCCAGGTAAGAAGCTGAGGACAACAAAAAACGCCACAGAGGAATCGCCCTTACGATGGATTGCCCCACTTTCAGTTCTGCTTCTACACTCCTCGTGATCAGTAGAACTTCCTGGGCCTCTGGGAAGCGCCGAAGGAAAAGCTTTATCCCCGAGAACTTTTTCTCGGTCCAGTCCAGGGATGAAATGAACTTCACCTCTACAGGAATGAATCTCTTCGCCTCGCCGACGACAAAATCAACTTCTTTCTCGCTTTCGGCAAAATACCCCAGGGCCATTTTCTTCCTGCTCAGTTCCATGAGCACGGCGTTTTCCGCACGGGCTCCCAGATCGGCCGCGCCGGTCAGAATGGTCTTGATGCCCGTGTCCCACAGATAGATTTTCTTCTGGGCATAAATCTTTTCCGTGTGAGAGGTCGTCCACTTCTCCACACTCTTCACAAGAAAGGCGGCCTCCAGATAGTTCACATATTCCTTGACCGTGTCAACAGAGAGCCCAAGAACTTTGCCAATCTTGTTAAAGCTTGTCCTTGATCCCACCGAGGAGGCGATCAGCCTCAGGAGATCCTTCAGAGCATAAGCCTTCTTGATGGGATATATCCTGATGAGGTCGCGCGAAAGAATGTCTTCCACTAAGTTGCTAAGGTACTCGATGGATGGGTTCAGCACATTCTCAGGGTACCCCCCCTTTTCCAGATAATCTTCCAGAAGCCTTTCGTACTTGTAGTCCTCGCTCAGACCGGGGCTTTCGCTGTGGAAAGAAAGGAATTCGGTGAAAGAAAGAGGGTAGAGAGTCGTAATGATTTGTCTGCCTGTCAGTCTGGATCGCTCCCGGGCGATCAAAGCCGACGTGGAGCCT
>Ga0209253_10002347_pt1 | contig 16793 bp, 18 predicted proteins | sample FrelakmetBRP12BR_FD_187145 | JGI IMG/M metagenome (GOLD analysis project Ga0209253, IMG submission 187145) | Freshwater lake sediment microbial communities from the University of Notre Dame, USA, for methane emissions studies - BRP12 BR (SPAdes)... | ecosystem: Environmental > Aquatic >...
CCGAGGAACCACTGTACAAAGGGCAGAGCAATCCGCAGGTGCATTCATACGAATGGTGCATCGGTAGGATGGAGAGAAAGCGATCCTCCGGGTTCATCCGGATCATGCTCGTCATGCTCATGAGGTTGGAGGCCAGGTTCTTCTGGCTGAGCATCACTCCCTTCGCACGCCCAAGCGACCCCGAGGTGAAGATGATCTCCGCCATTGCACTTGGGTCGATCTTCGGCAGGGATTCTGGCTCGCACCCCGGGCTCTTCTCGATCAACTCCCGCATCGAGTATGATCCACCGCGAATGCGCTCGGGTAGGTCCATGTTGATATAGACCTTCAGCTTCTTCATTGACGTTCGGCGCTCGTTGAAAATCGGCTCGAAACTGTCCGAGTAGATGACGGCGGTGGAATCCGACTCGTGCAGGATGTTGAGCACCTCGTTGATGGGGAGGTTGCGGTCGATCGGGCAGGCGACATAGTTGAAGGCCATGCATGTGAGATAGCTCAGGCCCCACTGCACACGGTTCTCCCCGATGATCGCGATGTGACTCCGCTCCTTGACCCCGAGCTTGCGAAGCGCAGTCCCAAAGCTGAGGACGTGCCGGAGGAACGCGGCATAGGTCAGCCTCGGTATGGGAGTTTCCTTGAGATCTTCAAGAGCAATCTTGTCGCCGTACACGCGCGCCGACCGTAGAAGCATATCCTGGACGGATGAAATTTCAGGAACCGTGTTCAACTTGATGTCGCTGCGCATGGTGCCTCCGGGTTTGTACGTCGGTTCGTGATGTTCCCGTCAGAGCTGCACAGGCGCCGCCATCGTCGCGAGCCGCTGTGCCGAGGCCTTCTCCACATCCGCGTGCAGACTGTTCCCGTGCGCATCCATGGTGACAATCGCCGGGAAGTCCCGTACGCGAATATGCCACATCGCTTCCGGAATCCCGAAGTCGAGGAAATCCACCCCCTGGACCTCGGTAATGCACTTCGTGTAATATTGGGCCGCCCCGCCGATGGCGTTTAAGTAGACCGCACCATGGTCTTTCAGAGCCGCGAGTGTGCGCGCGCCCATCCCTCCCTTGCCGATCACTGCACGGATGCCGAACTTCCGGATGATATCCGCCTGGTAGGGCTCCTCCCGGCTGCTCGTCGTCGGACCGGCCGCGTTCATAAACCACGTGTCCCCCCTTTTCAGAGCCACCGGCCCGCAATGATAGAGTGCTGCTCCTCGAAGGTCCACCGGGGCATCATGCGACATCAGGTGATGATGGATGGAATCCCGGCCGGTATGCATGACACCACTCAGCAGGACCACATCTCCGACCTTAAGGCTCCGGACTTGCTCTTCCCCAAGAGGAGTCGTGAGTGAAACCTCGCGGCCCGTCAACAGGAGACCGGTGTCACGGGCCATGCGAATGGCCGGCGTGTCATCCTTGTATAACCAACGCTTGATAGCCCCCGTCTTTGCATCGAGGATCAGGCCCAGACGACGGTACGCCCAGCAGTCGTAGGCAACCGAAACAAAATAGCTCGCCGGAAGCCGGTTGTAGACGCCGACCTTGCAGCCGATCAGAGTCGCCTGGCCGCCAAACCCCATCGTACCGATCCCGAGTTTGTTGGCATTCTCCATGACGTAGGCCTCAAGCTTCGCCAGCTCGGGATTGGGGTTGATGTCGTCCAGGGAACGGAACAGCTGCTGTTTCGCGTAGTGAAAACCGCTTGCGCGGTCGCCCCCGATCGCGACCCCGATGGCCCCGATGCTGCAACCGTGCCCCTGCGCCTGCCAAACGGCATGAAGAATGCATTTGCGCACGCCCTCCAGGTTCCGGTCGGCGCGGCCGAGATCCGGGAGTTCTACTGGGACCGAATACTGAATATTCTTGTTCTCACACCCTCCCCCTTTCAGGATCAGGCGGACTTCGATGTCGTCCTTCTCCCACTGGTCGAAGTGGATCACAGGAGTCCCTTCGCCAAGGTTGTCCCCGCTGTTCCTCCCCGTCAGGGAGTCAACAGAATTAGGCCGGAGCTTCCCCTGTTTCGTTGCTTCCGCGATCGCTTCGCGGATCTGCTCCCGCATGACGATCTGGTTGACGCCCACGGGCGTCTTGATCTCGAACGTCGGCATCCCGGTGTCCTGGCAGATCGGGGCTTCGCCGTCGCAGGCCATGTCGGTGTTCACCGCAATCATCTGCAGCGCGAGCATCGCCTGCGTGCCAGGTGTCTCATGCTCGATGGCAGCCAGGATCGCCCTGCGGACGTCTGGTGGGAGATTGGACGACGTCTGAACGATGAGCTGCAGCATGCTCTCTTTGAACTGTTGCATGGATCTCTCCTTGTTCGAGGTGGGATGGCATTAGGAACGAATGTACACGGGACGCCGGTCGTACGGTAGAGGATCTTCAAGGCCGGCACGCTGGAACCCACGAAGCCGCAGAGCGCAGCTGTCGCAGACGCCGCACGCGAGATCGTTTCTCTGGTAGCAGGACCACGTCAGGTGGAGCGGCGCCCCCAACGCGACCCCCTGCAGAACGATTTCTTGCTTTGACATCGCGATGACGGGGGTCTCAATGGCGATTTCGGCCCCAGGTCTCGTCCCCTGCTTGATGACGGCATTAAAGGCATCATAGAATTCCTTCCGGCAATCAGGGTACCCGGAGGAATCCTCCTGTACCGCCCCGATGAAAATCGCCGAGGCTCCGATCACTTCAGCCCAGCTTACGGCAACGGACAGCATATTGGCGTTGCGGAACGGAACGTATGAGGTCGGGATGCCACCAGCCCGCAGATCAGCCGCGGACACCGGGATGGCCGGATCGGTCAGGCTCGACCCGCCGATCTTCGCCAGGTGCTCCATGGAGACCACCAGCCGGCGCCCGACGCAGTAATGATCCGCGATATCGTGGAACGACCTGAGCTCGCGCGCTTCGGTGCGCTGTCCGTAGTTCAGGTGGAGAAATGCAGCTTCATGGTCCCGGCAGGCGATCGCTGCGGCAACACAACTGTCCATCCCGCCGCTGACAAGCACCACCGCCGTTCTTCGTGCCATCAGACCCCTCGTGCAGCAGGTTCCCAGATGTACTTGTGCATCTGCAGCTGCATTCGTACCTGAATGCCGCTCTCAAGAATCCAGCCCGCAAGGACCAGAGGGGCGAGCTCGCCAAAGACGACCGACATGAGGACTGGTACCTTCCGGTCGAGAGCATGCTCCCGGATCTTCCCCACGGACCAGTCGAAATCCTCTCGGCTCCCGATAACGAATTTCACCTCGTCGCCATCCTTCAGGTGCCGAACGTTTTCCCAGAAGTTCTTCTTCACCATGCCGCTGCCGGGACACTTGAAATCGACGATCCGTTTGACACGCGGATCCACCTTTCCGATATCCAGACTCCCGCCGGTCTCCAGAAGAGTTTCATATCCCTCGTCGCAAAGGAGGACCATCAGCTCGTAGACACCCTCCTGCATCAGGGGTTCTCCTCCCGTCATCTCCACCTGCCGGCAGCCGTACTGTCGGACCGCAGTGAGGATCTCGTCGACGGACATGGGCTTCCCCTCATAGAAAGCATACGCCGTATCGCAATACGTGCACCGGAGATTACAGGCGGTCAGGCGGACGAAAACGCACGGCAACCCAGCGCGACTGGACTCTCCCTGGATACTGTGGAAGATTTCGTTGACAATGAGCTGTGGCATGAAGAGAGGATGGGACTGGTGGTCCCCGAAAAGGTACGGAGAACCCCCAGGAAAATCAAGGAAGGGAAAACGACGCAAAAGGCGCCCCGAGGGCGCCTTCGGGCATCAGGCCTGGACCACGGTACTCTTGCGCCGGGCGAGGCAATTGACGACGGAAGCCGTAATCACTTCGTCGTCCACCGGCTTCAGGATGAAGTCATCCACCCCGAACCGCTTGCCCGCAATGAGAGTTTCGCGATCAATCCGAGCCGCAAGGAAGAGAAACGGGATGTCCCTCCCGTTGACATGGGTTTTCAACCAATGATAGAGGTCAAACCCGCGCGGGCCCGATTCGAAATTCACTTCGGAAATCACCACGTCGGGCGCAATCAGGGAAAGCGTCTCAATCGCTTCCTCATAACTTGCCGCGGAAATCACCCCAAACCCGTAGTGGCGGAGTGCAACGGACAGCGACGCAAGAAGGTGCTCATCCTGGTCAACCACGAGAACCAGCTCGGATTTCCTCCGGCGGGATGCGACAGACCCGGCGGGCACTTCACCGTTCGATGGGCCATTGCCCCGGTGGGCAATTTTGAGAAGTTGCTCATCGATGAGGTGTTCCAGGTTCTTGCAGGCACCGTTCTCAGGATCGAGACTGAGCACCTTCTCAATGAACTTCTTCGCGACGGTGTATCGGGCCATTTGAACACACTCTTCCGCCCGTTCGAAGTAATGATCGATCTTTGCCCGCAGAAACCTTTCCCGCGGTGTCAGCCGCTCGAGGTCTTCGGCATCTTCAGTATTTTGCACGCAGTCACTCCTGTACAACTGCTGGGAAATCTGTGGCGGGGAGACGGATCTAATATAGGGATGGAGGAGAGCGGGGAATGTGCCACATGTCACCATCCCTGCAAGAGGAACCGGGGAAGATCCCAAGGGATGGCTTTTTGCGAATTTTCGGTGTAGAAATCCGGGCAGGAATGGCGGGAACTGCAGAATCCGACCTCAAAAAGGCCCCTGAACAGCGGCAGAATCTGCCGGAACGTCAACCCGGAACGATCAGCACGCACCTATGTGAAGGTGACCTGTAACACGGGGGAAGAGGAGTCTCCCCTCAGGGCTCGATGACCCCCCAAAACAGCATCAGCGTGAGTGCAAGCCCGAGGGCGAAGCGGTACCAGACGAACACCATCGTCGTGTTCTTCATCAGATACCGGAGGAGCCAGGCAATGGCGGCGTATCCCGCAAGACCGGACACAATGGTGGCAATGGCAAGATTCACCATGCCGAGTTCAAATACGCTCTTGTTGATGCGCACCATCTCGAAGAGCCCGCTCGCCAGAACGGCGGGGATGCTGAGGAGAAACGAGAAGCGAGCGGCAGCATTGCGGTTCAAACCGAGGAATAGCGCTGCGGTCAAGGTGGTGCCCGAGCGGGATGCGCCGGGGATCAACGCCAACGCCTGCGCACAGCCGATCACAAGCGCATCCACCCACGTAATCTGCTCGAATGATTTCGACCGCCGGGAGACTTTCTCCGCAAGCCAGAGGAGGGCGGCCATCGTTACCAGGCTTGCCACGAGCACAAGAGTCGTTTTGGTGAGCGCACCTTCAATGAAATGCTTCAATCCGTAACCGATCAGTGCCACCGGAATCGTCCCGAGAGCGATGAACAGGGCGAGGAGAGACTCCGGGGCATAGTTCCGAACCCCGATCCCTTTCGTGATCAGATCCCGCACAAGCGATTTCAGCATACCAACACTTTCGCGTCGGAAGTAGATCAGAACGGCAGCCAGAGTCCCGAGTTGCATCACAGCGATGAACTGCGTCCACGCCTCCGGGTGGCGAGGGTCGATGAAGCCAAAGAGCTTCCCGGCCAGTGTCAGGTGCGCCGTGCTACTGATCGGCAAAAACTCGGTCAGGCCCTGCAGCACACCCAGAAAGACTGCTTCAAGTGGAGTCAATGTACCCTCGCGTGATAGACAGGAACAAAATCCTGTCAATATACCACTATCGCCCGCGAAAGACAAGAAACAGAAAAATCCGGACGATCGTCTCCGTGGGGGAGGTGCCAGCCATCCTACAGGAGCTGTCCGGCGAGGATTTGGGCGAGGATGATCTTCGCGATCATGGAGACCGGATAGACCGAGGCGTACCAGATGTCGGGAGCATTCGAAGACGTCTGCGCGTTGGCATAGGCAAGGCACGCCGGCTGCGTCTGAATTCCGGACAGGAGACCCATGACCGCCGGGTGTGAAAGGCCGAGCAACCGCGCGCCAACGAAGAGGACCAGCACGGTTTCCGAGAGTGTGATGATCGCCCCAACTGTCATGAGCTTCCACCCCCCTGCCGCAACCGTGGTCAGAAAACCTTCTCCGGCCTTCGTGCCGATCCCTGCCAGGAAGAGGACAAGCCCGACCTGGCGAAGGGACAGGTTCACTGCAAAGGGCATTGTCCACGTGATCGCACCGGAGCGCTGCATGCGCCCAAGAAGCAGGCCGGCAATGAGCGGCCCCCCCGCGAAGCCGAGCGAGAACGTGGACCCCCCGGGCAGTGGGAGCGGGACCATTCCGAGGAGAATTCCGAGGACAACCCCGAGAGAGAGTGACAGAAAATCCATCTCCGTACCGGAACGGACCGAGTCGCCGAAGAATTTGATGAGTCGATCCATGTTCCCCGCCCATGTAATCACACGGACCCGGTCTCCCCGTTCAAGGATCGTCCCGGATGTCGGCACGAAGTCCACATCCCCCCTCCGGATTCGGGTGATCGTGGCATCCAGCATATTCTGCAGGTTGAGCGAGGCGATCGCCTTCCCCACCACCCTCCTGTCTGAAACCTCGATGCGACGGAATTCGAACTCTTCGTTCTCCGTCTGGATCTGTTCCGGGGATTCCTCGCCGAAGAACGCCCGGGCGCGTTCCAGGGCCGGACCGTCACCAACGGCCACGATCAGGTCGCCTTTCTCGAGTGTTGTATCCGGATAGACGAGCGCCGTGTTGTCGCCACGCCGGAGGCGGCTCAGCACGAACCCCGAATCCCGGTGGAGCGAGAGCGTCGCGGACACGGTCTTCCCGATGATGCCGGGATTTGCGATCCGGAATGTCCTTGCCGAGATGGGCCCCATCGACAGGCCGGGGTCATCCGCTCTACCTGCATCATCGCGCCGGGCCGACTTCCCCCGGAATTTCCCAACGATGGTGAACCCCAGCAGGACTCCGATCACTCCGAACGGATACGTGACGCTGTAGCCGATGACCGGTGCATTGGCCACCTGGGCGATCAGCGTCCCCGAAGCTCCCTGATGCTGCAGGACGGTCTTGATGGTCTCCACTCCGGCCGCGAGCGCAGGGGTATTCGTGAGGGCCCCGCAGAACACGCCTGCCAGAGAAGCCCCGTCGAGGTTGAAGACCCTTGATGCTGTACCGGCAAGGATGGCCGAGAAGATAATGGCGGCGGCGGCAAAAAGATTCGCGCGGAGCGCACGCTTGCCGAACGAGGCAAAGAAGGTCGGTCCGGACTGCAGACCGATGGTATACACGAAGAGGATCAGGCCGAAGACGTAAATGAGATCCGGAATCCGCAAGCGCGGGTCCAGAGCCCCGAAGAATATCCCCGCGAACAGAACAGCGGCTGGCCCGAGCGAGAAGCCAAACACGGTGACACTCCCCGCCAGATAGCCGAGACCGATCACGGCAAAGAGGAGGAGGAACGGTGAAGCGGCCAGAAAATCCGTCAGCGCTTGCATCTGCCCTATCCCAGGATGGCAAGAAGAATCCCCGCGGCAATCGCCGTCCCGATCAGGGAATTCACTCTGCCGCCGCTGTCATTGATGGCGATGGAGGGTGCACCTGCTTTGAGAGCCATGTCCATCACTTCGCAGATTGTCCGGGCGTGCATCCAGCCCACGCTCCCGCCCATCACGGTGAAATCCTGCGATGACGCGTAGACAAGTCTCCCCCCAACAGCACCGAGACCCGTCACAACCCCGTCGGCGGGAAGGTCCCGACCCGCCATGCCGAAGGACGTCGACGTATGACGGATGAAGCGGAACAACTCATCGTAGAAGCCATTGTCGTAAAGAGGGTGCAGCCGTTCATGGGCTGTCATCTTCCCGGCTTTGTGCTGGGCTTCAATCTTTTCCTTCCCGCCCCCCAGGTTTATGTGAGCGTTCTTCTCCTTTAGCTGCTGGATCTTGCGCGATACGGTTTCCATGGTCATGTCAGATTTTCGGGAATTTCATATGGCCCCGCCAACGGGGGGCTTCCCCCGTTCCGGTTTCGTGCAGAGTTCTGTCAGGACGCCGTTGGTCGAACGGGGATGGAGGAACGCAATTTCCAGGCCTTCAGCACCACGGCGGGGCTGGCGGTCAATCGCCTGAACCCCCTTCCCGTCAAGTTCGGCTAGGGCGGACGAGAGGTCATCAACAGCAAAGGCAATATGATGGATCCCCTCTCCTTTCTTCTCAATGAATTGCCCGATCGGGCCGTCCGGCGACGTGCTCTCCAGAAGCTCGATCTTTGTCTGGCCGACCAGGAAAAAAGCCGTCCTGACCTTTTGGTCCGGCACTTCCTCCACGGCATAGCAGGACCTGCCGAGGAGGCCCTCATAGAATGCGATGGACTCCTGCAAGTTCTTCACCGCAATACCGATGTGCTCGATATGGCTCGGTTGCATGCTCTCTCTGTCCTCAGACGATAATTCGTTCTCTGTACTCTCCGAACACCTCCCGCAGCGCATCGCAGATCTCGCCGACGCTCGCATAGGCCCGGACGGCATCGAGGATGATGGGCATCAGGTTTGCATCGCCGAGAGCCCCCGTCTTGAGCGCCGCAAGCGCGGCCTTCACGGCGTCGGCGTTGCGTCCTGCACGGACAGCCTTCAACGCCGCGACCTGATCATCCTGAACGCGGCGGTCGATCCGGAGCAACCCCTCCGGCGGAGGCTCATCGACCTGGTACCGGTTCATGCCCACGATAATCCTGCTTCCGCTTTCGACTTCCTGGCAGTACCGGTAGGAAGCACGCTGGATCTCCGTTTGCACGTACCCCGACTCAATAGCCCCGATCATCCCCCCCATCTCATCGATCCTGGCAATGTACTCCCCGGCTTCGCGCTCGATCCGGTCGGTCATGGCCTCGACATAGTATGACCCTCCGAGCGGGTCGACAGTGTTTGCCACACCGCTTTCGTGCGCCACGATCTGCTGCGTCCGCAGCGCGATGCGGACCGACGCTTCCGCCGGCAGGGCGAGTGCCTCGTCGCGCGAGTTGGTGTGCAGGCTCTGGGCCCCGCCCAGCACGGCCGCAAGAGTCTGCACGGCGACGCGGACGATGTTGTTGTCCACCTGCTGCGCCGTCAGTGTGGAACCTGCGGTCTGAGCGTGGAAGCGGAGCATCATGGATTTGGGGTTCTTCGCCCTGAAGCGGTCCCGCATGATCTGCGCCCACAGCCTCCGGGCCGCGCGGTACTTCGCGACCTCCTCCAGGAGGTCATTGTGCGCATTGAAGAAGAACGAGAGCTGCCCGGAGAAGGCATCCACATCTAGGCCGACCCGGAGAGCCGCCTCCACATAGGCGATCCCGTCGGCAAGCGTAAAGCCCACTTCCTGCGCAGCCGTTGATCCGGCTTCGCGGATGTGGTAGCCAGAGATCGAGATTGTGTTCCAGTGCGGAACCTCTCGTGCGCAAAAAGCAAACACGTCGGTGATGAGTCGCAAGGAAGGCTTTGGCGGGAATATGTACGTCCCCCGGGCAATGTATTCCTTCAAAATGTCGTTCTGGATCGTGCCACTGATCTTCCGCCGGGACACACCCTGTTTTTCCGCGACCGCGATGTACATCGCCAGGAGAACCGACGCAGGGGCATTGATCGTCATCGACGTTGATACTTCTTCCAGGGGGATCCGGTCGAAAAGAACCTCCATGTCGGCGAGCGTATCGATGGCCACGCCGACTTTCCCGACTTCACCGTCTGCGATCGATGCGTCGCTGTCATACCCGATCTGCGTCGGAAGGTCAAACGCGACGGAAAGGCCCGACTGACCTTGCGAGAGAAGGTAACGGTACCGTTCGTTGGATTCCTTCGCGGTCCCGAATCCAGCGTACTGTCGCATGGTCCAGAGCCTGCCGCGATACATCGTCGGCTGGATACCTCGCGTGAACGGATATCGGCCGGGGAATCCGATGCGTTCAACATAATCGCTCTCTGCCCCGTCGCAGGGTGTATACAGGGGCCTGACCGGAACGGAGGATGCCGTCGTGAACTGCGACTCCCGCTCGCCTGATCGCTCCACCGCTTTCCGGTACACAGCGTTGTCCCACTCTTCATACGCCTGCGTCAATCGCTCCATCGCATCGTGCATGGGCAGTCCTTTTGTTACAGAATCGAGAGAAGGAATGAACAACCGACGAGAGCGGCAGCTTGCCGCGTTACTCAAGCTCCGCGAGCAATTCCCCCTTTGCGACCATCTGGCCGACCCTGACATGAACCGCCTTGACCTTCCCAGCCAGCGGACAGAGGATATCGTTCTGCATCTTCATCGCTTCCAGAACCATCAGGCTCTCATCCCGCGCAACCTTCTTCGAGGGGTGGGCGTAAATACGCTGAATGATGCCGGGAATGACACAGACGACTTTCTTGGGGTCCAGCGGCACGTAGGCGCGTCGGCGCTCGAACTTCGCGGTGTACTGCGTTTCGTACACGGTGTCGCCAATCATCAGTTTCCTGAGCGGGGATTTCTCCTGCATGCATTTCTCCTTGATGGACACAATCTCAGGATGGCGGAACACCGTGTTTGCGGGCCGGGCGTGTCTCCGACTTCAATGAAGAAACCCTGATCGCATGGATCAGGAATTTCCTTGTGTCGGCGGGGCCGATCACGGCATCGATGTGTCCGCTCGCCGCCGCAACGTACGGGTTCGCGAATTTCTCCGTGTATTCCTGGACCTTCTGCCGGCGCATCGCATCGGGGTCGGTCGCGGCGGAGATTTCCGCTTTGAAAATAATGTTCGCTGCCCCCTCCGGGCCCATGACGGCAATCTCAGCCGTAGGCCAGGCAAAAACAAAATCCGCGCCGAGGTGCCGTGAACACATCGCGATGTATCCCCCGCCGTATGCTTTGCGAAGGATCACCGTGATCTTGGGTACAGACGCCTCGCTGTAGGCGTACAAGATCTTCGCACCGTGGCGGATGACCCCGGCATGCTCCTGATCGACGCCGGGAAGATAGCCCGGCAGGTCGACAAACGTTATCAGGGGAATGTTGAATGCGTCACAGAAGCGAATGAACCGCGCCGCCTTGTCGGACGAATCGACGTCCAGGACTCCCGCAAGCACCTTCGGCTGGTTTGCCACGATCCCCACGGTCTCTCCGTCCAGCCGTGCAAATCCGATGACGATATTTGCCGCCCAGCTCTTCTGGATCTCGAAGAAATCAGAGTTGTCACAGAGCGCCTTGATGACGTCCCGGACGTCATAAGGCTTGAAGGCTTCGGGAGGCACGATACGCTCGATGTCGAACTTGGGTTTCGGCGGCTGCGGGGGGTACGAGATGGCTCTCTTCGTGTTGTTCCAGGGGATGAACGTCATCAGCTTTTTGATCTGATGGAAACACTCCAGCTCGTTCGTGGCGTAGAAATGCGCGTTCCCCGAAACCTCGGTATGAACGCGGGCGCCCCCGAGGTCCTCCATTGAAATCTCTTCGCCCAGAACCGTCTTGATGACCTCAGGTCCGGTGATGAACATCTTGGAGATCTTGTCCACCACGAAAACGAAATCGGTAAGGGCCGGGGAATAGACCGCCCCGCCTGCGCATGGTCCGAGGATGACCGAAATCTGAGGGATGATGCCCGACGCCAGGGTGTTCCGGTAGAAAATCTCTCCGTACCCGGCAAGCGAGTCCACCCCTTCCTGGATCCGCGCACCCCCCGAATCATTGATACCGATCAGCGGGATTCCCAGCTTGATGGCATGGTCCATGATCTTCGTGATTTTCCGGGCATGCATCAGACCGAGCGAACCGCCGGCAACGGTGAAATCCTGGGCGAAGATACAGACCGAGTACCCTGAAATCGTCCCCGTCCCCGTCACCACCCCATCGCCGGGGAGGACCTTCTTGTCCATGTCGAAATCACGGCACTTGTGCTCGACGAAGAGGTCATACTCGTGGAAAGAATTCGCATCCAGCAGGGCGGTGATACGATCACGGGCAGTCAGTTTGCCCATCGCCATCTGCTTGTCAATGGCCTTCTGACCTCCGCCCCGGATCACCCGGTCGGTCCGTTTCGTAAACTCGAGATGCTTGTTTGTCGTCGACAACGCGATGTCCTTTCAAAGAAGAACGGAGAGGAGGCGGAATGAAACGGAAATGCTCTGCCGGAGCGGAAGACCTGCTTCCAAAAGTACGGAAAAATGTTGATAAGGTGAAGCAAAGAGGCACAAAAAAACTATGCCAGAATGCTGCGCAATGCGGGGAGCAAAGTCGGGAATTTGAAGGTGAAACCACATTCCAGCAATCTTCGCGGGATGACGCGCTGCCCGCCCAGGACCACAATGGACATCTCGCCAAGCAGAAGTCGAAGAACAGAAGCTGGAACCCGGGCGAAAGAGGGCCGGTGCAGCACGATACCGAGCGCTGAACAGAACTCTCTCATCGTCACCGGCTCGGGTGCCGATATGTTGAAGGGACCCGAGGCTTCCGGGTGTGTCAGGAGGTGGAGGGCGGCGCGAATGACATCATCACGGTGTACCCACGGAAACCACTGACGGCCGGATCCGAGCGGTCCGCCGGCAAAAAGCCTGAATGAGAGAAGCAGCTTCGAAAGGACTCCGCCATCTTCGCCGAGAACGATGCCCATGCGCAAGATCACCACCCTCACGCCAAGCTTTTTCATCTCCATCGCCGCGCTTTCCCAGCGCACACAGGTCTCCGAAAGGAAGCCACTCCCCGGTTCCCGTTCTTCCGGCACGTCGCCGTCCGGCACGTCGCCATAGTACCCGACCGCTGACGCGTTTAACAGAAGTGCGGGTCTTCGTGTGGACCGGCCGATGGCCTCGGCGACTGCCTGCGCTGCATTGATGCGGCTTGCGACAATCCTCTCCTTCTGCCCCGAACTCCATCGCTTGGCCGCAATCGGTTCGCCGGCAAAGTTGATGACAGCGTCCGCGCCGTCTACGTGTCCGCCCCACCCGGCGGCGGTCTTTCCGTCCCACCGTTCGAGAAGGACCGCGGCGGGGAACAGCGGTTTCGACGCCTCCGGGTTCCTGGTCAAAACCACAATGCTGTGACCGGCCGCAACCATCTCAAGAACGAGCCTTCTTCCGATGAACCCGGTACCTCCCGCGACGACGATCTTCATAGCGTCAGAAACCCTCCCTGACTGCAAACCGTGATCCTGCGAAGAGCTTCCCGATTGTTGCCGCCCGGTAATCGAAGATCTCTTGCAGCTGACGGCGGACGACCAGAGCGTGGGCCAGAGTACCGACAACGCCGGCGGGGAGGGTGTATCGCACAGTATCGGTCATGTGCGTCCCTCCATCAGCGTCGATAAACGTGTGCGTGTGATGCCAGAGAGAATACGGACCTGCGATCTGTTCATCCACAAAGATGAACGGCGGCCTGTGTGTGGTGATCAGGGTTTTCCACCGGACCGGGAATCCCAGCCACCGGATCGTGTAGTCGATGACGGTTCCGACCTTCATCTCAATGGGCGATGGCGTGAGGATTCTGAAATTCAGCCACGGCGGGGTAATCCTGGCGAGGTTCTCCGGGGACTCGAAAAACGCAAAGATCTCATGGGGGTTGCCGGGGAGCAGTTGCTTCCGCTCCAGAGTGTGGATGCTCATGGGAGGCTACCCCCTGCCACCCGTGATCGCGCCGTCCGGATAGTGAATCCACTCGATCGCGTTTCCGTCCGGGTCAGCCACATATCGCGAAATGCTGCCGTCGCGGTGGCGTTTCGCTTTCTGAAAAAACTCTGTAGGAGGATTTGGCCCGATGTCAAAAGCGATATGCGCAGGGTGCTGCTTCTTCAGCGTGAGTGCAATCTTCACGCCACCCGCCTCCAGGAACGCCCAGGTGGCGTCTTGGTAGAGCACCGCCGCCCCGAGCGTTTCCGAATACCACTCCACTGACGCCGCGATATCGGCAACATTGACCGCCACGTGATCGAATTTCATCGCTCCTCCTTCGCCTTGAAATGCTCCCACAGAACCACCGAAAGCGTTATCAGGCTGAAGCCGAAAAGAAAATCCTCCGCCGGAATGGTGAACAACCGAAGATCCAGGAAGAACTCCCTTCCGTACAACACGATCGGCCGCCACGTCAGGTAACCGTTCACGAGAATCTTGAACCCGAACATTACCGCAAGGAATATCCAGTACGTCTTCCGCGCGAGAAGCCTGGTCCCCATCACGCGGTCGAGAACGACAACGACAACCACCGAACTTGCCGCCCAGAGCGTGTACTCCTTCATTGCTTCCTCCCGAGAAAGAACTTTGTCGATTCCCAGGTGAAGATGGACACGAACGACACGACGACGAAAAAGAGCCATTCTTCAATGGGGAGGCCGAGAACGCTCAGGCCAAGGACATAGGCGTCGTTGAACCACCAGTGGCCACGTGCAGTGGCGGCGATGTCCCAGATCCAAAACGACAAGCAGACAAGAGCGATGGCTTTCAGCAGGGCTCCCGTCTGCCGGTACATCCCCAGCTTCCGGTCAAAGCTCAGAATGAAGGGGAAGAACCCGACGGCGGCAAGGAGAATGAGGTATTCGGTTTTCAAGGCAGCGTCATCTCCCTTGCCCGGACCGTTGTTCGACGCAGCACAGCGACCGAGAGGAACAGTACCAAACCTCCCGAGAGGAGGACCGGCAGAACATGGCCGTTGACCAGGTCTGTCAGCACGAAAAGGACCCACTGTACCCCGAGAAGCAGAATCCCGCTCTGGAGATGGCCCGGATGCAAAGAACGCCCTTTCTCGCCCCGAAGGGAGAACCAGAGCACCGCAATCATGCTAAACGCGAACCAGCTCAGGTAGTTCTGGAGCGGCACATCGCCTCCGGCCCAGAGCCAGTACTGTTTGACCCATGCGGCCATTGGTTCCAGGACGAGATCAAGGGCGACCGTCAGGAGACCGGCCACGACGGCCGTTGGCCACGAACTTCGGACCCCCCGGGAGCCGAGAATTCCCTCCGCGATCCTCCAGGTGTTGATCACGGTCGCATACCATGCAAAAGGGATCGCCAGAGGAACGCCAAGGATCAGCAAGCCCAATGCGTTGGTGTAGGCATACGTCCCGAAAGGGAGGCCGGTCCTGGTCCCGAAGAGCTCAACGGCAAAGAGGACAACCAGGAGGAGGAGAAAGCGGAGGGCCGCTTTCGCCGCGGTAACCCCGCGCATTTCCGAGAAGAGGGTCGCAACACCATTCAGCACGATGATGACCGAAGCCGTCCACGCAAAGCGCTCCGGGAGCACGCCGCCCACGACGAAGACCAGACTGAAGGGAAAGAAGAACAACAGCAACCCGAGAGCCCCGGCGTACGCGCGCCGTGTGCTGCGCGATGTGAATCCTTCGAGAAGATCTCCGGCGGCACCGGTGTACACGGTCAGCCGATCCATCACCTGCTCACGCTCGCCTGCTGTGCGTGATCGTAGAGTTCCTCATTGGAATTCTTGATGAATTCCTGAAGCATGTCGTCCATATCCTTCGTCATCTGCCGGCTGATGAACTCCTCGCCAAGGACCGGTGCAAGCCAGTGGACCTCAGAGGCATTCTCCCGGCTCAACCTGACCCGGAGCTTGATCTCGATTGTCGTCGTCGTCGCATCGAACGTCCGGAGAATGACGCGGCACGACATGAAGTTCGGGTCCCCGGAATCCCTGGAAAGGTACGTCGTCACAGAATCACCGACCACGGTCTTGTGAATGACGAAATCCGTTTTCATCGCGCCGGAAAGGGGAATGTCCTTTTCGGTCTGATACAGGTAGGTGCTGTCAGTCAGGGGCTTTACGGCCACCACACCTGGCATGTTCCGTGCAAAGAGGCCGATGTCGTCAACATAGGTGCGCAATTGCTCGCGCGACAGCGACACGTTGTATGTCGCCTGTGCACTCGCATCCACCACGAACAGGTCACCGCCTGCCAGGAGGAGAATCAATGTGAGAAACGCCACAGAATCCTCATATCAATTTTCTGGAATCGGTTGATTATGAAAATCATAACTCCGGCCTTTCCACCGTGCTCCTCCGCCCGCGAGAATCCACCGGCAGGAATTGATGGCGATGCCGGTGAGGACGAGCATCGCGAGCGGGTGCAACAGGCAGGACCACAGGTCGAGCCGGAAACGCGTGGCGAGCAGGACCCGTATCGCGAGTACGACCAGCACCTGCCACGTCACAAACGCAAACCACGGTGCGCCGGCCTCGTGGCTCCCTGCTCCCCAGACAAAGAGCACAAACGGAATCACCGAAGTCAGCATGTTGAAGACGATAACTGACGCGATCATCAGAATGGAGTACTGGAACCCTGCAAAGAGATTCTTTGAGAACCCATTCCAGATTTCCCGCAGCGAGCGATACATGCGGCACGAGATCATCTCCCCGCCGTCGCGGATCGCGAGCCGGTATCCGTACTCCTTCACCCGGCGGGACAGCCACACGTCTTCGACGATCGCGGTCCTGACGGCTTTGTGACCTCCGATGCCGAGGTACGCTTTTCGTCGGAACAGCATAAACTGCCCGTTGGCCATGGCCAGCTTCGGATTTCTGGTCGCGCTCACGAGCGGCATCGGCAGGAAGCAGAAGGTGCTGAAGTGGAGGAGCGGGAGAATGACGCGTTCCCAGAACGTCCGCATCGACTGACGCGGAATGACGGTAAGCAGGTCCGCCCCGGAGTCCTGAAGTTCCGCGACGGCGGCTCGTATGCTCTCTCGACCGTGTACCGTGTCCGCATCCACGAAGAGGAGAAGCTCACCGCGCGCAGCGGCGGCCAGCTGGTGGCAGGCGAAGCTCTTCCCCACCCACCCGGCAGGCAAAGGCTGCCCCCGCTGCATGCGGATACGCGGGTTGGACAGCGTCCACTCCCCTGCAATCGCCTCTGTTGCGTCATCGGAATTATCGTCGAGCACGATGACCTCATAG
>Ga0209253_10002348_pt1 | contig 16789 bp, 13 predicted proteins | sample FrelakmetBRP12BR_FD_187145 | JGI IMG/M metagenome (GOLD analysis project Ga0209253, IMG submission 187145) | Freshwater lake sediment microbial communities from the University of Notre Dame, USA, for methane emissions studies - BRP12 BR (SPAdes)... | ecosystem: Environmental > Aquatic >...
AGTGTCCTATGTTTTTGGAAGATGCGCCTAATAGATCTTGAAGATATTCTTTGCTTCGTGTGTGATGATTTCTCTGAGGGCTTTAGGTTTACAAACGCAGGCTAAAGCCTGCGGCTACGAGAATAGGACAGTTGCAAGAAGATAGGCTATAAAGACATGAAACAGCACTCATTGAGGATCCTCTTCCGAGTCTTGCTCTGCAAGAACATGAAGAAGCCGGATCAGAGGCGGAAGATTCAAAGGATATCATTGACGCGGAACAGCCATGCCCTATATGGCATGTACCGCTTCCGCCAGAATCCGATCTTTCATCGCTTTATGCAGGGCTTCAGGAGTCACTATGTCAACATCGCAACCAAGTATCCCTGATAACATTCTCTGGAGTCGGGCAAACTCAAATAGTCCGATATGCGCACCGGGCTCAAATTCCACAAGGAGATCGACATCACTCGCCTCTTTTTCCTCGCCCCGGACAACCGAGCCAAAGAGAAAGACGGTCTTCACATGGAAATCACTAAGGCTGTTCCGGTTTTTCGTCAAAAGTGTTTTTATCTGTTCCTTTTTCATTTCTACTCTCTTAAATGTTTCATTATACCATTTACATAGCCGATCTTAGTGTTATGTGACTAATAGATCTTTAAGATATTCTTTGCTTCGTTTTTGATAATATCTCTGAGGGCTTTGGGCTTCATTACTTCGACTCCTGATCCATGTTTAAGGATCTCCATGGCGATCTCCGCAAAGTTTGCTACCGGGAAGGTTAATTCAAGGGAGCCGTCCTTGAGGTATTTGACTTTCTGGTCTTTATGCCATATTTGCTCCACTATCCGCTTTGCCTTTATGGGAGAAAATCTCAATGTCACCTGGTTGATCGCTTTGCCTTTGTAAATGCCAAATGCTGACTGGAGATATTCTTTGATATGAAAGTCCCGGGGCATGGAAAAAGTCGCATCAAGGACCTTCAAATCTCTCATCCTCCCGACAACGAAATTCCTCAGGTTCTTCTTTGTGTGGCAATAGGCGATAAGGTGCCAAGTGCCCATATAGTTCAAAAGATGGTAGGGATTAACAGTTCTTACAGTCGCATCCTCATAGGCAGGAGAACAGTATTGAAAATGGAGAGACTTTCTCTGCAAACAGCCTTCCAAAACTCTTTTAAATATCTCTTCGGGCGCTGTTGAATATTGAATGAGCTGGAAAGACAGTGCTTCATCAATCAGGCTTTCTTCAACCATGTGCTTTTTTAGGATGGCTGTTATTTTCTGAATAACAGAAGAGAGCTCATCCCCGATATATCTCTCACTTATGTCCTGAAGGAATTTCCTTGCGATCAGGAGCGAAGAAAGTTCTTCTGAGGAAAGATAGATCAGGGGGAGAGAGAACGTATCGTCCTCATAGAAATATCCCTTTCTGCTTGCATCATAGAAAAGAGGGCAGTTAAGCCTGTCTCTCATAAATTCGATATCGCGCTGGGCCGTCTTGATGGATATTTCGAATTGTTTTGCGAGGCTTGTGGTATTGGGGTATTTCTTCTGTTTGACGCGGTCATCAAACCAGACAAACCGCTCATAGACGTTTTTGGAACCCATGATTGACAAGTATACCAGATTCTTTTCCGGGAACTAACGCCCTATTGGCCAGTCTCAAGTAACGACCGAATGGGAATAACAGCTATTGCAAGACCAAACCGCTCTGTGGTATCACTTACGTATGAACGATCTTCTCGCCATAATGACGCTTATGTTCTGGCCGGTTATTCCGCTTTTCTGGATTCCCGTTCACGTTGCCGTTCATTTTTTCCGGAGGCCCGGGCTGGGAGCCTACCTGCTTCCCGTATTTACGTGGCTGCCTCTGGCGTTTTTTATTTACAGGCACAGAGTCTTTCTCCTCCAGTTTAAAATCACCCTTCCTTTCCTGTGTTCGATCATCGGGTGGGTTCTGCTCATTTCCGGTACACTTCTCCATATCTGGACCGCCCGGCTTTTGGGCCTTTGGGGCATTATCGGAGTGCCCGAGATATCCGGCAGGGTAAAAGAGGAACTTGCCGCAGGGGGACCGTTTTCGATTGTCAGGCATCCGACTTATCTGGCGCACACCCTCATATTTTCCGGTGTTTTTCTTATCACAGGGGTGTTGACGGTAGGGATGGTAGCGTTGCTGGATTTCATCATCGTCAATAGCATCATTATCCCCCTCGAGGAAAAAGAGCTTGCAGGCCGCTTTGGGGACGAATATGCCTTCTATAAAAAGAAAGTGCCTTCGAGGGTTTTCCCCTTCTTTCTTAAAAGGTAGAGCCACTTTCTCATGACAGCAGAGGCTATGATATAATGAATAACGGAGCAAGGATGAATTTCATCGGGCTTGATGCAGGTTCAGTCAGTGTAAAGCTTGTTATCCTGGATGAATATGGCAACTTGCTTTGCAAGATATACCGCCGTCATAAAGGACATCCTCTCGCTGTTGCCCTCGCTACCCTGAAAGAAATAACACAAAAAGAGCGTGATGTGAAGATCAGGGCAGGCGCGGATTTTTCTCTCTCCATCACCGGATCTGCCGGCAGACTCATCGCTTCCATCCTGGGGATAGAACCATTGAACGAAATTATGGCGCAGGCGTATTCCTCGCAGAGACTCTGCCCCCAGATAAAAACAATCATCGAGATGGGGGGAGAAGATTCAAAGCTGATACTCTTGGGGGAAGATGGACGTTCTGTAAAGGATTTTTCGATGAATTCTGTCTGCGCGGCAGGGACCGGTTCGTTTCTCGACCAGCAGGCAGAACGGCTCCGGCTCTCGATAGAAGAATTCAGCGACCTCGCGCTCACTTCAAAAAAACCGCCAAGGATCGCGGGACGGTGCAGCGTATTTGCGAAATCCGATATGATTCACCTCCAGCAGATCGCTACCCGGGTTGAAGACATTATCGCCGGGCTTTGCTTTGCGGTTGCGCGAAATTTTAAAGGTTCTATCGCAAGGGGGAGAACCATTATACCGCCGGTATCATTCCAGGGGGGGGTTGCGGCAAACAAGGGGATGTTGAGGGCGCTGAAGGAAATTTTCGCGCTCGAAGAGCTGTATGTTCCGGAACATTTTGCCTTCATGGGGGCGATCGGTGCGTCATTAAAAAATATCCATGAACATACGGTCCGGCGTTTCGATTTATCGCTTCTCGATGAATTTCTGCAAACATACAGGTCTGACGGGGAAGGACATCCTCGGTTGAACGATGGAGGAGGAAGGATATGGGATGCCAATGGAAACAATACCCTTTCATCCTTCATCCTTCGTCCATCATCGTTACCGTCATCACCAATAGGGGCTTATCTCGGTATAGACATCGGCTCCATCAGCACCAACCTTGCAGTCATAGACGAAGAAGGAAGACTGTTAGCGAAACGATATCTTATGACCGCCGGCAGACCGATAGAGGCTGTTAAACAGGGCCTCGCGGAAATAGGGGATGAAATCGGCGATAGAGTCGACATTCTCGGGGTCGGCACGACAGGATCAGGGCGATATATGATCGCGGACTTTGTCGGAGCTGACATCGTGAAAAACGAGATCACCGCCCAGGCCACTGCCGCGGCTTTTATTAACAAGGATGTCGATACAATATTTGAAATAGGAGGGCAGGACTCCAAATATATCTCCCTCGAAAACGGCATCATCGTTGACTTTGAGATGAATAAGGCATGCGCGGCGGGAACGGGCTCTTTCCTTGAGGAACAGGCGGAAAAATTGAACATCTCGATAAAAGAGGAATTCGCACAATGCGCTCTCTCTGCAAAAAATCCCTGCAGGCTCGGTGAACGGTGCACTGTCTTCATGGAAAACTCCCTGATGTCAAACCTTCAGCGAGGCGCTGACAAGAATGATCTCCTTGCCGGTCTTGCGTACTCCATCGTCCAGAATTATATCAACAGGGTTGTGGCCGGCAAAAGGATCGGAACGAACATATTCTTCCAGGGCGGGGTGGCCTTCAATACATCCGTTGCAGCGGCATTTGAACAATACCTCGGCAAACGTATTACCATTCCCCCCCATCACGATGTAACCGGCGCAATCGGTATGGGATTAATTGCCATGAAGCATATGCAGGCAAAGGATGATAACAACAGCAGCAGCAAAACAATATTCAAGGGTTTTGCATTGTCACAGCGTCCTTACGAAATATCATCCTTTGAATGCAAAGGGTGTCCGAACATATGCAAGATAAACAGGGTAAAAATCTCCGGGGATAAAGGTTTGCTTTTCTACGGTGGACGATGCGAGAAATACGATGTGCGGAAGAAAAAGGCATCGACCCTGACCGATCTCTTTTCGTTTCGGGAGGAAATGCTGTGGAAAGAACACATGGAGAGAATGAGACGGAGACACGGAGAAACAGAGACGCGGGGAGACAGAGTGAAAGAAACTAACTCACAGGCCACAACATCTCCGCGTCTCCCTGTCCCCGCATCTCCGCGTCGACCAATAATAGGCATCCCGTACATTTTTTTCTTCCACGATTATCTCCCCTTCTGGACAACGCTCCTCTGGGAACTCGGGTTTGATGTTGAAGTGTCGCCGAAAACCAACCGGCAGATCGTAACCCTCGGCCTCGAACGGGTGCTTTCAGAAGCATGTTTTCCTGTAAAGGTTGCTTACGGCCATATCAGATACCTTCTTGACCGCGATGTTGACGCAGTGTTCCTGCCGAGTTTCATAAACCTCAATACACCGGACGACCCCTTTGAGAAAGGACTCTCCTGCCCCTATACACAGACCATCCCCTATGTCGCGAACATAGCGTTTGGAGGCGTTAAAACCATTGTGCCGGTCGTTGACATGAGGAGAGGGGAAAAATTTCTCATCTCTGAACTCCGGAAAGCCTTTAAACCGTTCGGGATAAGAAAATCGCAGATAGCAAAGTCGCTCCCCATTGCACATGAGGCGCAAACAAAATTTACTTCAGATATCAAGGCAAAGGGGGCCGAAATCTTATCCGCTTTATCGCAAAATGCTATTGTGATTATCGGGAGGGCCTATAATGCTTTCGACAGCGGGGTCAATCTGGAGATTCCTAAAAAACTTGCCGATATCGGAATCGTATCGATCCCCTTTGATTTTCTCCCCGTTGACCAATACGAAATAGAGAATGAATGGCCGAATATGTACTGGAGGTCGGGGCAGAGGATACTAAAGGCTGCAAGGGCCGTTCAGGAAAACAGAAACCTGCATGCCATCTATCTCGGCAATTTTTTATGCGGACCTGACTCCTTCATATTGAAATACTTCAAGAAGGAGATGGGGGAAAAACCGTTCCTCTTCATAGAGATCGACGAGCACAGTGCAGACGCAGGAGCCATAACGCGCTGCGAGGCATTTATCGACAGCATAGGGAACCGGAATGAGGAGGGGAGTGAAAAGAAACAAAAGACAGAAACCATTCGTCCTTCATCCCGCACGCGTCATCCTTCATCCCGCACCGTCTACATCCCCCGCATGTCCGACCACTCCTTCGCTATTGCAGCTGCGTTCGAGCGCTGCGGAGTACAAGCAGAGGTCCTTCCCGAATCCGATAAAAAGACCGCAGACATCGGACGTAAGCATGTTTCCGGGAAAGAATGCTATCCCTGTACGGTTACTACCGGAGATATGATGAAAAAGGTGATGGAACCAGGGTTTATCCCTGAAAAAAGCGCGTTCTTCATGCCTTCAGGAACGGGCCCCTGCAGATTCGGACAATACAATGTATTTCACAGGCTTGTTCTCGACAATGCCGGATATCAGGACATACCGATCTTTTCTCCTGTCCAGGACACCACATTTTACTCTGATCTCGGCATTGTCGGCAAGGATTTCACAGTCCGCTCATGGCAAGGCATTCTCGCCTATGAATTGCTGACAAAATGCCTTCATGCAACCAGGCCCTATGAAAAAGAGAAGGGCGCTTCCGACGGGGTGTACGGGCATTATCAGCAAAAGCTCTATCGCGACCTGAGACACAACAACGCCAAGATGAAGGAAACCCTTAGAGAAATCCGGGATGCTTTCGAACACCTTCCGAAGGGAAACAACAAAAAGCCCCTCATCGGAATTATCGGTGAGATATTCGTCAGATCTCATAAATTCTCGAACGAAGACCTTGTACGAAAGGTTGAAGCCCTTGGCGGTGAGGTATGGCTGACCCCTGTTGGGGAGTGGATATATTACATAAATGCTATGGGGTTGAGGAAGGCATTGTTAAAAAAGGAAAAGTCTGTTATTATTAATTTCCTCTTGAATAAGTTCGTCCAAAAGAGGATAGAGCATCGGTTCGCGAAATATTTTGAGGGATTTTTGAAAACATTAAGGGAACCGGAGACGCAAGAGATCTTTGAGAAGGCTTCACCCTACCTCAGCAGCTCCTTTGAGGGCGAAGCAATTCTGAGTATAGGGAAATCGATAGATCTCATAGAGAAGGGGGCATCCGGCATTGTGAATGCTATGCCGTTCGGCTGCATGCCCGGCACAATCGTAACCGCCCTTTTGCGTGGCATCAGCAGGGATTTCGGTGCTCCATGTATCAGTATCCCGTATGACGGGACAGAATCCCCGACAACCGAAATACAGCTTGAGGCCTTCATGGATCAGGCGAAAGAATATAGAAGACAGCAGAGAGTAGATAGCAGATAGCAGATAGCAGACAGGGGAATAGTAATACTAATTTTATTATGATTTTATTTATCCTGTTTACTGTCTTCTGTTTACTTCATACTTTTTAAGGAGGTGGATGAGTGGGGAACGTCAAAAAGTGGCGTAAAAAAAAGATGAGCAAACATAAACATGACAAGCTCAGGAAAAAGACTAAATTCCAGAGAAGAAAGAGTAAATAGGAATTTATTTCATATACGATGTCATAAAACAAAACAGGGCAGAGTAGCGTATACTTCGCCCTGTTTGTTTTTATGATGAAGCAGTCATAGAAAATGTTTAAACCATTATCTACAACAGGCATCGGTAGCCTTCCGCATACAAACCCTGAAGAGGCATGCAGGCTTGTATTGCAGACATTTGCCATCCCTTTCTGGCCGCAGCTGCCGGCGCTTTCATTCCGTGAATCAATGATACCTCAGTATTGTGAAGACATGCCGTTTTTAAAGATTGACGAAGAGAGAGAAAAGGTATGGGTTGAAAGAGATGGCGCCGATGTCCTTACAAAATTCTATGAGACCTGTTCTGATGACTGGGAATCGCCTGTTTCCGAACGCTCTGCAAAAGGGCTCTATACATTTCTGAAGAAAATTGAAAACAGCCATTTCCCTTTTTTAAAAGGACAGGTCACCGGACCGCTGACGTTTACCCTCGGCCTCAGGGACGAGAAAGGAAAATGCGTTTACTATGATGAAGAACTCCGGGAAATCTCCCTTCTGTTACTGAAGGCAAAAATCAGGTGGCAGATAAAAGTATTGAACCCTTATGCCGACCGGGTGGTCATCTTCATTGACGAACCTATCCTTTCGGCATTGGGCAGCACGGCGTATATCGGCGTAGACACAACAGAAGCCTTAAGGCTCTTAAAAGAAACCGTGGAATCCGTTAAACTCGCTGGAGGGATTTCCGGGGTCCACTGTTGCGGAAAGGCCGACTGGCCGCTCGTAATCAACAGCGGGGCCGATATTATCAGTTTTGATGCATACGACTATATGGGAACAATTGCTCTCTATCCTGCCGAATTCTCCGGCTTTCTGAAAAAAGGCGGTTACCTTGCCTTGGGTATTGTTCCGACGACAGAAGTCATCAGGGATGAAAACATCGGCTCCATCCAAGAACGCTTTAATAACAGCCTGAACCAGCTATCAAATTCATTACCCCGTGATCTCTTACGGTCACAGATATTATTGACGCCATCATGCGGCACAGGATCGAGAAGTATCGAAGAGACGACAAAGATATTTAAGATTCTGACTGAATTAAAGCATCAATAAGTTTTTAGAACCCATTACTCACATATAGGCATCCGATCCAATGGTATCTTGGGAGCTACGACTTCTTTGCAGCGTGCCTTTTGCCCGCTTCGAGTATCTTTTTTCTCAGCCTGATGGATTCAGGGGTTATCTCGACAAGTTCATCTTCCTTGATAAATTCAATCGCCTGCTCCAGACTCATAATCCTCGGAGGCACAAGCTGCAAAGCTTCATCAGCGTTGGAAGCGCGCATATTTGTCTGCTTCTTTTCCTTTATGACATTCACATCAAGGTCATTATCTCTTGAATTCTCGCCTATGATCATGCCCTCATATACCGTGGTGTTTTCTCTGATAAAAAGTGTTCCCCTCGGCTGCAGGTGGAAGAGAGCATAGGTGGTTGAAGTGCCCTGTCTGTCAGAAACAAGAGCCCCTGTCTGCCTCTTGGAAATAGGACCATGCCATGGCTCATACCCGTCAAAGAGATGGTTCAAAAGCCCGGTGCCCCTTGTGTCAGTGAGAAACTGTGACCTGAAACCGATCAGTCCCCTTGCCGGGAGCCTGAACTCAAGCCTTACCCTGCCGTAGCCGTTATTCTGCATCTTCTGCATTTTGCCTTTCCTCATGCCGATCTGCTGGGTAACGACGCCTATGTATACTTCGGGGACGTCGATGACAAGTAGTTCCATGGGTTCATGAAGCACATCCTTAATTGTTTTCGTGATTGTTTCAGGCATGGCAACAGAAAGCTCATACCCCTCGCGCCGCATCATCTCAATCAATATAGCGAGTTGAAGTTCACCGCGTCCCATTACCCTGAAGGAATCAGTTTCGGCAAAATCCACTTTGATCGCCACATTATAGAGGAGTTCTTTTTCGAGTCGCTCCCGTAATTTTCTGGATGTAACATGGGTGCCCTCTATCCCGGAAGTAGGTGAAGTGTTCACGGAAAATACCATAGATATGGTAGGCTCATCAACCTTGATCCTCGGCAATGGTTTGGGATTTTCTGCGTCGGTAATGGTGTCTCCTATGTTTATCCCCTCAATGCCGGCGAGGGCGATGATTTCTCCGGCAGATGCTTCTTCAATCACAAGCCTGTCGAGACCCTGAAATGAATAGAGCGATGAGACCTTTGTCTTTTGCATCTCCCCCTCTCCTTTTACCATGGCGACCTGATTCCCAACCTTCACGGTACCGGAGAATATGCGCCCTATGGCGAGCCTGCCGACGTAATTGTCATAATCGATATTGGTAACGAGTATCTGCAATACCCCGCTGCTTTCTCCTGCAGGAGGCGGTATGGTGTTCATTATCGTGTCAAAGAGCGGTTTTAGATTATCCGATTCTTCCTCCATATTCAGCGTGGCAGAGCCCAGCTTTGCATTGGTATACAAAATCGGGAAATCGAGTTGTTCTTCCGTAGCGTCAAGGTCGATAAAAAGGTCATATACCTCATTCAGGACAGCCTGTATCCTGGCATCAGGCCTGTCTATCTTATTGATGACAAGGATCGGCGGGAGTTTGCGTTCAAGCGCTTTCTGGAGCACGAACCTCGTCTGCGGGAGGGGTCCTTCAGAAGCGTCGACAAGCAATAATACGCCGTCCACCATCTTCAGGGTCCTTTCGACCTCCCCACCGAAGTCCGCGTGTCCGGGGGTATCCACAATGTTTATTTTCACGCCGTTGTATCGTACAGCGGCGTTCTTTGCCATAATCGTTATGCCGCGTTCCCGCTCCAGATCAATGTTGTCCATGATACGTTCCTGCACCTTCTCATTCGAGCGGAAGATACCGGCCTGTTTCATCATCCCGTCAACGAGCGTTGTCTTGCCATGGTCAACATGGGCAATAATGGCGATATTCCTTAATTCTTCATGTCTCATACCTGCACCCTCTTTTCCAAAATCAATATTCTGATCGCTTACTGCACGCACCTAATGCAGATAAATCAGGTTATGGTATTTCCACGGTTTGATTATGTCGGCAATGTCTGCGGTGGGACAGCGCAACAAGAACTGTCTATATTTTACTGCAACGGTATCAATAAAAGATAGCCCCGTGGGGAACTGGTCCGGGAGTGTCTGTCCTGCAGTATACGTTAAACAGTCATCTCACTACATGACGGCAAACGTTATTTGTTATACTAACACCTATGAACATAGGGTTATGCGGAAGTCACAGGACCGGGAAAACAACACTGGCGGAAGCGATTTCCAAAAGGACCGGGATGCCCTTTCTGAAAACCGTCACTTCAGAGGTCTTTCAGCAATGCGGGCTGGATCCCTCCAGACCCATGGACTTTAAAAAAAGACTTGGGATTCAGCATAAGATACTGGACGCTGCTGAAAAAATCTGGCAGACGGAGAAGGAGCAATTTGTCACTGACAGGACCCCTTTAGATATGATGGCGTATACTCTTGCTGACATTCAGGGGACAACGGAAGTCAACTTCGATGAACTGGAGGGATACCTTGCCCGGTGTATTGATGTTACAAATACGTTCTTCGCCTTGGTGGTGTTAGTGCAGCCGGGAATTCCATTGATGCATGAAGAGGGCAAGGCTGCGTTGAATGAAGGGTATCTTGAACACCTCAATTATGTGATCCTTGGTCTCTGCAATGACGATCGCATCAGAGGAACTTTTGTATATCTCCATCGCGCCATGACATCGTTAGATGACCGTGCGAAGACAGTTCTGAATGAACTTAAGTTGATAAGGGGGAATAAAACTGACCGATAAAGGCAGTCCACCATATGGCATTCCGTGACATCATAGGGCAGGACAAAGCGATCAACATACTTGTGAGAACCATGCAGAGGGGGAGAATAGCCTCGTCATACCTTTTTGCCGGCGAACAGGGCATCGGGAAAAAATGCACGGCGCTTGCTCTTGCAAAGACATTAAACTGTCTTACATCACCAGGCGACGCATGCGACGAATGCCCCTCATGCAAGAAGATCGGTTCCGGCATTCACCCTGATTTTTTGCTCATCTCTCCTGAAAGCGGTCAGATCAGGGTCGAGGAGATCCGTGCAATCGACGAAATGCTGTCCTTAAAAGCATTCGAAGGCAGATACAAGGTCGTCATTGTAGACGATGCAGACACCATGAACCAGTACGCCGCCAACGCCTTCCTCAAAACACTCGAGGAACCGCCGGAGGACAGCCTGATAATCCTTGTCTCATCGAATCCCGGCCGGCTGCCTGACACGATACGGTCAAGGTGTTCCCGGATAAACTTTACTCCGCTCTCATCAACTGCCTGTAAAAGAGTAATACTCAACGTCTTACAGAAATCTGACGCCTCGGGCGAGTCGTCCGCGCACAGCCGGGGGGGCAAAAGCCCCCTGAAAAAGAAAAAAGAAGAATCCGCCAACACCTCGTCAGTACCTGACGCCCTTACGTTATCACTTCTTATTCGGCTTTCGATGGGAAGCCCTGGCAACGCGATTACGCAGGATCTTATTGCAGGCCGGACATGGAGTTTGCAGCTTCTGAAGGGCATGTTGAATACCGAAAAGGATGGGTGGACCTCAAAGGAAGACATGGAGCGGTGGTTCGACCTTATCCTGATCCTCCTCAGGGATATGGCTGTTTTCAGGATAACCGGCAAGGAATCCCGCCTCATTAATGTCGACCTGAAGGAATACATAGAGGGTATGAGCAGCACAACGGATATAAAAGTTATAATAGAAAGTTATCAAAGGATGAATGCCCTGAAAGGATATTTCGGCGTTCATCTCAACAAATCCCTCACCTGGAATTATACAGGTTCCCTGTTGAGGAAAATAATGGATGTGACCAATGCCTGATGTTGTAGGAGTGCGTTTTAAGCCGTGCGGAAAGATATATGATTTCGAAGCAAACGGGATCGACGTCAATAAGGGAGATCTCGTGGTGGTAGAATCGGAACTCGGGTTAAATATCGGCAGCGTTGTTGTCGGCCGCCATGCCGTCGAAGACAATGAAAAGAGACTGAAAAAAATAATGCGCAAGACAAACGAAGAGGACCTCCTCCAGAAAGAGGCGAATAAGACCCTTGAGGGAGAAGCGAGGGACAACTGTCTTGAGCGGATCATGGCGCGCGGTCTTCCGATGAAGCTCATCAGCACCGAAGCAACGCTGGACAAAAAGCGTATCATCTTCTACTTTACTGCAGAAAAAAGGATCGATTTCAGGGAACTCGTTAAAGACCTCGCCTCGAAATTCAAAACAAGGATCGAGATGCGGCAGATAGGAGTGAGGGACGGGGCAAGAATCATCGGCAATCTGGGCATCTGCGGCCTGGAAGTATGCTGTAAAAAATTCCTTACTTCCTTTGAACCCATATCAATCAAGATGGCAAAAAAACAGGAGCTGGTATTAAATACCGGCAAGCTGTCCGGATCGTGCGGACGTCTTATGTGCTGTCTCGGCTATGAATATTCCAACTCAATTCCGGAGGATGCCGCATACATCGAGGCCGAAATGCCTGCTCCCGAAGAGGGAGAGTCCGTTGAATTGGTCGTCGCTTCGAGTGACGTGCCGGGAGATATAACCGGGACTCCGCAACAGTCAGCCGGAAGCGAACCTTCACGGAACTCGTCACAGCCGTCCCCGCAGCCTGAGAACAAGGAACAGACGGAAAAACGAAGGAGATGGCACCCGAAAAAACGCAGGAAAAAACCGTTCAAAACATGAAATCCACTTTCTATATTACAACTCCGATTTATTACGTCAATGATGTGCCTCACATAGGCCATGCATACACAACCGTTGCGGCCGATATCCTCTCGCGATACAACAGATTAAGAGGCCACGACGTATTTTTCCTGACCGGCACCGACGAGCACGGACAGAAAGTGGAAAAGGCTTCCCGCGATAAAAACCTCCCGCCCAAGGAACATGCCGATACAATGGTCGTAAACTACAAAAACCTTTGGCGCAAACTTGATATCTCATATGATGCTTTTATCAGAACTACCGACAAAGAACATGGAGAAACTGTTCAGGCCATTCTGCAAAACCTGCTGAAAAAGGGGGAGATAGAAAAGCGGCAATACACCGGGTGGTATTGCGTGCCGGATGAACGGTTCTGGACAGAGAAGGAAGTGATGGATGGCAGATGTCCTGATTGTAAAAGACCCGTCGAGCAGATTTCCGAAGAGAACTATTTTTTTCTCATGTCGAAATATCAGGACAGGCTTACGCGCTATATTGAGGAGAATCCTCGCTATATATTGCCCGAAACGAGAAGAAACGAGGTGCTGGGGTTTTTAAAGAATAATCCCCTGGGCGACCTTTGCATATCAAGGCCGAAACAGCGCCTCTCCTGGGGGATACCGCTGCCGTTCGACGACAACTTCGTCACCTATGTCTGGTTCGACGCACTCGCGAACTACTTTTCGGCTACACAGTATCTTGCCCCCGGGGTTGGGGTCTCTGGCCGCAAAGCTGATTACTGGTGGCCTCCCGATCACCACCTTATCGGTAAAGATATCCTTACCACACATGCAATCTATTGGTCTGCGATGCTGATGGCTATGGAACTGCCTTTGCCGAAAAATATTTTTGCCCACGGCTGGTGGACCGTCGAAGGGAAGAAGATGTCCAAGTCGCTCGGGAACGTAGTTGATCCGCACGAAATCGCAGACGAATTCGGGACAGATGCGTTCAGGTACTTTCTCTTCAGGGAAGTCCCCTTCGGCCTCGACGGAGATTTCTCCAGACAGGCGATCATACAGCGTTACAACACAGACCTCGCGAATGATCTCGGCAATCTGTTAAGCCGTTCCTTAACCATGATCGAAAAATACCGGAACGGAGAGATCCCGTCACCGCATGAACATAAGGACAGGGATTTGGAACAGAAGATAAAGGGGTGGTTTGAACCAGACAAAGGTCTCCTCAACCGCATGGGTGGATTGCTGGGGAAAGTGGAATTCCACCACGCGCTCACACACGTATGGGGGTTTCTCGGCGAGGTAAACGAATATATTCAGCGGGCTGTTCCGTGGAAGGAAACAGACCAGGACACCCTATCGAACATTCTCTATACGCTTTCCGAGGCGCTGCGTCTGATCGCTGTTTCACTGTATCCTTTTATGCCCTCGACTGCAGAAAAGATATGGGCGCAGCTCAATCTCGGCGGAACGATATCCGGGATAAACCTCGATGCCGAGGCGTCCTGGGGGAGAATCAGCCCCGGCACGAAGATAATCAAAGGGCCTGCCCTGTTCCCGAGAATCGAGAAAAAATAGGGACCGGAGGGTTTTCTTGACTTCCCTTGAATCTCTCGGATAATATTAATGGATTCAACGTTCTTACTACGATCGAAATGACAATCGCAATCGGCTGTGACCATGCAGGTGTTGAACTGAAAAAGGAGATAATTGCCCTGTTGCGCAATCTCCACATCGAATGTACCGACTATGGCACAAACACGTCTGAATCGGTAGACTACCCTGATTTCGGTGAAAAAGTATCTGCCGCCGTTTCCTCCGGCACGATAGAAAAGGGGATACTCATATGCGGCACAGGGATCGGGATGTCCATTGTCGCCAATAAATTCCCGGGGGTCAGGGCTTCTCTTTGCAACGAGCTTTTTACCGCAAAGATGAGCAGGCTTCATAACGATGCGAATATCCTCGTGCTCGGCGGGAGGGTCGTCGGCAGAGATCTGGCGAAAGAGATCGTCAGAACGTGGGTAACTACCCCTTTTGAGGGAGAACGGCATTCGAAAAGACTCAAAAAAATAACATTAATAGAGGACCGTCTGAACAAACATGTATCTTGAAAATCTCAAAACAACAGACCCCGAAGTTTACGATGCGATTCAGAGCGAAATAGCAAGGGAACGAAAGAATATTGTCCTCATCGCGTCTGAAAATTATGCGAGCCGGTCCGTACTTGAAGTGCAGGGCTCAGTGTTTACGAACAAATACGCGGAAGGATACCCCGGCAGACGATACTACGGGGGATGCGAGTACGCAGACGTCATAGAAAACCTTGCAATCCAGAGGGCCAAGCAGGTCTTTGGCGCAGAGCATGTGAATGTCCAGCCGCATTCCGGCTCCCAGGCAAATATGGCGGTATTCTTCTCTGTCCTGAAACCAGGTGATAAAATCCTGAGCATGAGCCTGAGCCACGGCGGGCACCTTTCACACGGGGCCACGGTGAACTTCTCAGGTACCTTTTACAAGCCCATCGCTTACGGCGTCAACAGGGAGACAGGATATATAGATTATGCAGAGGTAAGACGCCTCGCACTTGAACATAAACCGAAACTCATCCTTGTCGGCGCGAGCGCATATTCCCGTTCTTTGGATTTCAGTGTTTTTTCTGATATCGCAAAAGAAGCCGGCGCATATCTCATGGCGGATATCGCGCATATTGCAGGACTTGTTGCCGCAGGGGTACACCCGTCGCCTTTCCCCCATGCGGATTTCGTAACAACCACAACCCATAAGACCCTCAGGGGACCAAGAGGCGGCATGATCATGTGCAAAGCCGAATATGCAAAGGCGGTCGATAAGATGATCTTCCCCGGTATTCAGGGAGGGCCGCTGGTCCATGTGATCGCTGCAAAGGCCGTAGCGCTGAATGAAGCCTTAAGCCCTCAATTCAAGGAATACCAGGGAATGGTTATAAAAAATGCTCAAAAACTTGCTGCTGAACTCACCGGCAGAGGGTTTAAGATTATCTCAGGCGGAACGGATAATCATATGATGCTTGTAGATCTTACGAGCAAGAATATCACCGGGAAAGAGACCGAAGAAGCCCTCGGTAGAGCACGCATAACCGTGAATAAAAACGTGATCCCCTTTGATGAAAGACCGCCTACCGTGACAAGCGGGATACGCCTCGGAACTCCCTGCGTCACCACACGTGGAATGGGCGAGCCCGAGATGGTCGAAATCGCCGACATCCTGTCCTCTGTAATTCAGAATAATAAGGACACAGGGACAATGAATGCCCTGACTCAGAGGGTGGATGCCCTGTGCGAAAAGTTTCCGATCTATTGAATAAAAATCTCCTTTTTGACTCTCCCTGGGCATATGGAATGCATCCAGTTATCTCGAAAAAATTCCCGTCAAGCGGGAATGACATAAAACAAACGACCTATGAAATGTCCATTTTGCGGAAATTTAGAAGATAAGGTCATCGATTCACGGACGAGCAGGGAAGGCAATGCCATCCGCCGGAGACGTGAATGCCTCAAATGTTCCAAGCGCTTCACCTCCTATGAACGCGTGGAAGATATCATCCCGATGGTTGTCAAAAAAGATGGCAGGCGGGAATCGTTCGAGAGAGAAAAAGTGCTGACCGGCCTGAAAAAAGCCTGTGAAAAAAGACCGATCGGTATGGAAACCCTCGAAGGCGTCACTGATTCGATAGAGAAAAAACTTATCGGGCTCGGTGTGAAAGAGATTCAGAGCACCTGGGTCGGAGAAGAAGTGATGTCATCCCTGAGAGAACTCGATAAGGTTGCCTACGTAAGATTTGCCTCCGTTTACCGGCAGTTTAAGGACATCAACGAACTGATGAACGAAGTAAAAAACCTCTTTGACCATAAATAGCCATTAGTCTTTTACTATTTGACAGTGAATTCTTCCGGCCATATATATTCGAAGCATTCCCGCCAGTTGTCCCGTTTTGTTCCTGCCACCCAAGACACAGCCTATCCTTTGGAGTAGAAACATACAGTTTGATGTCCTTCCTGAAGCAAACGCGCTGCGGTTCTATCAGGGATTGCGGACTTCAGCCACAAGTCCTCGGAATCGTATTGAGGGATGAGTTAATGATTATGGAAGAAGCATAGTCTCTAAGAGTGTTTGTTCTCATTTCAACTAAACAAATGCGTTGCCTGGGTACGGACAG
>Ga0209253_10002349_pt1 | contig 16785 bp, 14 predicted proteins | sample FrelakmetBRP12BR_FD_187145 | JGI IMG/M metagenome (GOLD analysis project Ga0209253, IMG submission 187145) | Freshwater lake sediment microbial communities from the University of Notre Dame, USA, for methane emissions studies - BRP12 BR (SPAdes)... | ecosystem: Environmental > Aquatic >...
TGTGCAGAGTCACTCCCCGCTTACAGTGGCGGCACCGTGATGGATTTACACCATCTTCCCCGTCTCTAACGGTATGTTGACTCGAACAACCTATCTCCCAGGTTAAACAGTACCCCCTCGAAACAACGGGCGGTTCGGGTACAAAACCTCACCCGTAACATGAAGATTCAATACGTCGTAGTTACCACACTAACCTGATGATGGTTCTGACTGGGCAAAGATACCCTCGGCAGTCCGGTATCCGGATGCGCATCGACCAACACCTGACAACCATAGACCTCGCTCAAAACCTGCGGATGAATCACGTCCTGCGGAGGTCCGATGCAGACCAGGCCGCCCTGTTTCATCACGAGAATACGATCGCAGTATTGACTGGCCAAATTGATGTCGTGTGAGACGAGCAGCACCGTCATCTGCAATTGCGCATGAACCTGCTGGAGAATCCGGCAGACGTCGAGCTGATGATTGAGATCGAGATGCGCAGTCGGCTCATCGAGCATAAATACACGAGGCGCCTGGGCTAAGGCACGCGCGAGCAGCACTCGTTGTCGCTCCCCTGCCGAAAGCGTCGCAATCATCCGATTGGCCAGATGCCTCACATCCGTCTGGGCCATCGCCTCTTCTGCAACGGCAAGGTCTTCTTGCCGCTCCCACCCCACGAGGTTCCAGAGCCCACCGCGACGATGAGGATACCGACCCATCAGCACCATGTCCAAGACGGAAAAGGGGAAATCGAACGAGAGATCCTGTGGCATATACGCCACCTGTCTGGAGATCGACTCACGCGTCAAGGCTCCGAGCTCACTCCCAAACAGGCGTATAGTCCCCTCTTGCGGCTCAACCAATTTCGTCAACAGCTTCAACAACGAGCTTTTGCCTGACCCGTTGGGCCCAATCACACCAATGATCTCACCTTGGTGAACAGTGAACTCCATACCATCGATCACCCAAGCTGAGCGGTCACCGGACGAATGGCTCCGTAGGGAGTCGTACCGGAACGACAACTGGCGCACCTCGAAGGCCGGGAGAGGAGAATCAACAGCGCTGACCGATGCTTCTTGGCTCATGCAAAAAACCGATATTTCCTGGTCATCAGGAGATAGATGAAGAACGGCCCGCCGATCAAGGCGGTAATCACACCGACAGGAATTTCCGCCGGCGCCACCACCGTGCGCGCGACGGTATCAGCCACCATCAATAAGATGCCTCCACCTAAGGCGGAAACCGGCAACAGCAGCCGGTGATCTGCCCCGCACAGAATCCGTACGAGATGCGGGATCACCATACCGACGAATCCGATCATGCCGCTGACCGATACAACAGCCCCCGTCAGCACAGCCGACACAAGAAACACAGTCCGTTGGACTCGAACCGAGTCAACCCCTAATGAGCGAGCCGCATCCTCACCCACAGCAAGAAGATTCAAAGCCTGACTTTCCCGAAGGAGCAGGGCAATGGCGATCAGCAAACAGACTCCAATCCCGATCAGCATGGGAATACTCGGGGCACTCAGCGTCCCCATCAGCCACAAGACAACCCGATAGAGCGAAGCCGGATTCAAGATCGATGTCGCAAACATCATGAGTGCCGAACAGACGGCGTTCACAATCACCCCCGCCAGCAACAGCTGGTGCATTGGTAACTGTCCTTGCGAGGCTGCGATTCCATAGACAAGGACGATCGAAAGACCGCCTCCGATGAAGGCAAACAGCGGCAACCCGAATCCGCCCACTATCGCGCCAAGCCCGAGGGCAAGCCCAATCGTTGCACCCAACGCGGCCCCGCTTGAGATACCGAGCACATAGGGATCGGCAAGCGGGTTGCGGACGAGGGCTTGCAGCGCGGCCCCTGTGATCGCCAGCGACGCCCCCACGAACAGACCCATCAGGATCCGCGGGAACCGAATGTCCCAGATAATGACGCTGGCCACATCATCCATCCCGGCCGATGAGAATGTCAGAGCAGACCAGATCTCCGCCATGGTCAGCCTATGCGCCCCGAACTGAAGGCAGCCTACCATGGCCCCGCAAGTCAGAAGGAGCATGACGCCCATCACCACATACCATCGACGAGCGCGCAGGGCCTGCACCGCTGCCACATCTTTATAGGTCCTCGATGGAACAGGCGCAGCCATTGTCGGTGGATCGGACAGGGTGGTTTGAGATGGAGTGGGATGGACGATCATGGCTTCTTCTCTTGAGATTCCTCCGAAAACGCCTTGGGATGAAGGGCCTTCGCAAGGAGCTCCAGTCCTTCCACGATTCGTGGTCCTGGCCGGTCGACCAGCACGCTGGGCACAGGGACCAGGTGATTGTGTTTGACAGCCGACAGACTCGACCACCGCCGCCACTGCTGTTGTTCCTCCTCGGGAATGCCTTCTGCCGTGCCGACTGGAAAGACAATGAGTTCAGGATCGCGGGCGAGCACTTCCTCCAACGCAAATCTTGGGTAGGCCGTCGATGTGTCCGCTGCGATATTGGCGCCGCCTGCCGCTTCGATCAGTTGGTGAATAAAACTTCCAGGCCCCACTGTTTGCAGCGGGTCAGTATTTAAGACATAGAGGACGCGCGGCCTGGTCAGTGCTTGTGTGCGCTCCTTGACGACCGCGATACGCTGCCGAATAGTTGCCGCTAACTCGTCCCCTGCCTTGCTCCGATCGAATATTCGCGCAATCGTCTGAATCTGTACGACCACATCCTCAAGCTGAGCGGCTTGCAGCACGAACGTGGGAACTTTCACGCGATCGAGACTTTGCAGAAGATCCGGACGAATCATGTCCTGGGGAGCCAGGACCAAGTCAGGTTTGAGGGCGAGAATTTGCTCGATACTTGGATTCATCCCTCCCAAGTGTGTCTTACTCTGTGCTTCGGGAGGGTAGTCACAAAATGGCGTCACCGCGACGACCTTCACCTCAAGACCGAGCGCAAAGAGTATCTCCGTTACATTCGGCGCCATCGACACCACACGACCAGGCGCCTTCGCAAGAAAGAGTTTTCTCCCCAATGAGTCAACAAAGGTCCGCGGCGTAATGTGCGCCATGAACGGCATGCCGGTGAGAATACCTTGGTGACGACGTTTCATATCCGACTTCTCATCGTATGTATCCGCATACGCTACTGTTGCAACGATGAGCACACATGCTGCTATGAGCAAGGAGGCCCACCATCGCTGATGCCGTAGAGAGGAGTCCAAATAAAAAATCCTCAAGGCCTAACAGACCCTGAGGATTGCACCCGCAACTCATCCTCGCTAATTCCCCAGCCCACGAGGGAACGCTGATCAACTCTCCGGGCAGGTTTTCTGGCTTATGGTTCACCCTACTCCCCGTGCCTTCCCATCTGGAGACGTGAACCGTAAATCGTTTTTCGTTAATCGAGGAGATCTACTCTTGCGATTAACGGTTCACGAATAACGTCTAACGTCCCAAAGACAGTGGCATTCACGGGTTTCGTCCCCATTTACAGCGGCGGGACCACGAGGGATTTGCACCCTCTTCCCTTACCCAGGAGTCACAATGTGGAGGGCACTCTAGGAGACAGGGAAGAAGGTTGTCAAGTTCATTAATGTCCATCCGCCGCACCCCCACTCATCGTCCGGCAAATTCTCGCCCTTACCCATCGGTAAACAGAGCGAAAGACCAGGTTTTCTCAGGTCAGCTTCCGGCATAGGCTTTGCTCGGTTATAGGAGGAGGACTCCTACAAATAGGATACAAGTTTAGATGAATCGATGACCTAGGAACTCCCGCACCCATCTATGAAACGCCTGATCATCAGCATCATCGTTATTTTTGCCCTTTTCCAGATTTTAGGTCTCGTCTGGTCTTCAAAGGGACAATCGCCAAGCGCCACCTTTACTCGTCTCCTCGAACCGCCACAATACCGGCTCACCAACCCCTATGAGAATGGCTACTACTATCTCCTTGGCTTTACTGCTGATGTTTCTCTCGATCCGGCCAAGGTCGGTCATGAGATGTGGCTCGAAACGGCCGCTGGTCAAGGCACTCAGGAATTTAATTACGACAAGCCGGGCCGTTCGGAACTGCAGATTCAGCTCCCGATAGAACAGATCCTTCCGTCCTGGAGTTCCACAAATCCAGTGCGGGAGTTCCGGAATATGCACGCATGGCTTCAGCCTGTGTCCAGTCACGACCACATCCTATTGGCCCGATACGAACGTTGGCTCTCGATGCCTTTTGAGGATATGGGATTCGGACAGCGGGGAACGCCCCGTTATATGGATATATTCGCTGCCCACCGCCTCTATGTTGCCGATGGGTTTTCTCACGATACGAGCCTGGGCATGCAGCGGCTAAAGAATGATATGCAGATGTGGCGAAACGTACTTCGAGATGCGACGACCATCACGACCAAAGTTATGGCACAAGTTGTCATCACTGACGATCTCCGCCTGCTCTCGACTTTACTATCGCAGTCCATCGTCGACAAGGCCGTGTTGGCGATGACGCCCAACATTGCTCCTCCACTCGCTGCAGCAGAGTTGTCCTTCCGCTGGTCGCTTCAACATCAATTCACACTTGCTGTGCATGACGATCACCCAACTGAATCTCTCACTATGTCGGAACAGTGGTTGACGAGTGCCGGACATCTTCCCGCACAAGCCTTTCGCCAGATCGCACATCCTCCCGGACACTCATTCCTCGGAAGCATATTACAGACGCGCGAGACATGGGAAATGTATGCGGCCTACTACGACGCGATGATCCGTGCCGGAGAAACGGGACAGAGTACCTTACCAACCGTTCGCGAAATTACTGGTACGGCAATCCACACCACCGTAGGAAACCTCATCAGCCAGAACTCCTTCGAGCCGGACTGGGCTCCCTTCTATCATCAACTGCGGGAAACCGATGCGAGGCTGCGACTCGCCTCATTACAGATAATCTTGCGGCGCCCGAGCCCACAGTCCACTGTGCCCAATCGACTCGCTCAAGTCGGATCATCCTATTACGATCCCTTTAGTGGATTACCGATGTTGTGGAGCCCGACGCAACAAAAAATCTATAGCGTTGGGAAAGACCGATACGACGACGGCGGCGACGGGAGTTTCGATATCAGCGTACCGGCTATTATCTCCCTCACCCCTGCACCTAAAGAATCCCGGACAACTACTCCAACCAACCGAACTAACCGCCGATAACCCAGTCCCTTCACAGGCTGAGGTCGAGGTTAAAGCTGAGGCCAGAAAGCACAGGTCGTCAACGTGCCTGCTGCAAACCCCAATAGATTGATTCCCGTCATTGCAAGACACCCTTCCGCAGGACTGACGTTCTCACTTGACCCATCAGACCTGCTTGTCAAGACGAATGGCCCTGTGATACATTCTGCAGATTAGAAGCGAGCATCGACTTGAATAGATGAAGGAGCATACCCGTGGCATTTACATGCGATCTCTGTAGTAAACGGCGCCAATCCGGCCATAACGTCAGTCACGCCAATAACAAGACCAAGCGGATCTTCAAGCCCAACCTCCAACCAGTCCGGGCACTGATCGACGGTCAGACGAAACGCCTTCGGGTCTGTACCCGCTGTCTCCGTAGCGGCAAAGTCCAAAAATCCGTATAGCAGGATGCTGAAAAAGCCCGCCTGCGTCGTTCTCGCATCGTTCAGACCCTCAACGTACCCCTGAGGGTATGCCTCGCCCCTTCACTCGCTGCGGCCTTGCTGGACAGTCTTTTTGAGCATCTTGCATTATGCTCGCCTACGGGACCGACCAGAGAACGCGGCCACTCTGATCAGACAGTTTTACAGCCAATCGATCATCCGGAGAGAGAGACAGCTTCCTGTTTCCATCGCGGCTCACCATCACGAGACCCACCTCACCGTTTTTGTCCAGGCCTAATCCAGCCCGCGCCTTACCGGTCGTATCCAATAGGAGAAACTCCTCTGCATTCATCCCGTTGGTCTTCTGCGCCGTAACGGGTGAAGGCGCTAACCACCATCCGCTTAACGCCCCTCCTGTAATGCTTCCGATGAAGGTCACGATGACTAAGAACCCATAATGCCATCGGCTCACAACTCCTCCTTCCTGGAACCCAGACCGCTTTCCCGATACTGATGAACGAGATACGAAAAAGGACTTGGAAGCTCAAGCCTCTCAAGTCCTTCACCTCTTACGTGTGACGCCTAACGCCTCACGTTTCACTTTTACATTTCACGTCTTATTTTGGAGCGGGCGAGGGGATTTGAACCCCTGACAACTTGCTTGGGAAGCAAGGACTCTACCACTGAGCTACGCCCGCTCACTGAACCGAATCCTACGCTGGCTCAGGAGCCAAGTCAATCGTCATTGGTAAATCTGGCAGAAAACACAGTGGCAACTCTTATGAGCCCACCTCATCGTTGACTGATGACTACTGACCAATGACATCTCTATTCCTTCAGCTCTACCAACGCAAACTTTCGCCGACCGACCTTCAGACGATACGCTCTTCCTGCCACAATCGATAACAGAGCATTCGCATCGCTCTGCTTCTCTTCATCGACCTCCAGGCCTCCCTGAATAATCAACCGCCGGGCTTCGCTCTTACTCGGCACAAGCCCTGTCTTGGTCACCAGATCGACAAGACTGATCGTCTGCCCCTCGCGTAGATCGGTCTGGGTCAAGATCAAGCGCACATCCGGCTCGCTCGGAAATTCCCGCTCTTGAAACTTCTGCTGAAAGGCCGCCCGCGCCTGCTGACCTGCTTCCGCCCCGTGATACCGGGCGACAATCAAGGCAGCGAGGGCTTGCTTCGCCTCCATCGGATGGGCAGCCTTGATTCCGGCCAAATCTTCCGTCGTGAGCAACTCATAGTACCGAAACATCAGCGCATCGCTGATCGACATGAGCTTGCCGAACATGTCGTTCGGTTGGTCTTCCAGCGCAATGTAGTTCCCGACACTCTTGCTCATTTTCTTCACACCGTCCGTCCCCTCAAGCAGCGGCATCGTGATCACCACTTGGGGTTCCTGACCATAGTCTCGTTGCAGTTCCCGCCCCATCAGCAGATTGAACTTCTGATCGGTGCCGCCCAGTTCGACATCGGACTTGAGTGCGACGGAATCGTAGCCCTGCACGAGGGGATACATGAACTCGTGGATACTGATCGGTTTCTGCTCATGGTAGCGTTTATGAAAATCGTCCCGTTCGAGCATCCGCGCGACACTGCTATGCGCACTCAGATGAATCAATCCTTCCGCGGTCATCGTACTCATCCAGCGACTGTTAAATTCCACCAGGGTCTTCGCAGGATCAAGAATTTTGAAAATCTGCCGCTCGTAGGTCTTGGCATTCTCTAATACTTTTTCCTTTGAGAGAGCAACGCGTGTTTCGGATTGACCGGTCGGATCGCCGATCATGCCGGTGAAATCGCCGATCAAGAAAATAACTTGGTGGCCCAGTTCCTGAAAGTGCTTGAGCTTGTGGATCAAGACCGTATGACCCAGATGCAGATCCGGCGCAGTCGGATCGAATCCTGCCTTCACACGCAACGGACGATTCTCTTTCAAGGAACGTGTCAGCTTCGATTCAAGTTCGGCCCGTTGGATGACTTCCACAGCTCCGCGGAGGATCAACTCGAGTTGACGGGAGAGCTCGCTCATGTCGCTTTTTTCCCTCTGCCTATCGGTTCAGCATCCGTCGTCACCGTGACCAATGGACGAATCCGCTCGAACTTCTTGTTCCCAATCCCTTTGACCGTTCGCAATTCATCCAGAGAGTGAAAGGCTCCTACCGATTGACGATACTCCATGATCCGTTCGGCCAACTTGGGACCGATCCCTGGCAAGGCGTCAAAATCCTGTTCTGTCGCCCGGTTCACATCAAGGGAACCCTGGTGAAATCGTTTCGGGACAGCCGCAGTGGATAGCTGATCAGACAACAAGGCGGCAGAGGATGGACTCACCGCAGTTGCACTCCCACTGCCGGGAGCAATCTCAGCTTCCGACCCCTCAAACGAGTTGGCTGTAAGATCGTGCGCTCGGTCGAATGAGGTCGGCAGGGTCCATCCGATCCAGAAGACGACGCCCATGGTCGTCGCGAACATTCCAAGTTTAATGATAAGTGAATACAGCATAGGCTTCAGATCGAAGGTCTCAAGTCGTAAAGTCGAAAGTCATCAAGTCTAAGGTCCAAAGACTTGACGACTTTAAGACTCTATGACTTTATGACTTCTTTCCTTTTAATTTGATGAATCGCCTTGCCTTCAACATCTTCAGCCGCTTCCATCAGTCCTTCGGATAGCGTCGGATGGGCATGGATCATCCCAGCCATTTGCGTTACCGTCGCGCCGGCTTGCATCGCCATAGCCGCCTCATGCACCAGATCGGCTGCATGGGCTCCGACGATATGCACACCAAGGATTCTGCCGCTCGGAGACTCGGCAATGACTTTGAACAGCCCCGTCGTGTCCCCTGTCGACTGCGCCTTACCCAATCCTGCATATCGAAAACGTCCCACCTTGATCGCCATGTCTGGGTTCTGCCCGGCAGCTTGAACTCGTTCACGGGCTTGCTGCTCCGTCAGGCCCACACGACCGATTTCCGGCAGGGTGAAAATTCCGGCAGGGACGACGTCGTAGCGAAACGTCTCCTCATGCCCCATGATATTCGCAACCGCGACTTTGCCCTGCGCCGAAGCCACGTGTGCCAGCATAGCCTTGCCGACCACGTCGCCGATGGCGTAGATCCCAGGCACAGTGGTTTCCATCCGCTCGTTGACGAGAATCTCCCCTCGCCGTCCCGTCTGTACCCCCACCTGCTCCAAACCGATGCCTCCGCTATTCAATCCTCGACCGACAGACACCAGCAGCTTCTCAGCCGCGACTTGCGTACCATCTTTGAGATGAGCCGTGATGGCCGTCGGTGACCGCTCCAGCTTCTCGACAGTGGTCCCGGTCAGGACCGTCACTCCACGTTTCTTCAGCTCCCGCTGCATCGTCGATGAGATGTCGTCATCCTCCAATGGAAGCACCCGCGTCATCAATTCGACAATCGTGACCTCTGTCCCAAGACCGCTATAGAGCGCCGCGAATTCGCATCCTTCGACTCCCCCACCGACGATCAGTAGACTGGCTGGAATGCGATCGAGGTCTAGGAGATGCTGACTGGTGAGCAGTTGTTGCCCATCGATCGGAAACTGCGGCAGGTTCGGCCAAGACGACCCGGTAGCAATCACGATGGCATCAGCCTGAATGTCCCGCGTTGCGCCATCAGCTGCGGTCACCGTAACAGTCTGCCGATCCCGTAGGGATCCGGTTCCCTGCATATGTTCGATACTCCAAGCCTTAAAGAGCGTCGCAATGCCCTTCACGAGAGTCGCCACTACCGAGTTTTTCCGAGCAACCATCCGAGCGAGGTCATACGTGACTGGTCCTTGGACGAGCAGTCCTATATCATCGGCTTTTTTGACCTTGTCGCCGAGTTCGACGACCGACAGAAGGGCTTTACTGGGAATGCAGCCCCAATTCAGGCAAACGCCGCCGAGCGCGTGGGACTCAATGACGGTAACGCGAGCGCCAAGCTGAGCCGCCCGGATCGCAGCGACATAGCCGCCAGGTCCAGCGCCGACTATGACGATGTGCTTCGGGGATGTCATTGAGTCATCGGCCCATTGCCGATTGAGTCATTGCGCGAATGATTCAATGTTTCTGGCCGGCAAGAAAGACTTCATATTGTGCAGCAGTCATCAGCTTGTCCACCTCGCTCGCGCTCGACAGATCGATCACTACCATCCAGCCTTTGCCATAGGGATCGGAGTTCACCACTTCCGGGTGGTCTTTCAAGTCGGCATTCACTTTGGCAATGACGCCGCTCACAGGGGTATAGATCGTAGAGGTCGTCTTGGTCGATTCCACTTCACCGATCTGCTGCCCTGCCTTGACGACGGAACCAGGCTTCGGCATATCGATAAAAACGATATCGCCCAACGCATCCTGGGCGAAATGACTGATGCCGACAGTTGCTTGCGTACCGCTCACACGCACCCATTCATGCTCTTCGTGGTAACGGAGGTCTAGAGGAATCATGCGCGCTCCCTTTTTAGCAGGATGCTGAAAAATCCCGCCAGCTTTGTTCTCGCATCGCTCAGAGACTCAACGTACCGCAAGGGTACGCCTCGCCTCATCGCTCGCTGCGGCCGCGCTGGACGGCATTCTTGAGCATCCTGCGAGGGTGTTTTACTGTTGTGTCCACGTGCAAACCATCAAGTCTCTAGCGTACCAATATGCTTTTCCACAGCCTGAGATAGAAGGTCTGGCCCCTTACCCGACTAGATCCATTTCTGGAAAGAAATATCCAATCTCGAACTTGGCCGTCTCCGGCGAATCGGACCCATGCACAGCGTTGAATTCGATATTCGCCCCATGGGCCTTGCGAATCGTGCCCACCTCCGCCTTGGCCGGATCAGTCGCACCCATCAACTCACGATTTTTCTTGATCGCGTTGTCACCCTGCAGGACCAGCACCACGACCGGGCCGGACACCATGAACGTGCAGAGGCTATCGAAAAACGGACGCGCCTTATGCACGGCATAAAACCCCTCCACTGTCGATTTGGAAAACTGCATCATCCGTATGGCCACTGGTTTCAAGCCAGCTTTTTCATAACGGGAAATAATATCGCCGATCGCGTTCTTCTTCACCGCATCCGGCTTGATAATGGCTAATGTTCGTTCACTCATGGGCTCTGAGATTCCTCCAGACAGTTAAAGAATAAATTGAACAGCGCTGGCGCATTATAAGTGGCTGATAATAGGCTTGCAAGGGTTGGAAAAGACAAGTGTCTGCCTGCAAGGCTGCCTGCATGATCGGACTCGACTATGACTGAAACTGGGCGGCGAGGTCAGCTGGCTTGAAGACGCCCCGTTCGGTAATGATACCAGTGATCAGTTCAGCTGGGGTCACGTCGAATGCAGGATTGTAGACCGCGACTCCGGCTGGTGCGATCGGATGGCTGCCGTGGATGGAGGTGACTTCTGAAGGATTCCGTTGTTCAATCGGAATGTCCGCTCCTGTTTTGGTCTTCAGATCAATCGTGGAATAGGGCGCGGCCACGTAGAAGGGAATCCCATGGGCTTTCGCCAGCACTGCGACTGAGTAGGTTCCGATCTTGTTCGCCACATCCCCGTTGGCGGCAATCCGATCGGCCCCCACGATACAGAGCTGAATCTTCCCCTGCCGCATGAGTGTGCCGGCCATATTGTCCGTGATGAGCGTCACGGGAATCTTGTCCTGCATCAATTCCCAGGCCGTGAGCCGCGCACCTTGCAGTACCGGCCTGGTTTCGTCTGCGATGACCTGAATTTTCTTCCCCTGATCCCAGGCTGCACGGATGACTCCCAATGCAGTTCCATAGCCGGCTGTCGCCAACGCGCCGGCATTACAATGAGTCAGGACCGTTTGACCGCTCGCAATGAGTTTCGCTCCGTGCTGTCCCATCGCCTTACAGAGGGCGATATCTTCATCGAGAATCACTTGTGACTCTTTCAGCAACGCGGATTTGATGGATGCAATTGGCTGCGTGCGTAACGAAGCAAGCAGGCGCTTCATCCGCTCGATTGCCCAAAAAAGATTGACCGCCGTCGGTCTGGTCGCCGCGAGATGATCGCAAATTAGCAGAACCTCTTTGGCAAAAGACTCATACTCAGTAGCCGCGACTGATTGAGCGCCAAGCGCCACCCCCATCGCCGCAGTCACGCCGATCGCCGGAGCTCCTCTTACTTTAAGGCTGCGAATCGAATCGGCGACGGTCTGATAGTCCCGGCAGTCCAGAAATTCAACGAACTCCGGGAGGCGGCTTTGATCAAGCAGCCGTACTGCGCCATCTTTCCATTCAACGGTAGAAACCATGGATGAATCTTGTAGCGGGAACTGCGGCTGAGTGCAAGCCCCTCTGGGAAAAGAACGTTATTTGGTTTGTTTTGTTCATTTTGTTTATTTGGTTGAACGGAACGAACCAGACGAACCAAAGCAACCAACCAAACAAACAAGACAAACCAAATAGACCAAATAACGGTCAGTTCGGATCTCGCCATCGTTTCCAAACCCGCACCCAGTTCGCCTGTTCGCAGGTCCACAGGCACGAAGAACTATTCGTCGGCTGTGACAACAACTCTCTTGTGCGATACACATGAAGTGTCGGGTCTGAAACCGCTCCGGTAAACCACACCCCGCCTTCACGGTCTGTTCGCAGCACTGTGCTCCCTTCTGACCGATAGGCATCAAGAACGGCAGTGGCTGGGTGTCCGTAGCGATTATGGCGCCCGGCTGAAAATACGGCATACCGGGGATGCACCGATGCCAACCAATCACGATTCAACGAACTCACCGCTCCGTGATGAGGCACCTTGAGAACTTCGATCGGCCCCTGAGACGTTGAACCTATCATCCTCGACAAACCATCTTGCTCAACATCAGCAGCGAAGAGCATCCTGTGAGCACCGCAAGTCAGATGGGTCACCACTGACCGATTGTTCAACATATGCCCACTCACATTGCGATTCTGAAGCGCCACGTTGAATTGCGGGTCCTCCGGCGGGTTAAGAACCACCATTCGGCAGGAACCGGACGACAGGATCTCCTGTCCTTCCCTGGCCACCTGTTCTTGTAACCCTCGATCCGCTAATGACTGCTGCAATCGCCTATAGAATAGTTCTTCACGAGTCTCTCCCGATCCCCAATAACGCTTCACGCCGAAATGGCGAAGCACCCATGCCAGACCTCCGACATGATCGAGCTGGGGATGTGTGCCGATGACCTGGTCAATGGCATGGATGCCCCGGTTCCAGAGAAACGGCGCCACCACCGCACGGCCCATATCGAATCTTTCATACGTCGCCCCTCCGTCGATCAACACCACCTGTCCATCAGGTAGCTCAACGACTGTGCTATCGCCTTGCCCGACATCCAGGAATGTGACTCGGAAGCGGTCCCCGTCAAGAAACATACGCGGGGACCAGGCCCACCATATCAATATCAATAGTACTCCGGCGCCTACTGCCAACCGGAAGGCTGGGAGCCCCACTCGGTACCACAGCAATACGACACAACCATAAAATAACAGCATGGCAAAAATAGAAGGGGCCGCGACATGCCATTCCCCTCCCGGTAGCAGCGATACCAGACGGATTGCCGCCACAAAATATTCGAGGAACCACTGATTCAGCGATGCCAGGGGCAGCATGGTTCCGCCAACCAGAATCTGCCAGACTCCGGCAGCAAGTCCGATTGGAACCAGCACGATCCCCATCACGGGAACCGCCACCACATTAGTCAATAGACCGAGCCAGGGCAATTGATTGAAATAGTAGGCAACAAGTGGAAGGGTCACCACGGTGACCACCCCGCTCATCACCACAGAGTCTCTCCCCCACCGCATGCAGGTTCTCAGGAATGACGGCTTGTCCGGCAGCTCCTCACCTTCCACCGCAGTCGGCCATGCAAGCCATCCCGCAATGGCAATGACGGACAAAAACGAGAGTTGAAAGGAAATATCGAATAGTGCCTGAGGATCGTGCAGCAAGATCCCCACTGCGGCGGCAGAGAGGGCATGGAACAGACGTCGCTCCTGGCCAAGCCAGACCGCACCCAGCCCGACAGTCATCATCAGCAATGAGCGCATCGTTGCCAGTTCCGCCCCCGCCAGACAGGCATAGCCTGCGACGGGAAGGAAGGTAGAGACAGCGGCCAGGCGAGTCGGCGTGATTCTCCGAGACAGCGCAAGAAGCCAATTTGCAGGCAAACAAAGCGTCACCCATCTGACGACTGCAAAGATGAGTAGCGCGACGAGACCCAAGTGGCTCCCTGAAATAGAAAGAAGATGGACCGTCCCTGTCACCATGAACTGATCGCGAAGGTCCGAATCCAAATACCCTCGATCACCGATAATGATGCCCAGATAGAGCCCCAATAGCGGCTGGGAAAGGGTTTGTACTGCGGCAAGACGGATACTGCTCCTCCAGCGATCGAATTGGTTCCAGATTGCCCACCAGGCATGCGCTCGTCCGGACTCTAGAAACAGCACCGCTTCGGCTCCGGTCACGGTGGCGGTCGCATCGATGCCTTGCCGCTCTATATAGGCTGCATAGTCGAATCCCCCAGGATTCAATGACCCGCTTGGACGACGCATCTTTGCCAGAAAGCTGACCCGATCGCCTTGAAAGAATACCCGCTCCGCAGTGCGCCAGGTCAGCCGAACATGTCTGGACGCTCCCGCCTCATCAATCGGGTCATCAGTCCTGACGATCATGACCAGTCGATCTGGCGCCAGTTGGACAGGGGCCACAATACGACCGGTCACCTCGATTGCCGCATCTGACTGGCCTTCGACCACCGGGTCATGGGCAGTTAAGTTAACGGCCACCGCCCAATAGACAACTCCCAGCAAGAGCGCTCCATAGAGCCACATCGTTTGACCAATGGAACACCAATGAAGCTTTTCAAGGATGAAGCTGCTTAACGCAGCAAGGAGGAGCAGGAACGAGGCGGACAGCGGGAAATAGGGAATCTGCGATCCGACGAGAAGCCCGGCAATGAAAGCAACGGTGAGGGGCGGCAGCATGAGCCTGCCTCGACTAGGGGGCTAGAATCTTAACCTAAATGAGTCTTGACGACGTCGACAAGATGCTTGGCCACTTCACGAATCTCGTCATCGCACTCGCCTTCAACCATCACTCGCAAGAGCGATTCGGTCCCGGAGTATCGCACCAACACGCGTCCACTGCCGTTGAGGCGCTGTTCGCTTTGAGCAATCGCGCGTTGCAGCTCTGGAACCGTATCGAGCTTCGGTTTCTTCGACACATTCACGTTGAATAACACTTGTGGCACCGCCGTCATAGCTTGAGCCAGTTCTGACAAGGGCTTTCCTGTCCGCTTCATCAACGACAGTACTTGTAAGGCTGAAATCAAGCCATCCCCGGTTGTATTATGATCCAGAAAAATGAAATGACCTGACTGCTCTCCCCCAAAGTTAAACCCCTCAGCCAACATCCGTTCGAGCAAATACCTATCACCGACGGCAGTCCGCTCAAGAGCGATGCCTGATTTCGTCATGGCCTGCTCCAATCCGAAGTTGCTCATGACGGTTCCCACTACCGTCTGCTTCGCCAATTGCCCCTGATGCTGAAGGTCAAGCGCTAACATCGCCATAATATGATCGCCGTCTACGACTCTTCCCTGTTCACAGACGAAAATGGCACGATCGGCATCCCCATCCAGCGCGATACCGAGATGAGCCCCCTGCTCGCCGACGGCCCTCTGGAGCAGTTCGGGATGAACCGCGCCACAGCCGGCATTGATATTCATCCCGTCCGGCTTATTACCGATCACCTCAACCTTCGCACCGAGTTCGCGTAACACCGTTGGCGCGACCTTATAGGCTGCGCCGTTGGCACAATCGACCACCACCTTCATCCCCTGAAAGTCCAGTTCTTTAGGGAGAGACCGCTTGACGAATTCGATGTACCGTCCCTCGGCGTCGTCGATTCGATAGGCTTTCCCGATGGCATCGGCCGTCGGCCTCAAATGCGCAATCTCGTTCGAGACGATGAGCCCCTCGATACGGGCTTCCATCTCATCCGGCAGCTTGAAACCGTCGTTGGAAAAAAACTTAATGCCGTTATCCTGGTAGGGGTTGTGCGAGGCCGAGATCATCACTCCCGCATCGGCCCGAAGACTCCTCGTCAAGAACGCAATCGCCGGCGTCGGCATTGGACCAACCAGCAGCACATCGACACCCATCGAACAAATCCCGGAAGTCAGCGCCGACTCCAGCATATAGCCGGAGATGCGGGTGTCTTTGCCGATCACGATTTGATGACGTCCAGCTCGGCGCATGAACAAATGCGCCGCGGCTCGCCCCAGCTGCATCGCCATTTCGCTGGTCATCGGATCGAGGTTGGCAACCCCGCGAATCCCATCGGTTCCGAATAGTTTACGCATGCTGTGCTTTCATAGAGATCATCGTCTGCCGGTTAATCGCCGCTGCCACCTGAACTACATCCTTCATGGCCCTCACGTCGTGGACGCGAAGTATTCCGGCCCCACGATCGACTGCCATTGCCACCGCCGCCGCCGTACCCCACTGGCGTTCCTGAACCGGACGATCCAGGAGCTGTCCAAGAAACCCCTTCTGTGAGACACCCACCAGCACTGGACATTCAAACAGTGTGAAACGGCGCAATTGGCCTAATAGCGCAAGGTTATGTTCCAGTAGCTTACCAAATCCGATACCTGGATCAAGAATGATCTGTCTTTGTACAATCCCATGCGTCATCGCAAAACGAATGCGTTCCTCGAAAAATTCCGAGATTTCTCCGATTACATCGTCGTAGTGAGGGGCCTGCTGCATCGAACGAGGAGTCCCGTTCATGTGCATCAGGACAATTCCGGCTCCTGTTTGGGCCAGCACACCGACCATGGCGTGGTCGCCTCGTAGAGCCGTGACGTCGTTCACGAGAACTGCCCCCGCATCGAGAGCCGCACGCGCAACAGAAGCCTTTGAGGTATCAATTGAGATCGGCACGGTGACGGCTTTTGCCACCGCTGTCACAACGGGAATTGCACGACGACGTTCTTCTTCCTCGTTCACGGCATCGGCGCCTGGGCGCGTCGACTCGGCGCCGATATCCAACAGATCCGCCCCTTCTTCTACCAACCGAACGGCATGGGCCACAGCGGCTTCTGTATCAAAATAGCGGCCTCCGTCGAAGAATGAATCAGGCGTCACATTTACGACGCCCATAATCAACGGTCGGTCGTGAAATTCAATCAGCCGATCCTTTGCCTGTC
>Ga0209253_10002350_pt1 | contig 16770 bp, 16 predicted proteins | sample FrelakmetBRP12BR_FD_187145 | JGI IMG/M metagenome (GOLD analysis project Ga0209253, IMG submission 187145) | Freshwater lake sediment microbial communities from the University of Notre Dame, USA, for methane emissions studies - BRP12 BR (SPAdes)... | ecosystem: Environmental > Aquatic >...
ATTTGATGATCGCTTTTGGCCTCATGTCAAAATGCTCGCGAATGATCTTTGCAATCTTGTCAGGGGATATCTTTGAAGTCCTTGAGGTATCGATCATGACAGAAACAGGCTGTGCTCTTCCAATGGTGTAGGCCATTTGAACTTCGCATTTCTCTGCGAGCCCAGCGGCCACCACATTCTTGGCAATATGCCTGGCCATATAAGATGCGCTTCGGTCCATTTTCGACGGGTCCTTCCCTGAAAAACAGCCCCCACCATGACTCCCTACTCCTCCATAAGTGTCCACAATGATCTTTCTACCCGTGAGGCCACAATCGGCTTTCGGCCCTCCCACCACAAACCGTCCTGTTGTGTTAACATAGTATTTAGTGTTTTTATCTCGGAGTTCGGCAGGAATGACTTTAAGGATGACCTCTTCGATGATCCCTTCCTTGAGTTTCTCGTAGGCAATGCTCTCGGAATGCTGAGCAGCAATGACGACCGAATCCACACGGGTGGGCTTCCCCTTGATATACTGGATCGTCACCTGAGATTTTCCATCGGGTCTTAGAAAATCGAGGATCTTCTTCTTCCGCACCTCAGCCAATCGTCGAGTCAGCCGATGGGCAAAGATGATGGGCATGGGCATCAACTCCGGGGTCTCATCGCACGCGTAGCCGAACATCAACCCTTGATCCCCGGCCCCCTGTTCATGATCCTCTGATTCATCCACCCCTTGTTTGATATCGGACGACTGCTCATCAATGGAGGTAATCACCGCACAAGTCTCCCAATCGAAACCCATTGCCGAGTCATTGTATCCAATCTCTTTGATTGTCTCCCGGACGATGGACGGCATATGGACATAGCAGGAAGTGGAAATCTCGCCTGCAATAATCGCCATTCCTGTGGTCACCATCGTTTCACAGGCGACTCGAGACCTGGTATCCTGAGCAATGATTGCATCCAAGATGGAATCTGAAATCTGATCTGCCACCTTATCAGGATGACCCTCGGTGACCGATTCTGAGGTGAATAAAAAGTCTGTCATTGCCATGGAATATTTCCTCCTTTTCTTCCCTCCCCTCCTTCTTCCCTGAAAGGAGAGGGAGGGTGAGAGGCTTTAAGTTATTCTTTCCTCTGCATCGCATTGAATAAAATCCTCAGGAAATCGCTTGGCCATCCAGTGTCGTACATACCCTTCAATCTCTGAGGCTGTTGAAAATTGAAACAATTGTTCAACTAACAAACGGGTCTCCTCAAATCTCGACATTCGGAGCACCTTTTTTACTTTGGGGATCGAAACCGGGTTCATGCTGAATTCGTCCAGGCCCAATCCTAAAAGGACAATGGCGTAGGCTGGCTCTGTTGCCATCTCTCCGCAAATGGCGACCGGAATCCCGGCCTGATGACCTGACTGAACCACCCATCGGATGATCCTCAGAACTGCGGGATGGAGGGGTTCATAGAGATAGGAGACATGCTCATTGATCCGATCGACCGCTAAAGCATACTGGATCAGGTCATTCGTCCCAATGCTGAAAAAATCCACCTCTCTCGCTAAAATATCCGCAATGTCCGAGGCAGAAGGGATCTCGATCATCGCCCCGATCTCGATTTTTTCATCAAAGGAAATTTTCGCTTTCGTCAAACCCTTTTTCACCTCTCCCAAGATCGCTTTTGCCTGCCGTATCTCCTCGACTCCCGAAATCATCGGGAAAAGGATCCTTAATTTTCCATGTGCGCTCGCTCTTAGAATCCCTCGCAACTGGGTCTTGAAAATATCCGTTTCCTTTAGGCTGAAGCGAATCGCCCTTAATCCTAAGGCAGGGTTCAGCTCATTGTTCTTCGAATAATCGGGAAGAAATTTATCGCCACCGATGTCTAAGGTGCGGATGGTTGCGGTCTTCGGGTAAATATTTTCCACCAGTCGTCGGTAGGTTTGGAAATGCTCTTCCTCTGTGGGGAGGTCTTTCCGATTGAGATAAAGGATTTCCGTACGATAAAGCCCAATCCCTTCCGCACCGTGCATCTTGGCAGAAGAGATTTCCTCTACCATTTCAATATTAGCCTGGAGACGGACACGAACACCATCGCGAGTTTCTGCCGGCAGAGAGGCGTACTTAAGAACCTCTCGATCCATCGATCTGATCCGGCGTTTCCGTTCGAGAAAGGACTTGGAAACTTCTTCCGTGGGATTGATGACCACCTCTCCGGTTTCTCCATCGATGATTAACGGGTCTCCCCCATTGATGAGGGAAGTCGCTACCTCGAGGCCTACCACTGCGGGAATGCCCAGAGATCGGGAGAGGATGGCCGTATGCGAAACCTTACCCCCAATATCCGTAATGAACCCTGCCACATGGTCCAGGTTCATTTGGAGCGTATCCGCTGGAGAGAGGTCATGGGCGACCACAATTACTTTCCCTTTGATCTTGGAGATATCATCGTGTTTTTTACCCAAAAGGCTTCGAAAGATCCTTGCCGATACATAATGAAGGTCGCTGCGTCGCTCCCTCAAATATTCGTCTTCGATGGCCTTAAACGCCGTGTCCAATTTCTCCAAGGTAAGATCCAGCGCCCATTCTGCATTTACCTTTTTCTTCCGAATCCTATCTACCGTATCCTGAAGCAGCATCTCATCGTTCAGGATCATCAAGTGGACATCTAGGATGAACGAATGTTTGCGTACTTGTGGGTCCAGAATCTTTTCTTTAATCTCTGCTAATTGATCCCGTGAATCTTCAACGGCATTGAGGAACCGCTTCACTTCCCCCTCAACCTGCCCTGAATCGATTCGCTTTTGAGGAAGACGAACTTTAAATCGCTCAATCAAATAGGCTTTCCCAATGATGATTCCAGGAGAAGCCCCGATGCCTTGGATGCACTTATTGATCTGCTGCTGGACAGCCATTCCTATTCCTCACCGAATTTATTCTCAATCAATTCCCCCAGGGTCTTGATCGCTTGGGCCGAGTCTTTTCCTTCGGCCTTTAGGGTGATCTTCGAGCCCTTTGAAGCGGCTAACATCAGAATACCCATGATCGATTTTCCGTTGACCTCCAGCCCATCCTTCTCGAGGGTAATCTCTGAGGCGAAGCGATTAGCCGTTTTAACTAAGAGGGCAGCGGCCCGCGCATGTAGCCCTAAGCGATTTCGAATAGTAAAGGTCTGTACTTCCATCCCGACGCTTACGGTCACCGATCCTTCTCAATTATCTGTAACACACAAAGCCCCTGCCTGCCGCAGGCAGGTCCAGCGTAAAGCGTAAAGCCATAACTTTTACTTTAAAATTTAAATGTTGAACTCTCAACTTTTTTTCTTATCCACCCGTTTTTTAAGGACCTCACTGGCCATGTTAATATTTCTCTGGCCATAATCGGTGATGAAGGCGGCCAAGGCTTCAAGGTCCATATCGTTCTGATAGGTGGCTAACTTCAACAACATGGGAAGGTTGACTCCGGTGATCACTTCTATCTTCTTCTCCTCTAAGAAGGAAAGACTGATATTGGAAGGGGTTCCCCCATACATATCGGTCAGGATCAGTACCCCTTGCCCAACATCCACTTTTCGGATGGCAACGATGATCTTTTCCCGTATCTCCTCAGATCCTTCCTTCGGATCGATCGAAACAGGTTGAAACTGTTTTAATTCCTCCCCAACCACCAACTGTGCAGCGCAGATCATCTCCTCAGCCAAATGGCAATGTGTCACGACAACAACCCCCACCATCTTACTTCTTATCCCTTCTCCGCATCGCGGTGTTGCACAGACAGAAACACTCCCCTCTTAGCCAATTCGTCCCGGAGCATTTCTGCCAATCGGTTAACGATGACAATGGACCGATGTCTCCCACCGGTACATCCTATGGCAATGGTCAAATGGGTCTTTCTCTCCCTCTCGTAGAGGGGAAGAAGAAACCGGATGAACTCTTGAACATATCTTAAAAATTCTTTTGCCTCATCCCATTGGAGGACATATTCCGAAACCTTGGGGTGATCTCCCTTCAACCGTTTCAGCTCCTCCACAAAATAGGGGTTAGGTAAAAATCGAACATCCATCAAGAGGTCTGTTTCAAAAGGGATCCCAAAACTATATCCAAAGGAAAGCAGGAGGACTGTCATCTGACTCAAACTCCTCCCCTCTTGGGCATATTTTTGGATTTTCTCTTTCAGTTGATGGACATTTAATTGTGACGTATCGATCACCTGATTCGCCATATCCCGGATGCCTTGGAGTCGTTTTCGTTCTAAACGGAGCCCTTCTCGAATCAATCCGCCCACTGCCAAAGGGTGCTGACGACGGGTTTCGCTAAATCGTCTCATGAGAACGGGGTCAGAAGATTCCAAAAAGAGGATTTCGATGGGGTACCCTTCCCTCCTTAAGTTTTGGAGGATTTTCCTCGAATCCTCTAAAAAATCCTTCTCCCCCTCTGTCTCTCCTGTTTCCTGAGGGTTAGGATAGGAGGCTTCTCCCCGTATATCCTCCACCACTGCCACCTTGGAGATTTTTCCACCGGACTGTTCAAAGAGTTCTATGAATTTAGGTAAAAGGAGGATGGGAAGGTTATCGACACAATAAAAACCAATATCTTCTAACGCCTTAATGGCCGTTGTTTTGCCCGACCCGGAAAGACCACTGATGAGAATCACCCGTATGTTCTTCACTCCACTTCGCCCTCAACCTCAATATTTTCCCCCCCTCTTTCTTCCATCTTACGAAGGAGTTTTTTCTCAAACTCCAAGGCCGAGTCGTATCCCATCACTTTTAAGAGGTGATTGCGGACAGCCACTTCAATGATGGTCGTCAAATTCCGAGCGGGCGTGACAGGAATCCTCAACAATGGAAGTTCCACGTCCAGAATGGAAAATTTTTCCTCTTCAAATCCCAAGCGGTCGTACTCCCGGTGAGTATCCCACTCCATCAGCTCCAAAACGAGCTCGATCTTCTTCTTTTCACGGATGGCTTCCACCCCAAAGAGGCTCCGAATATTGATGATCCCCAATCCCCGGATTTCCATGTGGTGTTGGATGACTTCAAAACCACTCCCGATCACCGAGGAGGGGGACCGCTTCTGAATATGAACCATATCATCTGCCACCAGTCGGTGCCCCCGAAGAATCAGATCCAAGGCACATTCACTCTTCCCAATGCCACTTTTGCCCAGGATGAGGAGGCCCACCCCATAGACATCCAAGAGTACCCCGTGGAGGCTGCTGGTGGAAGAGAGTTTCTCTTCAAGGAATTTGGTGACCCGCTCTATGAAATCGATTGAGCGGAGATTGGTCCGGAATAAAGGGATTTCTTTCTCATCGGCTTCCCGAAGGAGGAGTTCAGGGATTTCCAACCCGCGGGTGATGACCAAACAGGACAACGGAAGGCTGCAGATTTGATGGATCACCTTCTCCTGCATCTCTGAGGTCAGCGTTTTAAAGTAGGCCATTTCAGTATTGCCGATGATCTGAAGGCGTTCTGGATTGATGAATTGGATAAAACCCGTCAATGCCAATCCCATCTTTTGAACCTGCGAATGGGTAATTTTCTTCTTAAGTCCATTTCGCCCGGCCATCAGGATGAGTTCCAAATGGTGCCCTCGATCCTGTTCCAATTTTTGTACGGGGAGGGTGTTCATAGATTAATATCTCTCATCCTCTTCGGCAATGATTTGAAAAAGTTCTTTCTGCGAAGAAGCCTCCATCAATCGCTTTTTAAAGGACGGCTCTTTGAGCAAGGTGACAATACGGCCCAGAAGTTTTAGATTATCCACAGCCGAGCTCTCTGGGGCCATCACTAAAAAGAAGAGTTGGCTAGGTTTTTGATCAATGGAGTCAAAATCCACACCTTTGAGGGAACGACCAAACGAAATAAAAAATTTTTTTAACTTTTTCAACCGGCCGTGAGGGATGGCAATCCCTTCTCCAATCCCTGTTGACCCCAGTTTTTCCCGATCGAGGAGTACTGGGAGCAACTCTTCGACAGAGGTGACCTGGCACGGCTTCACCAGAACACCTGACAATTCCTTAAGAATAGAGGGTTTGTCCTCTCCCTTCAAGTCAGGGATCACCCACTCTTCACTCAGGTAATCCATCATCTTCATCAATGCCTCTTGAGCGCCTCCCTATTTGGAATGGGGTTCTACCCATTGGTAACCCCCGTCTTTGGACCGATAGACGACGTTCATCTGTCCAGAATCCGAGTTGACAAATACTAAAAAATCCTTTTTTGAAAGCGTCAACCGAGAAACCGCCTCCTCCAGGGACATGGGTTTGGCCAGAGTACGCCTCCTCTGGAGGAGGGAGGGAATGTCCCTTTTTTCTTCTACTTCTCTAGCCTCTCCCCCCCGTTGGAGAGAGGCTTTTGAAGAAGAGGGGTTTGTCCTTTTTCGTCTTACCTTTTCCCTCCATTCACGAATCTGTCGCTCCATCTTATCCACCATCTGGTCGATGGCAGCATAGAGATCGTTGTCCCTCCCTTGGCTATTGAAGGTCATGCCATTTCCAACAATCGTGATTTCTGCAATATGCCGAAATTTTTCTACCGCCAGAACGACATGAACTTCCCTTGGGTTCTCAATATATTTTTGAAGCTTTTGTACCTTCTCTTTCACATAGGACTTGATTCCTTCGTTAGTCTCCATATGTCGAAATGTCACTGCGACCTGCATCGGGGAACTCCTTCTCTTCGTTAAAGTTTATAGAATGGATGGCAAACGGCGCCCTAAAAAGGATTTTTAATGAATATTAAATGATCTTCCTCCGTTCGTTGGAGGACAGGATTTTCATCATCTCCCGATATTTCGATACGGTTCTTCTGGCAATATGGATGTTCATCCCTTGGAGAATCTCAACCAATTTCTCATCACTGTAAGGTTTCCTTGGATCTTCTTTGGAGATGATCTCCCGGACCAGATTCTTGACACTTTCTGAGGCCATCGTCTCCCCCTGTGTGGAAGTGATTCCCGCGTTGAAGAAGAATTTTAATTCATAAATTCCTTGGGGGGTATGGGCGTATTTGTTGTGGGTCACTCGGCTAATGGTGGATTCGTGCATCTGGATATCTTCCGCCACATCTCGGAGCACAAGGGGTTTGAGATATTGAATCCCTTTATCAAAAAAATCCTTTTGAAATGTCACGATACTTTTCGTTACCTTGTAAATCGTCCTTTGCCTCTGGTGAATGCTGCGGATCAACCAGAGGGCGGATCGAAGTTTTTCCTGAATATATTTTCGATCCCCTTCCATCGCGGAGCGACTGCCATTCAGGATATTTCGATAAAGAGAATTGATTTTGAGTCTCGGGACCCCTTCATCGTTTAAAGAGATGACATAATCTCCCTCCACCTTATAAACATAGACGTCAGGAATGATCTCCTGAATCAATTCCCCTCCAAAGGCCTTTCCAGGTTTAGGGTCCAACTTGGAGATGAGAGAAGCAGCGCGATTCACTCGATCTAGAGACACCCCCATCCGTTTGGCAATCGCCGGATAATTTCGATTTTTTAAGAGAGAAAGATGCTCGGAAACGATCTTTTCTGCCAGGGTATCCCGAGGATTCATCTGCTCGAGTTGAATAAGAAGACACTCCTTTAAATCTCTCGCCCCCACTCCTACCGGATCGAAGAGTTGAATTTTTCGGAGGATTCTTTCCACCACCTCTATCGGAAGACCGGTTTCTGAACAGATATCTTCCAGGGAAATCTTCAGGTACCCCTCTTCATCTAGATTACCAATGATCCACGTCCCGGCTTCATGCTCTTCGTCTGTAAAATGTGAAAGTTGGAGTTGCCACTGAAGATGATCCGTGAGGGTGGTTCTCTTAGTGAGAAAATTTTCAAAGGAGGGTCTTTCTTCCCCATCCGTAGAGCTCTTCTGAAAAGGAATGAGGTTGGAATTTTCTAAATAGTTCTCCCAATCGAACTCATCTGCCCCCTCCCCGTTCCCTTTTACCTCTGGAGTATGCTCGGGTTCGGGTGAACTGTCTGTCTCCTCCAGGCCAGCCACCGGGGCTTCACCTTCTGCAAGCTCCTTCCCTTCCTCCGCCTCTTCCAGGAGCGGGTTTTCCTTCATCTCCTGGCTGATCATGTCCACCAGTTCGAGGCGTGTTAATTGGAGAAGCCGGATCGCTTGCTGAAGCTGAGGGGTGATCACCAATTGTTGAACGAGTTTGGCGGATTGCTTGAGCTCTAAGACCATCTCAATCCCATAACCTCCCCTGCGCAGAGCGGCCTACTTCCTTTTTCTCATCCTCTTTTTTAGAGTGTCTCCTCGCTAATTCGAACTCGTCTCCCAAATAGACCTCCCTCGCTTTCTGGCTTTGAGCAATTTTTTCTGGCGACCCTTCTTCCAAGATTCGTCCCTCATTGAGGATATAGGCCCGATCACAAACTCCTAATGTTTCTCGAACATTATGGTCTGTAATTATAATTCCAATCCCTTTTGATTTCAATTGACGGATAATGCTCTGGATATCCAATACGGCGATGGGATCAATCCCTGAAAAAGGTTCGTCTAAAAGGATGAAAGAGGGTGAGAGCACCAAGGCCCGTGTAATTTCAACCCGCCTCCGTTCTCCACCCGAGAGGACAAAGGCCTTCTGCTTTCGAAGGGAGGTGAGCCCCAACTCGTTCAAAAGTTTTTCCAGTCGTTCTTTCCTCTCCTCTCTGGAGAGGGGGAGGGTCTCCAAAATTGCCATCAGATTCTCTTCGGTCGTCAGTTTTCTAAAAACCGAGGGCTCCTGAGGAAGGTACCCAATCCCTTTTCTCGCTCGTAAATACATGGGGAGAGAAGTAATTTCTTCGTCGTTGAGATAGATCTTCCCACCGTTGGGTTGATACAGCCCGACGATCATATAGAAAATGGTTGTTTTCCCTGCGCCATTGGGTCCCAACAGTCCCACCACTTCTCCCCCTTGAATCTCCACACTCGCTGAGTCCACCACTTTCTTATGGCGAAATGACTTCGTTAACTTCTCACATAAAAGATGTGACATTCTAATTCCTCGATGAATAGCCCATGGCATATGGCCTGTAATTAAATCCTAACCAAGTACCATTTTGTTGTTGGTTATAATTTATAAGCTATCAGCGATCGGCTATTAGCCATTCGCTATTTCTTTTCTCCTCCCTTTGGTTTTCCTTCTTTTGGTTTACCTTCTTTTGGTTTTCCCTCTTTTGGTTTTCCTTCTTCCCCTTCCTCTTTCTGCGGTGGGGTAATGCTTGTGCTTACCCGACCCCCCTTGCCCCCTTCGACAACGCTTCTCTCTTCATCCACGTAGAAGGTTATCCGTTCCCCTCGAATCACGTTGGTTCCTTCTCGAACCACTGCCTCCCCATCCATAACTACTTTATTCTTATCCTGATCAAAAGTAGCCTTCTGACCGGTTGCCCTGCGGTCCAATTGCACAACCTTTACATTCCCGACAGCAACAATTTCCTTTAGCTTTTTTTCATTTTGATCATACGTGATGGTCAATGTATTTGCGTAAAGCGTTGTATCCTCTTGCTTGGCCACCACATTCCCTTTAAAGGTGACCGTATTCGTTTTCATATCGGCTTCCACAGTATCTGAGGTGATATCAATGGGAGCACGGGTAGCCGTAAATCCAAAACTCTTATCGGTCTTAAGGGCCTTCTCCCCGCCTTTTCTGCCCCCCTTCTTATCCTGGGCTTCCCCGGAAATGGAAAAGAGTAAAAGGCAGAACAGAATGGCAAGAAAACGGATCCCCTTGCATCGGTTCATACCTTTTTTCTCCCTCGCAATTGCGTCTTCACTTGGCTGAGAATTTTAAACGTCTTGGCTTCCATATTCACCAACATGCCTTTGCCGGTGAGTCGAAGTTGTTCCCCTTCGATCTCCACCTGATCAGAAGTACTCAAGATTTTTTCCGCATGCTGATAGGAAACGGATTGGGTCTTGAGCTGATATCCATCGCTCGAAGTGAGCAACACATCCCCGGTCAGTTCCACATTTTTTGAGTCTTGATAAACCTTCCCCTGTTTCCCCGTGAGAAGGAGGGTCCGTCCCTCTTTCGCATAAAAGGTTACCTTTATGTCCTCCAAGACCATCGTGTTCTCTTCTTGGTATTGGTGCACAGATTTCGCTTCCAACTCCCAAGTCTTTTGACCATGTTTGTCCTCGACAAATCGGACCTTTTCCAGTCGCATATCCGCGCCGCCGTTAAATACCTTTGGGAGCTTCTCACTGGCTTCCGAGGCTTTTCTCTCCCGGAGATTTGCCCAAAGGCTAAGGAGGACAATCCCTCCGATCAACACAATCGATAATAAGATGATGATCTTCGCTTTTTTCATAATAAAACCGGAATATCGGATTAATGGAATATTGGAATCATGGGTTGATCTTAAGGCCCTTTTACAAACACGATATTTTGATCATCATCCCACTGTTCCAACATTCCATTCCCCATTCGTTCACACCACACCGGCTTTCAGGAGATCGTGAAGATGGATAATCCCCACAGGGACTTTATCCCCTGCTTTGTTGAAGACAAAGAGGGAAGTAATCGAATACTCCTCCATCCTCTGCACGGCTTTTGCCGCCAACGCATCCTTTTCAATCCACTTTGGGTTTTTCGTCATCACTTCAGAGGCTTCCTGATTGAAAAGATCGCTGAATTTTTCTAAGGCCCTCCTCAGGTCTCCATCGGTAATGACACCGACCAAATGCCCTTCCGTGTTGGAGACCCCGGTTACCCCTAATCGTTTTGAGGTGATCTCAAAAACCGCCTCCTTCATCAGCGTCTTCCCCGATACCATGGGAAAGGCCTTTCCCGTGTGCATCAGGTCTTCCACCTTCAGAAGGAGCCGTTTCCCCAATGTTCCACCTGGGTGGAGGATCGCAAAATCTTCTTTTTTGAAATTTTTCTTCCCCATGAGAGCAATAGCTAAAGCATCTCCCAAGGCGAGGGTAGCTGTGGTGCTGGCGGTCGGAGCCAGACCCAATGGACAGGCTTCCTCCTTCACGCGAATATCGAGATTCACATCTCCAGCCTTCGCCAAGTTCGAGTTTAAATTCCCAGTAAGGGTGATCAACCGATTTCCATATCGTTTGATAAGAGGCAGAACTTCTAAAAGCTCTCGAGTCTCTCCACTATAGGAGATGGCGATGATCACATCCTCCTTCGCTAACATCCCAAAATCTCCATTCAACCCTTCTGCGGGGTGAAGGAAAAAAGAGGGGGTCCCGGTGCTCGCAAAGGTTGAGGAGATCTTCCGGCCAACCAGCCCCGATTTCCCCATTCCCATCAGAACCACTTTCCCTTTACAGGTATAAAGTAAATCGACCGCTTGTGAGAAATTTTCATCAATCCGTTCTACCAATTCGAGAATGGACTGCGCCTCCACCCTCAATACCCGCTTTGCTTCTTCCAATATATTCAACGGCCCCTGTCTCCTCTCTAAAGCTTAAACGGTACTGACCGCTTTCGCCTTTGAGCTTTCGCCTTTGAGCTTCTGTTTTTTCCCCTTGCTCTTTGATCGCCTCCCTCGTCGGAGGGATGCCTTAATAAACTCCCTGAAAAGGGGATGCGGGTCCATGGGTTTCGATTTAAATTCTGGATGAAACTGACATCCAAGAAACCAAGGGTGGCCCTTCCATTCGATGATCTCAACGAGTCCCTGATCGGGAGAGACGCCGCTATATACCATTCCGGCTTTTCCTAAAATATCCATATAGGCATTATTAAATTCATAACGATGCCGGTGCCGTTCATTGATTAACCTCTTACTATAGGCTTCCAGAGCTAAACTTCCTTCTTCAAGACGGCAGGGATAAGAACCGAGTCTCATCGTTCCACCTTTCGGCGTATCCGAGGACCGCTTCTGGGTAATTTGATTACGATCCACCCACTCCTCTAGCAAATAAATTACAGGATGAGGAGTGTGGGGATCGAATTCAGAGCTATTGGCTCCTTTCAAACCAGCACAGTGCCTGGCGATCTCAATCACAGCACACTGCATCCCCAAACAGATCCCAAAGTATGGAATCCGCTTTTCCCGGGCATATTGAATCGCTTTAATCTTCCCTTCAATCCCTCTTGTCCCAAACCCTCCTGGAACGAGAATGCCGTTGGCCTCCTTGAGAAAATGTTCGGCTCCCTCTTTCTCGACCTTTTCCGAATCGACATATTTAAGATTGACCCTCGCATCATTCGCAATGCCTCCGTGGATCAACGCCTCTGTTAAACTCTTGTACGATTCAACCAAGCCGACATATTTACCCACCATACCAATCGTAACCTCGAAACGAGGATGTTTGATCTTTTTAACCACCCGCTCCCATCCCTTTAAATTCGGTCTCCCGGTCCAGATATTGAGCTTTTCAACAAGCTTTTCATCCAGCCCCTCCTGATGAAAGAGGATGGGAACTTCATAAACCGTGTCCACATTTTGGGCTGTGATCACGGCCTCTTTTTCCACGTTGCAGAAAAGGGCGATCTTCGCTTTAATATCAGGTGAAAGCAACCGGTCCGTTCGGCAAAGGAGGATGTCGGGCTGGATCCCTATTTCTCGAAGTTCCTTCACACTATGCTGAGTCGGTTTAGTCTTTAACTCCCCGGCGGTTTGGATATAAGGCACCAGGGTGAGGTGAATGTAGAGGGTATTTTCCCTGCCCACATCTCCCCGAATCTGGCGAATCGCTTCCAAAAAAGGAAGACTTTCGATGTCGCCGACAGTCCCCCCCACCTCGATGATCACGATATCCACATCCTGAGCGAGATCGAAGACCTTGGACTTGATCTCGTCAGTGATATGAGGGATCACCTGCACAGTGGTGCCAAGATATTCTCCTTTTCTCTCTTTGGAAATAACCGAATCATAGATCTGTCCGGTGGTGAAATTATTTTTCTTGGAGGTCTTCACGTTGGTGTAGCGTTCGTAATGCCCTAGATCAAGATCGGCCTCAGCACCGTCATCGGTCACATAGACCTCTCCATGTTGAAAAGGGTTCATGGTGCCTGGATCGACGTTGATGTAAGGATCGAACTTGAGAAAATTGACTTTCAATCCCCTGAGCTCCAAGAGTGATCCGATGGAGGAAGACGCCAGGCCCTTCCCCAAAGACGAGACCACACCTCCTGTCATAAAAATATATTTTGTCCTTGTGTTAACCAAAGAAATTCCTCCCCCTCCCTCAACACGAACCGCGGGGGTTTAAAAATCTCTCGATCAATTCAAACCCCTTCTCGATGGAGATTCCGGATAGACCTGCAGAAACTTCATCAAATGTTTTTCCGTGAGCGGATGTCATCCCGTCCTCATTGGAATAGATGACATACGGAACCGGGTCGGCCGTGTGTGTCCTGACAGAAAGAGGAGTGGGATGATCGGGGAGGACTAAAACCTTATATCGTTTGAAGGCCTCCATCCCTTTCAAAATGGCCCCGACGATCTTTTCATCGAACACCTCGATGGCCTCTATCTTTAATCGGGTATCTCCCATATGGCCTGCTTCGTCAGGGGCTTCCACATGGACATACACGAAATCCTTTTCTTTCAAACCTCTCAGGGCGTACTGAGCTTTCCCATCATAATTCGTATCGAAGTATCCTGTAATACCGGGAACCTCCAGCACTTCCAATCCAGCTAACATTCCAATCCCCTTGATCAGGTGGACCGCTGAGATCACATAGCCATCCATCTTGAATCGTTCCTTTAGGGTGACCATCTTGGGCGAAGGGCCCTGCCCCCAGAGCCAAATGGAGTTGGCAGGAGGGAGTCCTTTTGCCTCACGGGCTTCATTGACAGGATGGTTCCTGAGAAGCTCCTGAGAGGCTCTCATCAGAGTAAGAACAGGCTCTTTCATCTGAGGAAGCAAAGCCGATATTTCCTTACCGATGAGATCATGGGGTGGAGTGATCTCCGGTTTGTCCAGGTTTGAAAATTTGGCCGCCCCGTTCTTCATGACCATCAAATGGCGATAACTCACTCCTGGATAAAATTGTATCTCATTCGTTCCCAAAGCTTTGTTTAAATCGAGGATGACCTTCTTTGCTTCCCCATCCGTGATGTGACCCGCAGAGAAGTCTTCCATCACGATTTTATTCCCGTTGAACTTTAGGGTAACCAGATTACATCGAAAGGCAATATCATCCCCCGCAAGTTGAACACCCAGGCTGGCAGCCTCCAATGGGCCTCTTCCGGTATAATAACGGATGGGGTTATACCCGAAAATGGAAAGGTTAGCGATCTCACTTCCTGGGTTAAATCCACCGGGAATGGTCCTGACCAGGCCGATTTCCCCCTGCTGGGCCATCCAATCTAAGTTGGGGGTCCGAGCTACCATCAATGGCGTCTTCCCCCCAAGACTCTCAACCGGGTAGTCTGCCATCCCATCCCCGACAATAATAACATACTTCATCTTTTCAGGCATTTGCTCGCATCCTCAAAAGTTCTAAATATACCAAAAACTTACAAATGTCAAATGAAAAGCGAAAAATGAAAGCAAAAGGCATGCCAAATTATAAGTGGGTTCATGAAAACTACCCTCTAACCTTTGGGAGGACGGCCTCCTTAATATAGCGAACCACCCTTTCCATCTCCACTCTGTTCTCCTCATTCTGACGGTGCTGAAGGGTTTGCCAATGCCCCCTTAACCCACTTTCTTCAATTCCCATTCCCAAGGCCATGGTCATAAAGGACTCTGGAAGGGCCTCTTCCAATTCAACCCCATTCATCACTGCCCAAGCCAGTGTCCAGGCCCGCGCTACATTAAAAATATTGTACCCTCCTCCCCCTAACGCTACCCACTTGGGGGCCAGATCCTTAATCCTCTTAAGAACTCTTTCATACCCAAAAATGGATAGGTGAAGGTTTGTCAAAGGGTCATTATAAAATGTATCGACGCCTAATTGAGTGACAACCACATCGGGTTGGAAGGCATGGATGAGTTCCGGGACAACTTCCTCAAAGGTCCACACATAGATGTCATCCTCCGTTTCGGGAGGGAAAGGAAGATTGACAGAATACCCCTTGCCCTCTCCTTCTCCAATCTCATATTCGAACCCCGTTCTTGGGAAAAGCGTGTATCCGGTTTCATGGAGTGAAATCGTCAAGACCTGGTTGGTATGATAGAAGGCCTTCTGGACTCCATCTCCGTGGTGAGCATCGATGTCAATATAGGCCACCCTTTTCCCTCGGCGTAAAAGTCTCATGATCCCAATCACCGGATCGTTTACATAACAGAACCCAGAAGCCATTGACCTCATCGCATGGTGAAGACCTCCAGCGATGTTGAAGGCTATTGCTCCATTCCCATCCGCCACGAAATCGACGGCCTGGAGTGTGGCTCCAACGACCAGAAGTGACAAATTAAAAAGACCTGGAAAGATGGGGTTATCCCCCGGTCCCAGTCCATAAGCATAAGCTTCTCCCAGCGGGAAACCTTCATTCGCCTGTCTCAATAGACTCAGGTATTCTTCATCGTGAAAAAATGCCAATTCTTTCTCTTCAGCTTTCTGGGTGGGAATGAATTGAACCGTGGGGAGGTCAAGGAGTCCGTAGGCGTTGATAAGATCGTAGGTTAATTTAAGCCGAATGATCCGAAGGGGATGCGTGGGTCCATAATCATAATCGAGATAGGTATCAGTATAGATGAAAGCATTTTTCATGATGAAGGAGGATTAAAGATTGAGGTATTTCAACACGGCTTCTTTCTTCGGAGGAAGAGAGACGGGTTTCTGAGACACACGGATGGCAATGTCTGGATCCTTCAAACCATGGCCCGTGATGGTTAATACGGCAACGTCTCCTTTCTTAAAAAAATCTTTTCGATAAAGTTTCAACACCCCTGCCAAAGAGGCCGCCGAGGCAGGCTCGCAGAATATTCCTTCCAGACTTGCCATCATCTGATAAGCCTCCAGAATCTCATCATCGGTCACCATGTCGATTAGCCCCCCGGATTCATCTCGAGCCGCAACGGCTTGCTTCCAACTGGCAGGGTTGCCAATTCGGATAGCAGTGGCAATGGTTTCTGGCTTCTCAATGATTTTTCCTCTGACAATCGGTGCAGCGCCTTCTGCCTGAAATCCCAACATCTTTGGAAGTCCCTCCATTCTCCCTTTCTCCCAATATTCCTTGTATCCCTTCCAATAAGCGGTAATATTCCCTGCGTTGCCAACAGGAAGGCAATGGTAGGTGGGAACAAACCCTAAGTGATCAATGACCTCAAACGAAGCTGTTTTTTGGCCTTCAATCCGATAGGGGTTGAGGGAGTTTACCAAGGTGACAGATTCTGTTTCGGAAATCTCTCTGACGATGTGAAGCGCTTCATCAAAGTTTCCATCAATTTGAATGACCTGGGCCCCGTGCGCCATCGCCTGAGATAATTTGCCAAGGGCAATCTTCCCCTCTGGGATGAGGACATAGGCTTTCATCCCTCCTTTAGCAGCATAAGCGGCTGCCGAAGCGGAGGTATTTCCTGTGGATGCACAGATGACCGCTTTGGAGCCCATTTCTTTTGCCATGGAAACAGCAACGGTCATCCCTCGATCTTTGAAAGAACCCGTTGGGTTGAGACCTTCATATTTAAAAAAGAGGTCAACCCCTGAAGTCACTTCCTTCTTGATCCGTGAAGAAGGGATGAGCGGAGTATTCCCTTCGAGCAAGGTGATAACGCATTCCTCTTTCTTAACAGGTAAAAAATCCCCATATTCTCGAATCACTCCTCGCCACATGATTCTTGACCCTAAGTTCAGAGTTCGGAGTTTTGAGTTCGGAGTGTTGTGAATTTCTCCGAACTACGAACTAATTGCTCCGAACTGTTTATTCCAATTCAT
>Ga0209253_10002351_pt1 | contig 16762 bp, 14 predicted proteins | sample FrelakmetBRP12BR_FD_187145 | JGI IMG/M metagenome (GOLD analysis project Ga0209253, IMG submission 187145) | Freshwater lake sediment microbial communities from the University of Notre Dame, USA, for methane emissions studies - BRP12 BR (SPAdes)... | ecosystem: Environmental > Aquatic >...
CGCAGCAGCACGCCCTGCCTGGCGACGTCGGGATATGCCGCCGCGACGCCCACGATGTTGCGGCGCGCGACGTCGGAGCCGAAGCCGAACAGCAGGTCCGGCGACGAGAGGTGGAAGAAATGCAGCGCGTGCGACTGCAGGATCTGCCCGTAGTGCATCAGGCGGCGGATCTTCTCCGCCGTGGGCGTGAGCGTCGTCGCGCCGACCACCTGGTCGAGCGCCTTGCAGGCCGCGAGATGATGGCTCACCGGGCAGATGCCGCACAGGCGCTGCACCATGACCGGCACTTCCCAGTACGGCCGGCCCTGGATGAACTTCTCGAAGGCGCGGAACTCGACGATGTGCAGCCGCGCCTGCTGGACGTGGCCGTCCTCGTCCAGCAGCAGCGTGACCTTGCCGTGGCCCTCGACGCGCGACAGTGGTTCGATCACCACGCGGCGCAGCTGCTCTGGGTGGGCGGCGGTTTCCAGCGGAAGCGTGTTCATTGCGTGCAGCCCTGCTCAGTCGTAGTGAATCAGCCCGTGGCCGAGTTTGGGCGTGCGGCCCTCGATCAGGTCGGTGAGGAATTTCCAGATGGCATCGCCCGACGGCGGGCAGCCCGGAATGAAGTAGTCGATCTTCACCACCTCGTGCAGCGGATGCACCTTGTCGAGCGGCAGCGGCAACTCGGGATCGTTGGGGATCATGCCATGGGCCACGCCGGGATCGGTCAGGTACACCTCCTGCAGGCACAGGCCGAGGTCGAGGTGGTTGCGCTGCGCGGGCAGGCCGCCGGTCACGGCGCAGGCACCCATCGCCACCAGGATCTTGCAGTTGGCGCGGAACTCGCGCAGCACGTGCACGTTCTCCGCGTTACAGATGCCGCCCTCGATGATGCCGATGTCGCACGGCCCGCAGTGCTTGATGTCGGTCAATGGCGAGCGATCGAACTCAATGCGCTCGAGCAGCGGGAACAGCCGTTCGTCGATGTCGAGCAGCGACATGTGACAACCGAAGCATCCAGCGAGCGACGTCGTCGCGACCTTGAGCTTGCGCCGGGCGACGTCAGTCATGGCTGCGCTCCAGCGGGCGCGGCGCATCGGCGAGCGCCTGCGCACTGATCGGTGAACTGTCGTAGCGGCGCGCGCCGATCGGCGTGGCGAACCCGACGCGCTTGCGCAGGATCACGCCCACCGGACACACCTCGACAGCCTTGTCGGTGACCTTCACGTCGGTGTCCGCCAGCCGCCCGGACTCCGCGTTCACGATCAGGTGTTTGCCAAGGCCGCGGCCTGCAAGCGAGAAGACGTGCTTGCCGTCCACTTCGCGTGCCGCACGCACGCACAGCTCGCAGAGGATGCAGCGGTTGAAGTCGAGCAGGAGCTCGGGGTGCGAGGCATCCACGGGACGGTCCGGAAAAAGGTGCCTGAATCCGGCGGTCATCACCCCGAGATCGTAACCAAGGGCCTGCAGCACGCAGTTGCCGCTCCGCTCGCAGGATGGGCAGAAGTGATTGCCCTCCGCGAACAACATCTGCACCAGGGTGCGTCGCAGGTCGTTCAACTCTTCCGTTTCGCTTTCGACCTCGGTCGCGGTCTCGGCTGGCGTGGTGCACGCGGCCATCAGCCGGCCATTGACCCTGGCGGTGCAGAGCTTGCAACTGCCGTGCGGCGTGAATTCCGGGTGGTAGCAGAGGTGCGGGATGTAGCGCCCGGCCGCGAGGGCCGCCTGCATCACGGTCTGCCCGGGTTCGAACGGCACCTCGGCGCCGTCGAGGAGAAAGCTCGGCCGTTCGTTCACGGTTGTGCCTCCAGGTGCGCGTCGGGGTCGTCGCGGCCGGTCATCCTGCGGGCCCGGTGCAGCGCGCCGTCGAGGTCGAAGGCCGGCGCGAAATCGAGCGAGCGCAGCTTGCGCTCGTAAGCCGGGCGGAAGCGCTTGAGCGTGTCGAGGATCGGGTTGCAGGCCGTGTGGCCGAGGCCACAGTGGGCCGACATCAGCAGCACCTTGTTCAGCCGGTCGATCTCGCCGATGTCATGCTGGGTGCCGTTACCCGCGTGGATCTTGTCCATCGACGCGACCAGCATCGAGGTGCCGACACGGCAGGGCGTGCAGAATCCGCAGCTCTCGTGCGCAAAGAAGTGCGCGTAGTTGCGCGCCACGTCGAACATGTCGCGGCTGGCATCGAACACGGTGAACGCGCCGGCCGTGGGCAGGTCCTCGAAGGCAATGCGACGACCGAACTCGTTCGCATCGACGCAGACGCCGGACGGGCCGCTGATCTGTATCGCCTGGGTGCCTGCGGCGCCGCAGTCCTCCAGCACCTGGCGCAGCGTCACGCCGAACGGGTACTCGTACAGGCCCGGGCGCGCGACGTCGCCCGCCACCGAGAGGATCTTGGTGCCGGCCGACTTGAGCGTGCCGAGCGAGCGGTACCAGTCGCCGCCCCGCACGGCAATCAACGCGGCGGCGCACAACGTCTCGACGTTGTTCACGATCGTCGGCTGCTGCTTGTAACCGTGCGTGACGGGATACGGCGGTCGATTGCGCGGCACGCCGCGCTTGCCCTCGAGCGACTCGATGAGGGCAGACTCTTCGCCGCACACGTACGAACCCGCGCCGACGTGGATGCGGACGTCGAAATCGAAACCCGGCTGGCCGCAGATGCCGTTGCCGAGCAGGTTGGCAGCCCGGCGCCGCTGCAGGATCGCCTCGAGCGGCTCGAGCAGGTAACGATATTCGCCGCGCAGGTAGAGAAACCCCAGGCTGGCGCCGATCGCATAGGCCGCGACCGTCATGCCCTCGAATACCAGGTCGGCATGGCTGGTCAGCAGCACGCGATCCTTGAACGTGCCCGGCTCGCCTTCGTCGGCGTTGCAGACGACGTAGCGCGTCAGGCCCGTGGCCTGGCGGCACGCCTCCCACTTCACGCCGGTGGTGAATCCCGCGCCGCCACGGCCGCGCAGGTTGGAGCGCTTGATCTCCTCGAGGATGGCGATCGGGCCCTGCGCGGCACCCACGTACGCCTCGCGCCAGGAGCGTTCGTTGGCCGCGTGCTCGGACCAGCCTGCCGCGCCCCGTTGCAGCGCGGCGCGTATCGCCTCGCCGGGTTGCAGCGTGTGGCCGAGCAGGATGTCCGCGCGACGCACGTTGTCGTGCACGGCGAAGTACTCGGCTGGCCACTCGTCGACCGGCGTACGGGCAAGGATCAAGTCGCAGATGCGCTCGACACGTTCACTGGTCAGCGACGGGATGGCGCGACCATTGACCAGCAGCGCGGGCCCCTGGTCGCACATGCCGGTGCACGACGTGCGCGCGACGCTGACGAGACCGTCCTGCGAGACTTTCCCCGGCTCCGCCCAGAGGCGGTAGCACATCGCCTCGAGCAGGGACTCGCTGCCGGCCATGCGGTCGGTGATGTTGTCGGAAAACAGGACGCGATAAGCGCCTAGCGGCTCGTCGGACAGGAAGGAATAGAAACTCGCGACGCCCTTGGCGCGCGAAAACGGGATGCGCAGCAGGCGTGCAACCAGCGTCAGCGCGGGACCCGGCAGGTAGCCGAACTCCTCCTGCACCTCGCGCAACACCTGCACGAGCGCACCGGGATCGTGCCCCCAGCGCGAAATGACGCGTCGCACGCGCGGTTCGAGTTCGTCCGGGGTGTCTGGCATGGCGGCGATGTACGGTCTTCCTGACGGACTGCGCGTCCAACCCGGACACACTGCACTGTGCCGGACCAGGCTCGCCATCGCGGAAAACCGGACTCGTACCACGGCAAAGCGCGATCGTCAGTGGCCTCCATGGACGAAGAGACCCTCGGCGCGCAACGCCTCAGCCAGTTGCTCTTCGATGCGCACCGCATCGGTGCGGGTGATTCCCTGCAGGTGCAGCGTCGGTCCGGTGAGGACCTCGAGCCCGCGCTGCAGTACGCTGCCGGCCGCGCGAATCCCGGCCTTGTGCTGTTCGAAGCGCTGCGCAGGCGAATAGTGACTCATGCCCACGTACAGCCCGAACGGATCGTCGCGGCTGTCGCTGTAATCGAGCAGGACGAGATAAATGTTGGATCTGCCGCGTTGCGGTGGAACGAAGCGTGCAGTGACATCGTATACAAGCGGCAACCAGTGCACGTGACGCATCGGCAGCCACTCCGGGATGGTGGCGGCCGCGGCGTCCCAGAGCTGCTGCAGCGCACGGTCGACGTTGCTGCCGACCTCGCCGCGCATCCAGAGTTCGTGGATGACCTGCGCGCCGGCCATGCCGTCGCGGGCCTCGAGCGCCGCGGCAAGTTCGTCCCAGAGGGACGCGGCCGAACCCCCGCTCCGGACCGGCCCACGGACTGCCGCGACTTTTCCTGGCGACCTGCGCATGCGGGAATGCTACGGTTTGCGGCAGTCGATTGTCAGCGAGCGTCCGATGCGGTCCGTTTTCCTGGATTACGCCACCGTCAGCTTCAACGGCGACCTCGATCCGTCCGCGTTGCGACGGGCGCTGCCGGGCCTGGAGTTGCGCGACAACACGCCGCAGGCCGCTGTGCCCGAGGCCGTCGCCGGCGCAACCGTCGTCGCGCTGAACAAGCTGCGCATCACGCGTGCGACGATCGCGGCCTCACCCGACCTCAAACTCATCGTGCTCGCGGCCACGGGCACCAACAACGTCGACCTCGAGGCTGCCCGCGAACGCGGCATCGGCGTCTGCAACCTGCGCGACTACTGCACGGCCTCGGTGGTGCAGCACGTGCTCGGCACGATGCTGCTGCTCACGCAGCGCCTGCGCGAGTACGACGCGCTGGTGCGCTCGGGGGCCTGGTCGCGCGGCGACCAGTTCTGCCTGCTCGACTTTCCGATTCGAGAACTCGCGGGGCGCAAGCTCGGCATCGTGGGTCACGGCGCACTCGGCAAGGGCGTGGCACGCGCGGCCAGCCTGGCGCTTGGCATGGAAGTGTGGGTCGCCAACCGCCCGGGGGGCGAGCCTCGCGCCGGCCGGCACGACCTCGACCAACTGCTGCCGCAGGTGGACGTGCTCAGCCTGCACTGTCCGCTGACGCCGGCAACGCAGGGCTTGATCGGCGCCCGTGAGCTGGCGCGCATGAAGCCCGACGCGCTGCTCGTCAACACTGCGCGGGGTGCGCTCGTCGACTCACAGGCCCTGGCCGACGCGCTGCGCGCCGGCAGGCTCGGCGGTGCCGCCATCGACGTGCTGCCACAGGAACCGCCCGCGGACGGTAATCCCCTGCTGGCGGCGGACATTCCGCGCCTCATCGTGACGCCGCACATCGCGTGGGCGGCGCGCGAGGCGCGCCAGCGTTGCCTCGATGAAATGGCGGCGAACGTCGAAGACTTCGCGCGGGGCGGCCATCGCGGCCGCGTCGTCTGACCGCGGATCAGTCGCGGGCGAGCGCCTGTGCGGCCCAGCGCACGACGGGCTTCACGCGCGGCGAGACGAGTTCGAGAGCCTGGTCGAAGTCGACCCAGCGGTATTCGCTGTGCTCGGCACGGCCAATCATGGGATTGATCGGCAGGCTCACCGCCGACGTGCGGGTGGACGCGAGGTAATACCGGGCGACCTTGCCGCCGCTGTAGGGTCCCGTCTGCGTCGAATTCGAGCCCCACGCGAATTCGAGATCCTCGATCGTGGACTCTTCGCGCACTTCGCGGATGGCCGCGGCCAGCGGCTCTTCGCCTTCCTCGACCATGCCCTTGGGGAAATCCCAGTGATTGAAGGCGCGCAGCAACAGGTACATCCAGTCGTCGCCTTCACGGCGAACGACCACGACACCGGCCGAGAGCCTCGGGGATCGGGGACCCATGGCGCAAGTATAGGCGATCAACCGCCCTGATTGCTTTGCACCGGCCGATAGGCTGCGGCTATTATTTCCGCATGAACCTGCGTGACCTCCGGTACCTCGTGGCACTGGCCGACGAGCGCCACTTCGGCAAGGCGGCAGAGCGCTGCTTCGTCAGCCAGCCGACCCTCTCGGCACAGATCCGCAAGCTCGAGGAGTACCTGGGCGTGCCGCTGGTCGAGCGGCAACCCAAGCGCGTCGCCCTGACCGCGACCGGCGTGAAGATCGTGCAACGGGCGCGCCTGCTGCTGCAGGAAGCCGACGCGATCGTCGAACTGGCAAAGACCGACCGGGATCCGCTGGCCGGGCCGCTCAAGCTGGCATTGATCCCCACGGTCGGTCCGTACCTGCTGCCGCACATAGTCGGCCGGCTGCGACGCGAACTGCCGCGACTCAAGCTCATGCTGTACGAATACCAGACCGAACCATTGCTCGAGCGGTTGCGCGCGGGCGAGATCGACGTCGGCATTCTCGCGCTGCCCGTGGTGATGGACGGCCTCGAAGCCGCGCCGCTGTACGAAGAGCCCTTCGTGCTCGCCGTGCCCGCCTCGCATGCGCTCGCCGACCGCGAGCGCGTGAAGTTGGAAGACCTGCGCGGCGAGACGCTGCTGCTGCTCGAGGACGGCCACTGCCTGCGCGACCAGGCGCTGGAGGCCTGCAGCCGGGTGCGGGTAAGCGAGGAGCAGGATTACCGGGCGACGAGTCTCGAGACGTTGCGGCAGATGGTCGCCGCCGGCCACGGCATCACGCTGCTGCCGGAACTCGCTGCCGAAACGCCCGTGGGCACTGCGCGTGGTCTGCGGGTCAAGCCGTTTGCGAAACCTGCGCCGGGCCGCACGATCGGTGCGATCTGGCGCAAGTCGACCACCCGCACTCCCGCCATCGATGGCATCGTCGCGACGATCCGCAGCACGATGAAGGACGGCACGAAGAAATGACGCCTCGACTGACCTGCGCATTGCTCGCCCTTGGACTGCTGCACCCTGCCGCGCCGACGTACGCAGCGGAACCCGCACCGCAGGCCGTAACCGCGAGCGCCGCATGGGCGCGTGCGACTCCGCCCGGCATGGCCGTCGCTGCGGTCTACCTCAACCTGGTCGGCGGACCACAGGCCGATCGGCTCGTCGGTGCCGCAACGCCACGCGCCGCGATGACGCAGATCCACGTCGTGTCGGCAGCGGAAGGCATGGCGCGCATGCGTCCGACCGCGGGCGTCGACGTTCCGGCACGCAAGTCGGTCGTGCTCGCGCCGCAAGGCACGCACATCATGCTGATGGACCTGCCGCGACCGCTGGTCGCCGGCGAGCGCTTTCCGCTGACGCTGCAGTTCCAGCAGGCGGGCAGGATCGACGTGAGCGTCGAGGTGCGCGCGCCGGATACCGTTCCGCCGCCTGCACACTGACGCGCACGCAAGCAGCCAGGACGTCGTCGTTGAGTCGTTCCACCCTTGCGCTGCCGGTGCATCGACTCCACGACGAGGAGGTCGAGCGACTGCTCGCGTCGGGTGAACGCCGCACCGAACTCACGGCGCTCTTCGGCGACAAGGGCTACCGCGAGCTGAGCGCGCTCGCGCGGCGGGCTGCAGCGAAGCGACGCGCCGGCGGCACTCGCGTGTACGTGCTGCCGGGACTGATGGGATCGCGCATCGGCTCGCGCGGACTGCTGCTCGACGACGTGCTGTGGGTCGACCTGATCGAAATCGCCGCGGGGCACCTCACTCGCCTGGCCCTGCCGGCCGGCTCGCGGCTGGTCGCGCTCGGCGCGATGCTGCTCAACACACTGAAGCTGAAACTGTCGCTGCGGATCGCCGGTTTCGATGCGCGCCTGCATCCGTACGACTGGCGAGCCAGCGTGAGCGAGCTCGCCGACGCGCTCAACCAGCGCATCGCGGCCGACAGCGACGGCTCGCCGGTCATGCTGGTCGGACACAGCCTGGGAGGCCTCGTCGCCCGCCTGGCGCTCGGCCGTCAGCGCACCGAACGCATCACGCGCGTCGTGCAGCTGGGCGCGCCGAATCACGGCTCCTTTGCGCCGGTGCTCGCACTGCGCGGCGTCTATCCGACGGTGCGCAAGCTCGCGGCCATCGACCGGCGGCACACGGCCGAGGACCTCGCGCGGATCGTGTTTCGAACCCTGCCCGCCCTGCACGAACTGCTGCCCGACGCCGCGCTGACCGGTGGCCCGGATCTGTTCGACGCGAAATCCTGGCCCGATGACTCATTGCGACCCGACCCGCAGCGGTTGCTGGCCGCGCGGCGGGAGCGTGAACGCTGGCCGGGTAGCGACGATCGCTGCCTGGTGATCGCGGGAGTGCGACAGGACACTGTCACCTCGCTGTCGTCGACCGGTCGTGAGTTCGATTTCGGCCTGGCGCCGCAGGGCGACGGCACCGTGCCGCTTGCACTCGCCGTTCGCCCGGGCGAACCCGCCTGGTACGTCGGCGAGAAGCACGGTGGCCTGCCGAACAACGGGCGCGTCATTGCGGCGGTGGTGGACCTGTTGCGCACCGGCGCCACGCAACGGCTGGCGGCGACGGCTTCGCGCAGCCGCAAGCCCGGGGTTCGCCAGGTGAGCGAAACGGCATTGCGTCGTGTGGCCCCGCACAAGGTGAAGTGGCAACACCTTTCACCCGACGCGCGACGCCGGCTGCTCGAGCCGGTCGTTTCCCCGGAGTTCCACGGTTCGGTGCAGCCCGTCGCGCTCGAGCGCGCGTTCGCCGTGCGGGCCACCCCGGCGCGGCCCCGACGCACGCTCGAAATCCGGCTCGTGCGCGGCAGCATCACCGAGGCCAACGCACGCGCGCTGGTGCTGGGCGTATTCCACAACGTCGATCCTGCCGGCCCCGCCGCAGCCATCGACGCCGAACTCGGCGGCGCCATTCGCGAGTTCACGCTGCGGCGCATGTTCGCGGCGCAACTCGGCCAGGTCCTGGTGCTGCCGGTCGCGCGCAACCGGCTGCTCGCGGAGTTCGTGCTTTGCGCGGGCCTCGGCGATTTCGACGACTTCGGCGCCGATGCCGCGGTGTTCGTGGCGGAGAACATCGTCCGCACGTTCGCCCGCACACAGGTCGAGGACTTCGCGACCGTGCTCTTCGGCGCGGGATCCGGCGTGCCGGTGGCGATGGCGCTCGAGCAGCAACTGCGCGGGTTCATCGCCGGTGTACAGCACGCAGACCCGGACGAGGTCGTGCGTCGTATCTCGATCTGCGAAATCGACCCGCGCAAGTACGCCGCGCTCGTCCGCGCGGCCCGGGACGTTGCGGCCAAGGCGCAGGACACGGACCTTGCCCTGCTGATCGACGAGGTCGACGCGACCGCAACCGCGCCACGGCAGAAGCCCGCTCGCACGACACCCTCCTCGCGCGTCGCGGCGCCAGGGGATCCCGCCTATCTACTCGTATCGATGACGGCTGCCGGACGCAGCACCTACGAATGCCGCTCGTCGCTGCTCACGGCCGGCGCGAAAGCGGCGGTGCTCAGCGGTGCCGTCACGTTGAACCGTGCAGACCTGCTGCAACACATCGAGCCGCTCGAAACCGGCGCCGCCACGACGCGCGACCTTGCGCACATCGGCACCGCGCTCGCACGCACGTTGCTGCCGGCGACGGTACGTCAGGGCCTCGAGACGATGCTCGCACGGCCGCTGGTGATCGTGCACGACCGGGAGGCGTCACGCGTGCCCTGGGAAGTGCTGCGCGTCGGCACTACGCATCCCGCGCTGGGCGCGGGCCTCAGTCGTCGTTACACGAGCGACGCGCTCTCCGTTGCGCGGTGGCGCGACGACTACTCCGCATCCGATCCGCTGCGCGTGCTGCTGATCGTCGATCCGACCATGGACCTGCCGGGCGCGGCGGCCGAAGGCGAGGCGCTGAAACCGCTGCTCGGCCGCAAGTCCGTCACGCTCGACGTGCTCGCCGGGCGCGAGGCGACCCGGGCGCGCATCGTCGCGGCACTCGGCACCGGCGCGTTCGACGTGCTGCACTTTGCCGGTCACGCTTTCTTCGACGCGCGCGAGCCCGAACAGGGTGGCCTGCTCTGCGCCGGCAAGGAAGTGCTGCGCGGCGACGATCTCGCGAGCCTCGGCAACCTGCCTGCGCTCGTCTTCTGCAATGCGTGCGAAGCCGCGCGCGTCCGCAAGCGCACCAGGACGAGAGCGTCGCCTGCGCGCCAGTTCGGCATGCGCCGTACGATGACGGGCATCGCCGAAGCCTTCCTGACGGGCGGGGTCGCGAACTTTCTCGGCACGCACTGGCCGGTCGGCGACGACGCGGCGTTTGCGTTCTCGCAGTCCCTGTATGGATCGCTGCTGACCGGCGACCGGCTCGGGGATGCCGTGCTCGCTGCACGCCGGCGCCTCGAGTCGATCCCCACGGTCGACTGGGCGGATTACGTCCATTACGGCAGCCCGGCCTTCCGCCTCGCAAATCCGCAAGGCAAATCCAGCGGATAGCGGCCGCAGCGCCGGAAAATTGAGCAGTGCGCCGGAATGGCGCGAAAAAACGCGACTTCCGTCACGGCTGCCGGGTCAGGGCGCCGCCGAGAATCCTCGCCACGCGACAGCCAGTCCATCCCGGTTGAATCAACCACAACACGCGGACAGGGCTGCAGTCGCAAGCGTCACGAGGGAATGAGCCATAGGCCCGCAGGGGTGAGGTGGCTCGGTGGCGTGAGCCGAACTGGAAACTATCTTTGTCAACTTCGAGGACTATTCATGCGTAAGACATATTTTGCCCCGATCGCCGCAGGCGTCCTGCTGGCCATCGCCGGCGGCGCCCAGGCCGCCACCAAGACCGCCAGCTTCAACGTCACCGCGACCGTTGCGAAGAACTGCGTGATCAGCGCCAACCCGCTGGCACTCGGCACGTTCGACGGCACCAACGACCTGGCCGCGACGTCGACCGTGGTCGTACGCTGCACGAACGGCACGATCTACAACGTCGACCTGAGCAAGGGCGCTTCGCCGAATTACGCGGCGCGCACCATGTCGAACGGAACGGACCAGCTCGTCTACAACCTGTTCACCGACACCACTTACACGAACGTCTGGGGCGATGGCTCGACCGGCACCGTCCGCGTCGGTGGCACCGGCACGGGTTTCGCCGCCGCGACGAACCTGACCGTTGCCGGCCGCCTGCAGGCTTCCGCCAACACCGGCCCGGTCGGCGCCGGCAACTACACCGACACGATCGTCGCCTCGATCGTCTACTGATCGGTGGAGTGGCGCGAACGTGCGTAACCTGCTCGTTGGCATCCTCGCGTCGATGGCAGCCTGTGCGCTGCCATCGGCGCAGGCCTTGGCCGGTACGTTCTCCATTTCTCCGGTACGCGTGGACCTGGCTGCCCAGTCGACGATGGGCGTGGTGACTATCCGCAACCAGGAAGATCAACCGGTCGTCGTGCAGGCTGAAACCAAGCTCTGGCAGCAGACGGTCGCCGGCGACCAGCTCGAGCCGACCCGCGATGTGCTGGTCACGCCGGCTGTCTTCACGATTCCGCCGCAGGGGGCGCAGGTGGTCCGCGTCGCGCTGCGCCGCGAGGCGGACCCGCGCGCGGAACTGAGCTACCGGCTGATCCTTACGGAAGTGCCGCAGCAGGCGGCACCCGGGTTCAGCGGTTTGAACATGGCGTTGCAGATGAGCCTGCCGATCTTCGTCGCCGCGCAGGCGCCCACCGCGCCGCAAGTCCAGTGGTCAGCGACACGCAGCGCGGACGGCGCGGTGTCCGTCACCGCCCTCAATGCCGGCTCGGAACACACGCGAGTCCTGGACCTGATGATCAGCCCGCAGCCTGGCGACGACCGCTGGCTGCACCAGCAGGGGGCCTACTACGTTCTCCCGGGCCAGTCCCGCCGCTGGGCTCTTGCGCCTGATGAGAACAACGAGAGCGCCCAGTGGCGCCAGCTGCGCGTGAAGGGATCCACCGAAGACGGGGACTTCGCGACGGAGTTGACCCTGACGCCTGAGTGAGCCATGCGCGCAGCCCTGTCGCTCGCCATCTCGCTCGCGCTCGCAACCCCGTTGGTCCACGCGGCTGACGGCCCGGACGCCTTCCTCGAGTCCGTCGTCGAATTCTCGGTCAATGGACAACCGGCAATCACGACGCTCGTGGTACGACGCGATGCGGACGGCACGCTGCTGCTGCGAGCGGCCGACCTCGCCACGCTGCGCCTGAAGGCGCCCGCGCGCGGCGCCCTGCTCGTCAACGGCGAGCGCTACTACCGTCTTGGCGCCGAGATGGGAGCGCGCGTGAACTTCGATGCGACTACGCAGCATGCCGACGTCACGCTGCCACCGGAGGCTTTCCTGGCCACCGTCCGGTCTGCGTCCGCTGCCGACCTGCCGCAGGTCACGTCACCCACGCTCGGCGGATTCCTGAACTACGACCTTTATGGCGAGAATACCTCTGAACGCACGAGCCTTGGTGGCATCGTCGAAGCCGGCGTCTTCACAGCGCGTGGCGTCGGCACCAACACGCTGCTGAGCCGCGACGACGGCGGCAGTCGCTCCGCCGTGCGGCTTGAAACGACCTGGACGCTCGACCTGCCCGAGCGGCTGGCGACGTTGCGTCTTGGCGACGCGATCAGCGCGTCGGGCGCGTGGGGCCGTTCGGTGCGTTTCGGCGGCGTCCAGTTCGGCACCAACTTCGCGACGCAGCCCACGCTGGTGACGACGCCGATGCTGGCAGCGCGCGGCTCGGCGGTCGTGCCGTCCACGGTCGACGTGTTCGTGAATGGCGCGCAGGTCGCGAGCCAGGACGTGCCGCCTGGCCCGTTCACGATCGATCACGTGCCGAGCATCACTGGGGCCGGACAGATGCAGGTCGTGATCACCGACGCACTCGGCCGACAGCAGGTCCTGTCGCAGCCGTACTACACCGGACCCGCTTTGCTGCGCGCGGGTCTCAACGAGTACTCCGTCGAGCTCGGCTCGATGCGCGAAGACTATGGCTATGCCAGCAATGCGTATGGCGACCTGGTGGCCGCGGCGACGTTCCGGCGTGGCTTCACCGACCAGGTCACGGCCGAGGCGCATGTGGAAGTGCAGGCAGGCGGACCGGCGGCGCTCGGCCTCAATGGCGCATGGCAGATGGGGGAGTTAGGCATCGTCAGCGCCACGATGGCTGCGGGCGGGGTCGACGCCATGGGCTGGCTGGCCGGGTTCGGCTTCGAACACAACGGCCAGCGTTCGAGCCTGTTCGCGCGCACGCAGTTCGCATCCGAGTCGTTCGCGCAACTCGGCACCATCGAGCTGGAAAACCAGCCGAAGCAACGCACCTTCGTCGGCTTCGGCCTCGACTTTGCGCGCTACGGCAACCTGCAGGTCGCCTACGGCCTGCAGAGTTTCTGGACCAGCCGCAGCCAGGAGACGATCGGCGTGAGCCATGCGCTCACGCTGGGCGATCTCGGCTTTCTCAACCTGATCGTCAGCCAGAGCATCGGTGCGGACACGGCGACCGACGTTTTCCTCAACTGGACGATGCCCTTCGGTGACCGGCGCTCGGCGGCAGTCTCGCTGCGGCAGTCGACGGGTGTCACCGATGGCGACGATTTCGCCGCCGTCGCCTCGGTGCAGCAGAGCCTGCCGGCGGGCACGGGCGTCGGCTACCAGGTGTCACTGGCGTCGAACGAAGACGCGCAACTCGGTTACTCCTACCAGGGTCGCGCGGGCCTGGCGAGCGTGCAGTACGCGCGGCGCAACGACACCGACGGCTGGCGCGCCGACGTCGCCGGTGGCCTGGCGATCACGGCCGCCGGCGTCATGCCGGCGCGCCGGCTCGATCGCAGCTTCGCGGTCGTCAAGGTCGCGGATTTCGAGAACCTCACGGTCTTCGTCGAAAACCAGCCGATCGGTCGCACCGACAGCCGCGGCCGCATCCTGCTCGACGGGTTGCGGCCGTACGAGCGCAATGAAATCAGCATCGACCCGAAGCAACTGCCGATGGATGCCGCGCTGGCCATGCCGGTGATGCAGGTCACGCCGGCCTACCGCAGCGGCGCGCTGGTCGAATTCCCCATCACGCGCGCGAGCCCCGCCACATTGCGCCTGGTCCAGACCGACGGCACGGTGGTGCCCGCCGGAGCGAGCGTTCGGACCCAGCAGGAGACGGCACCTGTTGGCCTGCAAGGACTGGTGTACCTGGGCGAGGCGGCGGGAAGGCAACAGGCCGTGGCGGAGTGGGTCGGCGGTCATCGCTGCGAGTTCACGTTCACGCGTGCTGCCGGCACCGACCCGGTGCCCGACCTCGGTACAATCGCCTGCCACGAGCTGGCTGACTGAGTGCCGCGCCTTGCACCGATCCCGCCGTCCAATTCACTGGTTCGTTGCCTGCCTCGGCCTCGCAGGCTGCATCGTGTCGGGCACGGCCCAGGCGGCGATAGACTGCTCGGTCTCGACCAGCGGCGTCGGCTTCGGCGACTACGACCCGCTGCTCGCGACGCCGGATGACTCGTCGGCCAACGTCGCCGTCACGTGCACGCGCGTGATCCTCGTGGATCCCTTCACGATCAATTACACACTGTCGCTCAGCCGCGGCTCGAGCGGCACCTACGCACCGCGCCTCATGAATGCCGGCAGCGCGCGGCTGAACTACAACCTGTACCGGGACGCCGCCCGTGCCCAGGTCTGGGGCGATGGCACCAACTCGACGGGCACGGTGGCCGGAACCGCGAATTTCGTCTGGTTCCAGACCTCGCAGACCAACAATCACACGGCATATGGCCGGGTTCCTGCGCAGCAGAACGCCTCGCCGGGCTCCTACACCGACACGATCGTCCTGACGATCACGTTCTGAGTCGTCGCTAGCCCGTCAGAGCGGAATGGCCGACACGGCCACCGGCAGCGTGTACTCGCCCGGCCGGGCGTGCGCGGCCAGGTGCAGGCGGTACTGCAGATCGAGTTCAGCAGCACGCTGCGGACCGCCGAACTGCGGCACGGCGGCGCCGAACACGCCCAGCATGACCGGGGCACCCAGTCCCCGCACTTCGATGGCACGCGTGAATCCCGCCCGCTCGGAGAACTGCAGCAGATATCCGTGCGCATCGTTGCTGCTGACACGATACCTTGCGCTCACGTCCTTGTAGCCGAGGGCGAGATCCGCGGCGGTCAGCACGACTGCGTCGGGAGCACCGACGTCCTCGATGCTGGCCTTTGGAGCGACGTAGGCCGACACCTGCAGGTTCGCGAAGGCCATTTCTGCCCGCGCGGTCCCAAGGTGGAGCGCCGCGACGAGAGCGAGAAGCAGCCACGCGGACCGCATGATCACCGTCGTCCCGAGCCGGGGGACCGTCTGCACGGACCGGCCCGCTGAATGGGTGCCAGCAGACCGCGTTGCCGGTTCCGTCGCCATACGTGTCAATCGCCAGTTCGAGTGATCTGCGTCACACTTTGAAACTAAACCCCGACGGCCTGCTTGCGCAACGGGCCCATGACATAAGCCGACTCGAAGCGGTGCTGCGTTGCGGCATGCCGACCCCACGGAAATGCGTGTTGCACCCCCCCGCAGAACCGCTAAAGTCGCGTTCCGTCTCAGGAAATCAGGGTTCTCCGTGACCGTCCCGCCGACCGACACCTCCCATCCGGACTACTTCCACCGGGTGGTCGATTGCCAGTGGGCCTGCCCGGCCCATACCGACGTCCCCGAGTACATCCGCCTGATCGCGCTCGGACAGTTCTCAGACGCCTACATCGTCAACCGCGAATCGAACGTGTTCCCGGGCATCCTGGGCCGCGTCTGCGACCGCCCCTGCGAGCCGGCCTGCCGGCGCGGGCGGGTCGAGGACAAGCCGGTCGCGATCTGCCGCCTGAAGCGCGTCGCCGCCGACCACAAGGACGACATCTCGTCCCGGTTGCCGGTGATTCCTGCGCAGAAGAACGGCAGGAAGGTGGCCTGCATCGGCGCGGGTCCGGCGTCGCTCACGGTCGCCAACGACCTGCTCCCGCTCGGCTACGAAGTCGTGGTCTTCGAGCAGTGGGACAAGCCGGGCGGCCTGATGCGCACGAACATCCCGGCGTTCCGTCTACCGGAAACGGTGCTGGCCGAAGAGATCGGCTACATCGAGCAGATGGGCGCGCAGATCCGCTACAACTCGCGCATCGACAGCATGAAGAAGCTGCTCGAGACCGGCGGCTTCGACGCGGTGTTCGTCGGCAGCGGTGCGCCGAAGGGCAAGGAGCTCAAGCTGCCCGGCCGCGCCGAGGGCAACGCCAACATCCACATCGGCATCAACTGGCTCGAATCGGTTGCGTTCAAGCACCTCGACAAGATCGGCGAGAAGGTGCTGATCATCGGCGTCGGCAATACCGCGATGGACTGCTGCCGCTCCTCGCTGCGTCTCGGCGCGAAGGACGTCAAGGTCATGGCGCGCAAGCCGCGCCAGTTCTTCAAGGCCAGCGAGTGGGAGCTCGAGGACGCCGAGAGCGAGAACGTCGAGATCGTCGTCAACCACTCGCCGAAGGCGTTCGTGGTCGAGGATGGCAAGCTCAAGGGCATGCTGTTCGAGCTGATGGAGTACGAATTCGACGGCAAAGGCCGCATCACGGCCGAGCGCGTCACCGGCGAGACCTTCATCGCGGCGGACGACGTGATCCTCGCGATCGGCCAGGAGAACGCGTTTCCGTGGATCGAGAACGACCTCGGCCTCGAGTTCGACCAGTGGCACGTGCCGGTCGTCGACGCGAAGACGCACCAGTCGACGCGCCCTGACGTGTTCTTCGGCGGCGACGCCGCGTTCGGCCCGAAGAACATCATCTGGGCGGTCGAACATGGCCACCAGGCCGCAATCTCGATCCACAACCACTGCATGGGACAGCCCGTCACCGCACGGCTGCCGCCGACGCTGAACCTCTCCTCGCGCAAGATGGGCCTGCACGAGTGGTCGTACAAGAACGACTACAACCCGGTCGAGCGCCGGCTCGTGCCGCACGTGAGCCTGGTCGAGCGCTTCAAG
>Ga0209253_10002352_pt1 | contig 16758 bp, 12 predicted proteins | sample FrelakmetBRP12BR_FD_187145 | JGI IMG/M metagenome (GOLD analysis project Ga0209253, IMG submission 187145) | Freshwater lake sediment microbial communities from the University of Notre Dame, USA, for methane emissions studies - BRP12 BR (SPAdes)... | ecosystem: Environmental > Aquatic >...
GACCGAAGGCAGGGACGGCAACGCTCGCGGTTCGTTCGATGTCCCCGACGGTTGCTGCTACTCCAGCCCTGAGTGGGTTACTGATAAACGCGAGTCGATCCGCGAACTGCGCGAAGCCATCGGGCTGCTTCGGCCCCGGGAACAACAGGTCATCATCCTTCGCTACTGGCAGGAGGAGACCACACGAGACGTGGCGAGCAGGCTGCACATATCGCCGGCTCGCGTGTCGCAGTTGGAGAAGCGGGCCCGGCAGAGGCTGCGGGCCCTGCTGGCCCATCCGAACGGCCCCGGCGCGTGGGTGGCGGCCTAGCGCCGCCGGCCGATCACCTCAGCGCGGCCACTTCCTGACGGTCACCCTCGTCCCGGCATCCGGCTCGGACACCGCGAAGAACTGATCCGCCAGGTGGCTCGCACTGCGCAGGCCGGTGGGCAGGCCTCCGGGAGTCTGGTCGTTCGCCAGATCAGCGATAGTGGTAGGCCGCGGGTTGCGGCCCGACGCCTGCACTTCGATGCCGGGCTCAGTCCTCATGGCGCCGCCTTCGATCACGCGCAGGCTCAGGGATGCCCGGCCTCCGTCCTGGAGGAGATCGAGGGCCAGCGCAGAGACGGCCGCGGCGAGCTGTGCCTGGTCGCTCCGGCAAAATCCTAGGTGGGCGGCCAGGGCTGTCGCTTCGCGGCGGGCCACCGCGATGTCCCCCGGCTTCTTGATCTCTGTCGTCAGCATTGCCGCTTCTCCCTCCGGCTAGCATCTTCCCCTGCCCCAGTAGGGTCTGACAGGGGTGTGTGCCCTTGGGCGGGGAACGCGCTCGATCCATCGGCTCCCTTTCGCCGCTAGAAGCACAACGAGCTCACCGCTTTCGATACTTCTATTACGGTGATTTGCCCGTTTTGTTAAGTCCTGGTGGGCGGAAGAAGGGGAGATCTGGGTGCAGGCCCGGCGCGGGAAGTCTTTCTGTCTAGCTTGTCTGCCCCTCGACCGAGAGCGCCTGGCCGGCCGCGATGGTGACCGGCTCGGCGAAACGGAGTGTGATCCCCGCGCCGTCCAACTGGGCGACAGCCGGCACGATCTGGCCTTCGAGCATCACGTGCAGGTCGCGAGCCGCGACGGCCAGGTCGAGCTGACGGAGGGTGAGCCGCCCCCAGTCCACGCTGAGCTCGCTGTGGAAGGCACTGCCCGCGAGGCGCTGGCCGTAGCGGCCCCAGCCCTCGCTGGCCACGAACAGACAGCGGAAGTCCTCGGCCCCGATGCGGGGCGCGAAGGCCATGCGGCCAGTGGCGGCGTCGTAGCGATAGCCCGCGGCCGCTTCGAGCAGCGCCCAACTGCTCATGGCCCGCACGTAGTGGTCTCCGTACTCGACGTCGTTCCAGGGGCTGCGCAGGCGGCCGTCTTGGCGGCCGCGGGTGGCCGCCACAATGTCCAGCGCCTCGTCGACCATCCCCTCGAACAGCATGGCGCCGGCTACCGCGTACTCCATGCCGGTGTGCACCTCCTCCGAGTAGAGGAGGGGGGAGGCTGGCGGGGCGCCCTTGGGCCAGGTGCAGTTCAGCAATCCCGGCTCGTCCTCGCGCAGGAAGCGGCGGCCGGTGAGGTGAAGCCCCTTGATCTCCTCTTTGAAGTTGTACTTGCGGATGGATGCCAACGTCCGCCGCACGCGTTCGGGGTCGAACAGGTGGCCCAGGCCCAGGATGTCGGCCCACCACTGGCCGACGAGCTGAGCGGAGAGGCAGCCCTCGCCATAGGCCATCGCTCCCTGGGTCGCCGGGTCGAAGCGATGGACGTAGTACTCGCCGCCCCACAGCTCGCGCTCCATCGCCTGTCGCCCCGATTGGGAGCGCTCCTGAAAGCGGTCCGCGTCGGTTGACTCGCGCAGGACGCGGGCCATTTCCTCGCCGGCGCGCAGGGCGGCCAGATAGAGGGAGCCGATGAAGGAGTTGGGGCCCTGGATGGCCACGTCGTAGGTGTTGGGTTGCGGCCCGTCGATGACGCCGTCGCCGCGGTCGTGATTCGACATAACGTAGAGCAGCCCCTGGCGCACATGGGGCCAGATGGAGCGCAGCCAGGCTGCGTCACCGCAGGCCAGGTACTCGCGGTAGGTGCTGAGAATGGCGCCGAAGAGGCCGTCCAGCGCCGGCTCGATGGGCCCCCAGATGGGGGAATCCCAGAGGGGCGGAACGGTCAGGGGCAGGACGACGCGGTGTGGGAGGTAGCCGCTGGAATGCTGCTGGTGGAACCATTCGATATCGCGCATGGTTCGCTCCAGCGCTGGGAACAGGCGGGCCAGGGCCATCTCGTAGTTCCAGACGTGGTTGCAGTTGAGGGGCCCCGCTCCACCCGTATATCCCTCCCAGGGCGTGCTGGCGCCCCGACATCCCTCGAAGCCGTAGAAGCGTCCGTCCTCGGTGCGGAAGCAGGTGGGGGAGCGGATCGTCGACACCTGCGATGAGACGGCGTCCAGCAGGGACGTGGGCAGGGTCGTGTTGTGGAGGGCCTCGCGATAGCGCATCGTGGCGTCGGTAAGGCGGGGCAGGTTGTCGCGCACGTACGCGGCCGCGGCGCGAGCCGACGGGAAGCGAACGGTGTAGTGGTTGCCGATGCGCCCAGTCGGCGATTCGTCGGGCGGGTAGCCGTGCTGGGGAAAGTCGACCTCGCGGTTGGGGAACCACCAGGCCAACAAGAACGTCGCGCTGGCCGTCGCGCCAGGGGCGACCGTGAGCCGCGAGCAAACCGCGGCGTTGACTGTTTGCCCCGGCCGGCTGGGCGTCGAGCTGACGGGCGTGAGAGCGCCGTCCGCCAGGAAGTCGTGCCAGAGGGAGTCCAGGTCCGTCCAGCGGGCTCGCACGTCGGCGCGGGGGTCGAGGGTGGCGGCGAGCATCTGTCCCCAGCGTGGGTGATCCGAGGGCAGGCTCACGTTGGTCATCTCGATGCCGCGCAGTTCGCCGGAGCGGAAGGGCCGGTTCAGGTTGCCGCCATAGGCGGGATGACGGACTCCCTCGATGTCCGTGTAGCCGTCCCAGCCCACGGCGTTCTGCTGGGTCATCAGGACTGACACTTCCGCCGGCGAATCTGCCCGGTTCTCGATCCGGAAGCGGAACACGATCGCCGGCAGGCCGGAGTCGTCGGCGTCCAGCGGCGCGAAGGGCGAGAACGCTTCGAGGATGACGTCGACGGGCAGGATGTCGTCCTCATAGTGCACCTCGGCCAGCGGGTACTCGCCCACGAAACGGATGCGCGTCACGCCGGGCAGAGCCGCCAGCAGTTGCCGCGAGGCCGCCGGCACCACGTGGTCGGAAACGCCGGGCGCGGGCTCGAAGTCGTCGTCGTAGCGAGCCGCGGACATGAGGACACGGGCCACCGGCTCCCGATCGCCCGCTCGGACGCGGATGGCAAAGAAGGAGAGCGGGACGTGGGCGTTGTGGCAGATATTGTTAAGGATCTGCCACTGGCGCAAACCGCCGTCGCCGCAAATGGCCACCGATCCGCAGCCGATGCCGCCGAGCGGCATGGCCAGCGCGCGCAGGTATTCGCCTTCGTAGACCAGGCGGGGAGTGCGGCTCATGGCGGGATCCCTCCTTGACTTATCGCTAGACCGTCTGCGTCTCCATAGTAGACGCGGGCGGGCTGTTGTCAATCGGGGCTTGCCTTGCAGGCTCAAGGTCTGCTAGATTGGGGCGCCGCCGATGAATGGCTATGCCGGCGCTGATGGTCAACCAAGAATGATTGACACAATCTGAGGGGAAAACCCTCAGATTTGAGACGCTGCGGGATTCATCCCGCAGACAGCTTGGGGTAGGTCATGCATCCGGAGCCAAGCCCTCGTCCCTTCCTCCAGGGCCCTCTTCCCATCGCCTTCGCCCACCGGGGCGGCTCCCGGTTGTGGCCGGAGAATACGATGCGATCCTTCGAGGGGGCTGTGGGCCTGGGCTGTCGCTATTTGGAGACGGATGTCCACCTGAGCAGGGACGGCGTCCTGGTGACCATCCACGACGCCACGGTGGACCGCACCACCGACGGCTCGGGCCTGGTACGAGCGCTTCCCTTGGCGGAACTGAAGGGCCTCGACGCCGGCTATCGCTTCTCCCCCGATGAGGGCATCACGTATCCCCACCGCGGTCAGGGCGTGACCGTCCCCACGCTGGCCGAGGTGGTCGAGGCTTTCCCGCGCGTGTCCCTGAACATCGACCTGAAGCGGCACGACGCGGCGATGGTCGAGGCGATGGCCGCCTTCATCGAAGAGCGCGGGTTGCAGGATCGCCTGCTCATCGCTTCCTTCGCCGACGCGGTGATCAAGGTCTTCCGCGAGAGGACCCAGAACCGGGTGGCGACGGCGGCCGCCGGCTGGGAGACGCGTCGTTTCTGGCTGGCCAGCCGCCTGGGTCTGACGCGACTCATCCGGCCCGCCTACGATGCCCTTCAGGTGCCGCCGCGCATGGGTCGCTTGACGGTGGTGGACCGGCGGTTGCTGGCGGCCGCCCATCGCCGCGGTCTGCAGGTGCATGTGTGGACGGTGGACGAGGCGGCGGAGATGCGCCGCCTGCTGGCGCTAGGCGTGGACGGCATCATGTCCGACCGCCCGGACCTGTTGATGGGTGTGCTGGCCAAGGCGGCCTAAGCTGTCAGACGTGACGCTGGGCTACAGCTCGCGGAAGCTCGCCAGGTGATGGAAGTCGATGGTGCCGCTCTCGGAGATGTTCTCGGCCTCGACGCCCGCTTCCTCCGCGGCGGCCACGGGGTTCAGCCCGCCCAGCAGGAGCATGCCGATCTTGTTCAGCCCAACGGGCATCTGGCAGAGCGGCTCGCTGGCTTCGCCGATGAGGAGCACGCCGCCGATGCCGGCGTTCTTGAGATCGGCGACGATGGCCTCGACCGCGTGTCGCGCGGGCGCCGGTATCTCCCGGAAGTTGGCCAGGATGCGGCCGTTGCCAGTGCTAGCCGCTCGCCGGACACTGGTCATGCGGGCCCGGATGTAGGCTTCGGAGGGGTCGAGGGACGTGCCGGCGTAGTTGATGATGGCCACAAAGCGTCGGGGCTCGCCGTTTCGCACCTCTAGGATGCCGCCGAACTTGGAGTCCATAGGCACGCCCGCCTTGAGCAGCACACCGTTGACGACGACGCTGCACACTGTCGCGAAGCCCACCTGCCCCTCGGGGACGACCACGTGCCCCAGCTTCTCACCGGCGCGGGCGGTGGCCACCAGGTCCGACACGCAGTAGCCGGCGGCAAAGGCTTCCTTCATGGCCTCCAGCGCCTGGCTGAAGCGGTCGGCTGGGAAGAGTGAGGTGTTGATGGGGACCTGGCCAACGCGCGTCCGGGGGTCGAAGTTGCTCCGGTAGGCCAACAGGTTGATGCGCTCGATGACGAAGCCGATCTGCTCCGGCGCCAGGGCGTTCTTCAATTCCTCCAGACCTTGGTGAGTGATGCTACGGCCGTCGCGGCCCAGCGGCCGGGTAAAGCCGCGCTCGTCCATGATCTTCAGGTGGTAGCGGACCGTGCGGTCGCTCAGGTAGATGCCGTGGGACTCTAGCTCGCGGGCGATGGTGGTCGATCCTAAGGGTTCCGACGACTGGGAGAGGACTTTCAGGATGGAGATGACTTTCCGTTCCGTGTCGCGGTCACCCTGGACCATAGCGGGCACCTTCTCTCGGGCGTGCTCCTAACGGCTGCCCGGAGAGCATTATAGCGCACTTCTCACGCTAACGCCTTTGCGCTGCCTTCGAGAAAGAGGCGAAAGGTTGGTGCTCTAAGCGTGGTGCATGCCCCGCAGGCGGGCGGCGTCAGCCACGCGGCTGATGCCCAGCATGAGGGCCGCATCGCGCATCGAGACCTTTTCCTTTTCCGAGAGTGTGGCGACTTCCCGGAAGGCAGTCCTCATGACCTGGCCCAACCTGGCGTTGACCTGCTCCTCGTCCCAGAACAAGCCCTGGCGGTTCTGGGCCCACTCGAAGTAGGACACGACTACGCCACCGGCGCTGGCCAGAATGTCGGGCACGATGAAGGCGCCCTTCTCCGCCAGGATGCGGTCGGCCTCGGGTGTGGTAGGGCCGTTGGCGGCCTCGGCAATGATCGGAGCCTTCACGTCGGCGGCGTTGGCGCCGGTGATCTGGTTCTCGAAGGCGGCGGGCACCAGGATGTCCACGTCCAGGGTCAGCAGGTCGTTATTACTGATCTGGTCTCCGTCCTTGAAGGTGGCGACCTTGTTGGCGACCAGCTTGTGCGCAATCGCCGCCTCCACGTCCAACCCACGGCCATTGTAGATGCCGCCGGACGTGTCGCTGACGGCAACCACCCGGCAGCCCTGGTCCGCCAACAGGCGCGCCGACCACTGCCCGGCATTGCCAAAGCCCTGGACGGCCACTGTGGCCCCATCCAGGGCGAGACCCCGGTAGCGGGCCGCCTCTTCCGCCACGAACTGGATGCCGCGGCCGGTGGCGGCCTCTCTCCCCAGGGTGCCGGAGATGTTGACCGGCTTGCCCGTCACGACGGCAGGGTTCCAGGCCCCGTGCTCGCGGCTGTAAGTATCCATGATCCAGGCCATGACCTGCGATGTGGTGCCCACGTCGGGGGCGGGGATGTCGAGGTCGGGGCCGATGATGGGGCCTATGGCTGAAGCGTAGGCGCGGCTCAGGTTCTCCAGCTCCGTTGGCGAGAGCTTCTTGTAGTCAACCCTGACGCCGCCTTTGCCCCCGCCATAGGGGATATTGGCGATGGCGCACTTCCAGGTCATCCACATCGCCAGCGCCCTAACCTCGTTGAGGTGTACATCGGGGTGGAAGCGAATGCCGCCCTTGCAGGGGCCGCGGGCGTTGTTGTGCTGTACCCGGCAACCTTCGAAGATGGCGGTCGAGCCGTCGTCCATGCGAACGGCGAGGCTCACGGACAGCTCGCGGCGGTTGGTACGGAGGTACTGACGCATCGCGCCTTCAATGCCCAGCCGCTCCGCGGCCGCGTCGAACTGGGCAAGGGCGCTCTCGTAGGCGTCTGCCACGACGGCGGCGGGAATCGCCTCGATGCTGGAGTGATCCATGGTGTTTCCTTCCTGACGGTGGCTGGTTATGACTTGGCAAGCGGCTGCCGCCAACCGCGCTCCGCCTCGCTTATGTTACATGAAGTGCGCCAACAGTCAACACCACGGTTCCGGCATGCCCGTTGGGGTGATCGCGGCAGTGGGGCCCGGTGCGAGGCCGAAAGAAGCAAAGGGAGAATCGAGGGAGCGTGTTTTCGTATCCCGTAATGCAATCTTAATCTCGCTGTAACAGTCCCGTAACATTGCGTTGGTGTGATGGAGTTAGGCAACTGAGTGCTCTACGCGGTTGGAGAAGAGAGTGGTGGAGCAGCGAGTATACGGCTTGGTGTATGACTATCTGGGCGCCTGGAACCGCCATGACGCCGACGGACTGGCGGGCCTATACGCTGACGATGCCCTCTACGAGGACCTTCGCCTAGGGGTAACGCTGCACGGCGGGGCTGCCATCGGAACTCACCTTGGCGGGGTGTTCGCTGGCTCTTGCGACGCCGTCGTAGCCCTGGGGACGGAGCCCCTGGCCGGTGGCGACCGCGCCTACTTCGAGTGGCTGACCGCGGCGAACTGCGACGGGCAGACGCAGGAGTTGCGCGGAGTGTCGGTGATGCTCTTCGAGGACGGACGGATCGTACGCCAGACCGACTATCCGCACCCACTGGCTCCGGGTGCAGCGTTTGAAACAACGAGCGTCGCGGTCGCCGCGGTTGAAGACAACGTCGCCTGGGGCGAATAGGCCCCTAGTAGGCGCAGAACTGGTCGTGTAGGGCCGCATGCCCTTCCCGTGACTTCGGGGCTGGTGGCCGTTGCCGTTGCCAACACAGATCTCTTCGTTCGGCGGACGCAGTCCGTCATCAGGGATCCTATGTGGCGGCGAAGTACGCCAAGAAGAAGACGCCCGCCAAGATGCGGTAGACGACGAACGGGGCGAAGCTCTGAGTCTGCACCAACCGCAGCAGGTAGCCGATGCTGGCCCACCCCACGACGGCCGCGGTGACGGTGCCCACCAACAACACCGGCAAGTCCCCGGAGGGGATGCCGTCGTGGACAGCCTGGGCCATCTTGACCAGGCCGGCACCGACGATGACCGGCGTCGCCAGGAGGAAGGAGAAGCGAGCGGCGTCCTCCCTTCGGAAGCCCCGGGCGAGGGCCGTGGTGATGGTGACCCCGGAGCGGGAGACGCCGGGCACCAGGGCAACGGCCTGGGCGCAGCCGATGACAACCGCGTCGCCCCAGCCGGCACTTGCGATCTGCCGCACTTTGCCACCCAGCCGCTCGGCGAGGAGCAAGACCACCGCGAAAACCGCCAGCATCACTCCCACCACTTCCGGCGAGCGCACCTTGTCCTCCACCCAGTGCTCGAGCGGCAAGCCGACGATGGCCGCCGGCAGCGATCCTACGACCATCAGCATCAGGAAGCGCGAATCGTAGATGCTGCCGGGGTTCGCCGAGAGGCCGGCCGCCCTCCGTCCCGGCAGCAACGCTCCCAGCATCGCCAGCCACTCTCGCCAGAAGTACGCCAGTACGGCCACCGTGGTGCCCAGGTGGAGGGCCACGTCGAAGGTCAGGTCGTCCTCCAGAAAATGCCAGTGGAATAGCTCTCGCACAACGATGAGGTGGCCGGAAGACGATATGGGCAGAAATTCGGTTAGGCCTTGCACCAGGCCGATGACGATAGCTCTTAGCTCGTCCATAACACAGTAGCCGCATAAGCGGCTCTCGTGCGATTCTACACCGCTCCGTCAGGACGCTCCAGAGTCTTGGTTCCTAAAACAACAGGGACTACCGCAGCCGCCGTTGGCCGATTAGAATGGGCGAAGCCGGTCAGCGGTAGTTCCGGCGTGTAGGGCAGGCAGGAGGTTGGTCATGAGGGCTTGGCTCTGGGCATTGGTGCTCATCGTACTGGCGGCTGCCGTCGGGGTGGCCTGTGGCGGAGGGGGCGGCGGCGACGGCGACGGCGAGGCGGAACCAACGCCCGACCGTCCCACGCTGGAGGCCATGCTGACGGAGATCTCGCTGAAGACTGAAGACCTGCCTTCAGGCTTCGGGGAGCCAACGCAGAGCTTCACCGACAACGAGCAGGCCGCTGAGAGAGATCCGGAGGGGCCTACGAAGGGTCTGGAACGCCTGGAGGGCTGGGGGCGGTTGCTGGGACACGATGCCTCTTTCTTGGTGAAGGACACGGTGGGAACCTTCACGAAAGGCGGTACCGCCCTGGTCGTCTCCAGCATCAGCATCTTCGCGGACGAACAGGGCGCCATTCTGGCGATGCAATGGGGACGCGACCTGCTCTCGGATCCGGCGGACGCCGAGACCCTGATCCCCAATGTGAGCGAGTTCGAGGGGGGGCCAATCTCTCATTCCACGATCGGCGACGAGACGGTCGCCGCCGAGTTCACGGGCACGACTCAGCCCGAGGGCATCCAGATCAAGATCGAGTTCACCGCCGATATCGTAGTTGTCCGCAACGGCAAGGCAGTGGTCTATATCGCGGTGGGCGCCATCGGCGGAGCCAAGCCGGGCCCGGAGGTGGATGAGCTCATCGGTGTGCTGAACGACCGGCTGGAAAGCGTTCTGAGCTAGGGCGCTTGAAGCCGGCGCTACTATTCGTGGCGCAGGGCTTCGATCGGGTTGAGGCGGGAGGCGCGGAAGGCCGGGTAGATCCCGAAGAAGATGCCTATGGCGCCGGAGACCCCGAAGGCCAGGATCACGGACAGGGGTGAGATGACCGTCCGGATGTCCTCGTCGGCGATGGACTGGCCGTCGGCTATCTTGGCCAGCGTGATGCCCAGCGCCACGCCGATGCCGCCACCCAGCATCGTCACTGTCAGGGCCTCCACCAGGAACTGCATCATGATGTCCCGTCGCGTCGCTCCCACCGCCTTGCGGATGCCGATCTCGCGCGTGCGTTCAGTGACCGACACCAGCATGATGTTCATGATGCCGATGCCGCCGACGAGCAGGGAGATGCCAGCGATGCTGCCCAACAGGATGGTGAGGGTGTCGGACACGTCGGTGGCGGTGGCGATGAGGTCCTCCTGGGTGCGGATGGTGAAGTCGTCCTTCTTCACCTTGTGGCGCTCGCGTAGGAGGGCGGCGATCTCTTTCTGGGCCCGGTCGAACTGACTGTCATCGGACACCTTGACGGAGATCTGCATCACATTGCTGAGGCCTTGAGGGTTCCTCAGGAAGGGGATACGGGCCTGCATCGTGGGCAGAGGGATGAACACCAGGTCGTCCTCGTCGCCGGTGGCGGTCGCCCCCCTGGGCTCCATGACCCCCGTCACGCGGAAGGTGAAGCTGATGATGCCGCCCGGGCCGACAGCTATACGCAGGGTTCGGCCGATGGGGTTGCTTTCGCCGAAGAGGTCTGTGGCCACACTGCTGCCCAGCACCGCAACCAGGCCCTTGCGGGTCACATCGTCCTGAGTTATGAACTGGCCCTCGGCCGCGTAGAAGTCGCGCACGTACTGGTATTCAGCGGTGGTGCCGGTGATCATGGTGCGCGTGTTGCGGGCGCCGGCGATGACCTGAGCGTCGAAGGTCACCTGGGGCGCCACTCCCTCGATGTAGGGGAAGCGTTCGGGGTCGTCCATGGCGTAGGCGTCGGCGTCCACGAGGGTGAGGGCCTGGCTCTGGTTCACTGCCTGGGCGGCGTTGGAGGTCTCGACTTGCCCCGGGCGGATGAACAGCAGGTTGCTGCCCAGGCCGCGGATCCGCTCCGTCACTCCCCTCTGTGCTCCCTGCCCCACGGCCATGAGGGTGATGACGGCGCTCACGCCGATGATGATGCCCAGCATGGTCAAGGACGAGCGCATGGTGTTGGCCGTCAGGGCGATGAAGGCCGTTCGCACGGTGTTGAACAGGCTCATGACGCCCGCTCTCCGTTGGGCTGGGGCGGGTGCGCGTTGGGCGTATCGCTGATGATGACGCCATCCTGCAGCCGCACCACCCGGTGGGCGTAGGCGGCGATGTCCTGCTCGTGGGTGACCAGAACGATGGTGATGCCTCGCTCAGTGTTCAGGCGCTGGAAGACGCTCATGATGTCGCAGCCGGTGGCCGTGTCCAGGGCGCCGGTGGGTTCGTCAGCCAGGATAAGGGAGGGATTGGCTACCAGGGCGCGGGCGATGGCCACCCGCTGCTGCTCACCGCCAGAAAGCTGGGTGGGACGGTGGTCGGTGCGGCCGCCCAGGCCCACGTCCGCCAGCGCCTGGGTGGCCATGCGGCGGCGGTGGTCGGTGCGGCGGTAGAGGAGCGGCAGTTCCACCTGCTCGATGGCCGGGATGCGGGGCAGCAAGTTGAAGCTCTGGAAAACGAAGCCGATCTTGTGGTTGCGGATGGCCGCCAGCCGGTCCTCACTCAGGGTGCTGACGTCCAGGCCTTCCAGTTCGTAGACGCCGTCGGTAGGTCGGTCGAGGCAGCCGAGGATGTTCATAAGGGTCGACTTGCCTGAGCCCGAGTGGCCCATGATGGCGAGCAGTTCGCCCTGCTGGATGTGGAGATCGATGCCGCGTAGCGCTGGCACGAGGACGTCTCCTGCCCGGTAGACCTTGGTGATCCCCTTCAGCCTGATCATGGCGATGGCGGCGTGCTAGCGAATTCCGCCGGGTAGGTCTTCCCCTGCCTCCGGTGTTGACTCGCCGTCAGTCGTCCTGGCGGATCCCGGCAGTATCACCAGGTCGCCGGCCTCGAGGCCGCTGGTGACCTCCGTGTTGGTGGTGTCGCTGTTGCCGGTGCGGATGGTTCTGGTCTCTAGCTTGCCGTCCACCAGCACATCGACTACGGAGTTGCCCCCCCGCTGGCGGATGGCTTGACTGGGCACGACCAGGACGTTGGCCTTCTCCTCGGTCGTGACCATCGCCGCTCCATTCATTCCGGGGGCCGGCCGCACGTCCTCGCCGCCCTCGTCCAATCGGGTCAGCTCGGCCAGGGCGGTGTAGGTCACCACGCCTTGCTGCGTATCGGGGGCCAGGCCAATGGAGGTGATCCTCAGCGGGTATGCCACGTCCTGGATGGCGTCGAAGATGATGAGTCCGGTCTGTCCCACTTCGACCGCCGGCAGGTCTGTCTCACCCAGAGTGAGCTTCACCCGAAGGGCGTTGGGTGTGAGGATGGTGATGGCTGGCACGCTGGGGCTGACGACGTCGCCCACGTGGACGTTGACAGCCGCCGCCGTTCCATCGAAGGGGGCTGTCAATGTGGCGTCCTCCAGAGCCTGTCGCGCCTTCTCCACCGCCAGCTCTGCCAGCGTCACCTGCTGGGTCTGCAGGTCGATGTCCTCCTGGTCAGCGCCGGCCAGCAGGTCATTGCGGGTGGCGATGGCGGCTGCCAAGCTTGCCTGAGCGCTGTCGACCGCTCCCTGGGCGTTGGCGATGTCCGAGTCTGTGGCGCCGCGGAGCACTTCATCTTGCGCCAGCCGGGCCGCGGTCAGAGCCTGTTCAGCGGCTGTCACTCCTGCCTGCGCCGTGGCGATGTCGGAGGGGTCGGCGGGTCCTATGAGGTCGTCCAGGGCTGCCTGGGCCGCATCAAGCGCGGACTGGGCGGCGACCACGTTGACCTTCGCGTCGTCGCGCGCGTCCACAGCGTTCTTGTAGGTGGTGTTGGCGTTGATGAGATTATTGGCGGTCCAGGCGAGCTCTGTGGAGGGCTCCTCATCGGCGGCGGGCGAGATGGAGTAGCTCAGCTCGTTGACTTGTATGGGTGTCATCGGAACGACGAACTCTGCACAGAGTTCCAGCAGGTGGCCCTCTTGAGCGCAGTAGACCCCGGCGGAACCTTGGAGGGCGGCCTTGGCGTCGGCCACGTTGCCAATGGCTGCCTGCTCGGCTGCCTGGGCCGAAGAGAGGCTCGCCTCGGCCGCGTCTAGGTTCGACTGAGCGGCCGCAACTTCTGCGTCCGAGGCGCCGTCTTCCAGGCGACGCAGGTTGTCTTGGGCCGTCGCCAGCGCCGATTCGGCGCTCTTTACCGCCTCGTCGGCGGCGGCGAGTTCGGCGTCGCTGGCGCCATCGAGCAGTTCCTGCTGGTCGTTGGAGGCCTTGTCCAGAGCGGCCTGAGCACTGGCAACGGCCTTGTCCGCGTTGGCGATGTCGGCCGCAGAAGCGCTGTTCTGTATCTGCTGGAGGCGGATGCGGGCCGAGGCGAGGTTTGCCTCAGCGCTGGCCAAAGCGTTCTCCAGGTCATCGGATTCCAGGCTGGCCAACTGCTGGCCGGCCTTCACCTCGTCGCCCAGGGTCACGTCGACTGACTTCACCCTGCCGGCGATGCCGAAGCTAAGCACCGCGTTGTCGACCGATTCCGCGGCAGCGGACATCGTGACTGTGGAGCGGATAGTTGCCGTGCCTACCTTGTGCGTGTTAAAGGCTGCACTCTCCGACCCGTCGCCGCCGAACACGGCGCCATAGGTGAGGAAGCCCCCTACGGCCACCGCCAGCACGACGAGACCAATGACGATGCGCGGTCGCCAGCGACGCCGGCCGATGCTCTTGATATCTACGGTGCTCGTCTCTGCTCGTCCCCTCGCGCCGAACCAAGCGCCATAGGCGAGGAAGAAGCCGACTGCGGCCAGGGCCAGCACCACCGCAGCGATGATGATGGGCGCGCGCCAACGGCTGTGAGTAGTCTTAGTGTCCACAGTGCCCATTCCTGCTCGTTCCCTCCGTCACTAGAGGGAAGTTGTCTAGATAATGGCGTGTCAAGCAACGACTGTCAAACGGGACGCTGAGACTGCACAGGTCGACGTGGGCGCGATTGACCGGACTGCGATTGCGATGTAACGTTGGGGCGCATCCAAGTGGCTGGCAGCGAAAAGGAGGGTGTGGTATGGAAGGGCAGAACTACTGGCAGAGGCTCGCCGCCCGGCGGCTTTCTCGCCGGCGGTTGCTGACGGGTGCGGCCGGCGTTGGAGCAGGGCTTGCGGCCCTATCGGTGGCGGGATGTGGTGGTGGAGGAGACGAGCCCGGTACGGGAACGCCCGGCGCGTCGCCGGCGGGCACGGCCGGTGCGACGGGCACACCCGCGCCGAACTCCACGCCCATCGTGCTGGAGCCGGCCAAGACCCGCGGGGGCATCATGCGCTGGTTCAGCTTCCAGGCCATGACCCTGGACACCATGGATCCCCACCAGAGTCAGCTCGGGCCGCTGTTCAGCATGCACTCGGCCGTCTTCAGCAAGGTGCTCCAGTACGATGACCCCTACAACGCGGTCATCGCCATCGACTTGGCTGAGAGCATGCCTGAAACGCCGGATGGGGTGACGTACATCGTCAAGATCGCTCCCGATGTCTACATGCATGACACCGAGAGGATCCGAAAGCAGTTCCCCAACACGGCGGGGCGGCAGCTCACGGTCGAGGACATCAAGTACAGCATCGAGCGGCAGTTGAACAAGCAGAGTCCCAAGTCCGCCCTCTACTACCGCAGCTATCAGTGGGAAACGGTGGACAAGATGGAGGTGGTGGACCCGCTTACGCTCCGGATCATCGCCAAGAAGCCGACCGCTACGATGTTGCACTACCTAGCGGACCAGAACGCCTTCATCATCCCCAAGGAACTCGTCGATGCCAAGACGGACGACATGAACTCCATCGACAAGATGATCGGGTCCGGCCCCTGGATCCTGAACAAGTTCGTGGCTCTCCAGGTCGCGGCGGCGGTGCGGAACCCCAACTGGTTCGCCAGGGATCGTCTGGCCGACCAGGGTCTGCCTGATCGCCCTATCCTTGACGGCTACGAGATACCCTGGACGCCGCAGGACGACACCGCCATCGAGGCCGCCCTCACCACCAAGCAGGTGGACCTGGCCGGCTTCATCGACCAGACGAATGTCGACAGGGTGGCTGGGGGATTGGGGCTGCCGATCAGCGTGGAACCTCAGAGCGGCTTCCCCAACAGCCGCGTCCTAGTCGCTGATTCGGAGCGAGCGGTGACGCCGTTCAAGGACTTCCGCCTGCGTCAGGCCATCAACATCGCCGCCGACCGCAACCGCCTGGGCCAGCTCATGTGGCAGCAATGGTTCATGCTGGGCTCTCCCGTAGGCCAGGCGAGCAGGGCCTGGGCGCTGCCACTGGACCAGCTCACCAAGAAGCCGGGGTTTCGCTTCAAGCGCGAGGAGCGAGAGGCGGATCTGGCGGAGGCCAGGCGCCTGTGGGAGGCCGCCGGCGGCCCCAACATCGGTCCGGTGCAGACCTACTACGCGGGCATCCCGGATTGGACCAAGAACGCCTGGCCTCACTTCGAGAAGATGATGATGGACAATCTGGGACTGGAGCTGAAGGGAAGGATAGACCCCACCGGCTACACGGAGATGGCGCAGGCGGCTCTCCAGAAGACCTCTATCTTCAACTTCAGCTACGATAACGGCTACCTGGACTTGGACGACTCACTCTATCCCTACTTCCATTCCACGGGGATCAAGAACTCGTTCAACCTGAACGACCCCGAGCTGGACGCGATGCTGGATGCCCAGCGGGCCGAGTTCGACCGCGAGCGGAGGCGCCAGTTGGGCTACGACATCCAGAACTACCTGCTCGACAACGTGCTCGCCCGCCTGGACTGGGTCGGCCAAGTCTGGCGCGGAGGCGTCTGGCCTTACCTGAAGAACTACCTTGCCGAGCCCTGGTACGGGTTCAACTACAGGTGGGTAAACTACTGGCTGGACAGCAACGATCCCACTTTCCAGGGCAGGCCTGCGTAGGGGAGAATTCGAGGCGATTCACCGGAGGTGAACCCATGAGTAGACGGTTTGGACCTGCGCTGCCGCTGTTGGTGATTGTGCTTGGCCTGGCGGCCGTGGCAGTGCTGATCCCAGCCTGCGGCGGCGACGACAAGGAGGAGGGAACGCCAACTGGCACTGCCGGGCCAACTGGCACCGCCGCGCCGACGGGCACTGCCGAGGGGACGTCTACCCCTACGGCGAAGGCGCCGGGTGTCAGCGATACGGAGATACTGCTCGGGGTCGATGCTCCGCTTGCTGGGGTCAGCGGCGCGGTCTACTCCCAAATGCCGAAGGCTACGGAAGCCTACTTCAAGTACGTCAACGAGACTCAGGGAGGCGTCTGCGGGCGGAAGATCGTCTATGTCATGGAGGATAACCAAAACGACCCGGCCTTCGGGCTGGAGGCCGTCCGGAAGCTCGTAGAGAGGGAGGGAGTCTTCGCCATGGTCGGCTCCCTGGCCGACGACCCTCACGCCGCTTCCTGGGAGTACCTGAACGAGAACGAAGTGCCTGACCTCCTCGTCTCAGCGGGGGCCGAGCGCTTCGGCACCGACCCCGTGGGTCATCCCTGGACCTTCCAGATGATCCCCAGCTATGTGACCGAGGGGGTCTTCTACGGCCGGTACATCTCTGAGAACCTGCCCGGCGCGAAGGTGGGCGTCCTCTACGAAAGCGGCCCCGCCGGCCACGACGGTCTGAAGGGAGTGAAAGAGGGACTGGACTCCAGCAAGAACGAGATCGTCTCCGAGCAGATGTTCGAGCTAACGGCGCTTTCTATCAGGTCGGAGGTGACGAACCTAAGGGAGGCCGGCGCCGATGTGGTGATCATCTTCACCGACCCCGGCTTCAGCTCTCAGGCGATCAAGGAGGCTGTCCGTCTGGGTTGGCACCCCCAGTGGATCCTGAGCTACGTCAACTCAGACGAGATGATGTACCAGTTCGCTCCGCCTGAGGATGTCGAGGGGGCGATCACGTTCCAGGCGTTCAAGCTCGCGAGCATGAAGGACGATCCGGCAATAGCCGAGCACTG
>Ga0209253_10002353_pt1 | contig 16752 bp, 16 predicted proteins | sample FrelakmetBRP12BR_FD_187145 | JGI IMG/M metagenome (GOLD analysis project Ga0209253, IMG submission 187145) | Freshwater lake sediment microbial communities from the University of Notre Dame, USA, for methane emissions studies - BRP12 BR (SPAdes)... | ecosystem: Environmental > Aquatic >...
GCGCCGATTGCGATGGAAGAAGGTCTGCGCTTTGCCATTCGCGAGGGTGGCAGAACCGTCGGTGCCGGCGTGGTAGCGAAAGTTATTGAGTAATAACTGTAGGAGCTATGCATCAAAGTCATGGAATCAAGTAATTTCCTGCGCTACGAGCAGTATTAGCCCTCAGTCCATGAAGAAAATAGGCCAGTAGCTCAATTGGCAGAGCGTCGGTCTCCAAAACCGAAGGTTGGGGGTTCGATGCCCTCCTGGCCTGCCAAGATAAGGATTCTCATGGAACCATCAGCTATGTGTTACCGCGCATTCACGATGAATGCAGGTCTCATAGGGTCACAAATGTACAGATTTACGGCAACGTTTCGGGCCGGAGTTGTGGTTTGCATAAACGCTCCTGCAGGGCTTCATTTACGCATCAAGGGCAGAGTGGGGTAGAGTGGATAAGATCAAGTTAGGATTTGCCTTTCTGTTACTGGCGGCGGGGATCGCCGGGTTTTATTACCTGCGCGACAGCGCTATGGTGATTCGTGTGATTTCAGTGTTAGCGGGTTTCGTTCTGGCGGGCGTGACAATATGGTTTACCGCTCAAGGCAAACAGTTTTATGCATACAGCAGGGAGTCATCAGAGGAAACCAAGAAGGTAATATGGCCGAATCGTAAGGAAACGGTTCAGACCACCGCTATCGTATTTGCCTTTGTCGTGGTGATGGCCATATTTTTATGGCTGGTAGATGCCAGTTTGATGCTGGCGATGAAATATCTGATGGGCCAGGGGGAATGATGGGTAAGAAATGGTTTGTGGTTCACGCCTACTCTGGTTTTGAGAAAAGCGTACAGCGCGCGTTGCAGGAGCGGATCAAACGGGCGGGCATGGAGGACAAGTTCGGACAGATATTGGTGCCGGTGGAAGAAGTGGTCGAAATGAAGGGTGGTCAGAAGAACCTCAGCGAGCGGAAATTTTTTCCTGGCTACGTGTTGGTAGAGATGGAGATGACCGACGAAACCTGGCATCTGGTCAAGAACACCGCCAAGGTTACCGGCTTTATCGGTGGCTCGGCCATGAAGCCGACGCCGATCAGCGAGAAGGAAGTGCAGAACATCCTCCATCAGATTCAGGAAGGGGTGGAGAAGCCGAAGCCCAAGATTCTTTTCGAAATAGGCGAAGCAGTGCGGGTCAAGGAAGGTCCCTTCACCGATTTTCACGGCAACGTGGAAGATGTCAATTATGACAAAAGCAAGATCAGGGTGTCGGTTTCCATTTTTGGTCGTCCCACTCCGGTGGAGCTGGATTTCAGCCAGATCGAGAAAGCCTGAAATATAAAATGGGGGAAAATCCCATTTAGCTTCAAAAGCAGCATTTGTATTATTTGTTAACCGGGGAGAGTGCATCAGCATTCGTTTGTACCCAACAGGAGAGTTAGTGTGGCGAAGAAAATAATTGGTTATATCAAGTTGCAAGTGCCGGCGGGCAAAGCTAACCCCAGTCCGCCCATCGGTCCTGCGCTCGGCCAGCGCGGCCTTAATATCATGGAGTTCTGCAAGGCATTCAACGCCGCTACCCAGAAAATGGAAGTCGGATTGCCGGTACCAGTGGTGATTACCGCCTACGCTGACAAGAGCTTCACTTTCATCATGAAGACCACGCCCGCAACGGTGCTGATTAAGAAAGCAGCGGGCATAAGCAAGGGGAGTCCCAAGCCGCACGCCGATAAAGTGGGCAAACTGACTCGCAGTCAGGCAGAAGAAATCGCCAAGGTGAAAATGCCGGACTTGACTGCAGCGGATATGGATGCGGCAGTTCGCACTATTGCCGGCAGTGCGCGCAGCATGGGCGTAGAAGTGGAGGGCGTATAAACATGGCACATATATCCAAGCGTTTCAAAGCAATCGCCGGAAAAGTGGATCGTAGCAAGGTCTATCCGCTGCCGGACGCACTCGGGATTGTGAAGGAAGCGGCTACTGCAAAATTCGATGAATCAATTGACGTGGCCGTCAATCTCGGCATAGATGCAAGAAAATCAGACCAGACGGTGCGTGGTTCGGTGGTACTGCCGGCAGGTACTGGCAAAACCGTGCGCGTGGCGGTATTTGCCCAGGGTGACAAAGCCAAGGAAGCGCTTGCTGCTGGTGCTGACATTGTCGGGTTTGAAGACCTGGCAGAACAGATCAAAGCGGGCAATATCAATTTCGACGTGGCCATTGCCAGTCCGGATGCCATGCGCATCGTTGGGCAACTGGGGCAGATACTTGGCCCGCGCGGCCTGATGCCCAATCCGAAAGTGGGCACGGTAACGCCAGATGTTGCGGGCGCGGTCAGGAATGCCAAGGCAGGTCAGGTGCAATATCGTGCCGACAAGGCCGGTATTGTTCAATGCACTATCGGTCGTGCATCGTTTAGCGCGGATGCGTTAAAACAAAACATGCTGGCGCTGGTGGATGCGCTCAACAAATCCAAACCTGCCACTTCCAAGGGTGTTTATCTGCGGAAGATTTCAGTTTCCAGCACGATGGGAATTGGCGTTCGGGTGGATCAGGCCAGTTTGACGCAATAGAGAATTTGTAAGGCTTTGGGCTGCTGGAGAGGCGTAACAGGCCGATCCAGCAGGTTGTCAAAGACCGTTGGGGTTTTTTGGATGTATGGCAGGCAGTGAACTGCAACACCGGTTCTGCTGAGTTTGCGCCGTCGCTGGAAGACTTAATCGCGGAATGGGAAGGGAATGGGATGGATGTAATTGGCATCTGTCGCTTGCCCCCGAATTCCCAGGATTTGTAGCGCCCAGCGTAGATGGCGTGCCCGGAAACAGGAACAAATTTATCTCCTGATTTAAGGTCGCCGGTTCGTGGTGTTGAGGCCAGGTAGCGGGTTCTGTCAGAGCTCGGCACCAAAACTCAATACTCTATTCAACTGATGGAGAAGGTATCTTGAGTCTAAATCTTGAAGAGAAAAAAGCGGTAGTCACCGAGGTCAGCGCGCAGTTGGCGAAGGCTCAGGCTGTTATCGTTGCAGAGTATCGCGGTCTCGGAGTCGGGCATATGACCCAGTTGCGTGCGAAGGCACGTCAGTCGGGGATATATTTCCGGGTGTTGAAGAATTCGCTGGCGCGGCGTGCGGTTGCAGATACGCCGTTTGCCGGTCTTTCTTCGCACATGGTGGGACCGCTTGTCTATGGTATCGGCAGTGATCCGGTAGCGGCGGCGAAAGTGCTGCACGACTTTGCCAAGGGTAATGACAAGTTCGTGATCAAGGCTGGTGCAATGGCTAATTTCGTGATGTCGAGCAAAGATATTGCGAATCTGGCCACCATGCCAAGCCGTGAGGAACTGCTTTCGAAACTGCTGGGCACGATGCAGGCACCGATCGTCAACTTTGTGCGGACACTCAACGAAGTGCCGACCAAATTTGTGCGTGGTCTCGCAGCTGTCCGCGATCAGAAACAAGCCGCGTAATCCGGTTTCGAGATAGTCGAAACTGTAATCAAATCAGAAATTAATTTTATCAGGAGAAAATCATGGCAGTAGCCAAAGCAGAAATTCTAGATGCAATCGCCAATATGACCGTGCTGGAACTTTCCCAGCTGATCAAAGAGATGGAAGAAAAGTTCGGTGTCTCAGCCGCTGCCGCAGCAGTGGTAGCAGCAGCCCCCGCAGCCGGCGCCGCTGCCGCCCCGGCGGAAGAGCAAACTGAGTTTTCCGTAATACTGACCGCTGCCGGCGATAGCAAAGTTAACGTGATCAAGGTGGTGCGCGCAGTTACCGGCCTGGGCCTGAAAGAAGCCAAAGATCTGGTCGACGGAGCGCCCAAAGCGGTCAAGGAAGGCGTTTCCAAAGCCGACGCAGATGCCATTCAGAAGCAACTGACTGAAGCTGGCGCAGCTTGCGAGATCAAGTAAAGAAGTAGTGGCAGGAGGCGGGCTGGCAGCACGAAATGTGCCGCCAGCCTTTGGCCTCTCTAGCGTGTTGATTTTTGCATTATTTGTGACGCAGAACGCATAACACAGCAGGCAGAAATTGTACTCTGCCTGCTGTTTTCTGACCCCCCGGAGAGATTCCATGAGCTATTCGTTTACCGAGAAAAAACGCATCCGTAAAAGTTTCGCCAAGCGCGCCAGCGTGCTGCCGATCCCTTTTCTTCTCGCCACCCAGCTCGAATCATATGTAGCCTTCCTGCAAGCGCGAGTCGAGGCTGGTCAGCGCGCCAATCAGGGGTTGCAGGCGGCTTTTACCTCGATCTTCCCGATCGAAAGCCATTCCAAGAATGCACGTCTCGATTTTGTCAGCTACGATCTTGGCACCCCTCCGTTCGATGTCAAGGAATGCCAGCAGCGTGGCCTTACTTATGCTTCCCCATTGCGAGCCAAAGTGCGGCTGACGCTCATGGACAAAGAAGCTTCCAAGCCGACGATTAAGGAGGTGAAGGAGCAGGAAGTTTACATGGGAGAGATTCCTCTCATGACCAACACGGGCTCGTTCGTCATCAACGGCACCGAACGCGTGATCGTGTCGCAACTGCATCGCTCGCCCGGCGTATTCTTCGAGCACGACCGCGGCAAGACACACTCGTCCGGCAAGTTGCTGTTTTCCGCAAGAATTATTCCGTATCGCGGCTCCTGGCTCGATTTCGAGTTCGACCCGAAGGATTACCTCTATTTTCGTGTCGACCGCCGCCGCAAAATGCCGGTCACCACGCTGCTGAAAGCAATAGGGTATACGCCGGAACAGATTCTGGCGGGTTTCTTTTCTTTCGATGTTTTTCATCTGTCCAAAAAGGGCGTCCAGTTTGAACTGGTGCCGGAGCGTTTGCGTGGCGACATGGCGCGCTTTGACATTACCACCAAGAGTGGCAAGGTGATCGTGCAGAAAGACAAGCGCATCACCGTCAAGCATGTGCGTGAATTGCAACAGGCAGGGATAGACAGACTTGCCGTGCCGGAAGATTTTCTACTGGGACGGGTATTGGGTCACAACGTGGTGGACAAGGAAACAGGCGAAGTCGTGGCGCTGGCCAACGACGAAATCACCGAGATTGTGCTCGCCAAGCTGCACGAAGCCAATACAGAAAAGATTTACACTATTTATACCAACGACCTTGATCAGGGCGCCTATATATCACAGACCTTGCGGATAGATGAGACTGCCGACCAGATGGCTGCTCAAGTCGCCATATACCGGATGATGCGTCCCGGCGAACCGCCTACCGAGGATGCGGTCAAGTCGCTGTTCAATGGCTTGTTCTATGCACCGGAACGCTATGACCTATCCGTAGTGGGACGGATGAAATTCAATCGCCGCGTGGGCAAGACTGAATTGACTGGTGCCAACACCCTGTCGAATGAAGACATCATCGCGGTCATCATGATACTTGTAGAGCTGCGCAATGGCCGCGGCGAAATAGACGACATCGATCATCTTGGCAACCGCCGCGTGCGTTCTGTCGGTGAATTGGCGGAAAACCAGTTCCGTTCCGGACTGGTCCGGGTGGAACGCGCAGTGAAAGAGCGTTTGAGTCAGGCAGAGTCGGATAATCTGATGCCGCATGATCTGATCAACGCCAAACCGGTATCGGCAGCGGTACGCGAATTCTTCGGCTCCAGCCAGTTGTCGCAGTTTATGGATCAGACCAATCCGCTTTCCGAGATCACCCACAAACGGCGTGTATCCGCACTGGGGCCGGGCGGCCTGACGCGTGAGCGCGCAGGGTTTGAGGTGCGTGACGTGCATCCCACCCATTATGGCCGGGTGTGTCCGATTGAAACGCCGGAAGGCCCCAATATTGGTCTAATCAATTCCCTGGCACTGTACGCCCGCACCAATGAATATGGTTTCATGGAAACGCCCTACCGCAAGGTGAAGATCGGCAAGGTCACCGATGAAATTGATTATCTGTCAGCCATCGAGGAAGGCCAGTACGTGATTGCCCAGGCGAATGCGGAACTGGATCGTCACGGTAAATTTGCCAGTGACATAGTTTCCTGCAGGCACAAAAATGAGTTTGCTCTAGCAGCACCGGACCGGATCGAGTATATGGACGTGGCGCCGGCGCAGATCGTGTCGGTGGCAGCCTCTCTGATTCCATTTCTGGAGCATGATGATGCCAACCGTGCCCTGATGGGTTCCAACATGCAACGCCAGGCAGTGCCTTGCCTGCGTGCCGAGAAATCACTGGTGGGCACCGGGATCGAGCGTGTGGTCGCAGTGGATTCCGGTACTGCAGTGCAGGCGGTGCGCGGTGGTGTGGTGGACTATGTCGATGCCGGCCGGATCGTGGTTCGGGTGCATGATACTGAGACACGTGCCGGTGAAGTGGGTGTGGATATTTACAACCTGATCAAATACACCCGTTCCAACCAGAACACCAATATCAACCAGCGCCCGTTGGTGAAAGTGGGGGATGTGATTGCGCGCGGTGATGTGGTGGCAGATGGTGCTTCCACCGACCTGGGTGAGCTGGCATTGGGGCAGAATATGCTGGTTGCATTCATGCCGTGGAATGGCTACAACTTCGAGGACTCGATCCTCATTTCCGAGCGCGTTGTTGCCGAAGACCGTTTTACTTCGATTCATATCGAGGAGCTATCGGTGGTGAGTCGCGACACCAAGCTGGGGACGGAAGAAATCACCGGTGACATTTCCAACCTGTCGGAGGTGCAACTCGGGCGTCTGGATGAGTCCGGCATTGTCCATATCGGTGCCGAAGTAGAAGCGGGTGATGTGCTGGTGGGAAAAGTTACGCCCAAGGGTGAGACCCAGTTGACCCCGGAAGAGAAGTTGTTGCGGGCGATTTTCGGGGAGAAGGCTTCTGACGTGAAAGATACGTCGCTACGTGTACCCTCAGGCATTTCCGGCACAGTGATCGATGTGCAGGTGTTTACCCGCGAGGGCATTGAGCGTGACAAGCGTGCCCAGCAGATCATCGATGATGAACTCAAGCGTTACAAGAAAGACCTGGCTGATCAGATGCGGATCGTCGAGGCTGATGCGTTTGAACGTATCGAACGTCTGCTCAAGGGCAAGGCGGCAACTGGCGGACCGAAAAAACTCGCCAAGGGTACGCGCATCACCAAGGAATATCTGGACAGTATTGACCCGCACCACTGGTTCGACATACGCCTGTCCAACGAAGCGGTGAGCCTGCAGTTGGAACAGATCAAGGAAGGTCTGGCGCAGAAGCGCAAAGCATTTGACGCCGCTTTTGACGAGAAGAAAAAGAAACTGACCCAGGGGGATGAACTTCCACCAGGTGTGCAGAAAATGGTCAAGGTTTATGTGGCGGTGAAGCGACGTCTGCAGCCTGGCGACAAAATGGCAGGGCGCCATGGCAACAAAGGCGTAATTTCCAAAATCGTGCCGGTGGAAGACATGCCCTACATGGCTGACGGCACTCCAGTGGACGTCGTGTTGAATCCTCTGGGTGTGCCTTCACGCATGAACGTGGGACAGATACTTGAAACCCATCTGGGGTGGGCAGCGAAAGGGCTAGGCAGAAAGATCGGCGATATGCTGCAGGCCCATAACAAGCCTGCCGAAATCAGAAAGTTTCTTAATAAGATTTACAACAGTAGTGGCAAACAGGAGGATCTCGCTTCGCTCTCCGATGGAGAAATCCTGGATTTGGCGGAGAATCTCAAGGACGGCGTCCCTTTTGCAACCCCGGTGTTCGATGGTGCCACCGAGCATGAGATTAAGGACATGCTGGAGCTTGCCGGCCTGCCGCGCTCCGGCCAGGTCGCGCTTTATGACGGCAGAACCGGCGAAGCTTTCGACCGCCCAGTTACGGTGGGCTACATGCATGTACTGAAGCTGCATCACCTGGTGGACGACAAGATGCACGCACGCTCTACCGGTCCCTACAGTTTGGTAACCCAGCAGCCGCTAGGTGGCAAGGCCCAGTTTGGCGGCCAGCGTTTCGGCGAGATGGAGGTTTGGGCATTGGAAGCCTATGGCGCTGCCTATACCCTGCAGGAAATGTTGACGGTCAAATCCGACGATGTGAACGGACGCACCAAAGTGTATGAGAGCATCGTCAAGGGTGAGCACAAGATTGATGCCGGCATGCCGGAATCATTCAATGTACTGGTAAAGGAAATCCGTTCGCTGGCGCTGGACATCGATTTGGATCGGCATTAGCAACTTTTGCTGCAGCGGCATAAAAAGCTGAAGGCTTTATATTTCCGTGCATCTACGCCGATAAATTTTATATCGATCCCTGATTAACAGGAGTGACAAATGAAAGCACTGCTCGATCTATTCAAACAGGTTACCCAGAAAGAAGAGTTCGACTCGATCAAGGTCGGCCTCGCTTCCCCGGAGAAAATACGTTCCTGGTCTTATGGTGAGGTGAAGAAACCTGAAACCATCAACTACCGTACTTTCAAGCCGGAACGGGACGGATTGTTCTGTGCCAAAATTTTTGGCCCGGTAAAGGACTACGAGTGTTTATGCGGAAAATACAAGCGCTTGAAGCACCGCGGGGTGATCTGCGAGAAATGCGGTGTTGAAGTAACGCTGTCCAAGGTGCGGCGCGAGCGCATGGGGCACATCGAACTGGCTTCCCCAGTGGCACACATCTGGTTCCTGAAATCGTTGCCGTCGCGTCTGGGCATCGTGCTGGATATGACCCTGCGCGATATCGAGCGGGTACTTTATTTTGAAGCCTTTGTGGTGACGGATCCTGGCATGACGCCGCTGGCGCGATGCCAACTGCTGACGGATGACGACTATCGCGCCAAGATGGAAGAGTATGGCGATGATTTCCGCGCCAGTATGGGGGCAGAGGGTATCCGCGATTTGTTAAGCAACATCAACATCCGTGCAGAAATCGAAAATTTGCGGCGCGAGATGGCAACCACCGGTTCGGAAACCAAGATGAAGAAAATCTCCAAGCGTCTGAAAGTGCTGGAGGCATTCAACAAATCCGGCATCAAGCCGGAGTGGATGGTGCTGGCGGTGTTGCCGGTGCTACCGCCGGAATTACGCCCGCTGGTACCACTGGACGGCGGGCGTTTCGCCACTTCTGATCTGAATGATTTATATCGCCGTGTCATCAACCGCAATAACCGTCTGAAGCGCTTGCTGGAGCTGAAAGCACCGGAAATCATCGTGCGCAACGAAAAACGCATGCTGCAGGAAGCGGTGGACTCGCTGCTGGACAACGGCCGTCGCGGCAAGGCCATGACAGGTGCCAACAAACGCCCGCTAAAATCTCTCGCCGACATGATCAAAGGCAAGGGTGGACGTTTCCGGCAAAATTTGCTGGGCAAGCGGGTAGACTACTCCGGGCGCTCGGTGATAGTGGTGGGTCCACAACTCAAGCTGCATCAGTGCGGTCTACCGAAGAAGATGGCGCTGGAACTGTTCAAGCCATTCATTTTCAATAAACTGGAAATAATGGGCATCGCCAGTACCATCAAGGCAGCCAAGCGTGAAGTGGAGAATGAAACTCCAATCGTGTGGGACATCCTGGAAGATGTCATTCGTGAGCACCCGGTAATGCTGAACCGTGCGCCGACGTTGCATCGTCTGGGTATCCAGGCATTTGAGCCGGTGCTGATTGAGGGCAAGGCGATACAGTTGCATCCGCTGGTATGTGCAGCATTCAATGCCGACTTCGACGGTGACCAGATGGCAGTACACGTGCCGCTGTCGCTGGAAGCGCAGATGGAATGTCGCACATTAATGATGTCAACCAATAATATTCTGTCACCCGCCAACGGTGAGCCGATTATCGTGCCGTCGCAGGATATCGTGCTGGGTTTGTATTACACCACCCGTGAGAGGGTCAATGCGCGTGGTGAGGGCATGATGTTCGCCAACATCAGTGAACTATCGCGTGCCTATGAGAGCCGGGTAGTAGAACTGAATGCCAAAATTCTGGTGCGGATCAAGGAATATGAAGTGGATGCCGAGGGTGGACGCCGCGAAATAACCACGCGCTATGACACCACTGTGGGACGCGCGCTGCTATCCGTGATCCTGCCAGCTGGGCTACCTTTTCCCCTGATTAACAAAGCGCTCAAGAAGAAGGAAATATCCAAGCTTATCAATGCCAGTTTCCGTCGTTGTGGCTTGCGCGAGACAGTGATTTTCGCCGATAAACTGATGTATTCGGGCTTCACCTACGCTACGCGTGCCGGTATTTCGATTTGTGTGGACGACATGCTCACGCCGCCACAGAAGAGCGACATTATCGGCGCGGCCGAGAAGGAAGTGCAGGAGATCGAAGCCCAGTATACTTCCGGCCTAGTGACCCAAGGTGAACGCTATAATAAAGTTGTGGATATCTGGGGCCGTGCTGGCGATCAGGTGGCCAAGGCCATGATGGATCAACTCGGGGTTGAACCGGTATATGACCGGTTAACCGGCGAAGCAAAGAAAGACAAGAAAGGCAAGCCGTTAACGCAAGAATCGTTCAATTCCATTTATATGATGGCCGACTCCGGCGCGCGGGGTTCTGCTGCCCAGATTCGGCAGTTGGCAGGTATGCGCGGACTGATGGCCAAGCCCGATGGCTCTATCATCGAGACACCCATTACCGCGAATTTCCGCGAGGGGTTAAATGTGTTGCAGTACTTCATTTCCACTCATGGCGCCCGTAAGGGATTGGCAGATACGGCATTGAAGACCGCCAACTCCGGTTATCTTACCCGCCGTTTGGTGGATGTGACCCAAGATCTGGTGGTAACTGAAGACGATTGTGGTACCAGTAACGGTGCGGTGCTGAAAGCACTGGTCGAAGGTGGTGAAGTAATCGAAGCGTTGCGTGAACGCGTACTCGGGAGAGTGGCGGCGAACGATGTGGTCAACCCAGAAGACCAGACGGTAATTTATCCGGCCGGGGCATTGCTGGACGAGGACGCAGTCGATGCGATTGAGTTACTGGGCATAGATGAAGTGAAAGTGCGCACCCCACTTACCTGCGAAACCCGCTATGGCCTGTGCGCAAAATGCTATGGGCGTGATCTGGGACGTGGTACGCCGGTAAACGTGGGCGAAGCTGTCGGGGTGATTGCCGCTCAATCCATCGGTGAGCCGGGTACACAGCTCACCATGCGCACATTCCACATTGGCGGTGCCGCATCCAGAACTGCTGTGGCGAGCCAGGTGGAGAGCAAGTCCAGTGGCACAGTGCGCTATTCGCCCACGATGCGTCACGTGATCAATTCCCGCAGCGAATTGGTAGCGATTTCTCGTAGTGGTGAAGTGGTGATACAAGATGATGTTGGCCGCGAACGCGAACGGCATAGAACACCCTATGGGGCGACGTTGCTGGTGCGTGATGGTGAGGTAGTGAAGGCGGGAAAAGTATTGGCGGCATGGGATCCACACACCCGTCCCATCATTACCGAGTATGCCGGCAAAGTACGCTTTGAGAATGTCGAGGAAGGCGTGACGGTAGCCAAACAGATTGATGAAGTGACGGGTTTATCCACCCTGGTGGTGATCGATCCAAAACGTCGCGGGGTAACCCAAGCCAAGGGTTTGCGGCCATTAGTAAAACTGCTGGACGAAAAAGGCAATGAAGTGAAGATTGCCGGGGGCAATTTGTCCGTCAGCATCACGTTTCAGGTCGGTTGTATCATTACCGTGCGCGACGGACAGCAGGTCAGTGTGGGTGAAGTGTTGGCGCGGATCCCGCAAGAGAGCTCGAAAACCCGTGATATTACCGGCGGTCTGCCGCGTGTGGCGGAACTGTTCGAAGCCCGTTCGCCCAAGGATGCCGGCGTGCTTGCCGAAGTTACCGGTATCGTGTCATTCGGCAAAGATACCAAAGGCAAACAGCGCCTGGTGATTACCGATCTCGATGGTATTTCTCATGAGTATCTGATTTCCAAGGAGAAACACGTCACAGCACACGATGGTCAAGTGGTGAACAAAGGGGAGAGTATTGTTGACGGTCCGGCTGATCCACACGATATTCTACGTCTGCTGGGAGTGGAGGCATTGGCACGCTACATTACCGACGAAGTGCAGGATGTATACCGGCTGCAGGGCGTGAAAATTAACGACAAGCACATCGAAGTGATCGTGCGGCAGATGCTGCGCCGTGTACATATCGTTGATGCCGGCGATACCCGCTTTATCTCGGGCGAGCAGGTGGAACGTGCGGACTTGCTGGTGGAGAATGAACGGATGGTGGTGGAAGACAAGAAGATTGCGATCTACGATTTCACTCTGCTGGGCATTACCAAGGCGTCGCTTTCCACCGATTCATTCATTTCCGCCGCCTCTTTCCAGGAGACCACGCGGGTGTTGACTGAAGCGGCGATCATGGGCAAGAAAGATGATCTACGGGGCCTCAAGGAAAACGTCATTGTTGGGCGGCTCATTCCCGCAGGTACTGGTCTGGCTTTTCACAACGCCCGCAAAAAACTCAGGACGTTGCCGGATGGCGGCGGTGAAACTCATGGTCTGAGCGAGGGGGGCATAGGCGCAACACAAGATAGCGAACATGCTGCATAGCCCAGTTGTTTCAGTCGGGGCCGACTCTTACAAAGAGTGACCCCGACGGCTAAGTTCGTCGTCGAGCTTGTCAAGAAAGTTAGTATTGGACTTAAATTTCTTGTCGCCCAGGTACCAGGATAAACAGACGGCGCTGCCAAGTATGATTTCAAGTATGCTAATTGCCCGGTCGCTATCAGGAAAAATATCGACGATTCCGACGATTCCGTCAATGAGCGAAAAAGCACCTATAAATGCAATCAATTTCCAGAATCGGTTCCCCCACTTTGCCGCTTGGCGTTGTAGACACCACGCGTGAAGTTTCTCACGCAGTGCGATAAGTTCCGCATCGGTCCAGGTTGTCAGATCCATCAGAGTCTAAGCTCCCAGTCAGTAGGTGATAAATTCTGCACAAAAAAGCCGGGATCAACCGGCTTTTTTATTTCCGTAATTTAGGTCAGTTTACGCATCAACGGTCTTGGGCGTGGGTGCAATGACCTGCTCTGGACGATCCAGCAGTTCAATCAGTGCCATCGGCGCATTGTCACCTTTGCGGAAACCAAATTTAAGAATGCGCAGGTAGCCACCATTGCGCTTCTGATAACGCGGGCCAAGCTCGGCGAACAGTTTGCCAACCATGTCACGGTCACGCAGACGGTTGAATGCCAAGCGTCGGTTGGCAAGCGACGGCTTCTTGCCGAGAGTAATCATCGGTTCCACCACGCGGCGCAATTCCTTGGCCTTGGGCAATGTAGTTCTGATGACTTCGTGGCGCAACAACGAATTGGTCATATTCCGCAGCATCGCCAGACGATGACTGCTGGTACGATTCAGTTTTCTCAGGCCATTATGGTGCCGCATGACTAGTTTCCTTTTTGATCTTCTCAAGATTAACAGGTGGCCAACTTTCCAGTTTCATCCCCAGCGTCAATCCGTGTGAAGCCAGCACTTCTTTTATTTCATTGAGTGATTTTCTGCCCAGATTGGGTGTTCGCAACAGCTCAGTTTCGGTGCGTTGAATTAAGTCACCAATATAGTAAATATTTTCCGCCTTGAGACAGTTAGCGGAACGTACGGTAAGTTCAAGATCATCCACTGGACGCAGCAGCACCGGATCAATTTGTGGCGACTTGGGTTGCTCAACAGGGACCGGTGTACCTTTGAGATCAGCGAACACCGAGAGCTGTTCCACCAGTACTTTGGCAGCGTAGCGAATTGCTTCCTCGGGGTCGACGACGCCATTGGTTTCGATATCCATCACCAATTTGTCGAGGTCGGTGCGCTGTTCAACGCGGGCACTTTCCACCGCATAGCTTACACGCCGCACCGGGCTGAAAGAGGCATCCAACAGAATGCTGCCGATGGTGCGGCTTTCATTTGCCAGTTGTCGCATTGTTCCCGGCATGTAGCCACGTCCTTGCGCTACCTTGATTTGCATATCCAGTTTTCCACCGGCGGTGAGATGCGCAACAACATGCTCGGGATTGATGATTTCCACATCATGTCCGGCCTCGATATCACCCGCAGTGACCACACCTTCGCCTTCCTTTTTAAGGATCAGGACAGCTTCCGTACGATTGTGCAGTTTCAGGACGATGCCTTTGAGATTGAGCAGGATATCAACCACATCCTCCTGCACGCCATCGAGAGCGGAATATTCGTGCACCACGCCGCTGATCTGTACTTCAGTGGGCGCGAATCCCGGCATCGAAGACAACAATATGCGGCGCAATGCGTTACCCAATGTATGTCCATAGCCACGTTCAAATGGCTCCATGGTGACTTTGGCATGCAGCGGAGATATATTCTGAACGTCAATAATGCGCGGCGTAAGAAAAGTGTTACTAGCCATAGCCTGATCCTTTTTGCGGGAAGCTTGTTGGTTGGTTACTTGGAATACAATTCAATCACGAGCGATTCATTGATGGTTGAAGGCAGCTCGGATCTCTCGGGTTTGGCCTTGAACGTTCCCTTCATGGCTTTGACATCCACCACTATCCACTCCGGGAAATTGCGTTGCTCAGCGGCTTCTAACGCTGCTTTAATGCGCAGATGGTTTTTCGCCTTTTCGACAACTTCGACCACGTCACCAGGTTTCACCTGGTAGGATGGAATGTTGACACGCCGGCCATTCACCAAAATGCCATTATGGCGCACAATCTGACGCGCTTCTGAGCGTGATGCACCAAAGCCCATACGATACGAAACTGTGTCCAGGCGGCATTCCAGCAATTGCAGCAGATTCTCGCCAGTGATGCCACGCTGTCTGTCGGCCAGCTTGTAATTGTTGCGAAACTGGCGTTCCAGCATTCCATAGATACGCCGCAGCTTCTGTTTCTCGCGTAATTGCACGCCGTAATCAGACAACCGGCCGCTTTTCTGGCCGTGCTGACCTGGCGCATAATTTCTGCGTTCGATTGCACATTTGTCGGTGAAACACTTCTCACCCTTCAGGAACAGCTTCTCGCCTTCACGGCGACACTGGCGGCATTTAGGATCAAGATTTCTGGCCACAATTTACTCCCACTAAATACGGCGTTTTTTCGGTGGACGGCAGCCATTATGTGGAACTGGCGTCACATCCGAAATACTAGTAATTTTAAATCCTGCTGCGTTCAATGCACGTACAGCAGATTCACGTCCTGGGCCGGGTCCCTTGATCCGCACTTCCAGGTTTTTCACACCACATTCCTGCGCGACCTTGCCAGCCTGCTCAGCCGCTACTTGAGCAGCGAATGGGGTGCTCTTGCGCGACCCCTTGAAGCCGGCGCCGCCAGAAGTGGCCCATGACAAAGCGTTGCCTTGACGGTCAGTGATGGTCACAATCGTGTTATTAAACGAAGCGTGAATATGGGCAATGCCCTCAGCTACGTTTTTCTTTATCTTTTTTCGTACCCGGGTAGCTACTTTTACCATGTCTGGCTATTCCTTTGCGTTACGTCTTGATTACTCACTGATTACCCTTTATTTTGCTGCCGGCTTCGCGCTGGAAGAGCGGACTGCCTTGCGTGGTCCCTTGCGTGTTCTGGCATTGGTGCGGGTGCGCTGACCGCGTACCGGCAGACCACGCCGATGCCGCAATCCTCGATAGCAACCAAGATCCATCAGGCGCTTGATATTCATCGACACTTCCCGGCGCAGGTCACCTTCTACCGTAAACTTGGCGACGCGCTCGCGCAATTTCTCCATTTGCACGTCGGTTATATCTTTGATCTTGGTAGAGCCACTAATGCCGATGGCAGCGCAAATTTGGCGTGCTCTGGTTCGACCGATGCCATAAATCGAGGTCAATGCAATCTCGGCGTGCTGATGATTCGGGATGTTTACCCCAGCGATACGGGCCATACGATTTATCCTACAAATAAAAAAGCGAAATTATAACACCTAAAGCCATACCTGCCCATTTACCCCTGGCGTTGCTTATGACGTGGATCCGTGCAAATCACACGTACCACGCGGTTACGCCGGATAATTTTGCAATTACGGCAAATCTTTTTGACAGATGCCCATACTTTCATGTCTTCTTCTCCTTGCGCTACTTGGCGCGAAAGGTAATTCGCGCCCTGCTTAAATCGTACGGCGTCAGTTCTACCGTTACTTTGTCACCCGGCAAAATCCGGATGTAATGCATGCGCATCTTGCCAGAAATGTGCCCCAGCACCACATGCCCATTTTCCAGCTTGACCCGGAACGTAGCGTTGGGCAACGTTTCCAGTATCTCGCCTTGCATTTGTATCGTTTCTTCTTTGGCCATCCTGTCCTTAGGCGCGTCTATCTTGCCGGCAACCCGCCGCCACCCTTGAAGTTAGTCTTCTTCAACAGGCTCTCGTACTGTTGTGACATGACATAAGATTGCACCTGCGACATGAAGTCCATGGTTACCACTACAATTATCAGCAGCGAAGTTCCACCGAAATAAAACGGTACGTTCCATTTCAAGATCAAAAACTCCGGCAACAAGCACACCAGTGTTACGTAAATAGCTCCTGCCAGGGTAAGCCGCAGCATAATCCGTTCGATATACTTGGCGGTCTGGTCACCGGGACGAATCCCGGGGATAAAGGCGCTGCTTTTTTTCAGGTTCTCCGCAGTCTCCTTGGGATTGAATACCAAGGCGGTATAGAAGAAACAGAAAAATATAATCATCGCCGCATACAGTATTACGTAAACCGGCTGGCCTGGAGACAATGCGCCGCTCATATCTTTCAACCAGGCCATGGATTCACCGGTAGCAAACCACCCCGCTAGCGTGGCGGGAAACAGGATCATGCTGGAAGCGAAGATCGGTGGAATTACTCCAGCCATATTCAGTTTCAGTGGCAG
>Ga0209253_10002354_pt1 | contig 16750 bp, 17 predicted proteins | sample FrelakmetBRP12BR_FD_187145 | JGI IMG/M metagenome (GOLD analysis project Ga0209253, IMG submission 187145) | Freshwater lake sediment microbial communities from the University of Notre Dame, USA, for methane emissions studies - BRP12 BR (SPAdes)... | ecosystem: Environmental > Aquatic >...
GCTTGATAGACGGTGATGGCGCTCTCGAATCGGTTCTCGTCGACCAAGACGGCCGCCTTGGTATATTCATCCTCAGGCCGTTCTTGCAGGGCGATCAGAAAGGTGCTGAAAAACACCATCAGAAAAAGGGGCGCGATCGCGGCCGTTTGCGGGGGGCGAGGTTTCATCTCTCCCTCAGGACATTCAAAATTTTCTCGGCCCATTGCCGATGATAGCGTTCATTGTACTGTCGCGCCGCATTTTCGGCAAGGGTCCGATTGCCTTGGTAGAATCGCTGGAAAAGGAAGAGGGCGTTGAATAGAGCGTCTTGGACCTGTTTATTCTGCAGATCGGTAACGATTAAATATCCGATCGCCGCGTTCAAGGCCAGAGCATTGAGCCCTTTAAGCCAATCCCCACAATAGATTTGGCCTGCACCCGGCAAAAACGTCGAAAGCCATTTGGCCAGAGACGGCGATTTGGCGCGTGTGAGAAGGGCTTTCTCCAGGAGTGAATCGATGTCCTGCTTTTTGGATGCCGGGGCCGCACCGGAGTTGTATTTAAAATATTCATCGAGCGTGAGCCTAGCCTCCGTCCAGCTATGCTCATAAAGGCAACAAACGCCATGCAGAAAATAGGCGTTTTTTCGGACGTCTTCATCGGAGGAATACATTTCCAGCTTTAACAGGAGAAATTTTGCGGCTGAATAATTCTTGCTGCTGATTTGGATGGCGGCCAACGTAAGCTTGCGCTCGTCTCTTGTCTTCTCGCCGCGGGCTGTCTGGGCCGATTTTTCCGTAGCCTCGACGGCGTCGTTCCATCGGCCTGCGTTCCCAAAGGCCAACCCTAGTCTGGCATAGACGTCAGAAAGGTCTGCCTGGTCGTCTTCGCAGTGAAAAAAGATGTATCTTTTATATTCCGTAATCGCCTCCTCATACTCGCCCGCCGCCATGAATTTTTCAGCGAGGTTGAGAGCGAGATCCTGCGCTTGTCCTCCGGCTGTCATCAAGAGGGCGATAAGAAAAGATGCCGACTTATTAAAAGGCCACATGGATGGCAATCCCGATTTTTTCCAGAAGAGCGTTTTCCAGATGTTCGTTATAAATGTTGACGCTCACCACAGAGCCGTAAATGTTGCCCACATAAAAGAAGGCGCTGAGAGTCCCATAAATCCACCCTTTCGTCGAGTGAACGCCGTCTTTATGAAAACCTTCGTATGCCTGCCACGCCGTCAGCCCGACGGTGACCAAAGACGCCAGGCCGTCGGCCGTCCGGCGGCTGTATATCTTGCCCGCCCCCGGGATGATAGCGGAGAGGAACCCGGCCAGGAACTGGCTTTTTCGCGGCAGCCTCCAGCCCTCTTCGGAAAAGTTCAGAAGAGTCTGAGTCAGGCTGTTTTTTTTCGCTGGAGGCTCCAGAGAATGAAAATAGGCGGCGGCCGCATTCCACTGTTTTTTGTACAGATAGTTGAGCCCCCTCAACTGGAGGACCTTGAGGCTTAGGTCTTGGTTGGGATTGAACGACATCGGAGTCGATAAAAAGGCCATGGATCTGTCGTAGCTCTTCATCAAAAAATATGAATAGCCGATCTCGCAGTACGAATCCGGGGCCAGCGGGCTTTGGGGATAGAGATCGAGGAGTTTCCGGAAGGTGGCGGCAGATTTTTCGAAGTCGTTCCCCTTCTTGTAACACAGCCCGATTTTATAAATGATCGCATCGGCCTTGTCCGGGAGCGCGTCGAAGCTGTAAAGATAGCGCTGGAATTCTCCGGCCGCCCGGAGATAATCTCCCTCCTGGTATAGGGATTCGGCAAAACGAAGAATATTTTCGGGCAGGAAATATTTCGTTGGCTCCGCCTGCGCCGCGAGGTAAGGAACTGCGGCGAGCAGGATTAAAAGAAGAATCAGAGCGGGCTTCATTTCTTCGCGGGCCCCAAGTGATAGCGTTCGAGCGGATAATCGACGGCCCGGCCTGTCTGCGCGTCCACAGGATAATCCTTACGTCCCATCGAGTTGCATCTCTGGAGGCGGTCGGACGTCATCAGCAGGCCGTGGATAATCCCGTAGTTCCGGATGGCGGCCCGGCTGAAATTCGAGCAGCTGAAAGTGAAATTACAGCTGGCCCTGTCCTGCGAGGTAATGATGAGCTGGTAAAACCGGACTAAGCCCAGAGCCGCGATTTTCATTTCGGAGACGTCTCTCGGGGAAAACAATGTCAGACTTTTTTGGGCCGGCCCGCCTGGCGGATTGTTCTCGAGGATGTATGCCAATAGATCTTCGGTACCGTGGAGAAGCGGCCCCCCGGCACAGACAAAGCCCAGAAGAAAAAGCGCCAACATCATTTTTTTTACCAACGAATTTCCCTTGGCACGACATTTGGAGGAATCTGAAAATTCGCGACATCCTGGGGCAAAGGCGCGTTAAAGCGCGAATTCTTGAGCTGAATGAATTCCGAGGTGGCCGTGGGGCTCGAGTCATAGACCGTGGAGATCTCCATCGGGAAATAGGTGGAATTGAAGGCGACATGTTTGGCGTACACGGATTTGCTGGCCATTTTCCCTTTGGAATCCTTGAATTCAACGCAGATCAATTTGTTGTCCCGGTATTCAAGAGTCACATCGCCTAGCCAGGGCGTTGCTTGTTTGGGCGGGACCCAGATCGAAATAAGGCTGGCGTCTCTTCGTTCGTATTTGCTCAAGGTATACCCCAGCTCGGAGAGGCCAAAGTCTTCTTTCAGGACGCCGATGAACGCCTGGAAAAATGGAAGGGAGACGGGGTACTCGAAAATGATGCGAAAGGCTTTATTTTCATCCGGGTTGTAAATGAGCATCTCGTTCTTTTTATAAACGATCCATTGGCGGATCGGCGTCTCGATTTTTACAACCGTTTGGGCGGGCGGGATATAATAAATCCGTCCGGCCAAAATCTCTTTCTTGTCCTTCTGGGTGAAGATGCGTTCAAAATCGACGGAGATGGTCCGGATGATCTCGCCGCAGGAATATACGATGGCCCCAAAAATTAGAAGGCTAAAAACGAGAAGCTGAATGATTCGACGTTCTATTTTCGAAGGCCCTTTCTTTCTATGATTCTTCGATGATGCGTTGTATCTATATCTCTCTAAAGGATTTTCCTTCTCGGGAATTAATAATAATTGTAAGAATCGTTGTCGCTACCTGCGCCAGCTACGGCAACAACAATGGCAATCCAAACGCCCCAGCCGATCCATGCATATACTGCATCACGGCCTCTCTTTTTTTTATAGCCATCGGAATATCCCATGACGTATTCTGCCGATTTACCCACTAGTGCCATGGCAGGGGGCGTGACGCTCTGGATATAACAGTAGATGACAGCGAAAACCCCGCAGAGCAATCCACCCAAAAACCAGATAGGATTGCCCTTAGCCGCTTGTTCTCCAGCGAGCCTGCCCTGGACATACTCGGATGTCTGTTGCGCTTGGACCGTCTCGGCCGATTGAACGGCAACCGGGATGGCCAGGATCAACAGGACCACGACCGGGCTGATGAATTTCTTGCTGACCTTGAAACTCTTATGAATCAATTTTCCCTCCTTATAGATTACCCAAAAATAGAATATACAATTAATCCCTTTTTGGGGATTTGCCCGATATTGACTTTGACATTACTGACTTTTATTGAATACGATGTTACCCAGACGTATATAAAATCCCTCTTAATATAATAATGCCCAATCCTTGATAATTTTAGCGTAACTAGTTAATTCGAAAATGTCAATAGATTTTTTCGGAGAAATCGGATTGGAAGTGCGATCTGTTATCAACTCGGTTCCCAATGAAAAAAATTTTTGGGAAGGTGGAAATGGCGAGGGGCGGAATCGAACCGTCGACGCAGGGATTTTCAGTCCCTCGCTCTACCGACTGAGCTACCTCGCCATCCGAGCGCGAATCGGAAAATAAGTATATTTATCCGTCCGGCCAAAGTCAATTCTTAAATCGAGAACGAAAGGAGCTTGGACCTTTTTTTAGCATTTCTTCTTTTGGACGCCTAATTTTGTTAGAATAATTTTGATTTTTGGCTATTGTCCCAATGAAAAGTGTAAGCAGGCCATGAAAATCGCCGCTGTGCTGCCGCATGTCGAGGTTTTTGGCGGTGTCCGCCGCTATATCGAGATCGGCAACGAGCTTGTCAAGCGAGGCCACCGCTATGTCCTTTTCCACCCCGAGGGGAAGCCGCCGGGCTGGCTGGTTTTTCAGGGCTCCGTCCGGTCTTTTGATTCGCTGGACAACGAAGAATTTGATGTCGGGCTCTGCAGTGAATATTCCATCTTACCCCATTTTGACCGGCTTCGGGCCCGGTCCAAGTTTTTCTATTTTGTCCTCGAAAGGCACAAAATGGAAAAGGCCGTCGCCGGGAGAAATTATCATTTTCTCGGGAATTCCGAGGGCATTTGCCGGCGCATAGAGCGGAAATATAAAATCCGCTGTCTTAAGGCGGCGGGGGGCGTCAACCCTGAGATATTTCATCCTGTGGAATCCAGGCCTCCGCGGGACACGTTGAATATCCTCTGCTATGGCCGCATCTACAAGCGCCGGAAAGGCATCCGGTATGCCATTCGCGCCGTCGAAGGTCTATCTAAAGAGTTTCCCCAACTGCGCCTGGTCCTGTTTGACACGAGGGTCGGTCGAGACCTGCGAGATCCCCGGCCCATGATCAAAACGCGGATGCCCTTCGATTTCCATCTCGACCTTGCCCAGGACCGCATGGCCTGGCTTTTTTCCCAGGCCGATGTATTTGTCAGCCCAGAATTGCGGGCCGGCTGGTCGAACACCTCGGCCGAAGCTATGGCCTGCGGCGTGCCTGTCGTTTGCACCCCGAGCGGAACCCGCGACTTTGCGTTTCACAACCAAACAGCCCTTGTCGTTCCCTTGGCGATACCCTTCCTGCTTCGCCGCCGGATCAGGCAGCTCATCCTGGATCCGGGACTCCGAGAGCGTCTGGCCGAAGCGGGATATAGGCAGATCCAAAAATTCACTTGGTCGTTCTTGGCGGACAGGCTAGTCGAAATTTTCAAAGGATCAACATAAATGGCCCTGCCCGACGGGTGGCGCGGTTTGGGGGCCCCCCGCCGACCCGAGCGTTTGGTGCCGCTTGTCTTTTTGCTTGAGAATAAACAAGATAAACCGCGAAGGGGCGCCGGGGGTGAACCACGACAGGACCCATCGGGCATTTCTATCGTCTAGCTTCGGTCCAAAATTGAAATAACTCATTCATTATGATATTCTTAGCCTGGAGGAACAGACGGTATGGATGAGAACGCTTTAAAAGAGCGCCTGCTCGAGGAAAACCAGGTGTTCCGGAAGCTCTTCGAAGAGCACCAGAAGCATGAGAAGAAGCTGGCCGAGTTCAAGGGAAAGACGTACCTGACGGATCTCGAGCGGTTGGAGGAAAAAGAGCTGAAAAAAAGGAAGCTTGCGCTCAAGGATAAGATGTATCTCTTGATGAGGGATTTCCAGAAATCCCTCTAAAAACACGTGCCCTCCCGTCCATGAACGCACAAAAGAAATTCAAGCTGGCCCTCGTCGGAACAGACTCCCTCCGCGGCAAAGAGATCAAAAATGTCCTGGTCCGCAGGAAACTGGCCGCCTTCGACATCGAATTTTATGATGCGGATGTTCACGAGGAATACAGCAAGCTGACCCAGTTTCGCAAAGAGCCCAAAGTCATCTACGGCCTCAAGGAGGAATCCTTGGAGGGGAAGGACGTCATCTTCCTGGCCGCCGGGCGGAGCTCGTAAAAGCCTAAGATGTTTCAGCTTCTCAAACTGACGCTCCGAGAAAAGAAGTGGGTCGTCCTGTCCCTGGCCTGCATGATTTTTGTCGCTCTGTTCAACTATGTCTTCGTCGATATGGTCCAGCCGATCATCAACGAGATGTTCGGAATGGCCCCGCAGGCGTCGGTTGAAAAAGCCCGGGCGGCGGCCCCGCAGACGGCGATGGAAGAGACCGTCCAAGGCGCGCCGGAAAAGGCCCCGCCGAAGGCCGTCGTCAAGGTCAGAACGATGGACCTCGTTCTCCGCTGGTTCCATATCAGTCGGCAGGACATCAAGAAAGTCCTGCCCATCGTCGTCGTCTTCGTCATCTTCGGCCGAGGGCTGTTCACCTTTCTCTCTTCGTTTTTCATGAAGGCCGTCGGCAACAAGGTCGTCAAGACCATGCGCGACGAGCTGTACGGCCATATCCTCTACCAGTCGTCCAGCTATTTCGACCGGATCACGACCGGCGACATCATGTCCCGGCTGACCAACGATGTGGATAAGATCCAGCAGGCGGTTTCGAGCGCCATGAGCGACATGATCGAAGAGTCCTTCATCCTGCTGGCCCTCCTGGTCCAGCTGTTCGTGACGGACTGGACCTTGGCTCTTTCGGTGTTCATCATCACTCCGCTGGCCGTCATCCCCATGGCGGCATTCAGCCGACAGCTCAAGAAAAAGGGCAAGCAGAGCCAGGTCCGGATGGGCCGTATCTACAACCTGATCTACGAAACCCTGACCGGCAACAAAATCGTCAAGGCCTTCACCATGGAGCAGTTCGAGCTCCGGAAGTTCCTGAAGGCCAGCTGGAGTTATTTCAAGATCAACCTCAGGCTGGCCTGGATCTCGAGCCTGTCCTCGCCGATCATGGAATTCATCGGAGGGATCGTCGGCGCTTTCATCCTGGCCGTCGGCGCGAAACGGATCGCCAGCGGCAGTATCAGCCCGGGAGACTTCGGCGCCTTCGTCATCGCCATCTTCTTGATGTTCACCCCCATCAAGCGGCTCAGCCGGGCCAATAGCGTCATCCAGCAGGCGACCGGATGCTATGACCGGATCCAGGAGGTTCTCGAGGAGGTTCCCCAAATCCAGGATGGTCCCCAGGCCATTCCGCTGCCTCCCGTCAAAGGCCGTGTCCTGTTTGAAAAGGTCAGCTTTTCCTACAACGAATCCCGCCCCGTCCTTTTCGATGTCAGCTTCGAGATCCTGCCCAACGAGATGGCCGCGCTCGTCGGCTTGAGCGGGGCAGGCAAGACGACGATCGTCAACCTGCTTTCGCGGTTCTACGAGCCGACCGGCGGCCGGATCGCGGTCGACGGCGTCGATATCCGCGACGTGACCCTGGCTTCGCTGCGCTCGCAGATCGGCCTGGTCACCCAGGACATCATTCTCTTCAATGACAGCGTTCGCAACAATATCGCCTACGGGCTTGACGACGTCTCCATGGACAGCGTCATCGAGGCGGCCAAGGCCGCCGAATGCCATCATTTTATCATGGATCTTCCAGAGGGCTATGACACCTCGATCGGAGAACGGGGCGGCCTGCTGTCCAGCGGCCAGCGGCAGCGGCTGGCCATCGCCAGGGCGCTCCTGAAAAACCCGCCCATCCTGATCCTGGACGAGGCCACCTCGGCCTTGGATTCGGAGTCCGAATGCCTGATCCAGGCCGCTTTGGCCCGAATCCTGAAGAACCGGACGACCTTTGTCATTGCCCACCGCCTGTCGACGATCCGCAATGCCGACAAGATTCTGGTCATCGACAAGGGGCAGATCGTCGAATCCGGCTCGCACGAAAAATTGATGAAGAAAAAGGGCATCTATAGAAAACTGCACGACCTTCAATTCCCTGAAGACGAGGAGATCCAACGATGATTCAGAGCATGACGGGCTTCGCCGAACGAAGCTTTGATTCGCGGACGCTGCGGGTCAAGGTGAGCATCAAAAGCCTGAACCACCGCTTTTTCGACTGGAACTATAAAGGCGCTCCGATCGGCGGGGGGGAGAACAGGCTCCGCGTCCTCTGCCAGGACAGGCTCCACAGGGGGAGGATCGAAGTGACCCTGGACCTGGGATTCCCCGACCCCTCGAGCTGGGATGTCAACATCAATGAAGGACTTCTGGAAAAGATTTTCACCACCCTCGACCGGATTTCCGTGCGGCTGAACAGGGACATCAATTTGTCCCTAGACAATGTTTTCAGGATTCCCCAGGTCGTCGAGCTCAAGCGAAAGGACTTCAGCCCCTCCGAACTCGCCTTCTTGGAACGGGGCTTCGCCAGGACACTCGAAGATGTCGTCAAATCCCGGAGAGACGAAGGAACGAAGACGGCCGGCCAGATCAAACATCATCTCCTGAAGGTCAAGCGGGCTGTCCAAAAAATCGAAAAGCTGGTGGCCAGGCAGCCCCGACTGATCCAGCGAAAGCTGAGGCAGAGGCTGGTCGACCTGAACGGGCAGAGTCCTCAATCCGAGGAAAGGCTCTCCGAAGAAGTGGCCTACCTGAGCCAGAGATACGACATCTCTGAGGAAATCCAGCGCCTGAAAAGCCATATCGACGCCGCGCTGGAGTTGGTCACATCCCGCAAAGGCCAGCCGGCCGGCAAAATGCTGGATTTCCTGGCCCAGGAGCTTTACCGCGAAGCCAACACGCTCAATTCGAAATCCCAGGATATCGGGATCACCAAGGAAGGGCTCTTGATCAAGGGCGAAGTGGAGAGCATCCGCCAGCAGGTGCAGAACCTGGAGTAAAAGGAGGAGAAGGTGCTTTTTGTCGTCACCGGGCCATCGGGAAGCGGGAAGTCGACGATCGTCCATCACGTTCTGAGCGACCTCCGCAACGTTCAGTTTTCCGTCTCCCATACGACGCGGCCGAAACGGAATTCCGAAGAGGACGGCCGGGAATATTATTTCGTCTCCGACAAAGAATTCGAGCGGATGATCGCCCGTAAAAGATTCGTGGAATGGGCGGTGGTCCACGGCCATTATTATGGGACGTCGAAAAAGGAGGTCGAGGAGAAGAGAGAGAGGAAAGACGTGATTTTAGATGTCGATGTCCAGGGGGCCGCCCAGATCCGGAAGAAATATAAAAAAGCCGTGTTCGTGTTCGTCCTGCCGCCGCGATTCCAGGAGCTCAAGCGGAGGCTCGAGGAGCGGGGCGCGGACAGCCCGGCCGTCATCCGGCAGAGGCTCCGCGATGCCAAAAAGGAAATCCGGGAATATGTCCATTTTGGCTATATCGTCGTCAACGATCGGCTTGACAAGGCCGTCCTCGAGCTGGAGTCCATCATTCTCAGCGCCCGCTGCCGCCTCGAGGTCCGGAAGAAAAACATCCGGCCTATCGTCCGGAGTTTTCATTAGGGTTTATGAAAATCCGCCCGTTTTTTCTTTGGTCAGGGGAGAGGGCCGGATGGGAAGGGGAGAAGACATGGCCAAGATCGCTTTAGGCGTGACATCGTCGGTCAGCATCTATAAAGCTTGCGAAATCGTGCGCGGCTTCCAAAAAGGCGGCTGCGACGTCCAGGTCATCATGACCCAAAACGCGGCGAAGCTCGTTTCGCCGCTCCTTTTCACTTCTCTTTCGGGACACAAGACCATCGTCGACCTTTTTGAAGACGACCATCCCTGGTCGGTCGCCCATGTTTCGCTGGCCCGGGAGATCGGCCTTCTCGTCGCCGCCCCGGCGACGGCCAACATCATCGCCAAATTCGCCTGGGGTGTCGCGGACGATTTCCTGTCCACTTTTTATCTGACCGTCGAATGCCCCGTGCTCGTCGCGCCGGCCATGAACGAGGCTATGTATCTTCACCCTCAAACCCAGGAAAATCTGGCCAGGCTTCGCGCCCGAGGCGTGGAATTCATCGATCCCGACAAAGGCTATCTCGCCTGCAAGGACGAAGGATGGGGCCGCCTGGCTGCCCCGGAAAGGATCGTCGGCCGCGGGCTCGAGCTCCTGGGAAAGACCGAGAGCTTAAAAGGAAAGACCGCGCTGGTCACGGCCGGACCCACCCGGGAATTCATCGACCCGGTCCGGTTTCTGTCGAACCGGTCTTCGGGAAAAATGGGGTTCGAGATCGCCCGCGAAGCCCTGCTCCGGGGCGCCCGGGTCATCCTCGTTTCCGGCCCGGTCAACCTGGCCCCTCCGGCCAGGGCGGAATTCATACCGGTCCAATCCGCGGAGGACATGGAGAAGGCCGTTATCAAAGCCTTCCCCAAAGCAGACATCGTGGTCATGGCCGCGGCGGTCGCGGATTTCGCGGCGGCCGAGCCCTCCCTCCGCAAAATCAAGAAGCCCGACCTTCCGGAGGCGTTGAAGATCGTCCCGACTCCCGACATTCTAAAAAAGATCGCCGCCCGGAAAAAAGGTCAATTGATCGTCGGGTTTGCCGCGGAGACAGAGAATCTGAGGGCTCACGCCCTCCGGAAAATCAAGGAGAAAAACCTGGACCTTATTGTCGCCAATGATGTCTCAGAGGAAGGCCTGGGGTTTGATTCCGACTTTAATCGGGCCCTGATCCTGGACGGGCGCGGCCAGGGCCGGCCGACGGACAAAGTCAGCAAACGGGAATTGAGCCGCCTAATCTGGGATCGAATCGAGGAATCCCTTGGCAAAAAAAGTTGATCGTCTCGTCGGAGAGCTCGAAGAACAGTTTCGATTTTTGAAAGAGATCGGGGCGGATTTCATCTTTGCTCCAAAGACAGGGGACAAACCCGGCAGCCGTCCACCCGGCCGTCCTGCCCGGGAGGAGATCCTGGCCCTCCATGAGAAGGTCTTGCGCTGCAAGAAATGCCCGCTGGCGTTGGGGCGGACTCATGCCGTTCCCGGCGAAGGGAACCTCGAGGCCGAGCTGATGTTCATCGGCGAGGGGCCCGGGCATGACGAAGACGTCCAGGGAAGGCCCTTCGTCGGCCGGGCCGGACAGCTTCTGACCAAGATCATTCAGGCCATGAAGTATGAGCGGGAGGACGTGTTCATTGCCAATATCGTGAAATGTCGGCCTCCCGAAAACCGCCCTCCGCACCGGGACGAGGTGGCCCGCTGCTCGCCCTTCCTCCTCGAGCAGATCCGGCTCATCCAGCCCAAAGTGATCGTGACCCTGGGCAAGGTCGCCACTGACTTTTTCGTCCCCAGCGCCTCCGGCATGACCAACTTGAGGGGCCAGTTTAATGTCTGGAACGGGATCCAGGTCATGCCGACCTTTCATCCATCCTATCTCATCCGCAACGAAGGCAACCGGGGGATCCGGAAGATGGTCTGGGATGATATGCAGAAAGTCATGGCCGTACTCGGCAAAAAATGACCCTCTTCGCTGAAGTCGTCTTTCCGCTTCCGGTCGATCAAAGCTTCTCCTATGTCGTCCCTGCCGCCTGGACGGGAGCGGCAAAAGCCGGCTCGCGGGTCATGGCTCCCCTGGGAAACAAGGTTCAGATGGGGTTCATCGTCCAGGTTTCCGATCAAGGCCCGGACCGTGCGATCAGCCTCAAGGAGATCATCGAAGTGATCGACGAGGTTCCTCCGATATCCGAGGACATCCTGTCCTTCACCCGGCAGCTCAGCGCGGCTCATTTTTCCTCGTGGGGAGAATTCCTGGCGGCCTCTCTCCCTCCCTCCGCCGTTGTCAAGACCACGGCCAAGGCCTTCTTGACAGAACAAGGGGGAGACGCTCTCAAAGAAAAAAAGCTGTCCCGGGACGAAAAGAAAGTGGCGGAAGTCCTCGGGGAAAAGCCGTACAGCCTTTTCTTTCTGAGGAAAAAAACCGGAGTGAAGAACATCTCTTCTCTGGCAGCTCGGATGGAAAAAAAAGGCTTGATCCGGGTGGAACGGGAGACCAAGACAGCTCGGGAGAAGAAAGAAATCCCGATCTTACTCCCGCCGACCCAGCTCGAGCTTGATTTTTCGGTGGACGAGTCCGTGGAGGAGGCGGCCGGCGTCATTCTGGGCGCGATGGATAAGGGCGCCTTCGCCCCTTTTTATCTGTCCGGGCCCGGGCCCAAGCGGCAGGCTGTCTATTTTCTTCTCATCCGAAAGATCCTGGCGTGTTCAAAAAAAGCGCTCTTCCTTATTCCGGAGCTATCGCAGGCGGGTCCTCTCCAGGAAAGCCTGGAAAAAGGTCTGGGCGGCCAGGCGGTCTTCATCCACAGCGGCTTATCCGAACGCGCCCGCGAACTGGCCTGGCAGAAGATCCGGAGCCAAAAAGCCGGAGTTGTTGCCGGGCTTCGCTCCGCCCTCTTTTCTCCCGTGGAAAGATTGGGACTGATCATCGTGGATGATGAACATGACGATTCTTACCTCCAGCTGGAAAGCCCTTCATACGATGCCAGGCGGGGGGCCTGGCTGAGAGCGTCCGGACAGAGGGCCGCCTTGGTCTACGGTTCTTCCACACCGAGCGTCGAGGCCTTCTACCGGGCTCAACAGGACGGATATTTGCTCACATTAAAAAATGGACATAAGCTCAAACAAGCCGTCGTCATCGATGATAAAACGGAAAAAGGCTTGATCAGTCAAAAGCTTGCCTCCGGTCTGCAGGGTAGCCTGGACGAGGGAAAACCGTCCATCGTGTTTTTGAACCGGCGGGGATATGCCTCGTTCCTCTTCTGCCCGCGCTGCGGGCATATCCCCAAGTGCGGCCGCTGCAGGGTTTCTCTTGCCTATCATAAAAAAGAAGACCGGCTTGTCTGCCATTACTGCCGCGCCTCCCAGCCGAAAATCGCCGCCTGTCCGGAGTGCGGGAGCAAGGTCCTGGAACCGGGCGGGGCGGGCGTGGAAGCCGTGGAAGAGGAGCTCCGGAGATTGTTCCCTCATGCCCGGATCGCCTGCTTTGATAGCGACCGGGTCAAGGGCCAAAAGGATCGGGATAAGGTCCTCCAAGGATTTCAAGCAGCGAAGATCGACATTCTCGTCGGAACCCAATGGCTGGCCCACCAGACAGGTCTTCCGCCGATTTCCCTCATCGCAATTTTGAATCCCGAAGCGCTGCTGGCCATCCCGGATTTCCGGGCGGCCCAAAGGACCTATCTCGCCCTGGACTTTATGATGCGGCTGGTGGACGCTGCCGACAAGCGGTCGGAGATCGTCATCCAGACCGCTTTTCCGGATCATCACAGCATCCGGGCGGCCGCCCGCAGAGATTATCCGGCTTTCTATCGGGAGGAGGTCCGTTTCCGGCGTCTGATGAATTATCCGCCCTTCTCATGCCTGGCCGAGGTGCTGCTCCAGGGAAGAGATTTGCGGAGCCTGGCCCAAAAGGCCCGGGATATCGCCGGATGCGCGGCCGCCTTCGGCCGCGGCGTGGAAATCCTGGGTCCGGCCTTTTCTCCCGGAGCGACAGTCCGGGGGGGTAAAAGAGTCCAGGTCATCTTGCGGACACAAAACCCGGAGCTCCTCGATCAGGTGCTCCGGGAATGTTTGGGAAGGATCAAGATCAGAAAAACGGTTTGGCGATATCCCTAATCTTCCGCCCTCAGGATGCGGAGATAGACTTCTTTGTGCATGTAGTTGGGCGTAGATGTCTGGAGAAGCGCTTGGATGGCGGCATCCTGGTCATTGGCGATCTCGTCTTTCGTCGGCCCCACATAGAGGATTGTGGCCACGCCGCCGCCGTCTGTGACGATGGCCATCCTGCGGGAATAGTCCGAAAAATAGCCGGGTCCGCCCTGGAGGGTGAAATAGATCGTAGTGCCGGCGAGCGGGATGTTGCCCTCTTTGACGACAGCCTTGATTTCCGATGTCGGCCTGCTTGTCGTGGCGTACAGGACGTTCGGCGATGCCGAGAGATAGAGCGTCAGATAGATGGTGGAAGGGCCGGTCGGGGAGGGTTCGTTATCCCTGGCATCCTGTCGCACGCAGGATGAAAAGACGAACAGAACCAATCCCAATCCTATGGCGAAGGTGATGATTTTGGCTTTCATGGCGGTCATCCTTATTTGTCGACATAATTCGCGAAATATACGGTCAGATAGCCCGTGGCTTTGACCGCCTTGTCGGTCAGGTCATGGCCGTAGAATTCGATCTTGGCGGTCATATTCAGGATATCTCCGTAAGCGCTGTCCCTCAGGTTGATCAAGGGGGCCTCCAGCTTGGCGGCTTCCCGGACGATGACGAAGTTCACGCTCGCGGTGGAATCGACCCTGACCAGCGTCGTCAGGCTTCCTTCGAAGGGGAAGGGGACATCCGCACCCGGCCTGTTCCTTCCATCCGTGCGGGAATACGAGACCACGTAGCGGGTGACCATGATATCGCTGTACTGGGAAGTCCCGAGGATCGGGGCCGGGTCCATGAATCTTGCAGAGAGGGTCGCTTTGGCCGTGTCGGCCGCAATCGAGTTGTCTTTCTTCACGACGTCGCTCTGAAGGAATCCGGCGTCCGTACCCGACATGTCCTTGCCCGTGATGTTTTCCACGACCAGAATGCTGTTCGACCGGGAGTCGTTCTCCAGGGGGTTACAGGCCGGGAGGAAGATGGAGGCGGCGAGCAGGGCGAGGCCCATCAAGATATGTTTTTTCGTCCATAATGTTTTCATCGGTCTTTCCTCCTATTTGATGATTCTGGGAGTGATGAAGATGAGCAGCTCACGGTTCTGCTTGGTCCGGGAGAAGGACTTGAACAGACTTCCCAGAATCGGTATTTGATGCAAGAAAGGAACTCTATCCCGCGTCGTGGAATCCTCGATCCGGTAGATGCCTCCGATGACCGTCGTCCCGCCGTCCGGGACCATGACCGTTGTTTTAGCGCTCTGGGTCGTGATCGGAGGGATGCCGTTGACGAGGTTGGCGAAGTCGGCGGCGTTATTCTGAATATCGATGGTCATGATGATCGTGCCATCAGCGGTGATTTGAGGAGTCGCCCGGAGCTCAAGGGCGGCATTGAAATACCGGGTTGTGACGGTGAAGTTCGCCTGGGTCTGGACGGGGATCTGCCGGCCCTGGATAATTTCCGCCTGCATATTGTTCTGGGTGGTGACCTTGGGGCAGGAGATGATCTGGCCTTGGCCTTGGGTTTCGAGAGCGGTGAGCGCGACATCCAGCCGGAGCGTATCCAAAACGTTGGCGAAGGAGAACCCTACGGCTGAAGTGAAGGCTGGAGCCGGAAGGTTGACGGCGTATCCGCCCAGCGGCCCGCCGATTCCCTTGGTGACGATGCCCTGGGGGATCATCGAGCCGTCGGCGAGCATCTTATTCGGGAAGGAGAGGGACGTCTGGTTGCCGTAGAAAGGATCCGCGATTCCCCGGTATCCCCATTGGATGCCCAGGTTGCGGGCAAATGTGCTGGTGGCTTCGACGATGCGCGCTTCGATGGAGACCTGGGGCGTCGGCGTATCCAGCACCGTGATCAGCTTTTCGATGATGTCGAGCTTTTCCTTGACGTCCGAAATGATCAATGTGTTTGTCCGCTCATCGATGACGATTTCGCCGCGGCCGGACTTTTTCGTTTTCAACAGGTCGAAGACATCCCTGGCCTTTGCATAAGACAGGGTGACGGTCTTGGTCGAGACCGGTCCGGCTTGTTCCTTGCTCTCCTGGATCTTGAGCTGATCGTCGGCTTCCTGGGCTAAGACCCTGGTCGGGGCGATCCGGAGGACGTTGCCTTCTAGAGCTTTGCCCATCTTGTTGTCTTTCAGGATGATATCGAGGAATTGGTCCCAGGGGACGTCCTCGAAGCTGCAGGTCACGGTCCCTTTGACTTCGGAGTCAAACGTAACGTTCAGGCCGACCCGTTCGCCGAGCCAGAGGATGACATCCCTGAGGTCGGCATCTTTGAATTTCGGGCTGAGGATTTCGCCCGAGAATTTCTGTTCCACGCTGTGGATCGTCTTCGGCTTGAATTGGCTGGCCTGGTCGTCCGCCGGTTTCTGAGCAGGCTGTTTCTCGGCCGGCTTTTCCTCTTTTTTCTGCGGAGCAGGAGGATTGGCCGGGGGGGCGGCGGGCGGCGTGCTCACGGAGGCGAATTTTGCCGGGGACGCCGGTTCTTCGATGGCCTTGGTCGGCTCGACCTTCGGTGAGACCGAAACCTTCTTTTCTTCTTGAGGCTTCGCTTCGGCTGCCGCCGGAGGAGGCGGAATGTCTAGCTTCGGGACAGGGACGGCCGAATTGCCGTTCCGATTGTCCGCGGGTTCGGACGGCACGGATACAGCGCTCGCCTCTTTCGGGAAAGAGATGACGAGGTCGCTCGGACCGGCATTCACGGAGTAGGCATTCGGCTCTTTGAGGTCGACGACGAGCCGGGTAATGGAATAGGGATCGGCGGCCTTGAATTGTCCGGCCCTGACTTTCTCGATGCCGAATTTTCCGACGGAACGGGAGAACGTGCCTTCCGAGTAGACGGTGTCAAAGATATCCACGACGAGGCGGAGGGGGTCGGCCAAGGCGAAAATGTTGGCGATGCCTTTCTGCCCCAGCCGGGCCGTCAAATTCAGCTTATCGCTCGTTTCCGACACGTCAATTTTGGTGATAGGAAGGGCCTTTCTGCCCGTCGCCTTCAGTTCCTGCTGGATTTCGGAGGCGATCAGATATTCCGGCATAGACCGCTGGATTTTGTTCAGCTCGATGACCAGGCGTTTCTGATCTAGATAATACCGGTAGGGGACGCGCTCCTTGAGCCCGAGCCAAAGGGCCGCGTTGCTGCCTGCCTTCTGGACCTTGAGATCGGTCAAGAGCGGAGAGTCGTCCGCGGGAACCGGGGGAACCTGCGGCAGTTGGACCTTGCCCAGATCGAAGACCAGCGTCGCCGGCAACTCCCGGGACCAGGACGATTTGACGGCGGGGAGCGCTGCTTCCGATTCCAGGATTATCCGCGTGGCCAGCTTGTCCGGCTGGATCGTGATCGTATTTATGACCGGGGTCGGATCTTGCTGGGCAAGCCCAAACAGGACGAGAAGGAGGCATAAAAAGGGAAGTCCAAGATGAAAATTTTTCCTTTTCATGTTTAAAGCTCCTCAGGACTGATTTCTTTTATGACATCTTTCGGTTTGGCCAGAGGGACGCCTCTAT
>Ga0209253_10002355_pt1 | contig 16748 bp, 23 predicted proteins | sample FrelakmetBRP12BR_FD_187145 | JGI IMG/M metagenome (GOLD analysis project Ga0209253, IMG submission 187145) | Freshwater lake sediment microbial communities from the University of Notre Dame, USA, for methane emissions studies - BRP12 BR (SPAdes)... | ecosystem: Environmental > Aquatic >...
CCGTCCCACAGTGCTTCAACATGTTCCTCGCTGCGAACAGGCGGCATAGTGACACTTAATGCTCCAATCCGCTTCAAATCATTGATAGACAAGAGCAAGTTATGCGGCGTTGTCTCGCAGGAGACGCCCATCCCCAACTTTTTTCCTTCGACTATTTCCTCCATCGCTTCCCGCGTGGTCACATGACAAAAATGGAGCCGAACACGTGACTCTTTAACCAAACCTAGTACGCGTTTGACGGCTTTCAATTCAACGTCAGGGGAGTGTGCCTTCAGGAAAGCGGGAACATCGTTATGTTTGCCTTTCTTGAGTGTTTCTTCAGCTTTCTTCAACATGCCCATGTCTTCCGCGTGGACAGCAACTGAAACTCCCAACGAGGCAAGAGTCTTGAACGCCTCCAGCAAAGCTTCATCACTGGTCAGATCGAGTCCGCCGACTTGTTCAGCCATAAAAAGTTTGAAACCAATCGCGCCTTCATTCACGATCTTCTCAATTTCTGAAGGGTCGCATGGAAATTCCGCGCGGAAACCAACATTCACGAGAATTTTCCTTTCAGAGACGGCAATCCTGTCGCGCAACGTTGCGCCACTCATGGTTACCGGTTCGTTGTTAGGCATATCGATGACGGTTGAAAACCCACCAGCCGCAGCCGCGGATGTTCCTGTGAGGAAATCTTCTTTGTAAGACTTGCCTTGGTCTCTGAGATGAACGTGAACATCAATCAAACCTGGCAGAACAACATTGTTTTTCAAATCGATCCTTTGATCTGCCTTTGGCATGTTTGCCTCTTTGCCTATTTTGAAAATTTTGCCTTCGTTGACGGCAATACTGCAGTCTACAATTGATTGCTTCAGGTAAGCCTTCGCATTCCACAGGACAGAATCAACGATCAAGCTGCAACGCAGCTCCTCACCAATGACTAGGTAGGATACGTGTGTTAAAAGGCTATTCCACTGAGCCAAACGCAGGAGAATGAACACTTCAAATAGGTTGCAATTGCCGGTTTGTCTAAAGTAGGAAAAGAATGGAGTGAAAAAGAAATCTTACAACAGTGAAATGCTTAGAAGACGCTGACCAGGACTAAATGGTCATTACCGGATGCTGGTCTCTTTCCATTGCCACTCTGACGCCTGACATCAACATCAGAAGCATGCCCGCGAGTCCAAGAACACTCGCCACGCCAACGGTTCTCTCTCCCAAGACATGCCCATCCAGCACAAGAAACAACCCTGTAAGCATCAGAAACGCTGACATCACCAAAGCGTATTCCCACCGGGTCATTTCCGTAGCCTCTCAAATGAGTATTCTAGTCAAACGCAACATTTACGGCTGTCGAGCAATCGACTCTCGGCAACATCGAAGACCATATCTTGCAGAAGAAGGATTTTTAACCGAATCATCCGTAGATATCAAGAACACAAAAAGGAAGACGATACAGAAATCGTTCATTAACTCGTCTGGTTGATCTTTCATGGAATCTGCAAATATTGTTATCATAGGCGCAGGCGTGGTCGGTCTCGCCGTCGCCGCGAAAGTCTCTGAAAACAACGAGGGCGTCTACGTTTTCGAGAAGAACTCTCGATACGGTCAAGAGACAAGCGGTCACAACAGCGCAGTCATTCATTCGGGAATCCATTACCCCAAGAACTCTCTGAAAGCCAAACTGTGCGTAAAAGGAAATGTGATTATCTACGAACTCTGCGAGAAATACAGAATCCCCTTCAAAAAGTTGGGCAAGATGACCGTCGCAATCGATGAAGAAGAGGTTAATGAGCTGGACAAACTGATGAAACAGGGAACGGACAACGGCGTAGAAGGTCTCGAGTTTCTGACTGGAGAAGACGTTAGGAAACTGGAACCAAACGTAGAAGTCGAGAAAGCATTGCTTACGCCTACCACAGGCATTCTTGAGCCAGATGAATTGATGAACCACTTCTATGCTCAGGCACGAAAAAACAACGCAACATTAGCTACGGAAACAGAAGTCACCAGCCTCAAACAAACAAATAACGGCTATGAAGTGGGCGGAACAAGCGTCGGCGAGAGGTTCCAAGTCAACGCGAAGACAGTGATAAACTGTGCGGGACTCTACTCTGACAAAATTGCCAGCATGGCTGGACTAGACACTGAAAAATTAGGATACATACTCTACCCATGCAAGGGTGACTATTTCAGAGTGTCTGGGAAACCTCTTGTGAAAATGCTCATCTACCCCGTTCCCAAGGGACCAGGTCTAGGTATCCATCTGACGCCCGACCTCACAGGGTCAATAAGACTAGGACCAAACGCCTATTATGTTGACAAGATCGACTACGCAGTAGAGTCTGACGAGAAAGAGTTTCGAGAAGACGTCGCAAGATTTGTACCCAAAATAGTTGAACAACAGATCCGGCAAGATTCGTCTGGGATAAGACCGAAACTGCAAGGACCAAAAGACGGGTTCAAAGACTTCGTCATTAGACACGAAGTCGACAGAGGCTTTTTTGGCCTGATCAACCTAGTTGGTCTTGAATCCCCAGGTTTGACTGCTGCGCCGGCAATAGCAGAGTATGTGTCTCAAATCATACAAGACGAAATCAAAAAATAAGCATAGCGACTCGACGCTAAGTAATTATTTTGAAGAAATCTCTTTCTGTCAGTATGCCGACGAGCAGTCCGTTCTTGACTACGGGTACGGCACCTATGTCTTTTTCCCGCATGATTTTCGCTGCTTGACCTACGTCTGTGTCTGGTGCCACGGTTGAAACGTTCTTTGATGCAATCTCAAGTGCCGGTGTGCTGAGAACTTGGACTATCGTTTCAGATTTCAGATGTTTGAAGACTTCGCCGCTTCCGAAGAAACGTATTATGTCCATTGCCGTCACTATACCCATGACCTTGCCGTCAGAGACTATTGGCAGCCTTCGAAAGCCTTCTGCTGCCATTGTTTTCTCAGCTTCAAAAATAGTAGTTTTGGGCAACGCCGTGACGACCTTTTCTGACATGAGCTGGGCAACCGTGACGCCGCTGGTTCTATCCGCGAATAAAACGGCGATATCACGTTCAGTCACTATCGCCTTCACGCTACCCTTTTCGTCGACAACAGGCAGCCCGCCGAGGTTGGACTGCTTCATCTTCTCTATGGCTTCGCTTATCTTTGCCGAAGTTTTGATTGAAACGACCTTCTGGGTCATGATAAGCTTGATAGGCTCGTTCAGTGCCTTGAAAAAGTTGCCGCCAAACTTTTGTTGAATGATCTCAAATTTCTGGCCGCCGCCCAAGTAGTCTACTATGTCGGTGGCTGTCACTATTCCCTCCAAATGCTTCGTGCCTGGATTAGCTATCGGGAGTCTGCGAAAACCTTCCTTCGCCATCTTCTGAATAGCATCATAAATAGGCATGGTAGGGGCAGCCATAACAACTGGGCTTTTGGCGACAGTGAGTATTTCGCCTTCATGCTTCTTAGAGGCGCGAGCCTTCAAATCCAATTGGCCTGTTCCGCGAAGCGTTCTCCTGTAGCTTTCCTTTTTCAACTGTTTCCCCTCTTACTTGACAACCAGTCTTGCAACGTCTTCTCGATCTACTATGCCAAGCAGTTTTCCGTTCTTGTCTCTCACTGGAACGCGTCCGAAATCCTTGTTGACCATGACCTTCGCAACCCTGATGACCTTGGTCGAAGGCTCCACGGCAACCACGTTTGTCTTCATGACAGAAGAAATCTTTGAAGGGTCGCGGAAGCGTCCTTTCCCAGATTCAAACGTCGGCAGCATCGTGCCCGAATTGAGAAGATCCTTCATGGTAACCATGCCCACTAATTTTCCATCTTTCACAACTGGAAGACCAGCAAACCTCGTTTCCTGCATCAGCCGCCAAATGTTGTCAACCTCATCGTCAGGTGAACAAGTAACAACGTTTTTGGTCATGATTTCAGAAACATCTTTCAGAAACCGTTCAGGGCTCGTCTTGATCAACGCTTCAATGAAGCTTTCTAACCCCACAACCCCTCTGTACGTTTTTTCCTGCGCAGAGGCTACAACAGGCGCGTACCAAACATCGACTTTGATCATGGCCTTGAAGGCAGCAGCCGTTTCATCTTCAACTGTTGCGACGTGTTTTGCAGGTGTCATTATGCCTTTTACCTTCATCGGCGAGACAGATGACGAGATGGTCATCACGTCGCGGCGTGAAACCTTCCCCAAAAGAAGCTTGTTCTTGTTTACGACGGGAAGGATTCTCAGGTCGATATCGCGAATGAGGGCCCGTGCTTTGGTGGCTAGGTCGTCCTCGTAGATTGAGGGATGTTTCGGATCCATGATTTCTTTGACACGCAAACGATCCCCTCTTACTCTTCACCTTCAAGCTCGACTCTGCAATCTTCACAGTGAAATTGACCATCAATCTCTTTCAAGTCGTCAGACCAGATTCCACAATGATCGCAATACCCAGTGAGCGGCGCCGACTCCTTCTCGGCTTCCTCAGCCATGTTTTCACCTTCAATTCTGGCTTTCTCCTGCATTGTCTCCAATAGTTCCGGCATGACGCCTAAGACATCTTTACTTGAAACGATTCCGACGAGCTTTTCCTTGTAAATGACAGCCAAACGCCGAATGTCTAACCGACTCATCCTTCTCGCGGCTTCGCTGATCGTTGCGTCCGGTTCAATCGTCATCAACGGAGCAGTCATCACATCCTTAGCTTTAACAGTGTCTGGCTTCGCGTTCTTCGCCAAGACTCTCACGACAAGATCTCTCTCAGTGATGATTCCAAAAGGTTTGCCGTCTTTGCTCGCCACTATAATGCAACCGTACTCATGCTTGCTCATCAAGTCCGCAATCTTGTTTGCGGTCACGGATTCATGAACCGTAACGGCCGGACTGCTCATAACGTCCTTCACCAGCATTTTTGATCTAAGTCCAATTTCAGCCATGCTTTTCGCCACGTAAGTAACGCTATTGCGTTTTGAGGTTTGACTTCACTCAACTCAAGAGAAAACCACTCATTTAAGACTTGCCTCGTTACTGTTGCACACAAAGCGTTTTCGCACCTGCTGAAGTTTTATCAGCCTGCGCAGTCAAACGGATTTCTAGATCTGGAGGATATTAGATAGTGAAAACAAACGGAGACAAACTTGCTAAAATATCTTGATGGGCGAAGCGGTCACTCCGTTTTAGGGCGCGCGCTACCCCTCCTAAGTTTCAATGTACCATGAATATTAGGATTCAAATATGATTTAGGCACATGTCTCACGTTGGTTTTGTGGCAGAACAAGATCTGCCCGGAAAAGTGACGATGGCTCCATGATGGGGTTTGAGAACACATGTTTAAATAGGCAGATCAAAATGTTGTATTGAAGGAAAGTTTAGGAGCAAGAAAAAGTTGCCGTTCAAACGAAAGAGTCGCGGAAGATCAAAAGGCGGCAAGGGAAGCAGCGGAGCAGTTCAATGTGCTAGCTGTGGGTCAATGGTGCCTAGAGATAAAGCCAAGAAGGTCACAAAAAGATTTTCGATCGTCGATTATCAGTTGGCTAAAGAGCTTAGGCAGAAAGGCACGTACATCGCCGCGCCTGCCACAACCAAATATTACTGTGTCTCGTGCGCGGTGCACCGTGGAGTAGTAAAAGTCAGGGCTGAGAACGAACGACGAACGCGCACTCGCCCAAGAAGATTTTAGGTTTCAGCTAAACTACTTTTTTCTTTGTCTTGACATAAACGTAGGCAGCTCTCTGTAAGACTGTGGCGTTGGTTAACAGGGCGAGCAAAATCACGGCGGCATTCATTACGGTCACGGACTGCCAAAACAGGGCGACCAAACCTGCGACGGCAATGATAAGCATGCGTTCAGCCCTTTCTGCAATGCCGATGGATTCCATCTTTATGCCGGCAGCCTCAGCCCTTGCGCGGCTGTAGCTAACGAGCAGGGAGCCGATAATCGCTGCCAACCCCCAGCGAAAATCACACAATCCGCCAAAGATTATGCCCACAAACAAGACGGCATCGGCGTACCTGTCTAGCAGCGAATCTAAGAAACCGCCAAACACAGTTGCCTCTCCATAGATCCTGGCAACCACGCCGTCTAGAGCGTCACAGAGGCCGGAGAGCAAAAGCAGAATGGTTCCCAAGAGTAGAAAGAGAACGTTCGTTTCCCATTTCGTAAAGGCGAACGCCGAGCAGAAAGAGAGAATGACGCCAATGAACGTTATTATGTTGGGCGTCAGCCCCGCTTTATGTGCAATTTTGGCCTCAGCCGCAAGTGCATCCTGGATCTTCTTTTTCAGCTTGGTAAGCATCGAGAAAGGCTTCTCCAGCAATTTTTATTTAACCGTGCATATGCTATGTCTCAGTTAAAAGGTGTTGGTCATGATAAACATCACAACCTTAAGAGTCGACGGAAAAGACTGTTTGGGCATACGCACAGATCTGCCTGAGAGCCCACCGTTACTTCTTATCACTGCCGAAAAAGGCTTCGTAATGTGTGGCTTCCTGAACGTGGAAAGCGCTGAAAAACTAGGCGTCGCTGCCGCCGTCATAAGCGGAGTAAAAACTTTTGAGGATGTTCTGAATGGACAAGTGAAAGCGCTGACGACGAAGGCCAAGAACCTTGGCGTCGAAGTAGGAATGAAAGGAACTGACGCTCTGAAACACATGTCATAAAGAGCCAATTTCAACTGCTCCATAGCAAGTAGGATTTGCAGAAAATGAGCTACGAGTATTCCAACCAAGAACTCTTAGACAACGTTGCCGCAGAGGTAAGAATCTGCACCAAATGCCCTCTTTGGAAAGGTCGAAAGAAAGCCGTCCCCGGGGTAGGCAGCCCTGAAAGTCAAGTACTGTTCATCGGTGAGGCTCCGGGACGATCAGAAGACATCGAAGGCGAACCTTTTGTGGGAGCAGCCGGCAAGTTCCTAGACGAACTGTTGTCCAAAATCGGATTTCCGAGAAAAGACGTTTTCATAACAAACGTTGTCAAATGCCGCCCGCCTGAAAACCGCGATCCACTGCCCGACGAAGTCAAGACCTGCACGCCTTATCTCAACAGGCAGATAATCATCATGCAACCGAAATTCATCGTCACCCTTGGCAACCACTCGACGTCCTACATTTTTCAGAAAGCACAACTGCCCTTCCGAGGCATAACTCAAGCACGCGGGAAAACGCAGGAAATCACTCTTTTAGGAATGAAGATAGCAGTCTTCGCGACTTTTCACCCTGCGGCAGCCCTCTACAACGCAAAATATGGGGATCAACTGGTCGAGGATTTCCAGCAAATAGGAAAGGAACTCCTCAAAAGAGGAATTGCGTCGGTTTAAACAGGGCGCACGTCATGCGCTTACAGGCGGAGGAGGCTGAACTGATCGCCCAAGCTTTCTCCGAAGTGCAATGCGGTACAATTTTCTCAACGACTTCACTAGGCGCTCAACACTCGGCAAGTTGGAGCATATCAGCGGAATGCCATCATACTCTGCCAGCCTGATGGAGTATTCATCAGGTTGAGTGCCTTGAAAGATGACAACGCGCGGCTTCAGGCTGCTGACGCGCACAACGAGCATCGGGGAAATGCCATTCTCAATGTTAGTGAAAACCAACGCTCGCTCGGATGTTGCACCGAAAAGCTGAGAAAACTCGAATCCTGAGAGGGTTTCAACGGCTCTCTGGCTGTCCACTACGGTGTAACCGTTGATCTCTCGGACAAACCTGTCGGTGCATGCCACAACTCTGCCATCTATAGCTTTGCACAAGTATTCAACCCGCACAGGTAAGGGAAATTCACGGAGGTCAACTACGGCGTTGCTCAAGGAGCGGGTGAGCTTGGCGAATTCATTGGTGAACCTGCTGCCGCGCTCTTCATCGATCTTGAGCAGTGCCCACACAAATCTTCTGACGAATTTTGCTCCGGGGCTCGGTCGTCTCCCACTTTCGTAGTCGCTTATGACTGAGGATGATACAACCATCTTGTCTGAAAGTGTTATTTGTGAGATGGCAAAAAGCTCTCGCCATTTACGCATGGTGGCCCCTGGCTTGCTTGACAGAATTATTTCTCCCGCGATTCTTCTTGCCAAAACAGATTCACGCGCGCGTGGAGAGGCAGACATGTTATCACTGTCTAGTTAACTTTCAAGCCCCTTAGAACCTCATGCACTATAAAAACCTTCTAGGCTAGGAAAACAAGGAAAATCCCAGCGACAATCAGAATCGAACCAAGCACATTGCGGGCAGTTACCTTTTCACGTAACAGCATTATCCCCGCTAATGTCGAGAAAAGGGGCGTCGTGGATGATATTGGAACGGCACGAGCCTGCGGACTCAATGTGAAACTGTATGACAACATGAACCATCCTACTCCAAGCGCAACGATGCCGCCGGCAATCAGTGTAATCACTGTCCTCTTCCTTGCCTTCAGGAAACCCAGCTTCCTATCAACGATTGGTGAAAACGCCAGCATTGCAGCCGCGATTGAGACCACCCTCACAACATTAATGACCAATGCGTGATCAATATCTGGCGCTTCTTTCACCGCTACACCCATCATTGCAATACTGACAGACCATATTGCAGCTGTCACAATTGCGATGATCATTCCAACGATCAAAACCTTCCTAGTTTCTTTGCCACTCGCTTCGGAATCCTGACCAAGAAAGACTATACCGACGACTATTGTAACTGCACCTAGTGCAACGGCGAAGGATATCTGTTCGCCCAGCAGAAAGGCCGCCCATAGAACGTTGAACAATGGATAGATGCATGTCAATGGAACAGTTCTTGACACGCCTATCCATTTCAGACTCACAAAGTATAATGTGTCACCAAAGCCGAGACCGATAATGCCGCTGGCGCTCGCAAGCAGAACCGATCCTGTGGGCAGCGTGGTCAAAAGAGCAAGTTTGCCTAGAAACAACAGAAGAAGCATCAAGATAGATCCTGTCAGCGTAAGGCGAATGATATTCGCCGAGATTGGACTGACCTCTTCAAGCGCTTTCTTGTAAAACAGCGCTGACACTGTCCAACTGATCGCGGCGCCCAACGCTGCAAGTTCTCCGATCATGATCTCTGATCAGAAAGGATTTTGTTTGAAACTATTAAATATTCTACGATCAGAGTGTGATTGGTCGGTGCAGAGCAATTGCGTGTTGATCTTCGATGGAGTGAAGAGATCGCGCGCGCTATCAAACAGGTCTCAGAGGGAGAAATAGCAGCAATAGAAGTATTCCGAAGCGGCGTTGGCTAGAAGGATTATTTATTGTGACAGGTTGCTACTAGCGTAGTAGAGGAAGGGGAGAGCAAGCAAAATCGTGTTACGACCTTGAGTCGTCAACGAATATCCCACTCTGAGCGGTGGTCCATTGTCTACTGACCTGCTGATGAAGCCGTAGCGGTTTAGAATCTTCAGTTTATCGGACAAAGTTCGCGAGTTGACTCTGAGTATCTTTTTCAACTCTCCGAACCCGGTTTTCTCTCGCAGGAACAGTATGTAGAGAATTTGTAAGTTCCATTTTTGCGACAGCAGTTCAAAACTCGCTTCGAGTCCCTGTATAGTGGCTTTCAATTCCTCCAATTCTAGTTTTTGCGTTCCGAATATCTGCTGCAGCGTCTGTTCTATGCCTTCGAGATTGCTTTTCATGCGAGATTCAACGAGTTTGCGAAGCTCATCACTCAAGACTGTTTGATGCTTCATTTCGAGCACCAGTTGATTACTTGCATTCTATTCGTCGAGTTTAACTCTTAAATTTAGTGTATAAAACACACCGCCAGAAGCCAAAAGAGTTTTTAGTTCTGCACACAAAGGAATAGAGGTGTCTGATTTGTCCTTCAGAGCAAAGATGGAACACGATTCTAAAGACAAAGGTTCCAATATTGTGTTGGCTTTTGACTTTCCCTTTGAAAAACCGGAAAACCGGCGAACCCTTTTGACGAAGGCGAAACGTGTTTTGGAAGAAGTTCACCCCTACATTTGCGCCGTCAAGTTCAACCATCACCTGATACTTCCACTGGGAACGTTTGATGGGGTTGAGAAACTTTTGAAGACAGCTCATGAAAAAGGGCTGGAGACCATTATGGACTGCAAAGCTAACGACATAGGTGCCACAAACGGGGTCATCGCAGAATACTATTACGCTGCAGGTTTTGACGCACTGATCGCAAATCCATTCATAGGATGGGAAGAGGGGTTGAAACCAATCTTCGATGTTGCACATCGACTCGATAAAGGCGTCATTCTCCTAGTCTACATGAGCCACAAAGGAGCAGTTGAAGGCTATGGACAAACAATCATCGACCCTGGAAGCGGCAAGCGCGTACTGCAATATCTCTCTTTTGCAAACAAAGCACTGAAATATGGTGCAGATGGCGCAGTTGTCGGTGCAACATATCCTGAGAAAATAAAAGAGATACACGAAGTGCTCAGAGAGACCGTTCCTATATACTCGCCTGGAATAGGCGCACAGGGGGCAACTGTTGAACCTGCTATCAAAGCAGGATCTCGGTACCTAATAGTTGGTAGAGAAATAACACTTGCAGCTAATCCAGGAGAAGCTGCGAGACAAGTCAGAGACTTGGCCCGATCCGGCAAATGAGCGACTGGAACAAAATACAGGAGAAAGACTCACGGTGAGTCTATCTCCCACGTCTTTCCCAAAGCTCTTTTTTCAGCAAATCTCTAACAGACGACCTTATTGCCGAACTTCTGCTAGGATACATATTAGCTCTCACAAGCTCGTCTAATCCTTCCAAATAAGCTTCTGGCAATAGTACGGTTACGAGTTTCAAGTTACGTTCCCTCAGACATGTTAAGCATATAACATAAAACAAATATAAGATTTGACGCCGCTAAACACTGCTTCTCAGGCTTTGAAGTTCTCGCATCGTCTTCTGAAAAGTCTTGGGAAGATCATCGACATGAAGCGCACGACGGCGAATGCCTTCCTGCACAAGTCCTGCAGCAACCAACGCGCCACCTACAACATCACTTATAGTTGGATCTGGAAACGCTATCAACGCCAACCCGGCTTTGATCAGCACCGAGTGCTTTCCATCACGCCAGAGCTTCCTGGTGCCGTGAGCAGCCCCGTCAGTTGCCCTGATTGCTTTCGCCACTTCAAGATAGCTCCCGCTCAGATCATTCAAGCCTGAAGCAACCGTTCTCGCATCATCCTTTTTCATAGCCGTAACACTTTGGTCCAGTGATATGTAAAGCCACACCAAAAAGCTTTCCAGCCTGATTCTCTACCCAAAATTGGTGTTTGGTCCCTGCAAGACTGATTCCTTTTAAAAAAAGTTTGAAATTTCGGATATTTGCATGTGCTCATTTGTTCCTGATTGCAGCAATATGGGAAATCACGACCTATCCTCTTTGTGAGTCAGTATGTGTGTTACGGCTATTCAACATAGACTTTGAGCGCCCGCCTAGGTCTCTTGCTGGAACACGCATTGTCAAGAGGTTGTCCTAGCGTTGCCAGACCGCATTGCTGTTGGTTACGAAATCATCTTTTTGCCGAGGTTAAGTCTGTAGACCGATGATATCAAGCTTTGTTGGACCCGCGCGTTCCGAAATGCACAAATCATAAAACTGCAAACTGCTAAGAGAGTGGCGAGGGTGCGAGATTGGAAACTTTTGATCCGCAGAAATTCGTTAACACCGCAGTAGCAGAAATGAAAAGGAGCATAGGCAGTGAAAAAGCACTCGTAGCCGTATCGGGCGGAGTTGACAGCACAGCATGCGCTGTGCTGACTCACAAGGCAATCGGCGAAAACCTCGCCTGCGTGATCCTTGATGACGCTTTCATGAGGCAGGGCGAGCCTGAACATGTGGCCGAAACGCTTTCAAAACCTCCTTTCAGCGTACCCACAAAGGTAGTGGATGTTCGTGAACGTTTTTTGAAGGCAATGAAAGGACTGAAGGATGCTGAAGAAAAGCGGAAGATGTTCCGTGAGACGTTCTACCAAGTTTTAGCCGACACGGCCAAGAGGGAAAAATGCAGAATCCTTGTGCAAGGCACCATACGCGCGGACATAATTGAAACAGTAGGCGGCGTCAAGACTCAACACAACGTCCTAGAACAAGTGGGTATTAACCCCATGGAGCGCTTTGGCTTCAAAATCGTTGAACCACTATTACCATTGTTCAAAGAACAGGTGAGGATGGTCGCAAGGCTATTTGGATTGCCTCCCGAGTTTTCAGAGCGACAACCCTTCCCAGGCCCAGGCTTGTCGGTACGTGTTGTCGGTGAGATACGCCAGGATAAGCTGGAAACCTTGAGGACCGCAACTGCAATGGCTGAGAGTCAACTTGCAAAATTCAAACCTGGACAATACTTCGCAGTCATAATGGACAATGAAATAGTCTCCAAACCGTCAAGAACACTCCGAGTGCAAGAAACCACTGCACGTCTTCTAAATGTTCCATCAAGAAACGTTCATGTGACTGTCTTCAAGGACAAAGCCACAGGCGTCGAAAGCGGAAAGAGGCGATATGGAGAAGTAGTCGGCATAAAAGTTGAAACAATGAACGGCAGACTCCATCCTACCTCTCTTCAAAACATAATTCCGCTTCATGCAAGAATCATAACTGAAAACCCAGAGGTCGCAAGAGTCTTTTACACAGTCAAAGAAGTTGGGGCAACGAAGCCCTATGTCATCGGCATACGATCAGTTGAAACCAAAAACTTCCTGGAAGCAAAGGTTTCCGACATACCGTGGTCCACATTGGAGAAAATAGCTGACGAAATAATCAAGAAATGCACAGACGTGTCAACAGTCTACTACGATGTCACGCCTAAACCGCCTGCGACAATCGAAATGGAGTAGCGCATACAATTCCTGAAAGCAAGTTTTCCCGAAATCTATAAAGGTTCTTTACACTTCTTCACTCATGACCAATCATGTTCCGCGTAAGAGTGCAAAAAATCGAGTCCATCAAAGACTTGGATGGCAACCTCGGCAAACGTGTAGAACTCATCGAAGATCGACAAGTTCCTCACATGGTACTTAGACCGCAGACAGAGGAAGCAAAAGTCATGCAAGATGTCATTCAACAGTTGCAGCAGCAGATTCCCATATTTTCCGGAAGGGTAGACATCGCGGTTCCCAAGATAATTCTGTTCCTCACTGAGCTAGAGTATGAAAGCCTAGGCATAAACTTCGACGTGAACCAAGTCTACGAGATAAGACTTGAAAATCAAAGCCTAAGATTTACGAAAACTGCATAATTTCCTTTCTTATTTGCCGAAGAGCGGAATGTCTAGGGTGGAAAGACAAAACAAACATCATGTTCCTCAAAGATGTGCAGATCTCCTCGGTGTTTGACTCTCTGTCGCCTATGCAACAGATAGGAATAGCCTCGTCATCGCCGTTCTTGTAATATACATAGATGGGCTCAAACTTCTTTCTGAAGGTTCTGACTTCGAAACTCAACTTCAAATGCCTAGCCATTTTCTCTGCGGCAACCTTAACAGGCTCAAACCGCTTTCCGCGGGACACAAAACTGGAAGCATAAACGAACAGTTTCCCATTACAGTTATCGAGCATAGCCTTCACGGATCCATGTTCGAACGCGCATCTTTTAAAACGAATGTCGAAACAACATAATCGCACAGTGGAGAGTCGAGTTTAAGTGAACGCTCAGGAACGTAAGGAATGATGAAGGTCAGAGCGCACGTTTTCGTGGCTGGCAGAGTGCAAGGTGTGTTCTTCAGATCAGAAACAAGATATGAAGCCAGAAAACATCACGTAGTTGGTTGGGTCCGCAATCTCCCTGATGATCGACTCGAATGCGTTTTTGAAGGCGAAGAAGACGACGTGAAAGAGCTAGTGGAATTCTGCAGGCGGGGTCCTCCAGCCGCAGAGGTGAAAGAAACCGTCGTTTCGTATGAGCCCTATTCAGGTGTTTTCTCGAGTTTCGAAACTAGATAATAAGGAAATTCTGGAAAAACAAAGACCTGTTAAGTGTTTTTCTTGGGGATTCTGAAATGCGATCCTTTTCCAGCGCTGACGTATTCTCCTCCAGCTTGACGCACGGCAGATGCGATTTTTGAAAAGTTGTCGGAGCCCAGGAACTGTCTTGGTTTGATGATTATGTAATCGTCCTTCTCTTCGAAGCTCAACAGGTTCTCAAGCTCGTCAGGAAACATCGTCTTCGCGTCCTCTAGCGCTTTTGACCTTTCGGGAACACGCGGTGCCCCGGCCACTGTTGTTGGTTGTGAAAGCGACAATGGCGGTGGAGCTGGAACGGGTTGAGTGATCTGTTGAACCGCCATAGACTTCAGCGACGCGGACACTTGTCTCAAATCCTCTTGGATGCCTGTCAGGATCACGACTAATTCGTCAACTCTTTTGATCAGGTTGTCCATCTTTGCCCTATCTGTGCTCATGATCCTTCTTCCTTCTAAATCCTTAATACTTCAGCCAATTATTAATTGTTTCTAACCCTTCTTAAAAGTCTAAAATTGGGAGAAGTATCATACTTGCTCGACATCGATGGAAGCAAAAAGGGAGGAAGTGGAACAATTCTGAGGGTAGCTGTAGCCCTCTCAGCGATAACCAAGCAGCCGCTTCACATTTTCAACATCAGACAAAATCGACCACAACCGGGCCTGAAACCTCAACATTTAGAGGCAGTTTTAACCGCTGCAAAGCTTTGCAGTGCCGACCTGGAAGGTGCAAGAACCAACTCGCGCGAACTGTGGTTCAAGCCGAAAGAAGTCCGAGGAGGCCGATTCGAGGCTGAAATCGGCACAGCTGGAAGCATTCCGATGCTTCTGATGACAATACTGCCAATATGTGCTCACGCTCAAAGTGCGGTTTACGTGCACGTTTCAAAAGGCGGAACCGATGTTTCACATTCGCCCACGATCAATTACATGCGTTTCGTGGCACTGCCAATCCTCAGACGAATGGGTTTAAACGCAACGATGGAAGTTCAGAAATACGGCTATTATCCGAAAGGAAATGGCGAGATTAATCTGACAATTGAACCAACAGAGAAGCTGACACCGATACGACTGGAAGAATTCGGAAACATGAGAACAATGAAAGGAATGTCAGTATGCACATTCTTAGATGACAGAAAAGTTGCCGAAAGGCAGGCAAAAGCAGCAAATCAACGTTTGAAAGAAGAAGGCTGCACAGCAGACATTCAGGTAGTAAACGACAAATCAAACCCTCTGCAAAAAGGCAGTTCAATTACATTGTGGGCAGAAACAGACACAGGTGCGATCATAGGAGCCGACGCAATTGGTGAACTCAAGAAAGCAAGCGAAAAAGTCGGCGATGAAGCAGCTCAGAAATTACTTGCAGAAATCCGCTACCAGCCAACAGTGGACCTGCATCTCGCAGACTTGCTTATTCCATACGTAGCCTTGGCTCAAGGAAAATCAGTCTTCTTGGCGCGAGCCATCTCAGAGCACTTGGAAACAAATATCTGGCTCGCCGAAGAAATCCTGGGAACAAGTTTCAAGATCGAAAAAACAGGCAAACTCTACAGAATAGAGAGAAAGTGAAAAATCAAGTGAAAACAGCAGATGAATGATACTGACAGAAGAAAAATCATTCAAACATACTATTCTGCCAGGTCCAAAGATTACGATAGACAGAAAAGCAGGACATGGAGATCTGAAAAAGGCTTCGGAACCCAAGTCGTAGATGAGCTTTTTAACACGTTCAACAGGTTTCAAAATAAAACCATTTTGGAAGTCGGAGTTGGAACCGGAAGAAACACGAAACTCTTGTTAGAATTCATGAATTATCTAATTGGATTGGATCTTACCAAGGAAATGCTCCGCGCTGCAAGGAACAAAATGCATGCCAATAGAAAGCAAATTGACCTGATTTTGGGCGACGCTGAGCATCTTCCGTTTGCGAAAAGATCCTTCGATGCAATACTATGTATGAGCACTATGCACTATTTCGTGGACCAAGGAAAAGTCTTGAAAGAATTCGCACATCTTCTCAGAGAAGGAGGCACTTTTGTTTATGGAGACCTTTCACCGCACGAGTCCGATCAAAAAGGATTCTTCGAAACAATGGAACGAAAGATTTCCAAAGCACATTCTAGATACTACAAAGCTTCAGAAATGAAAAAGTTGTTTGAGAGCCACGGATTACAGGTTTCCAGATCGAAGACTATCGCGTACAGAAAACAATACAAATCATTGATCGAAGATAAGGGAAACTATTTCGGCGTTAAGCCGGAGGAACTCCACAAATACATCCAGAATGTCGATCAGAAAACAAAGAAACAATACGACTTGACAGACACGGAGCTGACCCAATACTACACGATGATAACAGCAACCAAGAAAATCAGATCCAAGTGAAAATCATGTCAAATAGGATCAGATGCATCAAAGTATCCAAAAAGCAAGGTCAACTAGCGCTAGAGATATCCAAGAGACTGGAACTCATCGACATGGAACACGAGATCAAGAAGGATGGCAATTTCCTGTACATCCCGCTCGTTCGCCAACCATCAGATCAGGACCTGAAAATGCTCCGCAAAGAAGCCGCTTTCGAGATAACGGTCAGTTCATTCAAGCTGAGAAGAAAGGGGACAGCATCACTAGCCGAAATTCTCAAAGGACAACTGCCTCAACTGCTGCTGACGAAGATCCCGCGAGCAATGGACCTAATTGGCGACATAGCGATAATCGAAATCCCACTGGAACTTGAAAGATACAAGGGCACTATTGGTGACGCAGTGCTGAAATCGAACAAAAACATACGCACCGTTCTAGCCAAAGCAGGTGCCATCAGTGGAGCCTACAGGCTGAGGCAATTCGACTT
>Ga0209253_10002356_pt1 | contig 16745 bp, 17 predicted proteins | sample FrelakmetBRP12BR_FD_187145 | JGI IMG/M metagenome (GOLD analysis project Ga0209253, IMG submission 187145) | Freshwater lake sediment microbial communities from the University of Notre Dame, USA, for methane emissions studies - BRP12 BR (SPAdes)... | ecosystem: Environmental > Aquatic >...
GACGAGGTTCAGTGCGGGATCACTCATCGTGATCATGCTCGGGGCTGTCACGATGGCCCACCTTCCCCACGGGTTTTTCATGAATTGGTTCGGGCAGCAACAGGGTGAAGGTTACGAGTATCATCTCTTAGTGATCGGCATTGCAGCGGCACTGCTGGTCACCGGGGGCGGGAAATGGTCGGTGGATCGGCTCATTGCGGAGAAGATTGAGAGATAAACGAGAAGTGCCGGAAGGCCTGTGAAAGGAGGCGTCACCATGAACACGATCAGCGTCAAGCCCTCCGAAATCGATATACGTCGAGCCAATGAGCGCTTCCATACGGAGATCAGCTGGCTCGACTCATGGCATAGCTTCAGTTTTTCGAACCACTACGATCCGGCCAATACCCATCACGGGCTGTTGCTGGTGAGCAACGACGATACGGTGAAGGCCGGTACCGGCTTTCGCACGCACCCGCATGAGGATATGGAAATCGTCACCTGGGTGCTGGACGGCGAGCTGGAGCATAAAGATTCCGAAGGCAACAAGGGAATCCTCTATCCTGGACTTGCGCAACGCATGAGTGCGGGGACCGGCATCCGGCATTCTGAAATGAACCCGCGGGCGGATCAGGATGTGCATTTCATTCAGATGTGGGTCGTTCCTGATACCAGGCGGATTACCCCCGGTTATCAGCAGCTCGATATCAACGGGTATCTTGCGAAGGGTGGACTCGTCCCGGTTGCCTCCGGCAAGGGACATAATAGTGCAATCTCAATTCATCAGAAGGGAGCGGTGCTCTGGGCCGGTCGACTTCAGCCGGGAGAAAACGTGACCGTCCCGGACAATGCGTACGTTCATCTGTATGTGGCGAAAGGGTCGGTGCAGCTGGAGCAGGCCGGTCGTCTGAACGAAGGCGACGCCGTGCGACTCACGGCAGCCGGAGCGCGGAAGCTCACGGCAGAGGGGGCGGCCGGGGCCGAGGTGCTCATCTGGGAGAGCGACGAAACGATGGCGTTCTGAGAAGACACGTTTCTAAACATCACCTGCAAGACCAGGTCTGTGACGGACGGAAGGAGAACAACCATGAACCAACAAGGGACAATCGCAACCGCAGCGATAAAAGATATCGTGGGGATCTATCAGCCCGGTTCCGCCTATATGGTCGGGGACGGATTCCCTGTGCGCAATCTCTTCCCGAGCAATGAGCTGGATCGCGAGGTCAGCCCGTTTCTCATGCTCGATTATGCAGGGCCGCAGTATTTTCCGCCGACGGATCATCCGCGCGGCGTGGGAGAACATCCGCATCGCGGATTCGAAACAGTGACGATCGTCTACGAAGGCGTCGTGGCCCATCGCGACTCCGCCGGAAACGCCGGGGTGATCGGGCCGGGCGATGTGCAGTGGATGACCGCGGCGTCCGGCATCGTCCATGAGGAGTTTCACGAGAAGGAGTTTGCGAAGAAAGGCGGCACGCTCTATGCGATTCAGTTATGGGTGAATCTCCCGCGCGCGTCAAAAATGTCGGCGCCTGGCTATCAGACGATTCTGAACGGCGACATTCCGGCGATTGAGCTTGAGGGCGGAGCCGGTCGGTTGCGGGTGATCGCCGGATCGTTCCTGGGACGGAAGGGCCCGGCGCGCACGTTCACGCCGATTCAATTGTATGACGTGCAGTTGGAAGCGGGAGGTCGTGCTTCCCTGACGGTGCCCGAAGGGAACAACAGTTCGATCTTCGTGTTGCAGGGACGTGCGTCGGTGAACGGGTCACGCGAGGCCGGCGAAGCCGAACTCATCGTCTGTGGGCGGAACGGTTCGCAGATCACGGTCGACGCGAGCGCGGAGAGCCGGCTGCTGGTGATGAGCGGTACCCCGATCGATGAACCGATTGCTCGCTATGGTCCCTTCGTCATGAATACCCGTGAAGAGTTGGTGCAGGCGGCGAAGGATTATCAGGCCGGCAAAATGGGTCATTTGTCATGACGGCTCGTGCCCTCACAATCGAGGTGTATTCGGACGTCGTCTGTCCCTGGTGTTATGTCGGGAAACGGCGGCTTGAGCGGGCGCTGACGGAGTTCGGCGGAGACGTACGAGTCATCTGGCGGCCGTTTCAGCTGAATCCGACGATGCCCAAGGAGGGAATGGATCGGACGGCCTATCTCGAAGCGAAGTTCGGGAGCCTGGATGCATTCCGGCAACTGGAGGAGCATGTGCAGGCGGCGGGCGCCTCGGAGCGGATTCCGTTTGCGTTTGAGAAAATCGCACGGACGCCGAACACGTTTGCCGCGCACCGGCTGATCTGGCTAGCCGAACGGGAAGGACGCCAGGACGCAGTCGTCGGCTCACTCTTCCAGGGCTACTTCGAGGAGGGGGCGGATATCGGATCGATCGCCATGCTTGTCCAACTCGCCGAGCAAGCTGGATTAAAGAGGGAAGCCGTGGACCGGTTTCTCCAGAGCGACGAAGGCACAGCGGAGGTCAAGGCGGAAGAATCAACCGGCCACAAGCTCGGCATTCGCGGTGTCCCCTATTTCATCGTGAACGGGACCTATACGATCTCGGGTGCTCAACCGGTGGATACGTTTGTGTCGGCTTTGAAGCGGGTGGCGGCGGACCGTGTTGAACGAAAGGCAGGTGTGTGATGGCTGTACAAGTCTATGGCTGCAACCATATCGTGATCGAAGTCACGGATGCCAAGAAGGCGGTGAAGTTTTATTCGGATGTCTTCGGCTTGAAGATGCTCCGCGGCGGTGAAGGAGCGGCCTGGTGCAAGCTGGGCGAACATCAGTTCATGGCGATCTTCGAAGTGGACACTTTGCAGCCGGACCGCATGAAGCATTTCGGCCTTATGGTTCGGGACGAGCAACAGATCAAGGACGTGCGGAAGAAGCTCATCAACAAATACAAACTGAAACCGGCGTCCGACTTTCGCTGCGATTTTCGTGATCCTTGGGGAAACCGCTTTCAAGTCGGCGATCTGAGCGACGAGTCGCTCGTGTGGCTTCTCCCCTACCAGGAGGTCCAGAAAGTCGGGATTACATTCACCGGTAAATCGAACAAAGAGAAGAAGTCATGAGGACAACCAATGTCCGTCAGCGGCTGACGGATCTAGTGGGTCATATCCGTTAAGGCACGGTCGCCCACGAGACCTCTTCACTAGGAGATCCTGTTATGCCGGACACACAATGGACAGATATCGGCAGCGTCGAAGAGCTGAAGAAGAGGCCGTTACAAGAAGTCTCTTTCGGGAAGACGACCATCGCGCTGACGTATAAGGATGGCTCGTTTTCCGCCATCTCAGGAATCTGCAATCATGTCGGTGGTCCGTTGGGTGAAGGCACCCTCGACGGCGACTATGTCGTCTGTCCCTGGCACTACTGGAAGTTTCATCACAAGACCGGTCAAGGAGCGCCGGGGTACGAGCAGGATCAGGTTCCGGCCTATCCAACCAAAGTGGAAAACGGCCGGCTCTATGTGGATCTTGCTTCGGCGACGAAACGAAAGAAGCAGAAGCACGAGCCCCATCCTCTCGCCCGCCCGGTGGTGCGCCAGGCCGGCCCGATCCGTGTCGTGGGGATCTCGACGACGGCCATGACCCTGGAGCATCCACGGTACAGCACATCCGATGCGATGTTAGAAGTCGCGCTGGACCATGCCCGGAGCACGCTGAAGCTAGAGACGCGATGTATCAAGCTCAGTGAATTGAACTTTCGCTCCTGTGAAGGCTTCTACTCCAAATCGGCCCAGGCCTGCACCTGGCCCTGCTCGATCACGCAGATGGATCCGACGGACCAGCTCGATCGCGTGTACGAAGCGATCGTGCATTGGGCTGATGTCATCCTGATTTCAACCCCGATCCGCTGGGGTAACGCCAGTAGCCTCTACTACAAGATGGTCGAGCGGATGAACTGTATCCAGAATCAAGAAACTATCGCGAATAAGCACTTGCTCAAAAACAAAGTGGCGGCCTTTATCATCATGGGCGGCCAAGACAACGTCCAAGGCGTGGCGGGACAACTCATGACGTTTTTCGCCGAGGTCGGCTGCCAGTTCCCGCAGTTTCCGTTTATCGCCCATTCGAGGGGTTGGAGTGCCGAAGACATGGAACGGAATGTCAAAGAAGTACAGAACAGCCAGGAACTTCGGAAAGGGGCGCAAGAACTCGTTGTACGCGCAGTGGATTTGGCGAAGCTCATGATCGGCAGTCAGCTTCCTGAACATCCGCTCGCCCGTGGCGGGAGGAAGGCCCATCAGCTCGATAGTGAGCCGACCGGGTAAGCCATCGGCAGAGACAGATCGTCTGTTAGAAATCGTATCTCCTATCTGTGGGGTGCAGGAATGAAAGCGCACTATCTCGGCCATGTCGTGTTCTATGTCAAAGATCTGCAACGATCCCTCGGGTTCTATCGCGACCTGCTGGGTTTCAAGGAAGTCGGGCGGATCTTCAATGGCGCGGCAGCAGCGCTCACGTCCGGCCGCACGCATCATGAGCTGCTGTTGATTCAGGTGGGCGACGCACCGGGACCTCCGCAAGGTCGGAGGCGCGGGCTTTATCACATCGGGATCAAAGTCGGCGACAGCCTTGATATACTGCGCGCCGCGAAGCGGGAACTGGAGCAGGCCGGTGTGACGATCGACGGCATGAGCGATCACACGGTGAGTCAGAGTTTGTACCTTCGCGATCCCGATGGGAATGAAGTCGAAGTGTATGTGGATGCGGATGAGTCGGTCTGGAAAAACGATCCCGCTGCAGTCGTGTCGCCCATCAAGCCGCTCTATTTGTAATTTCAAGCAGGAGGAGCGCTCATAGAGAAACCTGTGATCGCAGCGAAGCAACCGGCGTTGTTGTCGTTGGAACCGGGCACGTAGTACACGTATTATTGGTGCCGGTGCGGACGCTCGAAGGACCAGCCGTTTTGCGACGGGGCGCACAAATCGCTCAGAGGGCGTGAAGCGTCGGAAATGTGAACAGCGCACTCACGGGGATCGCGTCTGCTTCTTCGGTATTGCGCTGGGATGGTTCCGGAAATCGATCGGGCAGATGACGGGAGCGGGCGCCTGATGTCGGGGTATGGTAACGAAAGCTCAGGCACAGATCTCCGGTGCCGGAGGGTTCTTGCCGTTGTTCTAGGAGCCGGTCCGGAGAGGCCGATGTCAAACGATTGCTGTTCGTCAGGAGGGCCGGCAGCCTTAAGGTCAAGCCCGTTGATAGCCGGTTCTGGTAGGCGTTTTATGCGTGTGTGGATCACTCGAAAGAATGGGTCTGCTGAATTATCGCGCACGTGGTGCGTGGTTCTTGCGATGCTGTGTGCCCTCAATGTCATACCTGTGGCTGCGGAAGAGCCGACCACCACAGATCCGTCCCATCTGGACTGTCGCTATGAAGGAATCGGCAAGGTGCAATCAGACAGTCCTGGCTCTTCGCGGGCCGACATCTTTCCGGAGGGCGATGTCTTTCGTCCACTCCTGGCCGATCCGAAGCAGCCACAGTTCTTCGCAGGGTATCAAGCGATGAAGGTGCGTGACACCAATCAATCGGTCAGCCTCGGCTCGGTTGGATTTGGGGAAAACTTCAGTCTGGTTGGAAAACGGAACGGGTGTGACGGATGGCAGGTCGGCCTTCTCGCCGGCGTCTTCGCACAGTTCGATCTTGGTTCATCGTCCATGGATCTCATCAATGCGGATTACGTGGTCGGCATTCCGGTCTCATGGCGGAGCGGGCTCTTCTCGACCCGTCTGCGGCTGTATCATCAGAGCAGCCACCTGGGCGATGAGTTCTTATTGGGCAATCCCGGCGTCAAACGTGTGGACCTGAGTTTCGAGGCGGTCGAGGCGATTGTGTCTCTCGATGCGCCGGGAGGGTGGGGACGGATGTACGCTGGCGGAAGCTATCTGGTGCATCGGGAACCGGCAACACTCGAAAGGAGAGGGGTGCAGTGGGGGGTCGAGCTGCGGGCGCCGGACTTCTTCAAACCGCTCTTAGTAGCACAGCTGCCCGGACTTCGTCTCATTCCGGTTTTTGGGGCGGACTTTAAGAGCTTTGAAGCACTGAGTTGGAACGTCAACAGCAATATCGTTGGTGGCCTTGAATGGGCAAAGGCCGGCAGCTCTCGTCGCCTCAGGTTGCTCCTGAATTACTATCACGGCTTCGCTCCCTATGGGCAGTTCTTTGCCCAGAAGGTGGAGTGGGTTGGCGTAGGACTGTATCTGTCGTTTTGAGTGAGGGTCATGGACTGAGTTTGTTGTTGTCACGCGTCTGAGGGGAAAGATCTCCATGCCGTCTCTCCAATGGAGGCGAGCGAGGAGAAGTACGGGATTGCTCATTACCAATGATATTGCGATCGAAATAAATCGAGAGTTGAAGTGCAGTACTTGTGAGGGCCAGTTTGGCAAGGCGGTGTGATTTCTCAGGTCTGACATGTTCATGAACTATAAATGGTGAGGAGCACCTGATGCCGGACGAACGATGGACCGATATCGGAAACAGCGAGGAGCTGAAGACGAAACCCTTGCAGGAGATAGTGTGCCGACCGGGTAAGTCATCGGCAGAGGCAGAGCGTATTTTACGAATCGCGTCTCCAATCTGTGGGGCGCAGGAAAGAGGGCTCACGATCTCGGCCATGTCATGTTCTATGTGAAAGATCTGGAGGGGTCCCTTGCCTTCTATCCGGATCTGTTGGGTTTCAAAGAGGTGGGACGGATTTTCAACGGGGCGGCGGCGGTTGTGTCGCCGATTAAGTCGTTATCTTTGTACCCCAAGGAGGGTGACAGCTGAGGGGAAAGCCAGCGATCGCAGCGAAGTAAACGGCGGTGTTGTCGATGGAACCGGTTACGTATTATTGGTGCCAGTGTGGGCGCTCGAAGAAGCAACCGTTTGCGACGGGACTTACAAAGGGCTTTGAGCGCGGCGTACCTATGCCCGTTTCCAGCGGTTATGGATCCAGAACCAGTTTTCTGGATAGCGGCGGATGAGGTCTTCGAAGAGGGCGTTGATGGTTTTGGTATAGATCGCGGTGCGATCGGCATCGTCGGAGACCGGCGGAAACGTGACGGGCTGGAACACCTGCCGAAACCGGTCGCCTTCGCGCAAGGTATACGTAATAAGGACAGGTGCTCCGGTGCGTACGTGGAGCAACGCCGGCAGGGTCGTAGTCGCGGCCGTCCGGCCAAAGAACTCGACGGACAAGCCGGTTGAAAGACTCTGGTCGATCAGGATGCCGACAATCGTCTTGGCCTTCAGGCATTTGAGCGAAGCCTTTACGGCTTCCTGCGCGGGGATAATCTTCATGCCGCCGGCCAGGCGTTTGCGCTGGACCCAGCGCTCGACGTAGGGATTGTGCACGGGGCGGGCGATGGCCGTCATGGAGCCGAAGAGGCGCTGGACAAAAGAGCCGGTCAATTCCCAATTCGTGAAGTGGGCGGTCAGCAGAATGACCCCCTTCCCTTCCCCGATGGCCCGCTCCATCTGTTCGCGTCCCTCAACGGTCACGAGGTCTTCGATGGGGCGGCGGACCAAGTCGGCGATACGCACGAATTCGACGGCTGTCCGGCCGAGGTTGCGCCAGACGGCCGCCGCAATCCTGGCGCAGTCTGCGGAAGATTTTTCTGGAAATGAACGGGAGAGGTTCTCCAGGATCAGCGCCTGGCGTTTGGGAAGGATCCCCGGCAATCGCCGGCTGAGCCATTCGCCAAATCCGATCGCCCAGGCGCGCGGAAGGGTCTGGATGAAGAGGTCGGCGAAGCGGAGCAGGCCATATTCAAGGGCGTATTTCATTCGGCGGTAAGCGGAGACCGGTTGAGACTTGGAGTTTAACGACGGTTGATGTTAGGTCCACACATTGGAGCCCAAGAATAGGCGACTCGACGAGGTTCCGCAATCTTTTTACGCCCGCCCGTCGACTGGATAGCAGGGATGGCGAGGCCGCTCTTTCGGGCCTGGCAGGGTAGAGAAAGCATAAAGGGAAGAGGTAGACTGACCCGCACATGTGCTCATTTGGAATTCGTACTATGATCAAGCGCCTTTTAGTCTCTTCCCTCACGATGCTCCTCGTCGCAGCGGTGGCGCTGGAGACTGCCGGTTGTAAGCCAAATGCCGGCTCAGCGCCGGCGCAGCCGGTCGCTCAGGTTGAAGTCATTACTGTGACGACGCAAACGATTCCGGATGAGCCGGAATTCATCGGCCAGGCGGAAGCCTCCCGTCCGGTCGAGATCCGCTCTCAGGTTACCGGGTTGCTCAAGGCGGTGCTTTATCCCGAAGGCCGGGACGTCAAGAAAGGCGACCGGCTGTATCAGATCGATCCGGTGCCGTTTCAGGCTGCTGTCGCCAGTACGAAGGCCAAAATTGCCCAGGCGGAAGCCAAGCTGGTGCAGGCCAAGCAGGATCTGGTCCGGGTGAAACCGCTGCTTGCCCAACAAGCCGTGAGCCAGAAAGATGTCGATGATGCTGTGGCGCAGGAGCTTTCAGCGAAAGCCGCCCTTCAGGGCGCCAAGGCGGATCTCATTAAGACCCAATTTGATTTGGACAACACCCTCATTACGGCGCCGATCAGCGGATTGATTGAACGGAGTCGGTACTACGAGGGACGTCTCGTGTCGGCGCAAACCGATTTGCTGACGGTGGTTCATCGCGTTGATCCGATGTTCGTGGTGGTGAATGTGCCGGAAAGCTTTATTCTGAAGCGTCGGCGCGATATTGAGTCGAAGAAAATTCACCATCCGGGTGTGTATCAACTGCGGGGCCGCCTCACGATGATGGATGACTCGGCCTATCCCCATGAAGGCGTGCTGGATCTGCTCGAGCCGGGGTTGCGAACCGAGACCGGCTCACGCCAGACTCGGATCACCTTTCCCAACCCGGATCGATCCTTGCTGCCGGGCCAGTTCGTGAAAGTGCGCTTTACGGGAGATACCAAGACGGATGCTATTTTGATTCCGCAGCGTGCGGTGCTGCAGGGCCCGCAGGGTCCTTTCGTGTATGTGGTCGGCCCGGACGAAAAAGTTCAGATCCGCGACGTGGTTGCGTCCACGTGGAAGGGCGATCAATGGATGATCGACGGCGGGTTGAAAGCCGGAGATCGCGTCGTGGTCAACGGACTCATGACGATCGGGCCTGGCGCGCCCGTGAAGGCTGTGCCGTGGAAGTCGACGGCGGTACCGGCGGCGGATCCTGTTCCTCCCACTCCCAAGCAAGGATAGATTGTGACCTCGCACGTCTTTATCGACCGGCCGATTCTCGCGTCGGTGGTCTCCATCATCATTGTCGTGATGGGCCTGCTGGCCCTGCAGTTTCTGCCGGTCGCGCAATTTCCTGAAATCACGCCTCCGGTCGTCCAGATTGATGCCGACTATCCGGGCGCCAGTGCGGAAGTGGCAGCCGAAGCAGTCGCCCGCCCTATTGAGGTGACCCTTCCCGGCATCGACAACCTGCTCTATTTCGAGTCGACCAGCAGCAATGACGGTCATGTGACCATCAAGCTGACGTTCGAGATCGGGACGGATCCCGACATTGCCCAGGTGCAAACCCAGAACCGTGAAAAGCTGGCGGAGCCGCAGCTGCCGACGGAAGTGATCCGGCAGGGGGTGTCCGTCAAGAAGATGTCTCCCGACCTCGTGGCGGTCATCGTGCTGAAGTCCACCGATCCCCGCCACGACGCGGTGTTTCTCTCGAACTATGCGACGCTGCGCGTGGTTGACGATCTGAAGCGGGTCAAAGGCGTGGGCGATGCGCTGGTCTTCGGCCAGCAGAATTACAGTATGCGGGTCATTCTCAATCCGCCGCAGATGGCAAAGCTGGGCCTGATCCCGAGCGACATCGCCGCAATCATCCGCGAGCAGAATCGCGATTATCCTGCCGGGACCATCGGGCGGGAACCGGCGCCGAAGGGCACCGAGCTGACGATCCCGATTATTTCGAAAGGCCGGTTGACTGATGTGAAGGATTTTGAGGAACTGATCGTGCGGGCCCTGCCGGACGGCTCGACGGTGCGGCTTAAGGACGTCGCCCGCATCGAGCTGGGCGCGCAGTCCTATTCGCTGGAGGGCCGCTGGAACAGCACCCCCACGACCTTCCTTCTGACCTTTCTCTCGCCGGGGGCCAACGCGCTGGACACGATCCGTAGCGCGCGTGCGAAGATGGACGAGCTGACCAAGAATTTCCCGCCAGGCGTGTCCTACGACATCCCCTATGACACTACGCGGTTCATCGAGGTGTCGATCAAGGAAGTGGTGAAGACGCTGGCAGAGGCCATGGTGCTGGTCGTGCTTGTGGTGTATGTGTTTCTCCAGAGCTGGCGCGCCACGATCATTCCGACCGTCGCCGTGCCGGTGTCGTTGATCGGCACCTTTATCGGACTCTATGCCCTGGGCTTTTCCATCAACACCATCACGCTCTTCGGAATGGTCCTGGCCATCGGGATCGTGGTGGACGATGCGATCGTCGTTGTCGAAAACGTCGAACGGCATATGCGCGAGGATCGTGTCTCGGCGAAAGAGGCTGCCAAGCGGGCGATGAGCGAAGTGACCTCCCCGATCATCGCGATCGTGCTGGTGTTGGTCTCGGTCTTTGTGCCGGTCGGATTTGTCGGCGGAATTACCGGCGCGCTCTACAAACAGTTTGCCGCCACGATCGCCATCTCGGTGACCGTCTCAGGCTTTGTGGCGCTGACGTTGAGCCCGGCCTTGTGCGCCATGGTGCTTCTCCCGCAGCATGAAGCGCGCGGCGGATTCTGGGCCTTCTTCGATCGGAACTTTGGACGGACCCAACGGGGATTTTCCAGGATTGTGGGGTCGTTCCTGGTGAGGCCGGTCCTCGTCATGCTGCTGTTCGGGGTGCTGCTGGTCGTTTCTACGGGGTTGTTCAAGGCCTTGCCGAAAAGCTTTCTTCCGGAAGAGGACCAGGGCTATTTCATTGTGGTGGCGCAGTTGCCCGATGGCGCATCAAAGCAGCGGACCGACGCGGTGCTTGAACGGATCGAACGCTACTTTCAAGCCAATCCGGCGGTCCACTCAACCGATGCCTTGTCCGGCCAGAACTTTGTCTTCGGGACGCGCGGCCCGAATGCGGCAACGATGTTTGTGCCGCTCGTGCTCTGGGACGAGCGTCCCGAACCGCAGAATCATGCGAAGGCGCTGGTCGGCGCGGCCTATGGAGAGTTCGCAAAAATTCCTGAAGCGCTGATCCTGGCCTTTAATGCGCCGGCCATTCGCGGCGTGGGAGCGGTCGGGGGATTCTCCGCACAGCTGCAAGATCCCAGCAGCGGGGACTTTAAGAAGTTCGCCGCGGTGGCCCAGCAGTTCGTCGAACGGGCGCAGAAAGAGCCGGCGATCGGCCGGGTCGGGACGAATTTCCGCGTCTCCTCTCCCCGGCTGTATGTGAATGTGAACCGGGAGCGGGCGAAGGCCCTGGGGATTCCGATCTCAGATATTTTTGATACGCTGCAGGCCTACTTCGGCAATTTCTACATCAACGACTTCGTGAAATTCGGCCGTGTCTATCATGTTCAGACCGAAGCCGAAGCGGACTACCGGGCGACACCTCAAGATTTGTCGAAGATCTATGTGCGCGCGCAAACGCCTCAAGGCATGAACATGATCACGCTTGATACTGTCGTGACGACGGAATTTCAGAGCGGGCCCGATCCGGTAAATCACTTCAATGGCTACAATACGGCGCTGGTGCTGGGTGCCGCCGCCCCGGGGTATAGCTCCGGGCAGGCGCTCGAAGCGCTGGATCGGGTTGGCAAAGAAGTACTGGTGCCGCAGGGATTTTCGATCGACTACAGCAATATTTCGTTTCAGGAGAGACGGGTGGGGGGGCAATCGGGCGTGGTGTTTGCCGTCGGGCTCTTAATGGTGTTTCTGGTGCTGGCCGCGCAGTTCGAGAGCTGGGTCGTCCCCTTCGCTGTGATTCTGGCCGTGCCCTTTGCGATCTTCGGGGCGCTCACAGCCGTCTTCCTGCGCGGGTTTGAGAACGACATTTACTTCCAGATCGGGCTGGTGACGTTGATCGGTCTCTCAGCCAAGAACGCGATCTTGATGGTCGAGTTTGCCAATACCCGTTACGAAGCGGGACGCCCACTGATCGAAGCTGCCACGGAAGCCGCCAGGCTCCGGTTCCGTCCGATCATCATGACCTCGATGGCCTTCATCTTCGGGATGTTTCCCCTCGTCATGGCGCGGGGAGCCGGCGCCGCGAGTCGCCAGTCCATCGGGACTGGTGTGTTGGGGGGCATGCTGGCCGCCACGTTCCTGGCGATCTTCTTCGTACCGTTGTTTTATGTGGTGACCCGCCGGCTGACCCAACGGCGCGCGTCAGGCAAGTCAGCTCCTGAAACGCCCTCGATCACAGATTCGTCGGAGGATGAGACAACCCATGCATAAGTCATTGGCGATCGGACTCTCACTGTTGCTGGCATCCTGTGCGATGGGGCCGGATTATGAGCGCCCAAAGACCGAGACCGGCGACCGGTTCCGGATGGCGGAGGCTCCCGCCGATGCGCCATCGCTGGCAAACCTGCCCTGGTGGGACTTGCTTCGGGATGAACAGCTCCAGGGATTGATCAAGGTCGCTCTGGTTGAGAACAAAGATCTTCAGCGTGCGGCGGCGGCGGTCGATGAGTTTCAGGCCCGTGCGCTCCTCGCGAAATCCGATTTGCTTCCAGGGCTGTCGGCTTCAGGTAATGCGCCTTTCGGACGGAAAACCGTCTTTCTCGTTCCCGGCTTTCCCAACCCGTTCAACTATTATCTGCAGGCCAATCTTACCTGGGAACTGGATTTCTGGGGCCGCATCCGGCGGTCCAATGAGGCCGCGCTCGCGGATCTGTTCGCGAAAGAAGAGAATCGGCGCGCCGTCGTCTTGCAGCTGGTGAGCGGCGTGGCCGAAAGCTACTTCAACCTACTGCAGTTCGATGCCCAGCTCGATATTGCGAAGCGCACCTTGCAATCGTGGGAAGAATCCGTCCGCATCGCTCAAGCCCGGCTCAAGCAAGGGATGACCTCTCGATTGGACACCGATCAATTCGAAGCGGAGCGGGCCAATGCGGCGGCACGGGCCGCCGAACTTGAACGGCAGATGGTGCAAGCGGAAAATCAGTTGAGTGTGTTGCTTGGCCGGAAGCCCTACACGATTCCACGCGGCCGGCCGTTGAACGAACAACCGTTTCCGCCGGCGGTACCCGCCGGACTTCCGTCGGATCTGCTCCAACGGCGCCCGGATCTGCTCGACGCCGAGCAGCAACTGGCCGCGGCGACCGCCCGGATCGGCGCCGCCAAAGCGGAACGGTTCCCCAAATTCTCGCTGACCGGAATGCTTGGCGCCGCCAGCCCGCACCTGTCAAAGTTCTTCACCGATCCCGCCTCCTTCGGGGTCGGCGGCGGCGGCATAGCCGCGCCGCTCTTCAGCGGACAGCTGCTCGGCTATCAACAAGAGGCGATGGAAGCTCAATCCAAACAGGCCCTGGCGCAGTATGAGAAAACAATCCTGACCGCTCTACGTGAGGTCGAAGATGCCCTGGTCTCGGTCCGGACCGCTCGCGCCCAGAACGAGGCCCAACAGGCGCAAGTCGCGGCGCTGCAATCGGCGCTGAAGCTGGCGGAACTGCGCTACAAAGGCGGCCTGGCCAACTATCTCGACGTGCTCGTGGCGCGCCGCAATTTGTTCGAAGCCGAATTGGCTGTCACGGGATCGCGCCGGCTCCACCTGGTCTCGGTCGTCCAGCTCTACAAGGCGCTCGGAGGCGGCTGGTCGCCTGACATGGAGCGCACCAAAGAGGCCGGCAAGGAATAACTTCCATGGAGAAACCGGCTGAGTCGCAGTTCCCTATCCATGACCTTCTGAGACGGCGCTGGAGTCCGCGCGCGTTCTCGGAGCAGCCGGTGGGGCTGGAGATGCTTCTCGCCCTGCTCGAGGCAGCCCGATGGGCGCCGTCTACCAGCAATGAGCAGCCCTGGCGATTCGTCGTGGCGGCCAAGGAGGAGCCAGCGGACTATGACCGGCTTCTGGCCTGTCTGTTGGACGGCAACCGCAAGTGGGCCTCTCGGGCGCCCGTGCTGATTCTGTCCGCGGCGCGCATGGACTTTGAGGAAGATACACGACCGAATCGCCATGCCTTCCACGATGTCGGGTTGGCGACGGAGAATCTTCTGTTGCATGCGACCGCGCTCGGACTGGTCGCGCATCCCATGGCCGGCTTCGACATCGAGAAGGCACGGGCCGACCTCAAGATTCCGTCCGGCTACGAGCCGGTCGCTATGATCGCGGTGGGCCATCCCGGTGAGCTGAGCGTCCTGCCTGACTATCTGCAACAGCGGGAATTGAAGCCGAGAGAACGGAAGCTGCTCACGGAGATTGCCTTTTCAGGACAGTGGGGTCATTCCCTTCCGTCCCCACGGGAGTGAGAGAACGAGTCAATGACCTTCCTGAACGGAAAGGTGGCGATCGTCACCGGTGCGTCGAGCGGAATCGGACAGGCGATCGCAGAGCGGCTTGCGACGGACGGGGCCATTGTCGTGGTAAATTATCTCCGGAGCGAGAGCAAGGCTCGCGCGGTAGTCGCGGCCATTCAGGGTAAGGGCGGGAGAGCGGTCGCGGTGCAAGCCGACATGAGCATGGTGGCTGACGCCAGGCGGTTGATCGTGGACACGGCGTCCCAGTTCAGTCGCGTGGATATCCTCGTGAACAATGCCGGGAGGTTTGTGCCGAAATCCTTCCTCGACACCACGGAAGCGGACTTCGAGGCGCAGATGGCCTTGCATGCGAAGGGCCCTTACTTTGCGATGCAGGAAGCGGCGAAGGTGATGCGCGATCAGGGGCGCATCGTGAATATTTCTAGTGCGGGGACGAAGCTGCATTACTACGGAGCCACAGCCTATCTTGGGAGCCGGGGTGCGCTCGAACAATTCACTCAGGGAATCGCGCAGGAACTGGCGCCGCGCGGGATTACAGTCAACACGGTGGCGCCGGGTTTCACCGATACGGGTGTGTTGACTGAGCCGTATCGTCACATGGGGATGCAGCTGTCGCCTTTCAAGCGATTGGGCACGCCGGAAGACATTGCCGAGGTCGTCGCGTTTCTCGTCAGTGAACAGGCCAGATGGGTGACGGGGCAGACGATCCAGGCCGGCGGCGGCATCGTCATGTGACAGACTGTTGAAACCGGCAGCCAGCGGCGTTGTTGCGTCGCTCAGAGGCTTGACGTACTAAAAACCTAGGGGGCTTCGCCTCTTCGCTTGCTGCGCCCGATTTTTCGGAGCGGCGCATCTTGGCGCGCAGGGTCTGGGCGGGTGAGAATAGCAGTCTGTTTAAACATTCTGAGATAGATGGAGGTGAGAGATGGTGGATAAGAAAATCATTGCAGTTGTTGGAGCGACCGGTGCACAGGGTGGAGGTCTGGTGCGGGCGATCGTGAACGATCCCGGCTGCGGATTCACGGTTCGTGCGCTGACGAGAGATGTACATTCCGATAAGGCCAAGGCGTTGGCCAAGCTTGGGGCCGAAGTGGTGGCGGCGAATCTGGACGATGCGGAGAGCCTGGCGCGCGCCTTTGCCGGCGTCTATGGGGTGTTCTGCCTGACGAATTTCTGGGAGCATTTCTCCCCGGAAAAAGAGTATGCCCAGGTCAAGGCGCAGGCGGCAGCGGCCAAAAATGCGGGTGTGCGACATGCTATCTGGTCGACACTCGAGGACACGCGCAAGTGGGTACCGCTGACGGACAATCGTATGCCCACACTGATGGGCAAGTATAAGGTCCCGCATTTCGATGCGAAGGGGGAAGCCGATCAGGAGTTTACCAAGCTCGGCGTGCCGACCACGTTTCTCCTCACGTCGTTCTATTGGGACAATATGATTTCGTTCGGGATGGGCCCGAAAAAGGGACCGGACGGTGTGCTGACTTTCACGCTCCCGATGGGTGACAAGAAGTTGCCTTGCATCGCCGCAGATGATATCGGCAAATGCGCGCTCGGGATCTTCAAGAAGGGCCGCGAGTATATCGGCAAGACGGTGGCGATCGCGGGCGAACACTTGACCGGAACCGAGATGGCGGCGGCCATGACCAAGGTCTTCGGTCAGCCGGTGCGGTACAATGCTGTGACGCCGGAGCAGTACCGGGCGTTCGGGTTTCCCGGCGCCGACGATCTGGGCAATATGTTTCAGTTCAAACATGATTTTAACGAGGCGTTCTGTGGTCCGAGGAATCCGTCCCTGGCGCGGAGTCTGAATCCCGCGCTGCTTACATTTGAGGCTTGGCTGGCGCAGAACAAGAGTCGGATTCCGCTCACGTAGTAATCATTTGGCAAGGAGTGATGATGGCACGGCAGAATGTCTCCACCGGTGGTCCCTGGGAAGCCAAGATCGGCTATTCACGGGCAGTCCGCGTCGGCGCTCATGTTCAGGTGTCTGGCTCAACGGCGATGACGCCGGCCGGTTTGGTCGGCAAGGGTGATCCCTACGCGCAGACGATTCAGACTTTCAAGACTATCGAAGCGGCACTCCAGCAAGCCGGTGTCTCGCTGGCCGATGTGGTGCGGACCAGAATTTATATGGCCAATATCGATCAATGGCAGGAAGTCGGTCGTGCGCATGGAGAAGTCTTCGGGAGCATCAGGCCTGCGACGACGATGGTGGAAGTCAAGCGGTTGATTGATCCGGACATGCTGGTCGAGATCGAAGCGGATGCGATTGCGCCGAATTCCTAGCGGTCACTGCGTGCACGTGACCTATGGAGGGATCTTCCTCAGCCATCCGCCATTTGTCCAACGTGGATCCGGT